>Ga0207709_10000021_pt1 | contig 386722 bp, 291 predicted proteins | sample KBSM34metaG_FD_184397 | JGI IMG/M metagenome (GOLD analysis project Ga0207709, IMG submission 184397) | Miscanthus rhizosphere microbial communities from Kellogg Biological Station, Michigan, USA - KBS M3-4 metaG (SPAdes) (version 2) | ecosystem: Host-associated > Plants > Roots > Rhizosphere...
TCTTTTCCTTTTTCCCGATTTCCGCGCCTAACTCCCGTCAGACCCTTCTTTTTTTCATGATCCCTTCTTTCGAAGTAACCGCCCCTCCCTTGCGGAGTGGTGCAAAGATAGGGAGTTTACTAACAAAGTTCCAAGACTTTTGTTTATTATTTTTTAATATTAAGGTTAACTAACTGTAACATTGAAGGATTCATTTAAGACAGAATTACAGTAAACCGTCCAATCAGGTTAAATTAACCAATTAAATGGCCAAGCTGCTCGTTATAAATTTCAGTTCGAAGCCCTCCCTTAACAAAACAATTTCACAGCTAAAAGGACAAGTTAAATATTATTTACTGCATTATTCTATACCACATAAAGTCGATATAGAAACAAAAAAGGTCCAGACATACGCCTGGACCTTTCTCTATAAAATAATCTATGATAGATTAATCTTCTTCTTTCGAAGCCAACAATTGATCGTACTCTTCGCGAGAACCAACAATTAAGTTGCTGTATTGACGGATACCTGTACCTGAAGGAATCAAGTGACCAACGATTACGTTTTCTTTCAAACCTAACAAGTTGTCACGTTTACCTGCGATAGCAGCTTCATTCAATACTTTTGTTGTCTCTTGGAAAGAGGCAGCAGAGATAAACGATTTGGTACCTAATGACGCTCTAGTGATACCTTGCAACAATGGGCTTGAAGTCGCTGGAATTGCTTCACGCACTTCTACAAGTTTTAAGTCACGACGTTTCAAGCTGGAGTTTTCCTCTCTCAACTTACGTAAAGAAACAATCTGTCCTGGACGTAAGCTATTGGAATCTCCGGCATCAACAACGACTTTCTTGTCGAACAAGGAATCATTCTCTTCCATGAAGTCCCATTTGTTTACAGCTTCCTTCTCTAAGAAACGTGTATCTCCTGGATCCTCAATGTTAACTTTCTGCATCATCTGGTGAACGATCGTTTCGAAGTGCTTATCGTTGATCTTCACACCTTGAAGACGGTATACCTCTTGGATACCATTCACGATGTAATGTTGCACCGCTGAAGGTCCTTTAATAGATAAGATATCCGCTGGAGAGATCGAACCATCCGATAATGGCATACCCGCTTTCACGAAGTCATTATCCTGAACAAGGATATGTTTGGAAAGTGGCACCAAGTATTTCTTGATTTGACCATCACGTGATTCAATCGACATCTCACGGTTACCACGTTTCACACCGCCTAATGTTACCACACCGTCGATTTCTGTTACAACAGCTGGGTTAGAAGGGTTACGTGCTTCGAACAACTCGGTTACACGTGGAAGACCACCCGTGATATCTCGTGTTTTACCAGTAGAACGAGGAATCTTAACTAAGATACCGCCTTCCTTAACAGTTACACCGTTAGCAACAGCAACGTGGGCGCCTACTGGGATATTGTACGTACGGATAACCTCTCCAGATTTATCAAGAATCTTGATGGATGGGTTTTTCGTTTTATCACGTGTTTCAATAATTACTTTCTCTTTGTGACCAGTTTGCTCATCTGATTCCTCACGGAAGGTAACACCTTCGATGATTGCATCAAACTCAACTTTACCAGCAAATTCAGAGATAATTACTGCGTTATATGGATCCCACTCTACCAATTTATCACCTTTAGCTACTGTACCGCCATCCTCAACGAACAACTGTGAACCATAAGGGATATTTTGTTGGAATACAATCTTATTATGTGCATCAATGATCTTAACCTCACCAGAACGTCCTAAGACAACCTGATGTGTACCATTGTCATTTGTTTGCGAAACGGTACGCACATTTTCAAATTCGATTTTACCATCGTATTTAGAAATGATGCTTGAGTCAGCGGCAATATTTGATGCCGTACCACCCACGTGGAATGTACGAAGTGTCAACTGTGTACCTGGCTCACCGATTGATTGTGCTGCGATAACACCGACAGCTTCACCCAATTGAACACGTTTACCAGATGCCAAGTTACGACCATAACAACAAGCACACACACCACGTTTCGATTCACAAGTTAATACAGTACGAATTTCGATACCTTCAATACCTGCTTTTTCGATAACATCCGCAATTTCCTCAGTGATATCTTCATTTGCTGAAACGATCAACTCCTCTGTCTCCGGATGGAATACATCATGTAATGGAGTACGACCTAAGATACGGTCGAATAATGGTTCAACAACATCATCATTATCTTTCAATGCAGTTGTGTAGATACCACGTAAACCACCACAATCTTGTTCAACAACGATCATATCCTGAGCGACGTCATGTAAACGACGTGTCAAGTAACCCGCATCAGCCGTTTTCAAGGCTGTATCGGCAAGACCTTTACGCGCACCGTGGGTAGAGATAAAGTACTCTAATACGGACAAACCTTCTTTAAAGTTCGACAAGATCGGGTTCTCAATAATCTCACCACCTGAAGTACCAGATTTTTGAGGTTTCGCCATCAAACCACGCATACCACACAACTGACGAATCTGCTCTTTCGAACCACGGGCTCCAGAATCCAACATCATATAAACTGAGTTGAAACCTTGGTTATCGTTGGAAAGAATATCCATTACGTGCGCAGTCAATCTGTTGTTGATACGTGTCCAGATATCGATGATTTGGTTATAACGTTCGTTGTTCGTAATGAAACCCATGTTATAGTTGCTCATTACTTCTTCAACTTCGTTTGTTGCTTGTTGGATCAACTCAGCTTTCGCTGCAGGAATGTTCAAATCTTCCAAGTTGAAAGAAAGACCACCTTTGAAGGCTGTTTGATATCCCAACTCTTTCATATCATCCAAGAATTGTGCTGCACGAGCCATACCCGTAGTCTTCACAATCTCACCGATGATATTACGCAAAGATTTTTTAGTCAGCAATTCATTGACAAATCCCATTTCTTCAGGAACAACCTGGTTGAAGATCACACGACCTACAGTTGTCTCTAATAAGGTATCAACGATGCTACCATCTTTTTGTCTGACTTTTGTTTTTACTTTAATCCAAGCGTGAAGGTCAATTTGCTTCTCATTCAAAGCAATGATAACCTCTTCAGCTGAATAGAAAGTCATATCTTGGCCTCTTACGATATGGTCACCAGCAGTCTTACGACCTTTAGTAATATAGTAAAGACCCAATACCATGTCTTGAGATGGTACAGTGATCGGTGAACCGTTCGCAGGGTTCAAGATATTGTGTGCTGCTAACATCAAGATTTGGGCTTCCAAAACTGCAGCATTACCTAAAGGTAAGTGAACTGCCATCTGGTCACCGTCAAAATCGGCGTTGAACGCTGTACAAACCAATGGGTGTAACTGAATCGCTTTACCCTCTACCAAAGTAGGTTGGAAAGCTTGAATACCCAAACGGTGAAGCGTAGGTGCACGGTTAAGTAATACAGGATGACCTTTCAATACATTTTCAAGGATATCCCATACCACTGGATCTTTACGATCTACGATTTTCTTAGCGGATTTTACTGTTTTTACAATACCACGCTCGATCATCTTACGAATGATAAACGGTTTGTAAAGCTCAGCAGCCATATCTTTAGGAAGACCACACTCATGTAATTTCAAGTGAGGACCTACCACAATTACCGAACGAGCTGAATAATCGACACGTTTACCTAATAAGTTTTGACGGAAACGACCTTGTTTACCTTTCAAAATATCAGATAACGACTTCAATGCACGGTTACCTTCTGTCTTAACAGCATTCACTTTACGTGAGTTGTCAAACAAAGAATCCACCGCCTCTTGAAGCATACGTTTTTCGTTACGTAAGATTACTTCTGGAGCTTTGATCTCGATCAAACGTTTTAGACGGTTGTTACGGATAATAACACGACGGTATAAATCGTTCAAATCCGAAGTCGCAAAACGACCACCATCCAAAGGCACCAATGGGCGTAATTCAGGTGGAATGATAGGAACAATCTTCACGATCATCCATTCAGGACGATTCTCGATGTTTTCACGTGAGCTACGGAAAGCTTCAACAACATGAAGACGTTTTAACGCTTCATTTTTACGTTGTTGAGAAGTCTCGTTAGCAGCTTGGTGACGTAAATCGTAAGACAATTGATCCAAATCAATACGTTTCAACAAATCTTCCAAAGCCTCAGCACCCATCTTAGCGACAAATTTTTGAGGATCAGTATCGTCTAAATATTGATTTTCTTTTGGTAAGGTATCTAAAATATCTAAATATTCTTCTTCAGTCAAGAAGTCCATAAAGTTGATACCATCTTCTTCCTTAATACCAGCTTGGATAACGACATAACGTTCATAGTAAATGATCATATCCAGTTTCTTTGTAGGAAGCCCTAACAAATAACCGATTTTATTAGGAAGAGAACGGAAGTACCAGATGTGCGCTACAGGAACCACCAAGTTGATGTGTCCCATACGCTCACGACGTACTTTTTTCTCTGTTACCTCAACACCACAACGGTCACACACGATACCTTTATAACGGATACGTTTGTATTTACCACAGTGACATTCGTAATCCTTTACAGGACCAAAAATACGCTCACAGAATAAACCATCACGTTCTGGTTTGTAGGTACGATAGTTAATCGTTTCTGGTTTTGTAACTTCACCACTTGAACGCTCCAAAATAGTTTCTGGAGAAGCCAAGCTGATCGTAATCGAAGTGAAGTTGCTTTTAATTTTATTATCTTTTTTGTAAGACATACTTATTCAAAAGTTAAAGCTTTATAGAGAAGCTTTGAAGAACTGCAGTCCTTCAAAGCCCTAATTGCTTAATTAATCCAATGTGATATCTAGACCCAATCCGCGCAACTCGTGTACCAATACGTTGAACGATTCTGGCACCGATGGTGTCGGAAGGTTGTTGCCTTTAACGATTGCTTCGTAAGTTTTGGCACGACCAACTACGTCATCCGATTTCACGGTCAAGATCTCTTGAAGGATGTTAGATGCACCAAATGCTTCCAATGCCCAAACCTCCATCTCACCAAAACGCTGACCACCGAATTGTGCTTTACCACCCAGAGGTTGTTGTGTGATCAATGAGTAAGGACCGATTGAACGTGCGTGCATTTTATCATCAACCATGTGACCTAATTTCAACATGTAGATTACACCTACTGTTGTTGGTTGATCGAAACGGTCACCTGTCAATCCATTGTACAAATATGTACGACCTGATTTTGGTAAACCAGCTTTCGCAACCCAGTCTTGTACTTGATCCATCTCAGCACCGTCAAAGATTGGTGTAGCAAATTTAATACCCAATTTTTGACCAGCCCAACCTAATACAGTTTCATAGATCTGACCCAAGTTCATCCGTGAAGGTACCCCTAATGGGTTCAACACGATATCAACCGGAGTACCATCTTCCAAGAATGGCATATCTTCATCACGTACGATACGTGCAACAATACCTTTGTTACCGTGACGACCTGCCATCTTATCCCCTACTTTCAATTTACGTTTCTTAGCTACGTAAACTTTCGCCATCTGCACGATTCCTGATGGAAGCTCATCCCCAACAGATACTGCGAATTTATCACGTTTGAATGAACCTAATTCTTCATTAATTTTAATATTGTAATTATGAAGGGCCATTTTGATCAACTCGTTTTTATCTTCGTCAGTTGTCCATCCCATTGGGTTGATGTTGTTGTATTCTAATTCAGCTAAGATTTTTTGTGTAAACTTAGCACCTTTAGCAACTAACAACTCTTTATATACATTGTACACACCTTGGCTTGTTTTACCATTCACTACAATGAATAATTTCTCCACCAAACGGTCTTTCAATGATTTAACAGCTCTATCGTGAGCAACCTCTAATTTCTCTAAAGTTTTACGTTCAACTTCTTTAGACATTTTCTTCGCACGAGAGAATAACTTCGTATCGATAACAACACCTTTTAATGAAGGTGGAGTTTTCAATGAAGCATCTTTCACGTCACCAGCTTTGTCACCAAAGATTGCACGTAATAATTTCTCCTCTGGAGAAGGATCAGACTCACCTTTAGGCGTGATTTTACCGATCAAGATATCTCCACCACCAACTTCAGCACCGATACGGATAATACCGTTTTCATCTAAGTCTTTCGTCGCTTCTTCAGATACGTTAGGAATATCAGCTGTTAACTCTTCTTCACCACGTTTTGTATCACGAACTTCAAGTTCGAATTCTTCAATGTGAAGAGAAGTAAACCAGTCTTCTTTCGCTACACGCTCAGAAATTACGATCGCATCCTCAAAGTTATATCCTTGCCAAGGCATGAACGCTACCTTTAAGTTACGACCCAATGCTAATTCACCATTTTCAGTAGCATAACCTTCACACAATACCTGTCCTGGTTCAACTCGTTGACCTTTCTTAATGATAGGCTTCAAGTTCATACAAGTATTCTGGTTAGTTTTCTTGAATTTGATCAATTTATATGTTCTGACATCATCATCAAATGATACTAAACGATCATCATCGTTTCTGTCGTAACGGATTTTAATTTCATCAGCATCTACATATTCAACCACACCATGACCTTCGGCATTGATCAATGTACGTGAATCTTTCGCTACACGACCTTCAAGACCAGTACCTACGATAGGAGCCTGCGGACGCAATACAGGCACAGCCTGACGTTGCATGTTGGATCCCATCAATGCACGGTTGGCATCATCGTGCTCCAAGAAAGGAATCAATGAAGCCGCAATAGATGTAATTTGGTTTGGAGCAACGTCCATATAGTCAAGCATTTCAGGCTCGATAATTGGGAAGTCACCTTCGTATCTGGCTTTTACCTTTGCATCTTCGAAATTACCTTTGTCATCATACAAAGCATTTGCTTGTGCAATTGTTTTACCATCTTCATCCTCAGCTGACAAGTATACCACAGGTTGGTCTACAACAACAACACCATCTTTTACCTTACGGTAAGGAGTTTCAATAAAACCTAAATGGTTGATTTTTGCATGTACAGCCAAAGAAGAAATCAAACCGATGTTTGGTCCCTCTGGTGTTTCGATTGTACAAAGACGACCGTAGTGTGTATAGTGAACGTCACGAACCTCGAAACCTGCGCGCTCACGAGAAAGACCACCTGGACCTAAAGCTGACAAACGACGTTTGTGCGTAATTTCAGCAAGAGGGTTAGTTTGGTCCATGAACTGAGATAACTGGTTGGTACCAAAGAACGAATTGATTACTGACGATAAAGTACGTGCATTAATCAAATCTGTTGGTGTAAACACCTCGTTATCTCTGATGTTCATACGCTCACGGATTGTACGCGCCATACGAGATAGACCCACACCAAATTGAGCATATAATTGCTCACCAACTGTACGTACACGACGATTTGACAAGTGGTCAATATCATCCACCTCAGCTTTGGAGTTGATCAAATTGATCAAATACTTCACGATTGCAATGATATCTTCACGCGTCAAGACCTTAGTCTCATCTGGTGTACCCAATTTCAACTTACGGTTGATACGGTAACGACCTACATCACCCAAGTCATAACGTTTATCAGAGAAGAACAAGCGATCGATGATACCACGAGCAGTTTCCTCATCTGGTGGTTCAGCGTTACGCAATTGACGATAGATATGCTCTACAGCCTCTTTTTCTGAATTGGAAGTATCTTTTTGTAAAGTATTATATATAATAGAATAATCTGCATTATTTGACTCATCGTCTTTCGCTAAGATAATAGACTTAACGCCAGCTTCGATAATCAAATCAATGTGATCTTCTTCTAGAACAGTTTCACGTTCAAGGATAATTTCGTTACGGTCGATAGATACTACTTCACCAGTATCCTCATCCACAAAATCTTCTACCCATTTTTTTAATACCCTAGCCGCAAGACGACGGCCAACATATTTCTTAAGACCAGATTTACTAACTTTTACTTCATCAGCTAGGTCAAACAATTCTAAGATATCTTTATCTGAATCGTAACCGATCGCACGCAATAAGGTAGTAACTGGGAATTTCTTTTTACGGTCGATATAAGCATACATGACGTTGTTTACGTCTGTAGCGAATTCGATCCAAGACCCTTTGAAAGGAATTACCCTTGCAGAATAAAGTTTAGTACCATTTGTGTGTCTACTTTGACCAAAGAAAACGCCCGGTGAACGGTGTAATTGCGATACGATGACACGCTCTGCACCATTTACCACGAAAGTACCTTTAGGAGTCATATAAGGGATAGTCCCTAAATATACATCCTGAACAATAGTTTCGAAATCTTCGTGTTCTTCATCATTACAAGATAACTTTAACTTAGCCTTTAGAGGAACGCTATAAGTCAAGCCGCGTTCGATACACTCTTGGATATCATAACGTGGTGGATCAATGAAATAATCCAAAAACTCTAGCACAAAAATGTTTCTTGAATCAGAAATAGGGAAGTTTTCCGAGAATACCTTGAACAGCCCTTCCTGATGGCGGTTGTCAGAAGTAGTTTCTAGTTGAAAAAACTCCTTGAAAGATTCCAATTGCACATCTAAGAAATCTGGATATTCCAATACTTTCTTACTTGTTGCAAAGTTTATTCTTTCTTGTTGAATATTATTGTTTGCCAAGGGAATATGAATTTTAGTTTTAAAAAAACTGCGCTTACATGCATGCTGTAAACCACATGTCCACTGTGCCCAGCATATACACAGCATAGTGGCGTATTGATATAAATAGGAATAGACTCTGACGAAAAATCGTCAGAGTCTAAACCTTTTCGGGCTAATTAGTTGAGATTATTTAATCTCAACAACAGCACCAGCTTCTTCTAATTGTTTTTTCAAAGCTTCTGCTTCGTCTTTAGATACACCAGCTTTCAATTCTTTAGGTGCTCCGTCAACTAAATCTTTAGCTTCTTTCAAGCCTAATCCAGCTAAATCTTTAACCAATTTAACTACAGCTAATTTTTGACCACCAGCTTCTTTCAAGATAACGTCAAATGAAGTTTTCTCTTCTGCAGCAGCAGCACCACCTTCAGCTGGAGCAGCAGCTACAGCAACAGCAGCAGCAGCAGGCTCGATGCCATACTCGTCTTTTAAGATATCAGCTAATTCTTTAACTTCTTTTACTGTTAAGTTAACTAACTGTTCAGCAAGTTGTTTTAAATCTGCCATTTTATTTTGAATTTTTGAATGTACTTTGTAAAAATTGTTAATTAAATTGTAACGAATAATTCTGTTCTAGAGGATTCGTTAACCTCTTTCTTCTAAAGCTTTTACTAAACCTGCAACAGTATTTCCTCCTGATTGAAGAGCCGAAATAACATTTTTCGCAGGTGACTGCAATGCCGCGATAACGTCAGCAATAAGTTCGTTTTTAGATTTAAGATTAACTAATGCAGTTAATTGATTATCTCCTACGAATGCTGTTGCCTCAATGAAAGCCGCCTTTAACAACGGTTTCTCACCTGTCTTGCGCAATTCTTTGATCAATTTAGCAGGTGCATTAGCGACTTCTGAAAACATCATTGTAGACGCACCTTTAAGCGTTCCAAAAATATCTTCTTCTTCAACACCAGCTTCGATCAATGCTTTCTTAATTAAAGTGTTTTTAACAGCTTTAATTTCGATACCTTGCTCAAAACATTTACGACGAATGTTATTCACTTTTTCAACTGACAACTCAGCAGTATCGGCAATATAGAAGTTACCGTAAGATTTAATCTGTTCGGCCAAAGCTTGAACAATTTCTTGTTTTTCTTCTTTTCTCATGATTAAATACCTGCTACTGATTTAGTCTCAATATGAATACCAGGACTCATAGTTGAGGAAATGTGAATACTTTTAAAGTAAGTTCCTTTAGCTGCAGATGGTTTCAAACGTGCTAGAGTTTGTAATACCTCTAATGCGTTATCATATATTTTATCTGCATCGAACGACGCTTTACCAATAGAAGTATGGATGATACCGGTTTTGTCAACTTTGAAATCGATCTTACCACCTTTTACATCTGTTACAGCTTTACCAACTTCTGTTGTAACTGTACCAGTTTTAGGGTTAGGCATCAAGTTTCTTGGACCTAAAATACGACCCAATTTACCAACTTTAGCCATAACACTAGGCATAGTAATAATGATATCAACGTCAGTCCAACCACCTTCAATTTTGCTGATGTAATCATCTAAACCTACGTAGTCTGCACCTGCTGCTTTAGCTTCTTCTTCCTTATCAGGAGTACACAAAACTAAAACGCGAACAGTTTTACCAGTACCGTGAGGTAATGTTGCAATACCACGCACCATTTGATTTGCTTTACGAGGATCTACGCCCAAACGAACGTCGATATCCACAGAAGCATCAAATTTGGTCAATGAGATTTCTTTAACTAAAGCCGAAGCTTCTTTTAAAGAGTATGCTTTACCAGCTTCAATTTTGGATAGTGCCGCTTTTTGATTTTTTGTTAATCTAGCCACTTTTCTTAAATTGATTTCTTAATTAATTGTTCCAAGGAGCATTACCGGATACAGTAATACCCATACTACGTGCTGTACCAGCTACCATTCTCATAGCAGCCTCTACAGTAAATGCATTTAAATCAGGCATTTTATCTTTAGCGATTATCTCAACTTGTTCCCAAGTAATAGCCGCAACCTTCTTACGGTTAGGCTCGCCAGATCCACTTTTTAATTTAGCAGCGTCTTTCAACTGAACTGCTACCGGTGGAGTCTTGATGATAAAATCAAATGACTTATCCGCGTAAACTGTAATGACAACAGGCAATACTTGACCTGGTTTGTCTTGCGTACGAGCGTTAAACTGCTTACAGAAATCCATGATATTCACACCTTTAGCACCTAATGCAGGTCCTACTGGAGGTGAAGGATTCGCAGCTCCGCCCTTAACTTGTAATTTTACTAACGCACTGACTTCTTTTGCCATTTTGTTTTGAATTTAATTTTGTTAAATGTCTGTTAGTAAGTTGGAAGCAAATAACGTAACATTCATCGATCAGGACGTAACACCCCAACCGAGGTGCAAAGTTAATAAGAAGATTTGAATCCTGCAAGTATATAACTTTTAATTTTCAGGAATTTATGATTTTTTTACAGATATTTCAACATAAAAAGCCATCCTCAATCAAGAGAATGGCTTTATGCAAATATACTAACAATTAACGACCTACTTCCGCGACCTGCACTTCCCGATCAGCCATCCTACCACGTAGCTGGCCACAATCCCCAACACCGCCGACAGCTTTGTCTGAAAAAGATCGCCCAGGGAGAAACTAGCCCAGATAGAGACCAGCGTACCGCCGAAGGTTCCAAAACGAATATCATTTAGCCGCATCCGAACCTCCTTTTTCTAATTCATCAGCGGATTCTTCTGTCTCCGCATTATCCTTCTCAAGTACTGTTTCCATGATTCCCAGCCCCAAGGCGACATATCTGACGACTGCCAGCACTTTTCCCGGCAGTTTGACAGGGGCCATCAGAATCATCTGCAAGGCCCGATTTATTTTATTTACTATTGTTTTCATGTGATTACATTTACGATAAACACTGTTCTTCAAAACGTCGGCCCCGAGACAATCTCCACAGTTACTTTTTCGCCATTATCCCAAGCCTTGCACATAAGCACATAGAGCTGCAGATACGTCCTGGTCGATCCATACACCGCATAATCCCCATCCTTCATTTTCCAGTAATCCCCCACCAGCACACATCCGGCGGTATCACTGAAATAGTTACCGATATGGATATAGACGTATTCAAAATTTGGCACCTGCATCATTTGGGCCATACCGCGATGAAGCCCGGGATAATTACGAGAATACCGCGCATGCATTCCGCCAGCCTTGCGTAGTTGCACGTTATATTGTCCGGCGGGTATGGCCGTGCTCCCCGGTATCTTTTCGTCACGTACCGAATCTTCTAGCGCGAGACAGAAATACTTCCCATCGACGTAGACTTTGGAGAGCGTAGCATGCTCGCTACGCTTCTCCCTTTTAATGGTGATAATCATCTGAACTCCGCTATCGAACCAATATAGTTGCCGCTTGGCTCCAGTCCCCCGCTCCCTTGCTATTCACTGCGCGGACTTTAAATTCGTACAGCTGAGCCACTTCCAGCGGCGCAATGATATTACCGAGAGAGGAGGTCGTCGTCAGGCGGTCACTCCACACCGCTTCGGGCGTTTCCACTTTCCGATAGCAGTACTCATATAACTTTGCCGCTCTGCCCTGGGATTCAAAATCCAGCCTCAGCTGTCCTGATTGCCTTCCATCGGAGACTTTTACGCCCTGGATCTGAGCCGGGATTATACTTCCGACAGCTGGTGCACTTGTCGGAAAGCCTGAACTCAATAAGGTGGAGAGATGCCCCTTTGCGATGCTATTGACATAATAAGCCAGTTGCTGCAAAGCTTCGGCTAGCGGCTCTTTGCTTTCATCCTTACGTGCGGTATCCTCCGGCGATGCTCGTTTGCGGGCTATTGCCAGTTTGACCGAAAAGTCTTCAAGCAGGGTTTTGATATCATCGAGCGCGGGGCTAGGTGTTGTAAAATTACTGTTGCCAGTCATCGCATTGATGACCGTATTTCCCAAAATCATCAGTTCATCATCTTTCATTTTGACAAAACCGATCAGTGCTTTTGTTTTAGCCATTTTTTGTCTGTTTAAATTTTTAAAAACATGTCCTCTACCTCGCGAGTTGATTGAACGACACAAACATACTTTAGCAGCTAAGACGAATGCAAATAATGACGCTATTTGACGTAAAATGACTCGAAATGAAGGAAATACCTGTCAAAAACATCACTCAAAAAGTTTATTTTCCGGATACAAAGTCCCAAAAACCGGATCACTTTCGTTAGAGATCGATGTGTTTTTCTTAACTATCCGATACGGTTTACAACAGACTTAATACAGGTTATGAAAAACCCGATACCGTTTATCACAAACCCATACCGTTTGCGATAAGCCGGACAAGATAAACGGCAAACCCAATAAAGTTTATGGCAAACCCGATACGGTTTACGCCGAACCAGATACCGATTGCGACCCACCTGATACCGAAAATTGACATGATCCCCTATTGAGCATGCCTGTACTTCTTGTTGCGTCTCAGCGCCTCGCTGATGTCTACATCTGTATAGTAATGTTTTCCTCCGAGCTCGCTGGGATTAAGGAGCTGATCAGCGATGTAACGTTCATAGGTTTTTTTGCTGATTTTCAATTTTTCCATGATAACGATTTTGTCCAGAAATTCCGATGCAGTCTTGGTTTCGATCTCTTTTAGCAGGTCAATGGATTGCTGCATCGGTAGGTTAGACTTTCTGTTGAGCAACACGGATTTCGTACAGAAAAGTGAGAATCTCTGTCAATGCATGCGCAATTCCTGCAATTAAATGGGATAATTGATTAAGCCATTGCATAATGTAAGTTAATTACGATACAGAGACCGGCTCCCCTTTATATTAGGTTATAATCTATAGACTAAATATGTAATATAAGTTAACAAGCAATCTGGATAGGATCAGGTAATAATCGATGAAATGGACTGCTTTTGGGACGAAAATAAATATCGGTACAAACCTTTAAATCCAAGTGAGTCTATCTTTTTGCACATGTATTATTGATACGGCATCCCAGATATTTGATAGCATGGAATGGTAATGGAATTGAAGAGAGAATTGAGAGAGAATTCAAGTATCGCTTGACGTTATGATACAAGTGCGTGCAGATTTAGCGAAAAGAGAGAAGTAATCTTTTGTATTCAATAGTATCAATGGAACTAGCGTCTTTCGTAGTGTAAGGAACACAACATTCTTCTTGTACAGGGTGATGAAATTGTATGCTTAAGAATGATTTCCCCAAAACTTTCGGTATGATACCATTTTCTTTACAAAGGACGGTGCGGATGAAGTAGTCATCAGTCCACGATAACATAGAAGAGGAAAAAACAAAAAAAGCCTTACATTTTCATGTAAAGCTTTTCTCTATCGTTAATTACTAATCTTACTCTTTTTCTACTTGCATGTAGTTCAATTCAAGTGGAGTCTTACGACCGAAGACCTTCACCATGACGATCAATTTCTTCTTATCTTCATGAACCTCTTCTATTTCACCTGTAAAACCGTTAAAAGGACCATCGTTTACTTTTACAGTTTCACCAACGTAGTAAGGAACATTAATGGTTTCACCTTGCTCAGCCATTTCATCAACCTTACCTAAGATACGGTTAACCTCTGCTTGGCGTAAAGGGACAGCGTTTCCAGCTTTATCTCCCAAGAAACCAATTACGCTATTGATATTCTTAATGATGTGCTCCAACTCTCCATCCAATGCGGCTTCTAATAAAACGTATCCAGGGTAGTAGTTACGTTCTTTAGCGACCTTCTTACCATCGCGCATCAAGTAATATTTTTCCATTGGAATCAACACTTGAGGAATCAAGTGTTCAATACCTAAACGACTAACCTCGGCATCAATATATTGCTTTACTTTCTTCTCTTTCCCACTTACAGCACGAACTACGTACCATTTTAAACCTTGATCTGCCATAAATAAATACTATTGAAAATTAAGAAGCAATACCGTACAAGAACTCTAACCCTACACTTGAAGCCTTATCCATTACAAAGACTACCAATGCAATAAGAAGAGATGCAACAAGCACAATAACAGCTGAACTTTGCAACTGAGACCATGTAGGCCAAGTCACTTTCTCAGTGATCTCTACATAAGAGTCTTTAAAAAAATCAAGTACTTTTGCCATTTTAGTTTATCTGTTTTTATAAGCACGGGCACCAGGACTCGAACCCAGACCAAAGGTTTTGGAGACCTTCGTTCTACCTTTAAACTATGCCCGTGTATTTCTTATTTTGTGATGCAAATATAGTGTTTTAAACCACTTTCTGCAAATCTTTTTTAACTTTTTTTTATTTTAATCCGATAAATCGCTTATCGAAAAAATAAGCTAATCAACCTCAGTCGATTAGCTTATTTTATCTTTTTCTAGATCTTTACAGACTAGATGATTTCAGTTACCTGACCAGCACCTACTGTACGACCACCCTCACGGATAGCGAAACGTAGACCTTTTTCCATTGCAATAGCAGAAATTAATTTCACGCTGATTGTAACGTTATCACCTGGCATAACCATTTCAGTACCTTCTGGCAAAGAGATCTCTCCAGTTACGTCAGTTGTACGGAAATAGAATTGAGGACGGTATTTGTTGAAGAATGGAGTGTGACGACCACCTTCAGCTTTTGACAATACGTAAACCTCAGCTTTGAAATGATCGTGAGGAGTTACTGAACCTGGTTTACAGATAACCATACCGCGTTTGATATCAGTTTTCTCAATACCACGTAACAATAAACCTACGTTATCACCAGCCTCACCGTAATCTAAGATTTTACGGAACATCTCAACACCTGTTACTGTAGATTTCAAGTTCTCAGCACCCATACCTAAGATCTCAACTGGATCACCAGAGTTGATTACACCTCTTTCGATACGACCTGTAGCAACTGTACCACGACCTGTGATCGAGAATACGTCTTCTACTGGCATCAAGAAAGGTAACTCAGTTAAACGTGGAGGAATTGGAATGTAGTTATCAACAGCATCCATTAATTCCATGATTTTCTCAACCCACTCAGGCTCACCATTCAATGCACCTAAAGCCGATCCTTTGATTACAGGGATATCATCACCTGGGAATTCGTAGAATGACAATAACTCACGAACTTCCATTTCTACTAAGTCTAACAACTCAGAGTCATCAACTAAGTCAGTTTTGTTCATGAATACTACTAACGCAGGAACACCTACCTGACGAGCCAACAAGATGTGCTCACGAGTTTGAGGCATAGGACCATCAGTCGCAGCAACTACGATGATAGCACCGTCCATTTGAGCAGCACCAGTTACCATGTTCTTAACGTAGTCAGCGTGACCTGGACAGTCAACGTGTGCATAGTGACGGTTAGCTGTAGAATATTCTACGTGTGCAGTATTGATTGTGATACCACGCTCTTTTTCTTCAGGAGCAGAGTCAATTGAATCAAATGAACGAGCTTCTGACAAACCTTTATCAGCCAATACTTTAGTGATAGCAGCTGTAGTTGTAGTTTTACCGTGGTCAACGTGACCGATAGTACCAATGTTTAAGTGTGGTTTACTACGGTCAAATTTCTCTTTTGCCATGTTTATGCGAATTAGTAATTATAAATTATTTCTATTTGTTATATACTCTTGCTTAACTTTTACACAAGTACGAGCCAAAGATGGGATTTGAACCCACGACCTCTTCCTTACCAAGGAAGTGCTCTACCCCTGAGCTACTTCGGCTTACTAAAAAACCTTATTTACGTATTAATGCCCCCACCTTTAGATACATTATTATCAAAGAAGATAGAGACTAAATTTAATACTTGAAAAATTTGAGCGGAAGACGAGGTTCGAACTCGCGACCTATAGCTTGGAAGGCTATCGCTCTACCAACTGAGCTACTTCCGCTTAATAATTAGAAACTAGAGTAAATCTAAACTCCAATTAAAAAAAAGTGTGGAGGGAGAAGGATTCGAACCTTCGAAGCCGAAGCAACGGATTTACAGTCCGTCCCATTTGACCGCTCTGGAACCCCTCCAGACCTGTAACTTTCGTTACATTTAGAGCCTCTTATCGGAATCGAACCAATGACCTACTGATTACAAGTCAGTTGCTCTACCAGCTGAGCTAAAGAGGCTTCTAATATTTTTTTTAAATAACTTACGTTCTATCAACGCTAATCAGATATATTCATCTTTTCAGCGAGTGCAAATATCGAATTTACTTTTGATTATTGCAAGTTTATTTTTTACTTTTTTTTCATTTAAAGAACTAAGCAAACTTCGTTGTTAAGAACCGTTGTTCCCTTGTTTGCTGATGCAAAGATAGACACAAAACTCACTTTACAAAAATATTTGTCAAAAAAAAACAACACTTTTTGTCAATTATACTGATATGCAGCACAATAATTTTTAATTGTTTATTTACCTATTTTGGTTATTTGCCTAATGTACTATCTTTGGGCATGCAAATTTTATCGCAATCACTTTCAAAACTTACCCGGTATACAACGCTCTGTGCTTTGTTTATAGCCGGAACAGGCGATTTGAAAGCTCAAAATATTATTCAAAAATTGAGTAAAAAATTCCTTTCTGCCGAAAAGGACTCTACCCGTTCAGGCAGTTTTATGGTTTTACCCGCTATCGGTTACGCACAAGAAACAGGAGTAGAATATGGATTAGCCAGCTCATATAATTTTTACCTGGACAAGTCAGATCCCCATATCCGTACCTCCACGATGACATTAATGGGAACCTTTACATCCAAACATCAGTCAAATTTTAAATTTCAAACTGATCTTTGGACAAAAAATAACGACTACCATTTCGTCAGTGAAATCCGTTATCGCAACTGGCCATTTAATTATTATGGCATTGGTATGGATACCTGGAAGACCGATGAAGAACGCGTTGACCAAAAGCTATTTCGCGTAAAATTGGAAGCGGAGAAAAAAATCGGCAACAATCTGTATTCCGGAATCAATATACAGTACGATAATTTTTCGATCCGTAGCGATAGTAGCGACCATATATTTAACCAATCTAATCTCATTGGAAAAGAGGGTGGGCAACAATTGCTGCTCGGCGTATCTCAGTTATTTGACAACCGAGACAATGTTTCCTATAGTACACGTGGTTATTATGCCAAATTACGACTGGCCTATGCACCGAAATTATGGACCAGAGAAGACTTTAATGGAGCAAATCTAGACCTAGACCTTCGCGGATTTATTCCATTACATCAGAAGGTCACATTGGCCCTTCAGGGGATCTTTCGTTCGACATTCGGAAAAACAATTCCTTTCTATAATTACCGTGAACTAGGTGGTGATATGATGATGCGCGGGTATTACCTCGGCCGTTATCGTGACAAGAACTACCTCGCTTCGCAAGCCGAATTACGTTATCGTTTTCATCCTCGTTTTGGCATTGTCGGTTTTTCGGGAATTGGATCAACCTTTTCAAAACAAAATAGCAGTAGGTATGTGCCAAGTTATGGCGGCGGACTACGCTACTTCTTTAGTTTAGAGCACAATAGTAGTATTCGGTTTGATTATTCTTATGGTGAACAAAGGGCCGGTGAAAAACGTCAATCGGGCTTCTACCTATCTTTAAGTGAAGCTTTTTAAAAAACCTTCATGCGTTCATAGCTGTATCTGCCTGTGAACGCATGAAGGTTCTTACTAGTCTATAAACCGAGCATAGCGAGTTCATTAATGGCTTTCAATATCCTAATTAAACATTCATTAAAGATTAAACATTCATTAAAGACTTTATGAAGGACAGCGAAAATGCTAAAACCTAATCAGAAAATTTTCTTTACGTTGTCCGGTCCTAAAAAAGACCAAGCCAATTCGATACAAATCTATGGTGACAACTACGCGACCATCATCCTTTAGCTTGTTCCAATAGTCTTCACGTTCTGCTGACAAGTACGGTTCGTTCACTATCAGCATATCCCGGTCATTGATAGAAGCAAGCAAATTCAAGTCAAGATTCATCTGATCTACATAATAGATCTTCCGAAAAGAATAACTCCCGACCCTATGTTTAAATAGAGTCTCATAACTCGCTAGGGACTTTTCGGTCAAAAACACAAACTGATCATAAGCAAAAACCTTTAATAGACGATCGACCAGCAGATATTTTTTTTCCTCTGCCTTTCCCGTTGCCCTGATGTCGTGAGGCAAGTTTAAGATCGTATCAGGATCATCTTTCTGATAAATTACTTCATCGACCAATTTATAAACAAAGGGAGAATGTGTCCCATGCCGGCTATGGGAGATGAAATAATGGCGCCAATACTTCAGGTGGTAATTCATTTTGCTGCAAACTTCGAAAAATTTACCTTGATATACAATTAAATTCTCGCTCTATAATGGTATATTTAATCATCTACAACTCTATAAAATCATTTCACACAGAATCCAGAATAGTTGACCTTAGTTTTACACACCGCAATACCACTTTTACTAATTATTTCACATGGAACATTCAAGCACAAAGACATGAACAAGTCATCTAAACCCTATTCGGAATACAGAGAGGACTTATGAATAAAATACATTGTATCTGGGATTATATTTTAAAATTGAAGTATAAAAGCACTACCTTCTCCCTCAATACTATTAAGAAAGATTGTACCCTTATGCAGCAACATAATTTGCTTGCTCAGGGTCAGGCCAACCCCTGTTCCCGTTTTTTTTGTTGTAAAAAAAGGTGTAAATATCTGTTCCTGGAGATCAGCGGGAATCCCGGAACCATTATCTTCGATACGAATTTGCACGCTTCCGTCAATTTCCAGTGCAGACAAACTAATATAAGCCGCCTCCCTGGTCTTTACTGCATCAATGGCATTTAGCATCAGATTGATAATAACTTGTTCGATCAAGTTGACATCAGCATACAGTATCAACCGGGTATTCTTTAAGATGATATCAACATCAATATTTTTCTGAATTAGCGTCGGCTCGAGCAACTGATAGATATGTTCAAATAATTGGGAAACCTGAATCGGAGCCACCTGTGGCTGATCCACCTTGTTGATCATGCGGTAGCTTTTTGCAAAATGTAAAAGCCCCTCACTTCGACGTTTGATGGTGGATATACCTGTTTTTAAATCATCGATGTCCTCATGTCCCCTGAAATGATCCAAACGTCCGTTAAGTGTTTCGGCCAACGAACTGATCGGCGCGATAGAATTCATGATCTCGTGCGTAAGTACACGCAATAATTTATGCCAGGCTTTTGTCTCAGTCTCGTCAATAGCTTCGTTAATATTTTGATAAACGACAATGCGAAATATAGCATCTTGTGTTTCAAAACTAGAACTCTGAATCAACAATTTTATCTTTCCTTTACTTGACTGAATAGACTCCATTTGTTGCCGCCCATTATCCAGTAACATGGTCTTTTCATAAAGGTCAGGATTTTTCTTTTTCAGTCCAGCAATATTCCCTAGGTGTGGTAGATGAAAAAGCTGTTTGAAGGCATCATTCACCCACATTACTTTTCCCGTGTCCATTTCATAGAAGATAATAGCCGAGTTAAGCATATTGATGACACGATCAAGGTACTGGTGCTGTATCTCCTGTTTAATATTAATTTCCTTATACGTTTCGTTAATTTGATTAAAAGCGAGGAAAAGCTGTCCCTCAACCGATTTTGGGTTTTTCACCAAAAAACGTCGTGTGAAATCTCGATATTTAACTGCCTCAGCAAATTCCACAAGCTGTCTTTCCAAAAAATTATACTGGGCATATAAATTAAAGCCAAGATAGAGCATAATACAAAAGATCAAAGACGCCTGTACATACTCACGCTTCATCAATAGGTAGGCGCCGACAACCGCAGCTACCAACAGCAAAATAATCTTAATTACATTTAAAATCTTTCCATGTCTCATAGACTAGATATCGTATTTCTCCAAACGCCTATAGAGTGCCGCACGAGTAAGCCCCAATTCCTTTGCTGCCTTACTGATATTTCCATTATAACGTTCTATGGCCGACTTAATGGCTTTTCGCTCCAGCTCTTCCAGATTTTGACTGCTAGGAACGGATTCAACAACGACCTGTTCAGCTTGCTGCTCAATAGGAGAGAAAAACAGATCATTTCCAGCAATACTTACTTGATCGGCCATGATAACAGCCCGTTCGATACTGTATTGCAACTCACGCACATTTCCAGGAAAGTGGTAAGCAAAGAGCTTTTTTATGGCATCCGGTTCAAATCCTTCTATCCGTTTATTGTACTTCTTCGCATAGATATCCAGAAAATGTGCCGCCAATAGTCTAATATCTTCTCCCCTATCCCGTAAAGGAGGAACTTGAATTTCCACGGTATTGATCCGATAAATCAAATCCTTTCGAAAACGGCTTTCGTCGGCCAAATGTTTAAGGGATACATTGGTTGCGGAGATTAGGCGTATATCCACAGGGATAGGTTGATAAGAACCCAACGGCGTAACTTGTCGATTTTGCAGCACAGTCAATAGTTTGGCCTGTTGCTGTAACGAGATATTTCCGATTTCATCCAGAAACAACGTTCCACCATTTGCCGCTTCAAAACGTCCCTGACGGTCTTCCCGCGCATCTGTGAATGCCCCTTTTTTATAGCCGAAAAGTTCACTCTCAAACAATGTCTCTGTCAACGCACCTACGTCAACTTTCACATAGACCTGATCCGAGCGCAACGAGCGCCGTTGAATAGCTTGTGCAATCAAATCCTTACCTGTACCATTTTCACCCAAAATCAAGATATTAGCATCCGTTGGTGCTATCTTCTCAAGCTTATATTGCAGTTCGTCCATGACCACCGAGTTACCGATCAGATCCGGACTATTACTGGAACGTAACAGCGAACTCTTATTTTTCTTTTCTCTATTTTTTGATTCTGCAAGCGTGCTTTCAATTGTTGCCAGCAACTGTTCGTTTTCCCAAGGCTTGACCACAAAATCAGCGGCACCCTGTTTCAGCGATTTTACAGCCAGATCCACAGCCCCATAGGCTGTGATCATAATCACATGAACCTGTGGAAATTTTTCCTTGATCCGCGACAACCAATATAAACCCTCATTTCCGGTATTGATTGTGCTTTTGAAATTCATATCCAGAAGCACAAGGTCATAAGGCATTTTCTCCAAATGCCCAATTAGGTTCTCTGGATTAGATTCGACTTGAACATCGCTGACTTTAGGTTTTAGCAAGATCCGTGCTGCCGTAAGTAAATCTTGGTCATCGTCGACAACTAAAATAGATGCTTTTTTCATATTCCCTGGCTTCATTCAGACACTAAGATAACTATAAATTTAACGAGCCAGCGTAATAATCATTGATATATTTTTGTAGCAGCCACTCATACTGCTTGACAACCAATTGAATCTGGCTATTATCATATTTTGTCTTTGCAGTTAAAAATATGACTGAATTACTATTTCCCAGTTCAAAGACAACCTTAGCGATACGAAATGATTCAGCATAATTTGTATTTTGCTCATGCAATTGCGTGATCGTATTGCTAGCATTTTTCAGGTTAAAAACCGCATTTGCAGTCTCGGCCCTTAAATTATTCAGCGCAATCTCGCGTTGAAATTTACTTGATTCCAAATCTAGTTTAGCCAGTTTAACATCATTCTTAACCTTAAATCTATTAAAAACAGGTATTGAAAGATTTAATGATACAGACTTCCCAAGATTATTTTTCATCTGATACCAATAACCTCCAGTCGTTACATTTTTAGAATAATTCGAACTCAACCCACCATTTAAAGATAAAGAAGGCCAATAGGATGATTGTGCTATTTTGATATTCTTTTCGGCCGCCTTAATCCTCCATTCCAGTGCCGGGATATCTGGAAGGCTCTCCGTCGCCAATTTATAAAGTGCTGTAGCGTCCAATTTTTGCGCATCAGTCTTTAATTCCAATGCTTGTAAATCGCCCAATTGTGCCTCGTCTACATTTAAAAACCCGGCCAACTTCACACGGTTCGTATAAAGTCGCTGTTTATTGCTTTCGATCATATTGATATCGTTAGCAAGTTGCCCTTTCAGATCAAAATAATCACCGGGATTAATTGCCCCTTCTTTTTGCATCGATTCTGCACGACGCACCTGCTCACGTGTGACCTCTGTCTGCATCTCCGATTGCTTCAACACATCTTGTGCTGTTAATACTTGAATATAAGCCGTAATAACATCCAGTTTCAACGCGTTGACCTGCGAATCAAATTCAAGCTTTCCAGCCGTCTTCGCATCTGCCCGCATCCGAATATCATTCAATATGCGAAATCCATTAAAAACGGGTACACTAGCATCCAACCCAAAATTTCCAGATGAGTTATTTCTAGTAATATACTGATTTGTCGCGTTATCAACCGAACGTCCTGAAGTAAGGCTATGGCCTAAACGTCCATTTAAATCAGGCAATCGATTCGATTTGGCTTGCGAAAGATTCACCTCCGCACGTCTAACAGCTAATTCATTTTGTAATAAGGTAGGATTGGCTTTTATCGCCAATTGGATACATTCGGCTAGGCTGCGTTTTGTATCCTGCTTATCTCCGTTAGTGGCAGTTTCTACTTTTACAACGTCCTTCTCCCCTGTTCCTTGCTCAACCTGCTGTGCGTCAACTTTCATGTAAGTCAGCAAAAAACATAATGTACTATATATATAGATTCTCTTCATATCCACTTTTTGTTTTCCAAGCAGACCATCCCCATGCCAAACAATAAAATTTCTGATTATCAACAAGATGCACAAAACCACAAACAATCAATGTCCAAGTTCGTACAATCAACTGTCCGATATTGAACACCCACACAATCTTATTAAAATACAATAAAAATAAACAGCGAAAAACACAGATAAGACCAGGGTTGTACGCCATCGTACATGAAGTGTCCGCTATCGAACACCGAACAGTGGTACACACAAAATAAACAACTAAAAATCAATACGTTAAATTATTGGCACAGCTTTCATAGTTACATAGCAAATTGATATTAAATTATGGACAGACCTTTAGAAAAGAAGAAGTGGAATAGCAAACGCATTATGACCATTGTAGGGATTGCTGGCATCGTTGGATTAATCGGCGCGAGCTTTTACTTTACCTCGGGCAAAAGCAAGCTAAATGTAGAAGCGGACCGTATCTCTATTGTCGAAATAAAAAATGGTAACTTTCAGGAATTCATTCCAATCAATGGTACAGTGCTTCCGATCAGCAGCATCTATCTCGATGCTTCTGTAGGTGGTCGTGTGGAGGAAAAATTTGTTGAAGATGGTACTGTCTTAAAAAAAGGTGATCCGATTATGCGTCTATCCAATACAGATCAGGAGCTCACATTAGTTCAACAGGAAACTCAAGTACTGAACCTTTTGACACAGTCGCAAATCGCGCAGACCAATGCACAACAAGCATCTATTAACAACCGTAACCAGATGGCAGATGTCGAACAGGCTTTTAGAGAAGCGGAGCGGATCTATCGTTTAAATCAAAAATTGCTTAACGAAAAAGCCATTGGATCACAGGAATTTGAAAAATCAAAAAATGAATATAATTACCAAAAGGAACGGGTCAATCTAACGAAACAGATCCTAAAACAAGACGAAATATCCAACGCTCAGAAAACCAATCAGGACAAACAGACTTACCAACGTACACAAAGTGCATTGGAATTAATGAAACGGAAAATCGGTGACCTCATTGTGCGGTCACCTGTAGATGGTCAGTTAACAGCCTTTGATGCCGAAATTGGACAGAACAAAAATGCGGGCGAACGCTTGGGACAGATCGACGTATTGACTGGATTTAAAGTGCGTGCTGATATTGATGAGCATTATATTAACCGTATTTTCCCAGATCTACAGGGCGAGTTTTCCATTGGTGACAAAACCTACAAGCTTCGTATTAAAAAGGTATACACACAGGTAACGAACGGCCGCTTCCAAGTTGATATGGAATTTATCAATGAAGTACCCAAAGGAATCCGCCGCGGACAAACGTTACAGATACGTCTCGCCTTAAGTGACGAAACAAAAGCATTATTATTAGCTAAAGGCGGTTTCTATCAGCAGACTGGCGGCAACTGGATCTTCAAGCTCGATAAGAATGGAAATACAGCCTATCGTATCGACATTCAACTGGGGAGACAGAACCCTGAATATTATGAAGTTATCAAAGGGTTACAACCCGGAGACAAGGTAGTCGTATCAAGCTACGAAACATATGATAAAGTACAGGAATTAAGTATTAAAAGGTAAGTTTAAATTGACAAAATAAAGCCAGCGGGGTACCACTGGCTTATTTAAGCAAAATCCGAATAAGCAACACCAATTACACAATACCACAATGATAAAGAACTTTATAAAAACAGCCTTTCGAAACCTTTGGAAAACCAAAGGTTACAGCTTTCTCAATATTTTTGGGTTAGCGATTGGCATTGCAGCGGCAGCGTTGATCTTTTTATGGGTAGAAAATCAGTTAAGTTATAACGATAACTTCCCCAACAAAAAGGATATCTACATCGTCAAGTCAAAACAGACCTATGATGGTGCAACCTTTGTGTTCGAATCAACCCCCGGTCCCCTGGCACAAAATATAGCGAAAGAGATTCCAGGCATTAAACATGCCGTACGTATGACATGGAATAGCCCAATGTTATTCTCTGTTGGTGACAACAATTTATTTCAAAATGGGCTATATGCTGATGCGACCGTTGCGGACGTGCTTTCCCTTGAATTTATGGAGGGAGATCGTAAGACCGCGTTTGACAAAGTAGATAACATCATTTTATCAGAATCTGGTGCGAAAAAATTATTTGGTAACCAACCAGCTCTAGGCAAAACAGTGAAGACCAATAACAAGGACCTTTACATCGTTTCAGCCATTACAAAAGACCTCCCTAAAAATAGTAGTTATGAATTTCAATGGTTAATTCCCTTCAAAAAATTTGAGTCTACCCAAGACTGGCTGACTAGATGGGACAATAATGGTATCCAGACTTTAATTCAGGTTGAAGAAAATGCAAATGTTGATCGTATCAACAAACAGCTAATGAACTACGTCAAAAATAGAACCAATGGAGAGGTTACTTTTTCACAAAACTTCCTATATCCAATGGAAAGATGGATTACGTATAACCGTTTTGACAACAGTGGAAATGAGATAGAAGGAAGCTTAAAAAATATTCGTCTATTCACCATTATTGCGTGGATCGTTTTGCTGATTGCCTGTATCAATTTTATGAATCTCGCTACCGCCAGATCCGAAAAAAGAGCAAAAGAAGTCGGTATGCGCAAAGTTGTCGGCGCAAGTCGTCAATCGTTGATCGGTCAATTTCTCGCAGAATCATTGGTCCTAGCCTCTATCTCCTCTTTAGTCGCTATTTTATTGGTCTATATCTGTATTCGGCCATTTAATACCATGATTGGCCAAGACCTTCAGGTCGATTTATTAAAACCGATGCATCTTGCCTTTGTCATCACAATTACTTTAATATGCGGACTATTTGCAGGAAGCTATCCCGCATTCTTTCTGTCCGCTTTTAAACCACTATCTACGATCAAAGGAGCAAAGCAGAAAGCCGGGACCGGAAGTCTTATCCGCAAGGGATTAGTTGTGCTACAGTATACCGCATCAGTTGTACTGATCATTTGTACGATTATCATTTATCAGCAAATACAACACAACAAAAATAAAGACCTGGGTTTTGACAAGAGCCAGGTACTGACCACCGCATTGCAAGGGGACATGGCCAAACATCTTCCCCTGATCAAAAACCAGCTCATCGCAACTGGACTAGTGGAGCAGGTCGGTGTCAGTGATGTGAGTATTCTCAACATTTACAACAACACCTCTGGCTTCAATTGGGAAGGAAAAGATCCCAACAAGAGTATTCTGATCGGAATGTTTCGCGCAGATGAAGGATTAGTACCCGCATTAGATCTTAAAATGTTTGATGGAAGAAACTTCCACGCCAACTTACTAGGTGACAGCACTTCGGTTCTTATTAATGAAACCCTGGCTAAATTAATCCGCAAAGATGGTCATGTAGTGGGTAGTATCCTTAATTACGGCGAAGAAAATTATACTATTGCCGGAGTCGTCAAAAACTTTGTTTATAACAACGTGTATGCCGATCCAGATCCGATGTTATTTATTCCGCTAGTCAGAGAGAGTGGCCTATTGAATATCCGGACAAAAGCAGGGATTGACCTCCCACAAGCTATTCAGCAAATTGAAAAGATTATTGTAAAAAATAACCCCGGATTTCCTTTCGATTACAAATTTTTGGATGAAACCTTCAATAGCAAATTTCAGGCTGAACTTTTTATACAACAGCTATCCAGCGTATTTGCGATTATATCCATTATTATTTCATGCTTAGGCCTATTTGGTTTAGCCGCCTTTGCGACAGAACAACGTGCCAAAGAGATCAGTATACGTAAAGTCCTCGGTGCCTCTGTTTCAGGCCTTATTCAGATGCTTAATCGCGAATTTATTATCCTTATTGGTATCTCCTGTATCATTGCATTCCCGATTGCCTGGATTTTCATGCACAAATGGCTCGCAGATTATGCACATCACGTCACTATTTCTTGGACAGTCTTTGTACTGAGTGGCCTATCTGCGATAATAATAGCCTTATTAACGATTAGCTCACAAGCTTTTAAAGCAGCGATAGCCAATCCGACCAAGACACTCAGAGACGAATAAACAGAAAAATAAACAATTTACAAGAATAGAATTAAACAGAATAATAACTGTCTAAAGCGATTGCCGAGGACCCAAAACATAAAACCATGAGCGCAAAAAATATGATTAAAATAACCAGTCTTCAAAAGTATTACCGCACGGAAGAAGTAGAGACTGTCGCATTGAACAATTTGAATATTCACGTAAAAGAAGGTGAATTTGTTGCCGTGATGGGTCCTTCTGGTTGTGGCAAATCAACTTTACTGAATATAATCGGACTATTGGATGATCTGGATGAAGGGAGCTATTTATTCAACGAGATCGAAGTGGCCAAATTTAAAGAACGCGGCCGTTCAGATCTGCGTAAGCACAATATCGGTTTCGTATTCCAGAGTTTTAATCTGATTGATGAATTGACGGTATTTGAAAACGTGGAACTTCCTCTTGTCTATACCAATGTCCCAGCAGCCGAACGTAAGAAACGTGTCGAAGAAGTACTGGAGAAGGTACAGATCATGCACCGCCGCAATCACTTTCCGCAACAGCTTTCCGGAGGACAGCAACAGCGTGTAGCCGTTGCCCGTGCAGTCGTCAATAATCCCAAATTAATTCTTGCCGATGAGCCTACCGGTAATCTGGATTCCAACAATGGTAACGAAGTGATGCAGCTCTTAACGGAGTTGAACGAAGCTGGCACAACCATCGTCATGGTAACCCACAGTGAACACGACGCCAAATTTTCGGATCGTGTCATCCGTATGCTGGATGGTCAGGTCATTATGGAAACAACATCATTAGGATCCTAGCAAAGCTATCTATCCATTTTAAGGACAAAAAATGTTCTTAAAAACCTAAAGCGCTTACCTATGAAGGATCAAGAGCTGTTAAACGAGTTTAAAGTATAAAAAGATGAAAGGTTTAAAATTAATTTTGAGACAATGGGGACGTAACCGTCTGTTTACCTTCCTGAATATCATCGGTCTAGCGATCGGTGTTAGCGCAAGCTGGATTGTATTTCGAATTGTCAATTACGAATTCAGTTTTAACCAGAATCATCCCGACAAGGAACGGATTTATAAACTTTACTCGGCATTTAAGGAAGGTGAAAATATCCATCGTTTTGATGGGACCCCCTACCCTCTTGGTGCTTATCTCGGTGCTAATTTAAAGAAAGATCTGACCGGATTGGAATTGGTCGCACCTATCGCTAATCGATCATTTGAAAGCATTAAGGTAAAGCGTTCCAACAACGAAACATTGGAATTCAATGCGCAGGACAAAATTGTTGCAGCCACTACGGACTATTTTAAACTTGTTCCCTACAAATGGATTGTTGGTAATCCCAATACTGCACTCAAAAACAACAATGAAATTATCCTGACAGCCTCCCGCGCAAGGCAATATTTTCCTGATACAGATTTAAAATCCCTTCTTGGCAAAACAATACAATACGATGATCAGCTTCTTACGGTAACCGGGGTTATTGCCGACTTAGATTATCCGAGCAGTTTTGTCAATAAAGAATTTATCCGTGTAAACCCCAATCCTCAAGAAGCAGAAAATTGGCAGAATTCAAGTTCAAATTTCCATGTTTATGTTAAATTAACTGAAAATGGACAGCCTTCGCAAGTGATTGCGCTAGCTACCAAAAAGTTTAAGGAAATGGCTGGCGAAGAATTTAAACAGTACAATATAACTCCTGGTTATGAATTAGCACCACTGACGGACTTGCATTTCAATAAATTCATCCTGGACGGAAGCGACAAAAAGGTGTTATTCGGGCTTATAGGTATAGCGATATTTCTCCTTATACTGGCTAGTATCAATTATATCAACCTGACAACGGCTCGTGTTCCTGCCCGGGCCCGAGAAATTGGTATTCGAAAAACATTAGGAGAACAACCCAGACACCTGACACTGTCCTTTATCAAAGAAACCTTTTTTACCTGTCTATTTGGGCTATTATTCTCCTGGCCATTGGTCAAGATATTTGAACTTACCTTTAGTACATATCTTCCGGAAAATATAAATGCCTATTCAGATGGTTTATCCGTTTTTATCTTTCTATTGAGTCTTATTATCCTACTCACGTTGGTTTCCAGTCTATATCCAGCTTATGTTATCAACAAAGTACACATTGTAGAGGCCATCAAAATACATGCAACAGATAAAATTTCGTTTGGTGGCATTTCGCTCAGAAAGGTTCTCATCGTCTTTCAATTTGTAATCGCTCAGGCTTTTGTCGTACTGACAGTGATCATGGGTTTACAGCTACAACATGCTTTAAACAGCGATGTTGGTTTTCAGGATGATGCTGTTATTACACTCAAACTGCCCTATAGAAAAGCGGAAGATTCAGGTAAAAGTCCATTTCTGTTGAAAGAGCTCCTTCAAAAATATCCTGAAATAGAGCAGGTTTCGCTAGGTCACCTCCCAATGAATAACGACCAATGGGGAAATAATATCGTTATGCAGAGCGATACAGGTCAGATCTTGGTCAATATGCCCTTTAAATATATCGAAGAAAATTATTTGGATGTATTTAAAATGAAACTACTGGCTGGACGGGCACTTAAACTTTCAGATACGACCTCTGGAATACTGATCAATCAAAAGGCTATTAGTAAGTTTGGATTTAAATCCCCTGCTGAAGCAGTCGGAACAATTGTTACCGTAAGCGATCGTCCAACGACAATTGTTGGTGTATTGGCCGATTTCCACAACTTTAATCTCCACGCTCCATTAGAACCCCTTGCTATGCAAATCTCAACCAACAAGGGCACGCTGCAGAATATTAATATCAAATTAAATGGAGATCCTAAAAAATGGCATCAGGCGGTTGCATCCATAAAGACCGAATGGGAAAACGTATATCCAAATGCACCATTTACCTACCAATTTTATGATCAGCGGATCAAAGAGCTCTATGAGAAAGACTATCGTTTTTATAAAATAATCAATTTGTCAACATCAATTACCATTTTATTAAGCTGCTTGGGATTGATCGGTTTAGTGACATTAACTACGCATCAGCGAACAAAAGAGATCGGTATCCGAAAAATTTTGGGAAGCACGGTCAGTGGAATTGTGCTCCTGCTCTCAAAAGATTATATCAAACTCATTGTTATCTCGATCCTAATTGCTACACCGATTGCCTGGTTGGCGATTGATAAATGGCTAACAGACTTTGCTTTTAAAATAGATCTCAGCTGGTGGATGTTTATCATTCCAGCGATAGTAACTATTGGCGTAGCATTTTTAGCCATGAGCTATCAATCCGTCAGTGCCGCCCGTGCAAATCCCGTAGATAGTTTAAGAGATGAATAATAAAGAGCCATTTTGTAAAATATAAACCCAATAAAACTGAATTGTGATGAGTAATATGAAATTGATTTTTAGACAACTCTGGCGACACCGTCTTTTTACCGTTCTGAATGTATTGGGACTTGCCATAGGTATAAGCGCCTGTTGGTTTATCTTTCGTATTGTCAATTATGAATTTAGTTTTGACCGACAACATCCAGACAAAGAGCAGATATACAAGGTATATTTCCATACACAGGATAAAAATACAGATGGAGATTTTGACGCAGTACCATTTCCCCTTCCTTATTACCTGAAAGAGAACTCGCAAGATGTCGAATTGGTTGTACCTTATTATAATCGTTATTTTGAAATCGTAACACCAGCTTCCAAAAGTGAAACGCCCACAGAATTTGCCGGACAGGAAAAGATTTTTGCAACGACTGCCGACTATTTTAAAATGGTACCCTATAAATGGCTTGTCGGAAGTCCGCATCAGCTTTTCAAGCTCCGGAATGAAGTCGTTCTTACCGAATCGCGTGCGAAAGCCTATTTTCCAAAACTGCAAAATCAGGATATTATAGGCAAGACCATTTCTTATGACACGACACAGTTTACTGTATCTGGCATTGTAGAAGACCTAAGTTACCCAAGTACTTTTATTGGTAAAGAATTTATCAAAATACCTGATCAGGATCCGAATTTAAACAATTGGATGATGTTGATGAACTATTATCAGTTATTCGTCAAAGTCAAATCTGCCAATCATCTTAAAAATCTCGCGAATACCATCGATCAAAAATTAGTGCAGATGAATGGCGAAGAATATAAAAAAGAGAACTATAAGCAAACCGCCCGTTTTTCATCATTATCTGAGCTGCATTTTAACCCTATTATACAAAATCACAGCAATATCAAGGTGTTTTATGGACTTATCGGAATAGCTGCCTTTCTACTTGTATTAGCTGTGATCAATTATATCAATCTAAGTACCGCGATGGTGCCTATGCGCGCACGATCCATCGGTATACGGAAAACACTGGGGGAACGGGAAGTCTATTTGACCCGAAGTTTTCTAACAGAGACTTTTTGGGTCGCACTATTCGCCCTCTTGCTTTCTTGGCCTTTTACAAAAATGATGGAAATACTGTTCAGCGATTTTATCCCTTCGGACATCAACAACTACAACGATCAGTTCAATCTGTTGTTATTCATCATTGGGTTACTCGTCTTAATCACATGCTTCTCTGGAATATATCCATCGATATTGATCAACAAAGTAAAATTGATCGAGGTCATGAAAATAAAGACTTTATCCAACAACTCAAACAAGGGAATATACCTCCGCAAAGGACTGATTATCTTTCAGTTTATTATCGCTCAGGTTTTCCTTATTGGCACTTTCGTGATCACCATTCAGATCAAACATATGCTCAAGAGCGATCTGGGATTTACTAAAGATGCTATTGTGACCGTATCAATTCCCAATCGGGCTGCTGATAAAGCAACAACAGATCCATTTGTATTTAAACAGGCCTTATCCAAATATCCCGAAATCACCCGTGTCTCCTTGGGACATTTTCCTATGGATGATAGTTATTGGGGAAATAGAATCCGTAGATATGGCGAAGAGGAAATCAAAAATAGAATCATGCAATACAAGTATGTTGATCAGGATTACATTGACCTCTATGATATAAAACTTCTTGCTGGCCGCAAATTAATGATGTCTGATACGAGTTCTGGGATCATAATCAACGAAAAAGCAATGACCGAACTGGGATATAAGAATGTTGATGAAGCAATCGGACAATCTGTTATCTCCAGAGACAAAAATGTAAAAATTGTAGGTATTATAGCCAATTTCCACAGCAAAGATCTTCACCAACAGTTTAATCCTATTGTGATGGAAGTTTCATCCGGTAGAGGCCCACTCGGACACATCAACATCCGTCTGGATCATGATCCAAAAAAATGGTCGACTGCCTTGGCAAACCTCGAAAAAGAATGGAAAAGTATTTATCCACATGCAAAATTCAGCTATCGCTTTTATGACCAGGAGATCAAATCCCTTTACGAGACTGACATGCGACTGTCCAAGATTATCAATTTGGCAACTGCAATAACCTTATTGCTGAGCTGCCTTGGCCTCGTCGGCTTAGTTACGATAACAACTGTACAGCGCACAAAAGAAATTGGAATCCGCAAAGTATTGGGAAGTTCAGTTACGGGTATCATTGGTCTACTGTCTAAAGATTACATCAAACTGATCATCATTTCAATATTGGTATCAACGCCAATTGCCTGGTGGGCCATGCACGAATGGCTGCAGGATATCACATTTAAGATAGATATACAATGGTGGTTATTTTTTATACCTGCCGTACTCACGATAGGAATAGCATTTTTGACATTAAGTTTTCAATCATTGCGGGCCGCACGTGCAAATCCAGTCGATAGTTTAAGAGATGAATAAAAGAAGCTCAATAGTGATCAGAGAAAGTAATGGGTCTCAATAATGAGCCCATTGCGCTCTCTACATACATCATCTCAATTAGAACTGAGAGCAGTATTTATCACGATAAATGTTTAAAAGGCAAATAAATGAAATACTAAAGTTAGCGTTGCTACGAAAAGCAACTTACTGAACTAGATAATTTTAAAAAACAGCAATCATGATACAAAATTATATTAAAATAGCCTGGCGCAATATTCTAAAGAATAGAGGTTATGCCACCATAAATATTGTAGGTCTCGCCATTGGTTTGGCTTGCTGTTTATTAATTGTTATTTATGTACAGAATGAACTTTCCTACGATAAATATCATGTCAACAAAGACCGCATTTTCCGCATCGTACATGACTATAAAGAAGTCGGCAGCACAGAACAACATCAAATCTGGGGAAATGCTCCGATCGGAGAAGCTCTGAAAGCCGACTTCCATGAGATAGAGAAGATCGTTCAATTCTCCGGGCAAACGTCCATCCTACTCAAGCAAGGAGAAAATAGATTCCAGGAAGAAAATGTATTTTTCATGGATTCTACAGCATTCGATGTATTCAGTTGGAAAATTTTGGCTGGAAATCCACATACAGCATTAAAAAATGCATATTCTGTTGTATTAACAGAAAGCACTGCTAAAAAGTATTTCGGTGATCAGAATCCCATTGGCAAAACCATTGAAGGGGGATTAGCAGCAGGTCGCGCTGATGCCGGTCTGTATACGGTAACAGCTGTGATGGCAGACGTACCGGCCAACTCACATTTTACCTTCGATGCTTTACTATCTATGAGTACCTTTCGAAAAGCAAGACCGGGTGTCTTCGAAAAAGAAGGTTGGGACTATGTAGATTTTTACACCTACTTTTTGACATCTAAAGAATTTGATAGTACAAAATTCAATCAGAAGATACCTGACTTTCTCAAACGGCACATCCCTGTACATGAAAATGCCAATTCAAAATACAGTTTCCATCTCGAGCCCATGCTTCAGGCATATATGCACTCCACTGCGGATCGCCAACCAGGAACAACGGGTAGCTTTCAAAATTTGTACATTTTCGCGATTATCGGGGGATTTATCCTGCTGATTGCCTGTGTTAACTTTATGAATCTTGCCACCTCTAGATCCATGGAGCGCGCCAAGGAAGTCGGTGTCCGAAAAGCTATCGGTGCCAATAAAAGCAATCTGATTCTACAGTTTATGTCTGAGTCGCTTGTACTTGTATTTATCGGCGGTATATTGGCTATCGCTTTAGTCATTGCCTTTCTCCCTTTTATGGAAGCTTTTTCCGGTAAACAGTTTGGTTATTCAACCCTCCTTAACAGCACGACATGGACGATTTTCTTTTTGGTAACACTTATAACCGGGATATTAGCCGCCAGCTATCCTGCATTGATCCTGGCAAATTTTAAACCGATTAAAGTTCTTAAGGGGACCTTTAGCAACAGTAAAGGTGGGATATTGTTACGTCGGGGTCTCGTCGTCTTTCAATTCTGTCTTTCTATTGCATTGATTGCAGGTACTGTGATTGTATTCTCACAATTGAATCAACTCCAACAGCAAGACCTTGGATTTCAAAAAGCACAACGTCTAATCATCGACTATAATTTCGATGAAAAAGTCAACAATAACTTAGAGGCAATCAAAAATATACTCGCAAAAGATAAAGATGTACAGTCGGTGACGGCTTCACGCACAGTTCCGGGAGCATTTTTTCCAAATGCCGGCACAGAAATTATGTCGATAGATGGTAAAATGACCAATTTCGCTCCTTCTCTATATGAGGTAGATATAGACTTTATCCCCAATATGGGCATTAAGATGGCAGCAGGAAGAGCTTACTCACGCGATTTTCCAGCAGATAGCGCCCATTCACTTGTGATCAATGAATCGGCAGCCAAATTATGGGGCTATTCAAATCCACAGGATATCATCGGCAAACAATTTAGACAGTGGGGCAAAGAAGGTACGGTCATTGGTGTTGTAAAAGATTTCAATTACCTGTCTCTGCATCGCAAAATTGAGCCTCTAGCGCTACGACTTGAGCCAAGTAGCAGCCGTTATCTGGCCGTGAATCTACAAAATGTCAATCAGCAAACAATTGACCGAATTGGCAAATTATGGACCGAACTCGCCCCTCACCGTCCTTTTCTATATAGTTTCTTAGATGATAATTTTAACCGTCAATACGAAGCCGATTTTAATTTTAGAAGACTCTTTACAGCCTTTTCAAGTCTCGCTCTTTTCATTGCTTGCTTAGGTTTACTTGGACTGGTGACCTATACGGCTCAACAGCGTACCAAAGAAATCGGGGTCCGCAAAGTGCTTGGTGCTTCCATATACAATTTAGTGCTGCTGCTTTCTTCCGATTTTATCAGACTATTAGTCATTGCGCTTTGTATCGCTACACCATTATCATGGATAGCAATGAATAAGTGGCTGGATAATTTCGCCTACCATATTGAGCCAAAATGGTGGATGTTTGCTTTTGCTGGATTTTCAGCTGTTCTTATTGCCCTGGTCACCGTTAGCTTTCAAACGTTTAAAGCCGCTAAAGCCAATCCGGTAGATAGCCTGAGAGATGAATAAATAGTATACAATCAAGAACAAACTTAATATATCAGCACGAAACAAATAGATACGATCATGATCAAAAACTACATAAAAACAGCCTGGCGAAGTATTCGGGCCAACCGATTTTTCAGCATCCTTAATATTAGCGGATTAGCGATTGGCATCTGTGTATCCCTTCTGCTATTTGCTTTTATCCGTCAGGAACTGAGCTTTGATACTATGTATTCTAAGGCCGATAATATCTATCGTTTGCACATGCAGCTGTCGGCAGAATACAATCGGGAGAAAATGATCAATCTGCCAAATGCTGTGGGGCCTGCTCTGAAATCAGATATTGCCCAGGTCGACAATATGGTGCGACTTGTAAAAGATGGCTTTGGAGCAACAGCTTCCATCCGCACCGGAGAGGAAAATTTCAATGAGAAACAATTATACCTAGCCGATTCAACGCTGTTTTCCATCTTTGATTTCCAGTTTATTGAAGGTAATGTTCATGCAGCGTTTCTAAATAAAAAAAGTATTGTCCTTTCTCAATCAACAAAAGAGAAATTGTTTGGTAAGATTGAAGCGCTAGGAAAACTCATTTCCATTAACCAAAGAGATACCGTACAGGTTACCGGTGTATTCAAGGATCTTCCCGTAAATAGTACACTGGACTGTAATATGGTCATGAATATTATGGATTCCTGGATGGGACAAAATGTCTATTGGAGTAATGCCAGCTATGAAACGTATATATTACTAAAAAAAGGATCAGATCCAGCTGCCGTTGCGCAAGAGGCAACGAAGCTGATTGACAAATATGTCGAAAAAGATAACCGATATTTTACCCAATTTTTCCTTCAACCACTATTAAAGGTCCATCTCTACTCCTCAACTCTTGGAGAGGGAGTCACCAAACGTATTGGGAACATTGACACTATTCGGACACTATCTGTCCTTGCTTTTCTTGTCATCGTGATTGCCTGTATCAATTATATGAACCTGGCCACGGCAAAGTCACAAAAGAATGCTAAAGAGGTGGGTGTAAATAAGGTACTGGGAGCTACTAGAGGCCAACTCATTCTCCGCTTTTTTGTCGAAACCGCAACAATTAGCCTATTTGCGATGACAATCGGTGTGGTTTTGGCCATTATTTTGATCCCGATGTTTAATTCTATCGGCAGTACAAATATTACCATCAGACAACTTGTGAACTGGGATATGCTAGGGATATTGGCGCTATCCTGGTTTATGATTACGTTTATTGCAGGTAGCTACCCAGCCTTATTCTTATCGAAAATCAAATCGATCGCATTGATGAATAAAGGTTATAACAAACAAGGGAAAACAGTTCTGATCAGACAAGTATTGGTGATATGCCAATTTACGATTTCGATTATATTAATCATCGGCATTAGTGTGATGCTCACCCAGATGAATTATATCCGAAATAAAGACCTAGGTTATCAACCTGAACATGTGGTCTCTATTCCTATCCGTTCTTTCCGGAGCCAGGAAAAACTCAATACACTCAATCAACAGGTCCAAAGCTTATCAAATACGCTATCCACCACATTCGCACAGTCCATACCAGGAAGTAACGAAAGTGGAAAAACAACCTATAAACTCAGCACAGATAAACAGGGGTTACCAACACTAAGTTGTGTTACTTATGGAAAGACAGTAAATACACTTGGATTAAAACTGCTTGCTGGAACAGATTTACCCGACATTTGGGGACGTCCAGATTCCACCTGTTATATGTTGATCAACGAGAAAGTACTGAAATACTTAGGATATAAATCTCCACAGGAAGCCATTGGAAAACATATTGTCACTGAGATGAGCCCGACCAACTCGATCATCACCGGTGTCGTCCAGGATTTTAATTATGCAAACCTTAAATCTGAAATCGGGGGTTACAGCTATTACACCATGAATGATCCCTCGGAATCACCACGCAACTTATTGATCCGTTATAAAACAACAGATGTTCAAGGATATATTGAACAAATAAAGAAGATATATACGACTGTTTCTCCAGAAGCTGCATTCGATTTTTCCTTTTTAGATCAGCATGTGCAAGACCAATATGAAAATGAAATTCGGTCATCCAATGTCATGAGCATGTTTTCGTTTCTTACTCTTTTTATAGCCTGTCTAGGTCTGTTGGGATTAGCAGCCTATACCACCGAAGCCCGAAGCAAAGAAATAGGTATCCGCAAAGTTTTGGGAGCCAGTGTTCCGAGCATTATTCATTTACTTTCATCAAATTATATCAAACTAATTCTTCTTGCCTTTCTTATTGCTGGACCGATCGCTTATTATCTATTCAGTCATTGGTTAAATGATTTTGTGTATCATATTGAGATGCCATGGTGGGCTTACCTGATTGCGATAATATCAGTCGCGCTGGTCGCATTTATCACGATAGGATTCCAGACATTTAAAGCCGCACTATTGAATCCGGTAAATAGTCTAAGGGACGAATAGACCTTTAACTATTTCTACATATGGTTGAATCAATTTAAAACTAAACGACAATGATTGGAAACTCACTAAAAACAGCTTATCGTTTCTTGAAAAAACACAAGCTGATTACATGTATCAATGTCATGAGCTTAGCGATAGGCATTACAGCAACATTAGTCATTTTTTTGATGATTCAATACGACTATAGTTTCGATAAAAATGTTCCAAACCGCGAACAGGTTTATCGTATTGTCAGTAACGGTGATTTTAAGAATGCAGGTGTATACATGCCTTTAGTACGAACTATGGAAGAAGAGCTACCTAACCTCGACGCAGTAGCCCCGATATATCGAAGTCATGTTCAAAAATTAAAAATCACATCCAATAGCAACAAAGCTCAAGTTTTCCCTAAAGAGCAAGGTATTTTACTGACCAATAGTCAATATTTTGATATTTTACCCCGCAAATGGCTATCCGGAAATCCACTTAGCCTAAATACAGCTGGCCATATCGTATTGTCAGAAAAGACACTGGAAAAATTCTATGGAGATGAGTTACCCGCCGATGTCATTGGCAAAACCATTGTGTATGCAGACAGTATCCCACTCCAGGTTGTAGGTGTAGTTGAAAATGCACAGCAAAATTCAGATTTTAATTTCGACAGTTTTATCTCCGAAAAAACAATTCCACAGAACAACAGCCTGAAAGAGATGTTTAATTGGGAAGCGTGGAATAGTATTTCCGACTCCCATCAGGTATTAATCAAAACCAAACCGGGTACTGCTCCAAATGGCGTAGAAAGTAACATCGCAAATCTACTCAACAAGTACAGAAACAAAAATGGTAAGACATTTAAGGATAAGCTTATCTTACAGCCCTTATCGGAGGTTCATTTTGACACGACTTTCAATTATGGAGCTACTAAACCCGAAACACTCCGTAACCTGATTTTACTCGCTATATTTCTGTTAGCATTGGGAGCTGTCAACTTTATCAACTTATCTACCGCACAATCTATCGAACGGGCAAAAGAGGTGGGTATTCGCAAAACATTGGGCAGTTCAAAATCCACGTTAATTAAGCAATTTTTAGTAGAGACATTCCTGATCACCCTAACAGCGACACTGTTTGCTGTCCTATTACTACCCTTGTTTTTACGTGTTTTTGAAGGATTTATCCCTCCAAGTTTAAGTCTGGAATTGCTAGATAAAAAATTGATCGTGCTGTTCCTGTTTGTCCAACTTATTCTGGTAACATTATTGGCTGGTTTTTACCCTGCTTGGGTATTGACAGGATATGCTCCGGTATTAGCCCTCAAAAATCAATTGGGAAAAAACACCAATCTTTCCAGAAGTGCATGGATACGTAAAGCACTGACCATTTTTCAATTTGTGATGGCCCAAGCTTTTCTGATCTGTGTGTTGATTGTAATCCGACAAATCAATTACCTATCCCACAAGGACATGGGATTTCAACGGGATGCAATCATCAACATAGATATCCCCGGAGCATTTCAAAACTCGGACAAAGGGTCAATGCTCAAAAACGAACTAATGAAACTTCCTGAGGTGAAAGCCATAAGCTTTGGAAATATTGCACCAGCTATGAATGGATTTATGACCACATCAATGGTTTATGATCAATCTTCGGACAAAAAATCCTTAACTTTTGATAATCGATCAGGAGATGAGAACTATTTAAATGTTTATAAAATTCCACTTTTGGCAGGAAGGAATATTCGTTTACTGGACTCAACAAGCGAAATGTTGATCAATAGAAAAGGTTTAGAATTATTAGGTATCCAAGACCCACAGGATGCAATCGGTAAAACATTTGAAAATGGGGAGTCCATTATCGTCGGTGTTATGGGAAATTTTGACATCACTTCAGCCCATCAGGCTGTCAAACCTGTTCTATACATCGGAAGCAAGACCGGTTATGTGCTTCATATCGCTTTAGACCAAAAGCATCCAGAAAATTGGAAAACAGCTGTTGATAAGATTACATCTACTTACAAAGCTTCCTTCCCTGACGACGAGATCGACCTCCGCTTTGTGGATGAGATTGTCCAAAAATTCTATGACCAGGAAAAACGGCTTTCCAAATTGCTGTCCTGGGCTGTGGGGCTTTCCTTATTTATTGCGGGATTAGGATTATTTGGGTTAACTATATTTACAGCAAATCAAAGGACAAAAGAGATCGGCATACGTAAAGTTTTGGGTGCTTCCGTATTACAGATTACCATTTTATTGCTTAAGAATTTACTTACACTAGTGGCTATAGCCTGTTTGATTGCGTTCCCGATTGCCTATTACTTTATGCATCATTGGTTAAATGATTTCGCATATCGCACCGCAATAAATCCATGGATTTTTGGCTTATCTGCCCTAGGCTTGATTGCATTCGCAAGCTTCGTGCTGTCAACCAAAAGTATTATGGCCGCAAAAGCAAATCCTGTAGATAGTCTAAGAGACGAATAGATCAGGTGATGGCGGCGAGAATGGCATACAGTTAATTTTGAATCTAAAAACAGATCGCAATGATAAAGAATTTCATCAAAACCGCATGGCGCAGTATTTTTTCCAACAAATTCTATAGCGCTATCAATATCCTCGGGTTGACCGCAGGATTAGTTGTGGGAATCTTCCTATTACTATGGATAAAGGATGAATTGTCCTTTGACCGTTTTCACAAGAATCAAGGCTCGATCTACAAAATTGGGATTGAGGGTGGAACGGGGATCTCAAAACGAATATTTGGATCTATCATTGCCCCAGTTGGGAGTTTTGCCAAGAGAGAAATTCCCGAAGTTCAGGACGCTGTACGTATCCTTAGGATCGGTGATGCCGCCATCAAGTATAAAGACAAACGATTTAGAGAAAAAAATTTCGCTTTTGTAGATCCAAGTTATTTTAGTGTTTTTGATTTCCCGCTCATTCAAGGTAACCAGAAGCTGCCTTTTCCTGATAACAATTCCGTTGTTCTTACCGAGACCACTGCCCGTCGGTATTTTGGTGATGAAAATCCAATCGGCAAAACTGTGGTATTGGGAATAGAAGATTTATGTGTAGTAAGTGGAGTTATCCCCGACTATCCCGAAAACTCCTCCTTTCAATTTCAGGTACTCCTCCCCCTTTCACGGTTTAATGAACAGACTTACATCAAAAACAAAACCACCTACGACAATAAAACCTATCTGTCATCGATGGATGAAGATTGGTCGAGTTTCTCCTTTGGAACCTACCTGCAGTTGAGACCTGATGCAAACCCCGCTGTGGTGGCTCAGAAATTACAAAAGATACATGAACGCAATAAACCAGAAGATACTCCCGTGCCCTATGTCACGCAAGAATTAGCGAAGATGCACCTTTATCAGATGGATGGCAGCGATGGAGGAATTGGTACTGTCCATATCTTTATAGGCATCGCATTGATGATTCTTGTCATTGCTAGTATCAATTACATCAACCTCTCAACAGCGCGCTCCTTATCCAGATCCAAAGAAGTCGGTATCCGTAAAATTATCGGGGCTGGAAGAAAAGAGTTATTTTCCCAATTTATTCTGGAGACGACATTGCTCTTCACAATCGCTGCAACTTTAGCAGTCAGTATTGTTTTTATCTTTCTCCCCTTTTTTAACAATTTCTCTGGCAAACATATTTCTTTGCAGCTATCTAGTATTGATCTCTGGAGCTATATTTTAATCATGTTGATAGGCACATTACTATTGACCAGCATTTATCCGGCATTATTACTTTCAAACTTTGACCCAATCAAAGTATTAAAGGGCAGATTCGGAATGAAGAAATCAAATTTTAGAAAGATATTAGTCGTGTTACAGTTTACGGTATCTATTGTTCTCATCACAATGACGATCGTCATCGGTCGACAATTGGAATATATACGCAACAAGAACCTAGGTTATGAAAAGAGCAATATTATAGCTGTTTCCATGGCTCCTAAAATGGCGCAACATTTTGATGCCGTCAAAAGTGATCTCCTGAAAAATAAAGGCGTAAGTGATGTCATTCGACTTGGAAGGGATATGGTATATGGTGGTGGATCGACAGGAGATAACGATTGGGACGGAAAGCCCAGCAATTCAAATCTTTGGTTCAGCATTACGCATTCGGATCAATTTGCACTTGATTTTTTCAAGATAAAACTGACTCAAGGGAAAAATTTCACCGGCTCAATGGCAGATTCTACGCATTTTCTCATCAATGAAACTGCCGTTCGTGAGATGGGATTAAAGAATCCAATTGGTGCTCGTTTACGGATTCGAACTGTTCCGGGAACCATTATTGGTGTGGTCAAAGATTTTAATTACGCAAGTGTACGTCAAAAGATCGAACCTATGGTCTTTCAATTTAGTCCAAAAGATTGCCAGCAGCTTTATATAAAAACAAACCCTGCCGGAACCGAGTCGGCGTTGCATGCGCTGCAACAAATCTGGAAAAGCTACTATGACGATATGCCTATCAGTTATAGTTTCCTGGACGAAAGCTACCAGCAACAATATATGAGCGAGCAAAAACAAGGAACATTGTTTAATTTCTTTGCCATCATAGCGATACTAATTTCTTGTCTGGGACTTCTTGGACTATGCACGTATACCGCACAACTGAAAACCAAGGAAATTGGCATCAGAAAAGTCCTCGGAGCAACGGTCTTCAATATTATGCAAATGCTGAATAAAGAATTTTTGCTCTTGATCATTATCGCTAATGTTATCGCACTTCCTGTCGCGTTATATTTCACTTCGAACTGGCTAGATGGATTTGCCTTTAGAACAACAGTGCCGATAACCATATTTTTAGGTGCAGGCTTCCTAACGATTATGATTGCCCTGTTTACTGTTAGTTTTCAATCGATCAAAGCAGCTATCGCCAACCCCGTCAAAAGTTTAAAAGACGAATAGCTTTTATTCATAAAAATTAACTCTTTATATATTGAACAATTAATCAGCACACCAAAACAACAAACATAACCATCAAACACCGCCATGATTAAATTATTTTTGAAAACCGCTTTACGCAATCTTAAACGCAACCCCTTAAATACGGCAATCAATATCCTTGGATTGTCCCTGGGATTTACGGTTGCTTTGGTAAGCACGCTATGGATCTTGAAACAGTTTTCCTTCAACCACAATCATGAAAACTATGATAGTATCTATCAAGTCATGTTAACAGGTACATTCAATAATGAAAAATCTACGGGTCATTCTACTCCAGTCCCCTTAGCAAAGGTTATTGCATCTGATTTTACCAATGAGATGCAGGATGTTGCATTGGTCACCAACGAAAGTAACAACCTTAAGGTTGGGGACAAGAAATTCAACGTCGACGGCTTTTATGCAATGGGCAAATTTTCCGAATTGTTTTCATTAAAATCTGTACATGGAGATATTTCTACCCCCACCGCAGCATCCACCATGATTATCTCCGAATCATTAGCCAATCGTCTATTGGGGTCAACTGATGTGATCGGGAAGACTATTCAACTCAACGGAAAAGAGCAATATAATATACTGGGTGTTTTTGAAGATATTCCTGAAAATAGTACATTTCAAGGATTAGCATATATTTTGCCTTTTGTCGATTATCTCCACAAAAATGAGGGTGTCGACGAAAGGTGGTCAAACTGCTTTTTTCGCACGTATGGTAGGATTGAAAACCCACAAAATATTCTGGGACTTGAGCAAAAACTGACCAATATCTTTAGAACAAATCTTACAGATATCAACCCTGAAATTCTGTTGCACCCCATGTCCAAATGGATTCTTTATGATTCATTCAAAAATGGCAAAAATGCAGGTGGGCAGATTCAATATGTATGGATGTTTGCCTGGATCAGTATATTTATTCTTTTGTTGGCAAGTATAAACTTCATTAACCTCAGTACAGCCCGAAGTTTAAAAAGAGGAAAGGAAATTGGTATTCTAAAATCTGTTGGTGTAAACCGTCGGCAACTGATTGCGGGATTTTTAGTTGAATCCATCCTTTCCGTATCCTGTGCTTTTCTGATAGCACTGATATTAAGTACCTTGCTTCTTCCGTGGATCAATACCATCACCAATACCTCATTGCATGTTCCATTTACGAGTATTCAATTCTACACATATGCCTTATTGGCAATTCTTATTTTAGGAGTTTCAGCTGGACTATATCCTGCACTGTTCTTATCCTCTTTCAATCCGATCCTTGCGCTCAAAGGAAAGATGAACATCGGTAAAAGAGGATTCAATGCCAGAAAGGGAATGGTTGTTGTACAATTTGCAATTTCCATCTTTTTGATGATTGCAACCTATTTGGTCATCAAACAATTGCACTATACAAAGGATCGTCCGATTGGTTACAAAAGCTCAAACTTAGTCAACATCACTAGCAGTAGTCAATTAATTTCCAAAAACTTTGAGATCCTGAGAAAAGAACTGATCGGTCAACGTTTGATTCAGGAGGCATCACTCACTTCGAATTTTGTAAACAAACTCACTTTAACTGGTGGCGGTTTTAGCTGGCAAGGGAATGAAACAAAGGAAGGATCCATTATGGGAATTTTCACCGTAGACGAGAACTTTGCCAAAACGGTACAATGGAATTTTTTGAAGGGAAGAAATTTCTCCAAAGATTTCAAAACAGATTCCACGGGAGTAATTATCAATGAGGCAGCTGCCAAATTTATGGGGGTTACAGATCTGACAAGCAAGCAGCTTTCTCGGAGTGGAGTCAACTATACCATTATCGGTATTATACAGAACACGTTATCCGAATCCCCGTTCAAATCCATTACACCTACGGCCTATTTTCTTGATTTTCTTCCAAAAAATAAAATAACACTCAGACTGAATGAACAGCAAAATATCAGTCAAACAATGAAAGCAATCGCTCAACAATTCAATCGCTTTGATCCAGATCTCATCTTTGATTATGCGTTCACAGATCAAGAATATGCCAAGCAATTTGAACAAATGGAAATGATCAAAAGCCTGACCAGTATTTTTACGGGGCTCGCCATACTGATTTCCTGTCTTGGACTATATGCTTTGGTCGCATTTCTAACCGAGCAACGTGAAAAAGAAATTGGTATCCGGAAGGTTCTTGGCGCATCAGAAGTTGGTTTATGGAAATTATTATGCACCGAATACCTATGGTTGACATTGATCGGTTTCCTCGTTGCAGCTCCTCTGGCCTATCTGTTAATGGAAACATGGCTCGACGATTATGTTTATCGCATTTCAATTAGCTGGACAGTATTTGCCTTTACGGGATTAACGGCACTGGGCATCACCCTAATAACGGTCAGTTATCAAACCATTAAAGCGGCATTGGCCAATCCGGTGATCACATTGCGGAACGAGTAGACACACATGTACGGCGACGGACAGCAGACTGTCCGTTTCCGAACATATAACAGTCCCACCAAAACACAATACCAACTAATAATCAACAAATTACACTTATGGCAAACGAATTGAATTAGCTATTTCTAATGTGCATGACCAGCAAAAAGCTATCTATTTGGATAAACAGCTTTGCAGGACAGAAAATTATGAAACCATCATGATTTATTCAGTCATACTGGGGAGTGAATAACCGAGCAAAGCGAACTTATGAATGTCGCTTAAAACATAGATTCGATGAATAAATCTGATAGCTTCATCACAACTGAAGAACAAATTTACAGATGAAAAAGTCAAAAACTCAATACGATGATTAAGAATTACCTTAAAATTGCCTGGCGGAATATCAAAAAAAATAAGGGGTTTTCCTTATTAAACATGTTTGGCTTAGGTTTGGGCATTACCTGCTTCCTGTTACTAGCAGCCTATATTTTTCACGAATCAAGTTATGAACGTTTTTTTCCAAATGCCGACCGTTTAGCTTATTTCAGTCTGACCTATAAGGCACCCAATAGCAACGAAGAGGTAAATTCGAGTGTAACACCAACAGCCCTAGCCTCCACCTTGCAAGCAGAGCTTCCCGAAATCGAACAGGCAACCCGATTATTTGAATATTCCAAAGCCGGAAATATAGAATCGAAAGACGAAACAACGAAGGAAAAAAAACTGATGTATGCTGATCCTAATTTTTTTAACACCTTAGGTTACACATTTATCGAGGGCGATGCAAAACATGCATTAATTGAACCAAATCAAATCGTACTGACTAAAAAACTCGCCGAAAAATACTTCCCAAAACAATCTGCACTGGGAAAAACCTTAGCTATAGATAAAGTCAATTGGAAAGTCTCCGGTGTCATACAAGATTTACCCACAAATACACAGATAAACTTCACGGCCATTCTTTCCAACAAAGATTTAGCACGCTACAAGCAACCAGAATGGTCTTCGGCAAATGACATCACCATTGCGCTACTAAAAAACAAGGACAGTTTTGGCGCCATTCAACAGAAATTAGATCAGATCACCAAAGCGAAATTCGCCGAGGCAACCAAACAAGGTTATCAATTTAGCTTTTCAATTGAAAAACTAATCGATATTCATCTGCATTCTAAGGCTGCGGGTTCTGGCAATCTGGTGTATATCTATATTTTGATGGCTCTAGGAGCTGCGCTTATTATCCTGACGAGCATTAACTTCACAAATTTAATATTGGCACATGCCATCGAACGCAAAAAGGAAATTGGAGTTAAGAAAGTTTTAGGTGCCGCCCGAAAAACGATTTTCTTGCAATTCTTCTTAGAATGTAGTTTGATGGTATTGCTCTCCCTTTCTTTAGGCCTGCTGGCTACATTTCTATTATTGCCCGTATTCAGTTCGTACATGGGAAGCGAAATGCAATTAAAGGTATGGACAGATCCCAGGTTCTATGCTATCCTGTTTCTATTTTTTATCGTATTGACACTAATTTCTGGCGGATGGCCGGCCTATTCTATTGCCAGCTCAAAACCAATATCTATTTTCAAACGGAAATTGACGGAGAAACAAAGCGGGATTTCTTTTAGCAAGGTATTGGTCACCTTCCAATTCAGCATATCCATCTTCTTTATCATCTGCACCTTATTTGCGGGACGTCAAATGCAATTTATACAATCCAAAAATACAGGGCTAGACCGCACGAATATGCTGGTCATCGACGGGCAGGGATGGCAGGACAAGGAACGGCAATTGTTAAAAGATAAATTGATGCAGCTCAATAGTGTTCAGGGTGTAACTGCTTCCTATGACAATCCAGTCAATATTCAGGGCGGATATAGCATTAATGAAGTTGAGGGCCAACCAACCGATTTTGAAATGAATGTGACAGCAATTCCTATCGAAAAAGATTTTGTATCGGTCTTCCGTATTAAAACGGTCGCAGGGGAGCCACTTTCTGATACGGATATTTTGCGTGCACGGGATACCGTATCACCAGAATTCGGTTTCGTTGTCAATACACTTGCCGCATCGGCGATGGGATTTACACCACAACAGGCTATCGGTAAGAAAATAAATTTAAACGGCCGTAAAGGCAGTATTAAACAAGTTGTTGCCAGCTTCAACTTCGCTTCACTCCACAATGAGATTAAGCCTATTGTACTTTTTCCTGAATACTATTATTTTGGTAATATTTTCATCCGACTCAACCCAAATACGCCAATTCAAGACGCAATAGCGCAAGTGAAATCGGTCGTGAAAGACATTAATGCGAAAAACCAATTTGAATATCATTTTCTAAATGATGACTATAGCAAACTGTATTTAAAAGATCAACAGACGACAAAAGTCATGCAGCTCTTCTCAATTATTACAATTGCCATTGCTTGTATGGGATTATTCGCGCTATCTGCTTATGCTGTGCAACAGCGTGTAAAAGAAATCGGAATCCGCAAAGTATTGGGTGCTTCCGTATTCAAAATTGTCAAGATACTCAGCGTTGACTTTATGGTACTCGTCTGTTCAGCCCTATTGATCGCGATACCATTGGGATGGTACGCCATGCATCGATGGATGGACAATTTTGCTTATCACATTACACTGGACTGGTGGATATTTATTATTGCAGGATCAAGCGCACTGCTGGTCTCCTTTATTACAATCAGTTTTCAGACGGTAAAAGCAGCAGTCACAAATCCCATTGACAGTTTAAGGGATGAATAATTATCAATTATCTCATATTTCAATAGAAACAACATGTTTAAAAACCATATCAAAATAGCTTGGCGGAATCTTTGGAAAAGTAAGAGCTATTCTATTATTAATATCATTGGACTTTCCATCGGTATGACTGCTGTATTGATTATCGGCATATGGGTGCAAAATCAGTTGCAGTTTGACAATTTTTATAGCGATAAAGAAAACATCTACAAGGTTTTGAACAAAAATCGTAATGAAGAGGGCAAAATCAGCTTACAAGAATACACCTCAGGACAAGCTTCCCCGGCATTAATTGCCGATTATCCCGAAGTTGAGCGTGCAGCACGTATCTATTGGAGCATTAGTAGGCTAATTTCTTTTGATGACAAAAAGATCAAGTCCAAAGGCAACGAAGTCGATCCGGCCTTTATTCAGCTATTTGATTTTAAACTTTTAAAAGGCAATAACAGTAAGGCTCTTGGGGAGACAAGAAATATTATCCTGACCGAAAGTCTTGCCAAAAGTATCTTCGGTGATAAGGATCCTATAGATAAGACGATTATATTGGACAACAAGGAGCCTTACAAAGTCTCCGCTGTCATGCAGGATCTTCCAGGCAATACTAATTTTGATTTCACCTACCTCATTCCGCTTGTCAAAGCCGACGATTATTCGCCCAACTGGAATACGATTGCTTTCACGACCTATGTTCAACTAAAAAAAGGAACCAATATAGATGCTTTTAATAATAAGCTCATCGATATTATCAAGAAAAAGACCAATAGTGAATTGGGAGGATCCTTATTTATGTATCCAATGTCCAAAATGCATCTGTATTCAAAATTTGAACAAGGTGTTCCAGTTGGCGGAAAAATTGATCAGGTTAAACTTGTTGCGGGTATTGGTTTATTAATTTTATTGATTGCCTGTATCAATTTTATCAATCTCAGTACGGCGCGCAGCCAAAAACGGGCAAAAGAGGTCGCTATACGAAAAGTTGTTGGTGCAAAGCGTTTCAACCTTATCGCACAATTTCTGACAGAATCCTTATTATTGGCGATGATTTCTGGGGTACTTGCGACTACATTGGCAGTACTGACACTTCCGCTATTCAATAAGATATTTGATAAACCTTTGGTACTTTCATTGTCAGATCCAACAATCTGGCTCTCGTTGATCGGGTTTGTTTTTCTAACAGGCATCCTGGCGGGATTATATCCTGCATTAGTACTATCGGCTTTCAAACCGATAAAATCATTGAAAATATTTGGCTCATCAAAAAAGATCACCTTGAACTTTCGTGAATTATTAGTCATTTTTCAATTTGGTATTGCCATCATACTTATGATAGCCACGATTGTCGTCCGGAGACAAATTGAATATGCGGGACAACGTGATGTTGGCTATAACAATTCCCAACTAATAGAGATGGGCATGGAAGGCGATATGGGGAAAAACTATGACGCAATTAAATCAGAACTGATCAACAGTGGAATTGCTACTGCCGTCACACGTTCAGGGTCGTCAATAACCAGTAATGCCGGCAGCGCATGGGGTGGTTTTTCCTGGGAAGGTTCAACGCCGGAACAAGGAAAAAAAATGGGCTTTAACTTGGGGAGAACAGAAAGTGACCTCGTCAAAACACTTGGATTAAAACTCATTGCCGGTCGGGATATCGACTACGCCAGGCTACCTGCGGATAGTTCGGCAGTACTGTTGAATGAGGCAGCCATCAAAGAAATGAATTTGAAAAATCCAATAGGAACGTACTTCAAATGGGGAAATACCACCCATATCATTGTAGGGGTTATCAATGATTACATAAGTGGTTCGCCCTACAGTCCGGTAACACCTTTGCTCATCACTGCAACAAAGAAATCCCTGTACAATTTAATTATCCGAACAAATCCAGCTTCTCCTGTGCAGGATCAGCTCACACGGATCGAACAGATTCTAAAAAAATTCAATCCCGCATATCCATTCGAGTATCAGTTTGTCGACCAGAAATTTGCCGCTAAATTCAAAGACCAACAACAAACAGCCCAGCTCGCTTTCATCTTTTCGGGGCTAGCGATCTTTATTTCCTGTCTGGGTTTATTTGGACTAGCATCATATATCGCCGAGCTGAGGACCAAAGAAATTGGTATTCGTAAAGTACTGGGCGCCTCAGTAAGCGGAATTACGGCGATGCTATCCAAAGATTTTGTCAAGCTTGTTATTATTTCTATTCTAATTGCTTCACCTATTGCATGGTGGGCAATGAATAAATGGCTGCAGGATTTCTCTTATCGAATCGAAATACAGTGGTGGATTTTTGCATTAGCAGGCTTAGCAGCCTTGGTTGTCGCCTTCGTGACGGTAAGTTCGCAAGCAATCAGGGTGGCAAATCACAATCCAGTGAAAACATTAAGGGACGAATAATTATTTCAAGATAAACAACATGATCAAGACATACATCAAAATCGCGTGGCGGAATTTACTGAAGAATAAAGCTTTTTCGGCAATTAATATCATTGGGTTAGCCATCGGTATGGCTGGGGCCTTACTTATTGCCCTATGGTTGCAGAATATGTTGGGTACAGACCGTTTTCACGAAAAAAGTGATCGGCTTTATATTATCAGTAACCGCGATACCTATCAAGGCGAATTACAAGCCTGGACAAATACGCCTAAGATCATGGGGCCAACACTGAAAAGTGATTTCCCCGAAATTGAAAGCTTTACGCGTATCGAGCAGGATAATAAATTTCTAACAAGCTTCGGTGATAAAAATCTTGTTTCCAGTGCCACTTTTGCCGATCCCGGTTTCTTCAATATGTTTAGCTATCCATTGCTTAAAGGAGATAAAACCAATCCGCTTAAAGATGCAAACTCGGTTGTCATTACGGAAAAATATGCAAAGGCTCTTTTTGGTGATACGGATCCAATAGGAAAAACCATCAAAATAGAATCAACGTATTTAGTGACCGTCCAGGCGATCGTAAAAGATCCTTCCAGCTACAGCAGTATACAATTTGATTATCTGTTATCGTGGGATTTGGCCAAGAAAATGGGCTATGTAGATGAAAATTGGTCAAACAATTCAACCTATACTTACGTGCTGTTACGGGAAGGGACAACATTGGAAAACTTCAATGCTAAAATTAGACTTTTCAGCCAGAACCATATCAATGTAGGAGATAATGAAATCAAATCGACAAACGAAATCTTTGCATTTCCATACAAAGACACTTATCTCTACAACAAAAGTGAAAATGGCGCTTATACTGCCGGACGGATCCAGTTAGTTCATTTATTTACCTGGATCGGTGTCTTTATTTTGCTTGTTGCCTGTATTAATTTTATGAATCTCAGTACAGCCCGCTCCGAGAGAAGAGCCAAAGAGGTCGGCGTACGTAAAGTAGTCGGTGCACAAAGAAAAAGTCTTATTCTACAATTTATTATCGAGAGTATACTGGTCAGTATTGGTGCAATGATACTCGCTCTCGTAGCCATCGTATTAGTTCTCCCTGCCTTCAATGATCTGGTTGAAAAAAATCTTACCATCTCCATCTTGTCCGGTAATACATGGTTGTTCTTAATTGGCTTCACGTTGTTGACTGGAGTATTGGCGGGAAGCTACCCTGCATTTTTTCTCTCCTCTTTTAAGCCGTTAAAAACATTAAAAGGAAAATTGAATACATACAACAAAGGAATCAGTGTACGCTCTATCCTGGTTATCGTCCAATTCAGTCTCGCTATTATCTTGGTTATAGCGACTATCATCGTTTCGCAACAAATCCAGCATACCAAGGATCGCGATCGTGGTTATAATGACAATGGGCTTGCTGCGACCCGATTTACGGGCAAACTTAACAGCGGAAAGATCTACCAGACTCTTCGAAATGAATTGTTGGCCAGCAATGCCGTGCTCTCGGTGACAAAAAATATGTCCCCGGTCACAGATCGTTACAGCAATGGCTGGGGCTTCTCCTGGCAGGGCAGTACAGAGAGCGATAAAAAAATCTCCTTCAACCGTTTCAGTACCGATGCCGATGCCGTGAAAACGCTGGGATTTAAACTTGTTGCTGGACGAGATATAAATATTTATCAATATCCGACAGACAGTAATGCCATGTTACTGACCGAAACAGCGGTCAAACAGATGCGCTTGCAGCATCCGGTTGGACAAACGATAAACGGTGATGGTCAGGACTGGGTCGTCGTTGGGGTAATCAAAGATTTTATTACGGAATCTCCCTTTGAAGCAAGTTATCCAATGGTCGTCTTTGGGCCTAAATCCTGGTTTACAAATATCCACTATCGTTTAAATCCAAACAACAGTACTGCAGCCAATTTAAAAACTATCGAAGCAATCTTTAAAAAGTTCAATCCAGAGTATCCATTTGACTACAAATTTATAGACGAAAATTTTGAAGCTAAATTCAAAGAAACACAATCTATTGGGACGATTTCAATGCTATTTTCAGGGTTGACCATCTTTATTTCCTGTCTTGGTCTACTCGCCTTGATCGCATATATGGCTGAGACACGTATGAAAGAAATTGCGGTACGCAAAGTCCTCGGAGCAAGTTTGACACAGGTAACTTCATTGCTATCGGTAGACTTTATTAAATTAGTAATCATTGCTATTCTGATAGCCTCACCGATCGCTTGGTGGATAATGGACAAATGGTTGCAGGATTACAGTTACCGTATCCAGATTCAATGGTATTATTTTGTTATTGCGGGACTAATGGCGATATTAATCAGTATGGCAACCATAAGTTATCAAGCCATTAAGGCCGCACTTAGCAATCCGGTGAATAGTCTGAGGAATGAGTAAACAATAATACCAACCAATACGATCCCATTATGATAAAGAACAATCTAAAAATAGCATGGCGGAATCTAAGAAGAAATTCTTCCACCTCAATCATAAATATCACTGGGTTAGCCTTGGGGATTGCGATCTGTTTGCTTATAAGCCTATATGTCACTGATGAGTTCAGTTTTGATCGGTTCAATACAAATGCGGATCGAATTGTACGTGTCGTCTTTCGGGGTACGGTACAAGGGGGAACGATGAACGAGGCGCATGTCATGCCTCCTGTAGCAGCCACAATGAAAGCTGAATTAGCAGAAGTACAGGAAACAGCGCGTTTGAGACAAGCTGGAGCACCCTTATTTACGGTTGGTGATAAGGTTTTTCGTGATGAACAGATGGCCTATGTTGATGCCTCCTTCTTTAAAATATTTACCTTGCCTCTTATCAAAGGTGATGCGAATACCGCGTTGAAGATGCCCTATACCACGGTAATATCTGAATCCATGGCACGCAAATATTTTGGAACAACAGACGTTGTAGGTCGGGATCTCGCCATAAAAGGTGATCAAAATATCCTAAAAATTTCTGGGGTAATGAAGGATATCCCCAGAAACTCGCACTTCCATTTCGATATTTTCACCTCAATTTCGGCACTGGAAGATTCCCGTTCAAACTCCTGGATGACATCCGAGTATTATACGTATGCGCTGCTCGCAGAAAATACCTCATTAAAAAGTCTAGAGAAAAATTTAGCGGCCTTATTTGACAAACATGTTGGAGCCCAGTTTATGGCTGGATTCGGAATGAGCTATGCGGATTACAAAAAATCAGGCAATACAATAGGTCTCTATTTACAGCCCCTGACCGATATCCATCTGCACTCCAATTTTGGCTACGATCTAAGTCCATCAGGTGATATCCGGTACATTTATATTTTTAGTGCTATAGCGCTGTTTATGCTATTAATTGCGACGATCAATTTTATGAACCTATCAACGGCAAGTGGTTTCCGGAGAAGCCGGGAAGTAGGTGTACGGAAAGTACTAGGTGCCGACAGGCAAAGCCTGATCCGTCAGTTCCTCTCCGAAGGCATTCTGCTGACCTATCTGGCATTGTTTCTAGCAGTCGGGATCGTTTTACTTGCTCTTCCTCTATTTAATCAATTATCAGGCAAATCCATTGAGATCCATCAACTCGATTTTGCCAAAATAATCCCCCTCCTGCTCGCATTCGGCTTACTGATCGGTCTATTTTCGAGTACTTATTCGGCTTTATATCTAGCAGCATTCAACCCTTTGGTTGTATTAAAAGGACGTTTGTTGCGATCTACAAAACGGTTCAATCTCAGGAGCAGCCTTGTGGTATTTCAGTTTATTATTTCCGTAGGGCTCATTTTCTGCACAGTGGTTGTCATCCGACAGCTCGATTATATGCGGAACATCAAATTAGGCTATGAAAAAGAGAATGTCATTGTGATCCAGAGTTGGCCCTTGGGCGAAAACGAAAAAACGTACGTCAAGCTATTATCCGAAGACAGCCGTATCAAGCATATTTCCCGCTCATCTTACCTACCCGCTGGAGAAACCAACAACAATAACTTCTTTGTCTATCCAGACGGAAATACAGAAAAATGGGTCAAAACACTACGTTATGATGTAGACGAGAAATATATTGCTGCAATGGGCATGCAGCTTCATGCGGGACGAAATTTTTCGAAAGCTTTTGGTAACGATACCTTATCCATTATCGTGAATGAAACCGCAGCAAAAGATCTGGGTTGGAAAGAAAAAAGCCTTGGCCGTACATTGACCAATAAGGATAATAAAACCTATCGTGTCGTGGGTGTTGTCAAAGATTTTCATTTTAAATCGCTACACGAACCCATTTCACCATTGGTCATGGTATTGGGCGACCAAGCAGGGAGTCTGATTGTCAAAACACAGACAAAAGATACCGAGGCTCTCATTCAAAAGTTGAAAGCTGTCTATGACTCATTCCCTTCCGATATTCCATTCAATTATTCTTTCCTCGATGAGCGCTATGCCCAAACCTATCAGGCCGAAGTCAAAACAGGAAAATTGTTGAGCATATTCGCCGGACTGACGATTTTTGTCGCCTGTCTAGGTTTATTTGGATTAGCTATTTTTACGGCAAATCAGCGCCGGAAAGAAATAGGTATACGTAAAGTCATCGGCGCCTCTGTTCCTGGTATCACACGGATGCTTTCGGCGGAATTTATCAAACTTGTTCTGATCGCCATCGTGATTTCTTCACCGATAGCCTGGTGGGCGATGTACAAATGGCTGGAAAATTTTGCTTACCGCGTTGAAATGCAATGGTGGATGTTTGCCGTTGCAGGACTACTTGCTGTACTGATCGCACTGCTGACAGTGAGTTCGCAAGCCATCAAGGCAGCTGTAGCAAATCCGGTTGATAGTTTGAGAGATGAGTAAAAATAAGGTGTTCGCGGGTGTACAATGACTGTCCGATTTCGGACAGCCCACTCGGTAAAAACAATTTTAACAAACTAACAATCAATAAACTACAGGCTTGGCCAAGGATTTGTATTATCGTACACAAATTAGCAAAAACCAAAACCTGCATCCGATCCGTTTGCGGTGATGAAAATAAACCTTATACGAGTGACAATGACTTTTACAAACTTCAAGATTGCCTGGCGGAATATCCGAAAGAAAAAAATTCAAAACCTGATCAACCTAGTTGGATTGACCCTTGGCATTACCTTTTTACTACTGGTCGGGGCCTATGTATGGGATGTTCAACAGGTAAATAGCAAGATCAAAAATATAGATCAGCAATTTTTATTACAGAGCAAGTATAAGAAAGAAGGATTTGGGATCAATTTGACCACAATCGGAGCGCTCCCCAAAGCCCTGTATGAAGAATATCCAAATTTGGTTGCCAACTATTATCGTATCGATGGATTAACAGGTATTATCGCTAATGGTGCTACAATCCATGAAGAAGGGATGGCCCTCGGTGATCCCAGCCTTTTGACCATGTTTGGTTTTGAACTTTTAGCAGGTAATCCTAAGACCGCGCTGAATAATCCCTTTTCTGTGGTGATCACCGACCAGGCTGCCTTAAAATATTTTGGAAACATAAATGTCCTAGGAAAAACCTTGCAGATTAAAAATTTCAAAGGCGAAAAACATGATTTTGAAATTACGGCCGTCATAAAAACTGCTGTACAAAATGCGATCATGGATTTGACAAAGGATATGCATTCCGATATTTTCCTGCCCATTGCCAACGAACAATACTTTGGCCGATCTCTGGATAACTGGAATAATCCTTACATCGCAGGTTACCTCGAATTGAAAGCTGGGGTGACGACGCAACAACTGGATGCGGCGATTCAAGCGCTGGTGCATAAAAACACCGATCAAGAATTTGCCAGCCAATACAGCCCCGACCTAAAACCGTTGAAAAGCTATTATCTAGACGATAATCAAGGTGCTGTCCGCAAAATGATTCAGACCCTAGTCTGGATAGCCATTTTTATCCTGGTCATGGCCATCATCAACTTTATCAATTTTAGTATTGCACAGCATATTACACGATTGAAGGAAATCGGTGTGCGCAAGATTATGGGTTCTTCCAGACCACAATTGGTAAGGCAATTGCTGACAGAGTATATTCTTATCGTAGCTATTGCAGCATTGATCAGTCTGCCCATCTATAGCATAGTACGCCCTTTGTTTGCATATGTACTGATGCGCGAGCTGCCATCTCTGATCAATTTACCGGGCTATTTTTTCGGTTTATTGGCCCTATTAACTGTAGTGATCGGCATGCTGGCGGGACTATACCCAGCAATTAAACTGTCCAATATCAAGATACTTCCTTCGGTCAAAAATCAGTTCTCCGCATTGGGTGACAAGCAATTGGTTCGGAAAGTACTCTTGTTCTTTCAGTTCGCTGTTGCGCTGCTCCTATTGGTCTGCACTCTGATTATCTCCAAACAAGTCAATCTATTTATAAATAGCAATTTAGGGTACAACAAAGATTATCTGTTGACAGTACAGGCACCAAGGGACTGGTCCGAAAATGGTATCCGGAAAATGGAGGCCATCCGGCATGAGCTGCTGCAGGAATCAGTAGTCAAATCTGTGAGCCTTTCCTATGAGACACCAGGGCTATTAGGCTCAAATATGCAACCGGCTTTTGGCAATAACAACGATACGGACGTACAGGTGCAACGGATTAACAGTGACAGTTACTTTTTGGAAACCTATGAAATCCCCTTATTGGCAGGTACCTTTTTACCCAAAAATGCACTGACAAATACCACAAATAGATCCGTTGTGATCAACAAGAAAGCCATGGAAGATTTTGGCATCAGTGATGCCGAGAGTGCCATTGGTCAACAGATCGCCCTGAACGATCCAAAAGATAAGATGACCATTGTGGGCGTCACCGATAACTTTGTCGCAAATTCTCTTCATCGTGCATCCCCAGCTATTGTCTGGACAGATATCCATGAAAATTTCCAATACCGATACCTGAGTATCCGTTTAAAACCGGGCAGACTGTCCAGAGCAGTACAAGGACTGGAAAAAAAATGGAAAGAATTAATGCCTGATGCACCATTTAAATATCAATTTATGGATGACCGCATCAAAGGTTTATATGTAACGGAACTGCAACTGCATCGGGCAGCACAGATCGCCAGTGCTGTTTCACTTTTGATCGTTGTACTGGGATTGACCGGTCTAATCTCCTTATCGATTCATCTCCGTAACAAGGAAGTAGGTATCCGCAAAGTGCTGGGCGCCTCATTATCACATTTGATGCTGTTATTTTCAAAGGAATACTATGGCATATTTCTATTGGCGGTTTTGGTTACAGTCCCATCTAGCTATATGCTGATGCAACATTGGCTACAGAACTATATAATCCGGATAGAAATCAATGCTTTTACCTACCTTTTACCACTGGGCATACTGCTGAGCATACTTAGCCTACTGGTAGGCTTCATCGTATTTCGGGCGACCCGGTTTAATCCTGTTGAAAAATTAAGGGATGAATAATGTATTTCAAATTGCCCTTATCAATCCCATCAATAGTTTACGGGATGATAAGAAAAAATAAGCCGTAGGTTATCGAAGCTAAAAAGTGTATCTATTATTAACCGATTGGGAATGAAAGTTTATAATTGATGTACCTACGGCTTAGGATCTTTGATGCAATTTTTAGCTGTTCACAGTGAACCGTTAAAAATTGCTTATTTCTTTTCAGTCGATTTTGCGTGTGCAGTTAAAACATAGCCTAAACCGTATTCAGTTTGATGACGAACAATCCTTGTCTCCTCGCTACCTTGAAGCAATTCATCTAAAACTAACATCAGATTTTTAGGCTGTATGTATCGTTTGAGTTCTCCACAACACAAGTTGTGGATCTCATACGGCTGTCTTTCCTCACTAAAATATCCATCATCAATTTTCTCATTCAAAAAGATCCTTATCTTTTCAACCTCATCCGCTGTTGAAACTTTATAATGATCAATATCGTGACGGGCATCGATTAACTTAAATTCGATTATTTTTTGATCCCGCTCAACATCAACTTTATACATGTCGTAAATAACCCTGTCCGCCAATGTAGTCACATGTAATTCATATAAGTTTTTTTGTGATGATAGTTCTACTCCAAAAGGCATCATGGAATCCATACTATTTACCTCTAAAACACGATACATAGAAAATAAATCAAAAGCTAGAATTGATTTAATCTTAAACGTTTCAATTCCAGTCATAAAATCCAATGGTTTGCCCATTAAAAAGGAAACTTCTTCGGGTGACAGGTGTCGCGAAATACGTTGTAGCAGCATGCGATAATAGATTAGTATATCTAACTCTTCACATCTTCTCCTATACACTTTTGTTTTTTGATTTTTCGCTGTTTTCATAATTGGCACATTGAATTAATATAGATTTTCAATACAAAGAAATAGAAAATATTCTAAAAATAAAAACATTTGTATAAATAAAAATAACATTATATATATTTATCTATACAAAACGATGAAATATTAAGACAACACAATGACCAAACTAGGCGAATTTTTAGCGAAGAAGTCTGTAAATAAGTCTCAGATTGCGCGCAGAACAGGACTAAGTAAAGCCAGGATCAATGAATTAACAATGACCGAAACATCCAAATTGCGTTTGGATGAAATGTATTTAATCGCTTTGGCTATCGATACCGATCCTGCTAAAATGATGTCCGAATTATGTGAACATCTTCAATTGAAAGAGATTGAGGATTAAGTTCCGCATCTCGTAATTTTATGCACTTATGAGCAAAAAGCTACGAGATGCTATTGTTTCGCCGTATTTCATACAAATTCAGCAGTACCTCTTATAAATTGCATCCATAAAAATCTGAAAAACCGAACCATTCGAAAAGATAAAGCCAAAGTCAATATATTGGGGAACATAATTATTGCTAGCACAAATCATCTGATGCCTATGGATATTGAAAAAAAGAAGGGATATAACATCGCACGAATAATCTGTGCGGTATTGGACGTAAAACTGTTCGATATCGTACAGAAATAAAATCCAACAAATAAATCAAAAACCTATAAACCAGTGACTTAATAAAGTGGCAATACAATTGACTTCAGTCCAATGTCTAGATTGACCGGTCGATTACGGATCAATAAGACCTTAAAAAAGTATTGTTATGATAGGAAATAGTCTTAAAATCGCTTGGCGAAATATGGCAAAAAATAAACTCTATTCTTTTATAAAGATCGGAGGATTTGCTTTTGGTATTGCAATCTGTATTCTCATCGTACTTTATATCAAACAGGAGACCAGTTACAACAAATTTTATCCAGCGATGGATCGAATTTATCGTCTGGTCGTTCAGCTTCCGATCGAAGGTAAGATACAGCGTTGGGTGTCACTTTCGGCACCCGTTGCTCCAACGCTTAAAGCTGAAATTCCAGCTATAGAACAAACGGGCCGCATTCTCCCCAATCCTTTGTTTGGCGCGGGCAGCAACCAGCTCTCCCTGAACGACAATCCGCAGAGCTTTTACGATGACGGTTTTGTATACGTTGATCAATCTATTCTGGACATGTTTCCGACACCTATGATTTCAGGAAGACTTGCTCACGCATTAGATCAACCCAACACATTGGTCATTACGAAAAGTAAAGCGGAAAAATATTTCAAAACTGATCCTATCGGACAGACCATCTATCTGAACAATAACAAATCCAAGCTATATACCATCACTGGTGTGATTGAAGACATACCTCAAAATTCTACGCTGGCCGGTTATAGCTTCTTTATCTCTCTTGCGGGTGAACCTTTCTATCCCGGCGAGCAAAACCAATGGCTCAGCAATAATTATACGGTCTACGTTAAATTAAAACCACAGGCCAACATTGAACAAACAGAAAAAGAGATCCTAAAGAACTATAAAGAGCATTATTTGCCGGAATACAAAAAATCGGGTCGAAAGCTCAATCCTTTATTCGAACAGGTAAAAATCAACTTACAAAATGCACTGGATATCCATTTAAAGTCTGCTGATATTGAAGACGATAAAGTCAGTACACTTAATAGAGGCGATATCCGTCTGGTTTGGACATTTGCCACCGTAGCGTTATTTATTCTTCTGATAGCCTGTATCAACTTTATCAACCTGTCCACGGCCAATGCCGCTACACGAGCCAAAGAAATCGGTATCCGCAAAACAATTGGTTCGACAAGGACATCATTGATCGGACAATTCTTGCTCGAAGCAATTTGCTATAGTGTATTATCTTTATTCATTGGTCTATTGCTGAGTTGGTTTTTGTTGCCTATATTCAACAATCTCGCCAATAAGTCCTTGACGATTCCCTGGACATCCATATACTTTTTTCCATCTTTATTGGTGGCGATAATTTTCATCGGCAGCTTGGCCGGAATCTACCCAGCCTTGTATCTATCCCGATTTAAACCAATTGCTGCCTTGAAAAATAAGACCACCGGAGCCAAATCCTCGTTATTCAGAAATGGTCTTGTTATTTTTCAGTTTGCAACTTCCATCATCCTTATTGTAAGCGCCCTGGTGACCAATCAGCAGATACGCTATATCCTGGAAAAAGACCTGGGCTTTAAAAAGGAACAGGTGATTGTCCTGCGTGGCGTGGGTACATTGGGAAATCAGATCCCTAGTCTTAAGAATGAATTAAAGTCCATTCCAAATGTCAGCTCCGTTTCCCTAGGTGATTTTCTCCCTGTCCCCATTGATGGTGCCAAAAGAAATGGTAATCCTTTTTGGAATGAAGGTAGACGAGAGGTCGATATGGCGATACAGGGACAGTTCTGGGAGATTGACCAGGATTATCTTTCTACCTTCGGATTACAATTGACCAAGGGTAGAAATTTCGATCCCAAAATGGCCACGGACAGTACCGCTGCGATCATCAACCAGAAATTGGCGGATGACCTGGGATTAAAAAATCCGATCGGGGCAAAAATAACCAATGGCAATACCTGGACAGTCGTTGGTGTCGTGGACAATTTTATTTTTGAGTCACTGAAAGGTAAAGGGTACGCTGGTCTATGTATGGTACTGCGGGGTTATCCATCACTCCTCTCTATTAAAGTTAAGCCCGAAAACCTACAGCAGACCCTGAACGGGATTAACACTGTATGGAATAAATTTTCACCTAATCAAAAAATCAATTACAGCTTTTTGGATGAGGGCTTTGCTTCCCTTTATCAAGATGTTGAACGGACGAAAAATATATTCAGCTGTTTTGCTATCGTCGCCATTTTTGTGGCAGCCCTTGGTCTCTTTGGACTGGCCACCTATGTGACACAACAGCGGACAAAAGAAATCGGTGTACGGAAGGTACTTGGCGCCAGTACCCTCAGATTACTGAAACTGCTGTCTGGAGACTTTATAAAATTGGTGTTTGTTGCCTTGGTCATTGCCTCACCTGTTGCGTGGTGGGCAATGAACCAATGGCTAAGAGACTTCAACTATAAAATAGATATCAACTGGATATACTTTATTCTGGCGGGTATGGGCGCTGTCCTCATCGCCTTAGGTACCATTAGTTATCAAACATGGAAGGCTATCCGAACCAATCCAGTCGATAGTCTAAGGGATGAATAAAGTCAGAAGATCTTAAAAATTGGTGTTTGTTGCCTTGGTCATTGCCTTGCCTGTTGCGTGGTGGGCAATGAACCAATGGCTAAGACGGGATAAATGTTCAATTGCGAACGAAAACTGTCCGAAATCGAACATCAAAAACGAAACAAAGCCACCTAACAAACTCATAATAAAAGTATTAAAACAATGGCAAGGGGATTGTATTTTTTATTGCATGGCACAAAATGATTTCAAACTGGCTTGGCGTAAACTCTTAAAAAATAAGGGGTTCACGTTCTTGAACATTATCGGACTGACGCTTGGTTTTACCGGTTTTATCCTTTCCTATCAATATATCAATCGGGAAACAAGCTTTGATAAATGGAATCCAAACTATAAGGAAATCTATCAAATTGGTCTGGAAGTCGAAGGTGCTTTTACAGACGAAACCTCTCCTTCCCTGGCTCCGTTGCTAAAACAGAATTTACCAGATATCGTCTATGCCGGTAGAAAAATGGTCTACAACTATGGTAGCTACCCGCTCTTTGGGGAGAAGACGGTACTTATCAAAAATACCGCATTAATTGATTCTTCTGCTGCCCGGATCTTTCAGGTAGAAAATGCCAACGGACCACTCTACAAAAACAAAGATCAAAAGGATGCGACCATGGTCAAAAGTCCTATTGCGGAACTGCTTTTCAAAAAGGAGGATTTAACATTTGACAGCCCCCATTCCATTCCGTCTATGAGCCTTGATCTGGGTATGCGCGAGACGATTTATGGCACCATCAAAAAGCAAGGTCTATCCATGATTGATTACGATCTTCTTTTTATCCGTGAACTACAGGATATCTTTGCTGAAAATAATCCTTTTTTATACCAGACTTTTATTCAGGTCAGACCGGGTACAGATATCGCTAAGTTGACCGATCAGATCAACACAATCTACCACAAGGAAATCGCACTAAAAGATAAAATACGCTCTTCCGGTTATGCCAAGGGAAAGATCTACCTAGATCCATTGGCTAACTTGCACCTGCGGCCAAAAACAGGAAGTAACACCGCCTATATCATTACATGGATTATCGGTATTCTTTCTCTGTTGATACTCCTGCTCGCATCCGCCAATTTTGCTAATATGATTATGGCTCAAGCCGATCAACGTCTGAAAGAACTTGCGCTTAAAAAAATATTAGGAAGTTCGCGTTGGGCTATTGTCAGACAATTATCACTGGAAGTATTTATACTCACCAGCGGTGCGGCAGTATTGAGTTTAATTACCGTGGCGCTTACGGGCAATATATTACAAAAATGGTTCAATGATGATCTCAGAAGTTATATTTTAAGTTCTGAAACCATTATCCAGCTCTGTGTCGCTGTACTATTAACAACGATCCTTTCCGCAATATACCCTGCCATAGTTCTTTCAGGTTTCAAATCCGTCAATCTGCTCAAAGGCGGATTAACTTCCATACTAAAAAAAGGAACATTCCGAAATGCCTTACTAACTTTTCAGATCAGTATGGCGATTTTGTTTATTTCAGGTATGCTGGTCATTAGGGCCCAGCTTCAGTACATGCAGCATACAGATAAAGGGTTTGAGCCAGCGCAAGTGGTCAATTTCAAGGGAGTGGGCATGTATTACGACAACAAAATTGATGGCTCTTTCTACCAATTGAAACGGCGATTAGAAAATGATCCGAGCATTGCGGCAGTGGCTTCTGCAACAAATATCCCGGGAGAGGGGGAACAACCACCCAAAATGGAGTTCTCCTATGCACAAAAGAATATTTCTTTTGCGCATGTCGGTATCGATCCAGGCTATTTCAAAACATTAAATATCCCCAATCTACAAGGGAATATCAATCTGTCAATGGATCAGTTACTCCGGGATTCCCTTTCCAACTATGCGGTCATCAATGAATCTGCTGCTAAAAGTTTGGGACTTTCGAATCCCATTGGCACGAAAATTAGTGGCTGTGACACAGACTTCGAGATCGTTGGCCTAGTCAAAGATAGTAAGGCCTATGGTTTTGAAAATGCCGTTCAACCTACCCTCTATTCTTTTAAAAATGAGTGCGGGAGCATGCGCATTCAGACGACGCTTATGGTGAAAACAAGATCTGGAATGGTTGATCAGGCAATTGAGACAGTCAAGAAAGAATGGACAAAAAATACATCTGCAAAAGATCTGCCTTTAGACTACTCCTTTATGGATCAGCAATATGCTTTGCAGCATAAGAAACAACAAGAACTACAGCTTGCTTTTAATAGCTTCACGAGCCTTTCGGTTATTATCGCCGCATTGGGCCTGTTCAGCATGGCCGCTTATCAGGCAGCATTGCGCAAAAAAGAAATGAGTATCCGGAAAGTACTCGGTGCCTCGGCACAGCTGCTCTTTGTCCAATTAAATAAACCGCTTTTCAAGCTATTTCTGATCGGTATCGGCCTTACCCTTCCTGTAGCTTATTTACTCATGGACAAATGGCTGTCCAATTTTGCATATCATGTCAATATAAAATGGTGGTCGTTTTTGATCCCGATATTTTGCATATTTATCTTAATATTGATTTCCATTAGCTTCCAATCGTTGAAAGTTGCAAGAACAAATCCGGTAGATAGCCTGCGGGATGAATAAGTAAAAATTAAAAGACAAAATAAAAAAGAGATACAAGGTAAGTCCAGGCTTGTACAACCAAAATCTCAATACTCAATACTAAAATCTCAATACTAGAAAATGATACAATTAAAACATTTATTCAAGTGGTATAACGTAGGTGGTACACGCTCATTTGTTCTCAAAGATGTCAGTTTAGATATAGCAGAAGGTGATTTCATATCCATTATGGGCCCTTCGGGTTCAGGCAAATCTACCCTGTTGAATATTATCGGTATGCTGGACGAACCGGATGAAGGTGAATATATCTTTATGGATGAAAATGTATTGGAGATGAAAGCAAAAAAACGGTCGCAACTCTACCAATCTCATATTGGATATGTATTTCAGGCTTACCATTTACTGGATGAATTAACAGTATATGAAAATATAGAAACACCACTGATCTATAAAGACATTTCCAGCAAAGAGCGTAAAGCCATTGTGGCCGATATGCTTGACCGCTTTGGTATTGTGGGAAAGAAAGATCTATTTCCGGCTCAGCTGTCCGGAGGACAACAACAGATCGTTGGTATCGCTCGCGCATTGGCGGGATCTCCGAAACTCCTGTTGGCAGATGAACCGACGGGTAACCTCAATTCCAAACAAGGCGAAGAGATCATGGAACTGTTCAAACAATTGAATGATGACGGTGTCACGATCATACAAGTTACCCACTCCGAAAAAAATGCGGAGTACGGCAAAAGAATTATCAATATGCTGGATGGCCAGCTCAAATAATTGTATACCAATTTAACCTGAATAATCCCTACCTGGTACATGAATTACTGTAGGGATTTTTTTGTATCCATTTCTCAATTCAATTTTTTAACTTCGTTATGATGAATGAGAGAGAGCTGAAATCGTTAATATTCCTGTTGGACGATACTGATCAACAGATTATTCAGGAAGTGGAGCATCAGTTAAAAAGCCAAGGTCCTGAAATTGTTCCTTATTTGGAAAAATTTTGGGAGTCGAGCTTTGATCCAAGAGTCCAGGGGCGGCTGGAAAACATTATTCATGAAATTCAATTCGACCAGACCAAAAATGAATTGCAGATCTGGAATCTGAGCAATTCCTTCAATCTACTGGAAGGACTTATCATCCTCAATAACTATCAATATCCTTCATACGAAGACCATAAAATCGTGTTGAAGATCGAAGATTTGAAAACAGAGGTGTGGCGCGGACTACAATACGATATGAGTCCATTGGAGAAAGTGAACCTGCTGAACCATGTGTTATTTGGTTCCTTTGGATTATCTGGCAACACAAAGGATTATCACCATCCGCAAAACTCCTATATCGGTCAGGTTTTGGACACGAAGCAGGGGAATCCGTTGACCTTATCCTGTATCTATAGCATTATTGCGCAAAAACTGGATATCCCGATCTATGGTATCAATTTACCCAAGCATTTTATTCTGGCTTACATGGATTCGGATGAGGAAGGAAATGAAAATGTTTTGTTTTACATCAATGCATTTAACCGTGGGCAGATCATGCAAAAAAGTGATGTTAATTCGTTCCTGAAGCAGTTAAACCTAGGTCCAGACAGGGAATTTACATTTCCCTGCGACAATGTGACTATCATGAAGCGCGCTTTGCGGAATCTCCTGTCAGCGTATGAAGCACATGAAAGTTCAGGCAAGCAACAGGAAATCAGAGAACTGTTCGAATTGCTTGCTTGACACAGTCTTTATCAATTAAAAATTTGGTCTTTCTCTGGCGTCCAAAAAGATATAATTTGGTGTCATTGTGCCATATGTTTTTGTTAATTCTGGTGCTGTATTTCCTTGATCCTCCAGTTTAAACCGGCTGATTTTCCTATTCTTCGTATCTGAAATATAAAGAAATTTACCATTTTCAATACGATCATCAATGGCAACTCCCGTAGGCTCCTCCAACCCAGTAGCGGAACCACCGATCACATAATCGGGACGGACAGTTTTTTCTCCGGTTCCAGTAAACAATTCCTTCGGATTCCTAAAGAACAGGACCTCCTTTTCTGTTGTTGCAACTGCGAATAACTTTTTGTTGGGAGCATAAGAAACAGCCCCTAAACCTGTTTTTCCTTGCACATAGACTTTCAGTGTCGGTACGAATCTTGACTCCGCAACAATCGTATCCCGAGGCCTGTCAATCAATTCTTGTTTAAGCAATGTAAAAACAGCAAAACCGTTCCCCTTACTTGTACCATCACTTTCAAATCCTACAAGTAACAGTTTGTCATTTTTATCATCTGTATTTCCCTGTAATAAGGTCAAGGAAGTTGGAACAATTTTTCCGAGACTAATCTGTTTATCAATGATCTTGGAACCTCCCGTCGATCCGCCTTTTCCTTCCGGACGGCTTACCGCATATAACATGTTCCCGCCTGTTGCCGCAAGCAGAAAATTGGTCACACTTGAACCTGTATTACCAACTTGTTGCGCATAGGTGTAATAGGCCAATCCTCTTACGTTTCTAAACCCTGTATAGCCAAGTGCACTTGCATTACCGGGGATCCCGTAAGCATCGTTGTCAAGAGAAATCCGCTGAATAAAGGTATCCTGAGCAATGGATCCCTCACTGGCCTGAAAAATTGCCTTCGCATTGGGATCAAAGATAACCGCTCCCCCGCCCTTTGTCGGAGAAAGATATTGATAGATATTATCCAGATTATTGGTATCAGCAGGATCAACAATAAAGAGATTCTTGATAGAAGAACTATTCGGTTGATAATCCCGGAAAGAAATATACAATCTTGAAACAAGTGATACTTCACCAACATCGGGTTCATCGTCCAATTTTTTACAGGAAGCAACGCCTATCAAACTGGCGAATAATACAATAACACAGGTTTGAAATGAAAATTTCATATTTTTTTATTATAAATAGCTTATTGCGTCAAACATACAAATCTACTAATATATGCAGAATATCAATGAATTTATCTCATTCTTTTAGACAGATATTATGATGTCTAAAACGGAAATATTTGCCATTTCGCTACTTTTTGATTAAAATTGCCTTTGTTTTTGATATCACATACGATTATGGAAAAGAAGGAATTTGTACGGGAGAAGTTGACATTACCGGGAGAAGGCAAGAAATTGCTTTTACATTCCTGCTGTGCACCTTGTGCCGGAGAGGTCATGGAAGCATTGATTGCTTCGGATATCGATTTTACGATTTATTTCTACAATCCAAATATCCATCCACGCAAGGAGTATGATCTGCGCAAAGAGGAGAACATTCGATTTGCGGAGAAACATAATATCCCTTTTATTGACGCGGATTATGATGTAGACCATTGGTTTGATCTGGCTAAAGGCATGGAGCAAGAGCCTGAGCGAGGGATCCGTTGCACCATGTGTTTTGATATGCGCTTTGAGAAAACAGCGGAATATGCGGCGGCTAATGGCTTTGATGTGATCTCTAGTTCATTGGGTATTTCCCGTTGGAAAAACATGGAGCAGATCAACGACTGTGGCTTACGTGCAGCTTCCCGCCATGAAAGTATGGAGTACTGGACGTTCAACTGGCGCAAGAAAGGCGGTTCGGCAAGGATGTTAGAAGTCTCCAAAAAAGAGAAATTCTACATGCAGGAATATTGTGGTTGCGCTTACTCGCTACGTGACACCAATAAATGGCGCATGGCAAATGGACGCGAAAAGATAGAGTTAGGTAAAAATTATTATGAATAAGTCGTGCGCTATGTATATATAAAGCATTCGACTGGAATATTTAAAAAAATATTTCGATCCTAATGATTTTATACATACCTTTGCAGGCTCAAATGCAAGATTGTGAAACATCTAAAACAATACAGAATTCCCTTTTCGGGACTCAACGCTGGAAAGCACAATTTTGAATTTGACGTTAATAAAAAGTTCTTTGACTGCTACGAACATTCGATTGTAAAAGATGGCAATCTGAAAGCAGAAGTTGAATTGCAAAAACAGGAGAACCTGTTGATTTTGCATTTTGATATCCAAGGCGAGATTCAATTGACTTGTGATACCTGCTTAAAAGAGTTTATGTCACCGATTTCAATTCAAGAACGGATATTGGTCAAATTCACGGATGAAGATTGGACAGACAATACCGAAGAGGTGTTGATCTTATCAAAAAGCGACCATGAGTTGGATATAGCTGAATTATTGTACGAATACATCAATTTGGCAGTTCCCTATATCGTGAAATGTGAAGAGCAGGGAGAAGGCATACAATGCGATCCTGAGATGTTGGCTTTATTTACAAGCGAGCCGGATTCAGAGGAGCAAAAAGAAGAAGAAATTATCGACCCACGTTGGGAAGCATTGAGAAATATTAAAAATAACTAAAACAAAAATACGAGATGGCACATCCAAAACGTAAAACTTCTAAATCAAGAAGAGACAAAAGAAGAACACATTATAAAGCTGAAGCTCCTAGCTTGACAGTATGTAAAGAAACTGGCGCAGTTCATTTACCTCACCGTGCTTACAAAGTAGACGGAAACTTGTACTACAACGGTAAATTGATCATTGAAAATACAGCTGTTGTCTAAGGTAAACCTTTCATAACACCAAAACATCCCAAACAAGCAATATTTTAGAAATTTGCTTTATTTTGGGATGTTTTTTGCGTATTATTGATTTACTAAATAATAACGGATGAAGATTGGTTTAGATATTTTAGGAGGAGATTATGCTCCTAAAGCAACGATAACAGGTGCGATTGAAGCACAAAAACAGCTTACTGGAGACCAAAAAATAGTCCTTTTTGGTAAAACTGAAGAGACTAAACAATTAATCGATCAAGCCGGAGGAAATTCATCTGACTTTGAATATGTGGAAGCTCCAGAAGTCATTGCGATGGGTGAACATCCAACCAAAGCAATAACTCAAAAACCCAACTCAAGTATTGCGAAGGGATTTGAATATTTAAAAAACAAAGAAATCGACTCGTTCGCATCCGCCGGTAACACCGGAGCCATGCTCGTGGGATCGATGTTCAGCGTGAAAGCTATCCCAGGCGTATTACGCCCAGCCATAGCATCAATTGTTCCAAAATTGAAATCAGGATTCGGGATCTTACTGGATGTCGGTGCAAACGCGGACTGTAAACCAGAGATGCTGAACCAATTTGCAATGTTGGGCAGCCTCTTTGCCGAGCATGTATTCAATGTATCCAACCCTAAAGTGGGATTATTGAACATCGGAGAAGAAGAAGAAAAAGGAAACATCCTGACAACCTCTACCTACCCCCTACTTAAAGCCAACGACAAGATTAATTTTATCGGAAATGCTGAAGGCCGCGACCTGTTCAGTGACCATGCCGACGTATACGTATGCGATGGATTTACGGGCAATGTGGTCTTGAAACTTGCAGAATCATTTTATGTAGTGACCCTGAAAAAAGGTTTTAAAGATGATTTCTTCGACCGATTCAACTACGAGCAGTACGGCGGTAGCCCAATCTTAGGAGTTAACGCTCCTGTCATTATTGGTCATGGTATTTCAACACCTGAGGCCATTAAAAATATGGTTTTATTTTCAAGAGATATGATCGAGTCTAAATTCATTGACAGCATCAGATCTATTTTCAATTAAATATTTATGTCAAAGATTCATGCCGCGATTACGGCTGTAAATGGTTACGTTCCGGATTACATCCTCACCAACAAAGAGTTGGAAACAATGGTGGATACCAACGACGAGTGGATTGTATCACGAACAGGAATCAAAGAAAGACGCATCTTAAAGGGCGAAGGGCTTGCTACATCAGATCTTGCTGTACCTGCCGTTCAGGGTTTATTGAAAAAGAGAGGAATAGAAGCGACGGATATCGATTTAATTATCTTTTGTACCAGTACACCTGATATGCTGTTTCCCGCTACAGCAAATATTTTGGCCGACAAAATCGGAGCGACAAATGCATGGGGCTTTGATCTACAGGCAGCTTGTTCGGGCTTCTTGTTCGGACTGAATACCGGAACACAGTTTATCAAAGCAGGTACGCACAAAAAAGTGCTTGTCATCGGTGCTGATAAAATGTCATCGGTAATCAATTATCAAGACCGTAATACCTGTATCCTTTTTGGAGATGGTTGTGGTTGTGTGTTATTGGAGCCAAATGAAGAAGGATTGGGTATACAGGATGCGATTTTGAAAACAGATGGTTCTGGTGGCCAATTCCTCAATATTAAAGGTGGTGGTTCATTAAACCCTGCTTCACATGCTACTGTTGACGCAGGATTACATTATGCCTACCAAGAAGGCCGTACAGTATTCAAATTTGCAGTGACAAATATGGCTGATGTTGCTCATGATGTCATGGTGAAAAACAATTTGAAGTCAGAAGACATTGCTTGGTTGGTACCACATCAAGCCAACAAACGTATCATCGATGCAACAGCAGAACGTGTAGGTCTTCCGGAAGAAAAAGTGATGGTGAACATCCAAAAATATGGAAATACAACTAGTGGAACAATCCCTCTATGCTTGTGGGAATGGGAATCTCAATTGAAAAAAGGAGATAACCTGATCCTTGCCGCTTTCGGTGGTGGCTTCACCTGGGGATCCATCTATTTAAAATGGGCGTATTAATTGTCCATTTTATGGTATAATTTATTACTTTTGACAGTTAGAATTTTTTAAGAAACAAACAAAACCTAGAATACTATGGGTATGGATATCAAACAAATTCAAGACTTGATTAAATTCGTTTCAAAATCAGGTGTGAATGAAGTCTCGATTGAAGAGCAAGATTTTAAAATTACAATAAAGACAAATCAAGAGCCTACGTATGTAACAGCTTCTGTTCCAGCTGTAGCACCAATTGCTACTGCACCTGTTGCTCAAGCTGCAGCTCCAGCTCCGGTAGCTACACCTGCGGCACCAGCTGCTAGCGCTGATGCGAACTTGATTACAATCAAATCACCAATGATCGGTACATTCTACCGTTCAGCGGGACCTGGTAAACCATCTTTCGTTAATATTGGTGATGATATCAATACAGGTAATGTATTGTGTATTGTTGAAGCGATGAAATTGTTCAACGAAATCGAATCTGAAGTTTCTGGTAAAATCGTTAAGATTTTGGTAGAGGATGCTCAACCTGTTGAGTATGACCAACCATTATTCTTAGTTGAGCCTAAGTAATTTACAAACGTAAATGAATACTATGTAGCCTCCAAAGGGCTACATTTTTGTAAACTTCATAATTCAAGACAATGTTTAAAAAAATATTAATTGCAAATAGAGGAGAAATTGCCCTGCGCATCATCCGTACCTGCCGTGAGATGGGTATTAAAAGTGTTGCAGTGTATTCAACCGCAGATCGAGACAGCTTACACGTAAGATTTGCTGATGAAGCGGTTTGTATTGGCCCTCCACCGAGTAAAGATTCTTACTTAAACATTCCGAATATTATTTCTGCGGCTGAATTGACAAATGCAGATGCTATTCATCCAGGATATGGATTTTTGTCTGAGAACGCACGTTTTTCGGCAATTTGTGCAGAGTATGGCATCAAATTTATTGGTGCTACCGCTGAGCAGATCGAAAAAATGGGCGATAAGTCCCGTGCGAAGGATACCATGAAAAAGGCTGGTGTACCTACTGTACCGGGATCAGATGGTTTGATCTCAAACGTAAAAGAAGGTATCGTATTGGCTAATGAAATAGGTTACCCTGTTATTATCAAAGCTACTGCCGGTGGTGGTGGTCGTGGTATGCGCATCATCTGGAAAGACGAAGAGTTTGAACCAGCTTGGGACTCTGCTCGTGTTGAATCTGCTGCTGCATTTGGTAATGATGGTATCTACCTTGAAAAATATGTTGAGGAACCCCGTCACATTGAATTCCAGATTGTAGGTGATCAGTTTGGTACAGTATGTCACTTGTCAGAACGTGACTGCTCGATCCAACGCCGTCACCAAAAATTGATCGAAGAATCCCCTTCACCATTTATGACGCCTGAATTAAGAGCTGAAATGGGTGAAGCTGCTGTGAAAGGTGCAAAAGCCGTAAACTATGAAGGCGCTGGTACAATCGAATTTTTGGTTGACAAACACCGCAACTTCTACTTTATGGAAATGAATACCCGTATTCAGGTAGAGCATCCCGTAACAGAAGAAGTGATCAACTTCGATCTGATCAAAGAACAGATCAAGGTTGCTGCTGGCATTCCGATCTCCGGAAAAAATTATGAACCGGAAATGCACGCGATCGAATGTCGTATCAATGCAGAAGATCCGTTCAACAATTTTCGCCCTTCACCGGGAAGAATCACTAACTTTCACTCTCCGGGAGGTCATGGCGTGCGCGTAGATACACACGTATACTCAGGCTATACCATTCCGCCAAACTATGACTCTATGATCGCTAAGTTGATCACTGTTGCACAAACACGTGAGGAAGCGATCTGTACCATGGAGCGTGCATTGAGCGAGTTTGTGATTGAAGGCATCAAAACTACCATTCCTTTGCACCTGAGATTAATGCGTGACCCTAACTTTAGAGCAGGCAATTTCACAACAAAGTTCATGGAAACATTTGACCTAACTGAATATCCTGTAGAAGATTAAATAAAATTATCTTTACATACATAAAAAATACCATTCTTTACAATAAGAATGGTATTTTTGTTTCCAAACAATTTTTATGAGTACACCAAATTCGAAAGATCTAATACAAGCTATCAAAAATAAAGGGAAGAATATAGAAGCCGAGATGTCTTTCTTTGACCATCTTGAGGTCTTAAGATGGCATTTGGTTCGTTCGGCTATCGCCATCTGTATCTTTGCAGGTATCGCGTTCACATTCTACGATTTTGTCTTTAAAGATATTATCATGGGTCCCAAAAATCTGGATTTTTGGACCTATCGTATGATGTGTAAAGCCGCTGAGGTATTCAATTTAGCTGATTTCTGTGTCAAGAAGATACCTTTTAATATTATCAATACGGAATTGGCGGGGCAATTTATGCTCCAGATCAACTCCTGCTTGTTGATGGCTTTGATGATGGGTTTCCCTTATCTCCTTTTCGAAATTTGGTTGTTTGTAAAACCTGCATTGACAGACGTAGAAAGACGTTCTGCCCGGGGGTTTGTATTTTACGCTACAGTATTATTTGTTTTGGGCGCTCTTTTCGGATACTATATTGTCGTACCATTATCCATCAACTTCCTAGCGAATGTATCCTTAAGTGATGAAATCGTCAACCAGATTACGATAGACAACTACCTATCTACTATTGCGACATTGACATTAGGCTGTGGGATTGTATTCCTGCTGCCAATCATGGTATTTATTCTGTCTAAAATAGGTATTATGACGCCCGAATTTATGCGTGCCAGCCGTCGTTATGCAACAGTAATTATTTTGCTTATAGCAGCCGTAATTACACCTTCTGCAGATATTATCACCATGTTGACCGTTGCTGCGCCGATGTTCTTATTATATGAAATAAGTATCATGGTCTCCGCGGATGTCAAAAGAAAAAAATTAGCACAAGAAAAATAAAATAACAATAGAAATGAGCAGTGTAAAGAAAATTGCGATTGGAAGTGACCATGCAGGTTTTGAATACAAAACAGCATTGGTTAGCTTTTTAAATGAATTGGGTTATGAAGTAATCGACCTTGGAACAAACTCCCCAGATTCAGTCGATTACCCAGATTTTGCACATCCGGTCGCATCGGCGGTAGAGAATAAAGAGGCTGATGCTGGTGTATTGATCTGTGGCAGTGCCAATGGTGTTGCGATCACAGCCAATAAACATCAAAATATCCGTGCCGCAATCTGTTGGTTGGAAGAAATTTCTGCATTAGCACGTCAACATAACGATGCCAATGTCGTATGTGTCCCAGCCCGTTTTATCGATCTTGATCTCGCTAAAAAGATCGTATCAACTTTTATGACAACCGAATTTGAAGGTGGACGTCATGCCAATCGTGTCAATAAAATAGCTTACAGCTGTTAATAAATTAACATATTTTAAGAAGCGGATGAAGGGTAGAATATACTTTTCATCCGCTTTTTTAGTTATATTGTGTACTGATCTAAGGTGGTAAAGGTTAGCATTGCTATCACATCATATTGTTATGAGCATAATAATACGCTATGTCAATTGCTAATTGTTATTCAGTGATCATCTTATATTATTTTAAACAATAACAAAGTATTGCGTATAGCGCAGCGCCAAAGCTTACAGCACCAGGATCTCGATAGGCAATACTACATACTAAATACGAAATGAAGAAAATACATAACCTGATTTGGGTAGCGTTTTCTGTGGTGAGTTGTGCTCAGGCACAGGATGTCAATACCAAATATGCAAATGAAATCACTGTAGAATCGACACAAAAGCATCTACGAACGCTTGCTTCGGTGGACTTTGAAGGAAGAGGAACAGGACAGAAAGGCGGTCAGTTGGCCGCGGATTATATCGCAAATGAGTTCAAAAAATATGGACTTTCAGCACCTGTAAATGGATCGTATTTCCAGCCCCTACAGCTTATACATAATAGTTTTAAGGTCAAACAGTTTACGATCAATGACCGGCCTTTTCAAAATGGAAAGGATATTTTTGTCATTGGAAACAACGAAGAGAAACTTTTTGAAAGCAACGAAATAATATTCATTGGCTATGGAATTGATGATCCAAAGTATTCCGATATCACGGGCTTAGACCTGACCAATAAAGTTGTCCTGTTATTGAACGAAAGTGAACCTACGGATGATAAGGGAAATTCATGGATCACCGGGAAGAAGACTCCATCTGACTGGTCGACGAGCAGGAATAAGAAAATTAAGGAAATTCTCAAGAAGAAACCAAAATTGATATTAGCTGTCAACAGCCAGCTATCCCAATTGCTTGAAGAGGCAGGAGACCGCGCGACAGAAGGACGTTATAACTTGGCTATAGATCAGCCCGCACCCGAAAAATCGCCCATGATCCCAGTCGTCAACATAACGGATCATGCTGCGAATTATATCTTTAATCTTGCACGTACAAATCTGGCCGCTGTTGTCGGCAAAATCAACCGCTCTGGACAAGCAAATTCTTTTGCGATTAACACCAATTTCAAGGCCGACTTCGGTACAAATGCTAAACCTTTAGCTGACCCGAATATCCTGGGATACCTGGAGGGAACCGACAAAAAAGACGAAATTGTTGTCATTGGTGGACATTACGATCACGATGGCAAAGATTCCAAAGGAAACATCTTTTTTGGTGCTGACGACAACGCCTCCGGAACAACCGCTGTGCTGGAACTTGCCCGCAGTTTTTCCCGTGCAAAAGCCGCTGGTAATGGCCCAAGACGCAGTATCCTGTTTATAACCTATGCGGCTGAAGAAAAAGGTTTACTAGGTTCTAAATTCTATACCGAAAATCCAATCTTTCCACTGGCAAATACTGTTGCCTGTATCAACATCGATATGATTGGCCGTGTAGATGATAAGCACCTCAAGGGTAATCATGACTATATCCATGCGATCGGTTCAGATAAACTGAGTTCTGAACTTTATCAGATCAATAAAGATGAAAATGAAAAAAACACCAAACTGGAAATAGATTATATGTATGATAATCCAAAGGATCCAATGCGTCTGTATTACAGATCAGACCATTATAACTTTGCAAAGAAAGGTATACCGTCGATCTTCTATTTTTCGGGCCTTCATCCCGACTACCATACACCCGCCGACACCTATGACAGAATTGATTTCCCATTAATGGTCAAACGGGAGAAGTTGGTCTTTTTCACGGCATGGCAGATCGCCAATAGAGATGGGCGATTAATTATTGATAGTAATAAAGAATAACAAATCAAATTTACCGCAAAAAAGGAAGTCCCAGATATCAAACCCTGGGACTTCCTTTTTTTTGGTTGACAAGCAGAACAAAGCGCTTAAAAATTTGTTATATTTATTACAAGACAGCAAAATACATATGGCTTTTGTAGATTACTATAAAGTGCTTAACATTGATAAAACAGCTTCGGCAGATGATATCAAAAAAGCATATCGCAAATTAGCGCGTAAATACCATCCTGATGTAAACCCGAATGATAATGAGGCAAAACAGCGTTTTCAGGAGATTAATGAAGCAAATGAGGTATTGTCCGATCCAGAAAAACGCAAAAAGTATGACCAATATGGCGAACATTGGCAGCATGGGGAGGAATATGAAAAAGCGCAGCAACAATACAGACAATCCCAATCTGGTGGCGGCAACCCATTTGGTGCCGGAGGAAATCCATTTGCTGGTAGTGGCGGTTCGCAAGATTATACCGGAAATTTCGATGATGGCCAATTCTCAGATTTTTTCGAACAGATGTTTGGAAGCCGACGTGGCGGTGGCAGGCAAAGTACTTTTCGCGGGCAGGACTTTAATGCCGAATTGAGTTTAAGCCTTCAACAGGCCTATACAACCCATCAACAAACCTTTAATATCAATGGTAAAAGTATTCGTATTACAATCCATGCAGGTGTAGAGGATGGACAGAAAATCAAATTAAAAGGCTATGGTAGTGACGGGATCAACGGAGGCCCTAAGGGCGATCTGTATATTACAATCAATATCACTCCCGATGCAACCTTCAAACGACAGGGAAATGACCTATATACTTCGCTGGATATCGATCTTTATACGGCTATTTTAGGGGGCGAGGCGACACTCGATACCTTTGGCGGTAAGATCAAATTAAAGATAAAGCCCGAAAGTCAAAACGGAGCAAAAATGCGCCTCAAAGGTAAGGGTTTCCCACTCTACCGGAAAGAAGGTGAATTCGGGGATCTCTACGTCAGCCTCAATATCAAAATGCCCAGCAATCTTTCCGACGAGGAAAGAGCATTGTTTCAGCAACTGAAGGATTTAAAACAATAATCTCATGGAAACGACACTCATAAAAGTTATTGACTTCTGCCAATCCAGAAAAGTTGAAACAACTTTTCTACAGACCATGGAAGAGTATGGCCTTATTCACATTATCATCCAACAGGAAGAACAATTTATTGATGAAGATGAACTCAAGAAACTGGAACGTTTGTCAAATCTTTATTACGACCTGGAAGTAAATCCACAGGGAATTCAGGTGGCCAATCACCTATTGGATAAGGTAGAGCAACTTCAACATGAAATTCTACAGCTCAAAAATAAATTAAAAGCCCTGGATTATTAATCCAAGGCTTTAATACTTCTTCATAAAATAGAATAATTAGAATACCACATCCTTCTCTGTATTGATTTTGGTCTGCCAGACGATTTTATCTTGCAGCGTTGTATAAAGAATTTCATAGTCTCCTTTACAAACGACGAAGGATCCAAAAAAATCATTTGGTTTCATTAGCCGATAGACTACCAATGTGCGTTTCCCTTCAACCTCTCCGTATGCTTTCATCAGCATATATCCAGTTTTATTAATCTTCTCTTCAGGAATCTTATAGTCCAGATGTGAACGACTGCCATCATCAGGGCATTGTATCTCCGTCCTGCTCGGCGTAAAAACATAGCGGTCCCGATACATCGCTACATTGGATTGCACAATATCCTTCGCCCAGGCTATATCATTAAAATCAGTGGGAAGCAGAAAGATCATACTGACCATCTTTTCCTTCCAAAGCCGATCATTGAACGGAATGACAAAATGCAATAATTGCTGTCCTTTAAATTCACCTATGCTGTAGAAATAGCGCCCTTCCTTGTTTTCCTCCCGTTGGAAAGTACTTAAGTCCAATAAATGACTTTTCTGACCTTTAACATTCGGATAATTGTTCATCACCGCAAGCATATCATAGCTATACTTCCCTTTCAGTCTCCCTGTAAATAATACCTTGTAAGCTGTATCCTGGTAATTTAGATGCTTGAGTACATTTTTGCATTTGGCATTGACCTTGCTCACATTGATCGGTCCGGTATTCGCATCCCAATTTTCCTCCTTTAAAATATCATCCCCGAGAAATACAGCGAGTTCCTTATCAATATTGATAAAATATTCATCCCCTTCCACCGTATAACCATTAGGTACAACCTGATAGGATTTGCAGGACAATAAAACAAAACACAGAAACAGGACAATAAATACAAGCAATGTTCTCTCTTTTCTAAACATCCGATCGACCTCCTACGATTTTAGCTTTTGCACCTTTAATCCCTCCCAACGGTAAACACCATACGAGTCCCCATTCACTTTCATTACCTTTAATGTCAGCTCATATTGATTTCTAACGGGCCGACCATCTAAGATACCAGCTCTCCACTTTGCTCCACGCTGCAACAATCGAACAAGCTCATCACCCGCCTTCGTACTAGGAGTACTGATTACTTTAAAATTATTCAGTTGTCCATTTTTTTCGACGACAAACTGCACAACGACGTTCCCGTCTTCACCTGTCGAATTTGGATTAAAATTCTTCATGACATAATCACGCAATGCAATCATCCCTCCAATAGGTTCCGATGTTACATCAACACGAGTATAATTTTTCACATATTCACCATCAGGTTTAAATTTGAAATAAAAAGCTGCCTTTGACTCGACGGGAACACCATTTTCCAAAACCGGATCCCATTTGGACTGTGACAATAATTTCGTTGCTTGATCTCTAAACTCTTTGCCAAGATCCGTACTAACAATTAAAGACTTTATAGTACCATCAGGATTAATTGTGAAAACACTTTCAATGATCGGATCAATATCTTTATTGGATATTGATCTTGGCATTTTAAAATTTTTAGCAAACCAAGTTCTCAACCCTTCATAACCAAGTTTTGGTTCAGCCCATACCTTGCCAGATTTGTTTGGCTTATCTTCTCCCTGACTCAAGTTTAAACGGATAGGTAAAGTATAAGCAACACGAACTTTTCTACCATTTTGCACTCCGGAACTCCATTTCTCTGCTCTTCTCATTAACTTTAATGCAGCTTCGCCGGTACCATAGCCCAACTCTTTTTTGATTTTGAGATCCGTTAAGCTTCCATCCCGCTCCACGACAAATGAAATTTCAATAACACCATTCACTGCATTTTCCAATGCGGCTTTCGGATAATCATAGTTGTTGGAAACCCAAGTCATAAATTTACGCATTCCACCTACTGGTTCGGGAATAACTTCGACCTCAGTAAAAATAGCATTCGCCATAGGATTTGTCGTATCTTGCTGAATCAACTTGCCTCCCTCACTGTTTAATGCAATATGACCTTCGATACCAGGTTGAATAGGCTCAACAATAGCAGTCAATTTGGATTTAGGTGTTTCGTTTGCCTCCATTAACTTTTCAAGATCTGTAGCTACATCTTTTGCTCCTGCGATCTCCACCTGATTGATCGAACTTTCAACATCTGAAACAATATCCTTTGCACGCGTGGTATTGAATACCAGTGTAGACCCAACTACAACTAGCAGCATTGGCAATACAGCGGTATATAACAAACGCTTTTTCCGTGCTGATTTATTCTTAAATAACATCATAATTCTTTTCTTTAAAAATGAATGATTAGAAAACTCATGCGTCAGTGGTAAATGATCCACCTGCAACGCATGAGCGACCAGCATTTCGGCATAGGCCACCTTATCTGTCGAACAGATTTCGTCGGCAATACATTCATGCTGGAACTTTAACTCCTTTTGAAAGAAATATAAAATCGGATTAAACCAGTTGAAAATTTTCAACAGCTCCATCACAAGCAAATCATAAGAGTGCCCCTGATCGACATGAACACGCTCATGTGATTCAATACTACTTTTCTCCTTGATATACTCTCCAATAATGATTTTATTGAAAAATGAGAAACTTAGATAATCATGTTCATCCCGTAATGCACGCACCAACAGTATCACCCGAAATAGCAACAACGTGAAAGCAATTGCAACACCTAGCCAATATACATAAGTCAAGATGTCTATCAAGGAAATTGGTTGCTCTTTGGGGCTATTGATGGCGATCTCCATATAGCCACTCAAATCCACCATAGGTATGGAGTACGCGATTATCTCTGCTTTCGGTAATTCTATAAATATCCCGATGGGTGCCAATAGCGAGAAAAATATCATCCCAATCAAATAGACGCGATTCCATTGAAAGAAGGTGAGTTTTCGAAAAATCAGCCTATAGAGCGCAAAGCTGATAATCAATGAAACATTGACAATCAATAAGTAAATCATAATCAAAAGTTTTAAGAGGTGGTTGTTATTATTTATTCTGTTGGATGATCGAAAGAATATCGTTTAATTCTTTGACATCCAATTTATTCTCTTCCAGAAAATAAGAAAGCATACTTTTGGGAGAATTATCAAAATAATTATTCAACAACTTACCAGTGATTCCTTTTTTATATTCCTCTTTTGAGATCTTCGGCAAATACTGATGGCTTTTACCAAAAGACTCATGCGACACAAAACCCTTGGTTTCGAGAATACGCACTATCGTTGAAACTGTATTGTAAGCAGGTTTCGGTTCAGGTAGTCGGTCAATGATATCTTTGACAAAACCACGCTCCATTTCCCAAAGCTCCTGCATGATCTGTTCTTCTGCTTTAGTCAATTCTTTAAAATCTTCCATAACTCCTTATTATTAACAGTACTGTTGTAATCGATTACAATACAAGTATATAACTAAAGAAATAGTTTTACAACTATTTCTTTAGTTATATACACAAAACATTGATTATTAATATAATAAAATTTAACCAAACACTTTTTGATAACGAATTAATCCTCAAAACTTCGTTTACGTGAAGCTTTCAATTGGGATTGTTGCTTCTTCCGATCCAATCTTTTTAGCACACTGGAATAAGGTATTTTGGTTTTCTTTCTTGGTTTGGAGGGCACAAGCGCATCTTTCAATAAGTTAAGAAAACGACCTATGGCTATTTCTTTATTTCGTACTTGTGAGCGGTCCGTATCCGATTCCAATTGCAATACTCCCTCTTTATTGATACGATTCGAAAGCTTCTCAGCCACCACAGCCTTTTCTTCTACCGAAAAAATTGCAGACTGCTCCACATTCCATTGTAGGGTAACTTTGGAGGATACCTTATTAACATGTTGTCCCCCTGCTCCTCCCGATCTTGAAAATTTAAAGGTCAGCTCCCCTATTAATCCTGTTATATTCATTTGTTTTTAAACGCTTCTTCTATTTTTTCCATTTTCTGCAACAGGAAGCCCAATTTTTCTACTTGGTCACGCTGCACATCAACGAGTTCCTGCTCTTTTCTAATAATGAGGTGATCAATTTTCTCATGTAGTTCCCTGATTTCAAGCTCGGCCTTCAGATTAACCATATAATCATTCCGCGCCCGCTCGCGATCCTTGGCTTCTTGCCTATTTTGGCTCATCATGATCACCGGGGCCTGCAGCGCAGCCACACAGGACAAGATCAGATTAAGCAAAATAAATGGATAAGGGTCAAAACCTTTATTATTTAACCAATACATATTGACCGCGATCCAGATCAGCAAAAATACAACGAAAGAAATAATGAACGTCCAACTTCCTCCAAATTCAGCGACTTTGTCTGCGACACGTTCACCTACTGAGGCTGCTGTTGCTCCATCGTTATCCATGCTAGCGCTAATGACCTTATTATCCTTAAAGCTCTGTATAACTTGTTGATCCAGTTGGCTGAGTTGTCCCGACTCATCTTTTAAAAATTCAGTAATATAAGCTTCCTTAAACCGTGTCAGTTCTGTCGCGGCAATATATTTATCTTTCCCAAAATTTGGATATTCCTTCCGGATTAATTTAAAAATGGGTTGTCGAATAGAAGCTCCCAAAATACGTTGTTCCAAAGGGAATTGTTGCCCTGAGATAGCACTGATAAAATTGTCCATATACCGCTTAAATGTCTACTTAAAGATAATGCTTTTTAAGTAATCAAAAAATTCACAAAACTATGGCAATTGGTTTTTGTTATTTTAGGCATAAATAGTCGAAATTTGCAACACAAAAATTAGAGATGAAACCATCTTGATTTATTCCGTTCAATAAAGGCTGATTAAATCTGGTTGCTTCATCTGCTTTAAAAATCAATTCATAAAGATGAAAATAGGCATTGTTTGTTATCCCACGTTTGGTGGCAGTGGTGTTGTGGCAACGGAATTAGGAAAGGCTTTGGCAGCCAATGGACATGAGATCCATTTTATAACCTACCGACAACCTGCACGCCTAGATTTCTTTTCGGAAAACCTTTATTACCACGAAGTTGCAGTATCTCAATATCCACTTTTTGACTTTTTACCTTACGAATCAGCGCTGGCCAGTAAACTGGTTGATGTCGTACGTTTTGAGAAGCTGGATCTGATCCATGTGCATTATGCCATTCCCCATGCTTCAGCTGCATTCATGGCAAAACAAATATTACTGACGACTTATGGCATTAATATTCCTGTGGTAACCACTCTCCATGGTACAGATATTACACTGGTTGGAAAAGATAAAAGCTTTAGTCCTGTCGTCACCTTCTCGATCAATCAGTCAGACGGTGTAACCGCAGTTTCACAAAATCTAAAAGATGAGACACTCCGGTATTTTGATATCTCTAGAGATATTAAAGTGATTACCAACTTCATCGATCTCGATCGATTCAGCAACAGGGACCGCTCCCATTTCAAAAAAGCGATTGCTCCGGGCAATGAGCGTATCTTGGTTCATACTTCCAATTTTAGAAAAGTAAAAAATACAGAAGACGTCATCCGTATATTTAAGAAAGTACATGATGTCATCCCCTCCAAACTATTAATGGTTGGTGATGGTCCTGAACGTCGCAACGCGGAGGAACTGTCCAGAGAATTGGATGTATGTATGGATGTTCGTTTTTTGGGTAAACAGGATGCTGTTGAAGAAATCTTGTCCGTTTCCGACCTTTTCTTGATGCCTTCGAGCTCCGAGAGCTTTGGTTTGGCGGCCTTAGAGGCAATGGCTTGCCAGGTTCCGGTTGTTTCATCCAATACAGGTGGATTGCCCGAACTGAATGAAAACGGTGTAACGGGATTTTTGAGCAATGTGGGCGATGTGGATGATATGGCCAAGAATGCGATCTATATTTTGGAAGATGCTGACAGATTGGAGAAATTTAAAGAAGCAGCATTAAATCATGCAAAAAAATTCCAATTGTCCAATATTATGCCTTTATACGAACAATATTACCGCGAAGTGATTGATCAAACAACAAAAGCGCAATAAATATCATTTTTGACCTTAAGGGTTGAAAAAAAAATTTTATCTTTGACCTTTGGAAAATTTCCAAAAAAACAATTATGAAATACAAACGTATCTTATTAAAACTTAGCGGTGAATCCTTAATGGGTGACCAAAGCTATGGTATCGATATTAACCGTGTATCACAATACGCTAATGATATCAAAGAAATTCACGATCAAGGTTTAGAAATAGCAATTGTTATCGGTGGTGGTAACATTTACCGCGGTTTGAGTGCTGAAAAATCAGGGATGGACCGTGTTCAAGCAGACTATATGGGAATGCTTGCCACTGTAATCAACAGTATGGCACTTCAAGATGCTCTTGAAAAAGTAGGGAAAAAGACACGTTTGCTAACGGCTATCAAGATGGAGCAGATCTGTGAACCATTCATTCGCAGAAGAGCTGTACGCCACTTGGAAAAAGGCCGTATTGTTATTTTCGGAGCTGGTACCGGAAACCCATATTTCACGACGGATACAGCAGCTTCTTTGCGCGCAATTGAAATCAACGCGGATGCTGTACTAAAAGGAACACGTGTAGATGGTATCTATACTGCTGACCCAGAGAAAGATCCTAGCGCAACAAAATTCGAAGAAATCTCATTCACGGAGGTATACGAGAAAGGATTAAATGTAATGGATATGACTGCCTTTACCCTTTGTCAAGAAAACAAATTACCAATCATTGTATTTGACATGAACAAACCCGGCAATTTATTGAAACTTGCCAATGGTGAACATGTTGGAACTGTGGTAAAATAATTAATATCTGTAAAAAACGTAATCTTATATGAACGAACTAATTTCAATTGAATTGGACGATTGTAAAGACAAGATGTCCAAAGCAGTTGCTCACACGGAGTCAGAATTAACAAAAATTCGTGCCGGTAAAGCTTCTCCATCTATGTTAGATGGTATTTCAGTCGATTATTATGGTAGTGCTACTCCACTTTCACAAGTAGCTAACATCAATACTACTGACGCTCGGACTATTGTCATCCAACCTTGGGAAAAATCGCTCATCAACGCAATTGAAAAAGCAATTACGGATGCTAATCTTGGTGTCAACCCACAGAATGATGGTATTGTGATCCGTTTGAATATCCCGCCTTTGACAGAAGAAAGAAGACGTGACTTGGTGAAAAAAGTAAAGGAAGAGACTGAAAGAGGCCGTATAGGTATCCGTAACATCCGCAAAGACACCAATGAGTCCATCAAAAAATTAAAAAATGATGGTGCCTCAGAAGACGAAATCAAAACCGCTGAAGGGGAGGTCCAAAAATTGACTGATGCATACATTGTAAAAGTTGATAATCTGTCTGAACTGAAAGAAAAAGATATCATGACTGTTTAAGTCCTTATTCTTAAACACACAAAACGAGGATGTTCAAAAGCTTGGACATCCTCGTTTTTTTTTATTGCTGTTTGTATCCTCCCCCTCCCTTTAGTAAATGTGCAATTTTCAGCGGGTTTGTTTTTACTTTTTACACAAGCTCTTTCTTGTTTTCTGATAATTCAATATTATCCTTTCACAAAAATATTCCACCATGTTTTATTGATTTTTGAACAAAATAATTGTACATTGTACACTAACACATAATCAGTTATATGATGAACAATTCTCGCCGTCAATTTTTAAAGCAAGCTGGAATAGGTCTTTCGGCAGCTTATCTGATGCCCAACTTGATATCTTGTCAAAATAAAACGGGTGCTGTCAGTGACAATCCATTGCAAAATATAGGGGTACAGCTGTACTCCATACGTGATTTGATGGATAAAGATCCGAAAGGTTCTTTGGAGCAGGTCGCAAAAATTGGCTACAAACATGTCGAGCTTTATGGCATAGATCCTACTGCCAAACAGTTCTGGAAATTATCCTATAAAGAGTTAAAAAAGATTCTGGATGACAATGGCCTAAAAACGCACTCAGGACACTATGATATGTCTAAATATCTCAGTAAATCACATACCGATAAAGAAGATTTAGCAGTTTACTTTGATGCAGCAAAAGAACTCGGACAGGAATATGTGATTGCGCCAGTGACACCAATGTTCGACATTAATGCGCTTAAAAAAGATGACTATCTTTATGCCGCCGAACAGCTCAATAAGGCCGGTGAACAAGCAAAAAAGATGGGGCTAAAGGTTGCTTACCACAACCATTTTTGGGAATTTAGGGACTTAGGAAACAATGCTACAGGTGAAGATGTCATGTTGGCTTTTACGGAACCTGATCTTGTCGATTTTGAGCTTGATCTTTTCTGGGCTGAGAAAGCTGGGAAAAACCCTATATCCATATTTGAAAAATTCCCCAATAGATTTAAACTATGGCATGTGAAGGATATGGACCGTACAAAATCAAATCCGATCGAATGGCCTAAGGATGGTAAGTTACCGGTTGAACAGATCTTTAAAGATATCAAATATACCGAAGTTGGTACCGGAAGTATCCCTTTCCCCGAAATTGTCAAAGAAAAGGTTAAATCGGGTCTGAAATACGCTTTCGTAGAGCAAGACGACATCTACATGCCGAACAAGATGGAAAGTCTTAAGAAAAGCTACGATTACGTTCAGGCAAATCTTATCAAATAAAAAAGGGAAGCAAATGCTTCCCTTTTTTATTTGATAAATCCCCTTAGAATTGTGTATTCTCTACTTCGACCGCAGTTTCAATCACTTTCCGTGCTAATTCCTCTTTAAAATCAATAATGTTTTTACTTATTGTCTCATCATAAGTGCCCAGGATCTGAGCAGCTAATATACCTGCATTTTTTGCAGCATTTAGTGCGACTGTTGCTACAGGGATACCATTAGGCATCTGCAAGATGGATAGTACCGAATCCCACCCATCAATAGAGTTGGATGATTTTACAGGTACACCGATTACAGGCAAATGCGTGATTGAAGCCACCATTCCTGGTAAATGCGCAGCTCCACCAGCTCCCGCAATAATTACTCTTAAACCACGAGATGCAGCATTTTTAGCATAATCAAACATACGTTGCGGCGTACGGTGCGCCGAAACGATTGTGACCTCAAATTCTACTCCAAGGACTTTCAGGACATCGATGGCATCCTGCATAACAGGAAGATCAGATTTACTTCCCATGATAATGCCTACCTGGGCCTTATTATTGACTGACATAGTATTATTAAGCTTTAACTTTTAATATTTCTTGTACTTTTCTTGCGTTGGAGATTGCTTTATCCCGATCATCATTGATGATGCAGATATGCCCCATCTTGCGGAATGGCTTTGTATACTTCTTGCCATACAGATGTAAATAGACTCCTTCCATCGCCAACACCTCCTCTACTCCATCATATTTTGCCAAGCCCTCATAACCATCTTCACCCAGTAGATTGATCATGACAGCGTTTGTCCGACATCGTGTATCACCCAAAGGTAAATTGAATATCGCTCTTAGATGTTGTGCAAATTGAGAAACATAATTTCCTTCGATGGTTTGATGGCCGCTATTATGTGGGCGCGGTGCCAGTTCATTCACCAGAATATCACCATTTTTCGTTAGGAACATTTCCACTGCAAGCAAACCGACGATCTGCAGATCATCCGCGATTTTCTTCGCAATTGCTTCTGCACGTTGCTGGATCTCTACACCATATAATGATGGCGCGATAAGAAATTCCACTAAATTAGCTTGAGGATTAAATTCCATTTCTACCATTGGAAAAGTGGAGACATCACCTCTATCGTTACGTGCAACAATAACAGCGATTTCCTTTTCAAAATCTACCCACTCTTCAATCAAACTCGGCTCTTCAAAGGCATCCTGAATATCCACTTCAGTAACGATCTTCTTTACGCCTTTTCCATCATACCCATCTCTACGTAGTTTTTGAATGTAGGGTAAACTCAACGAAGCATTTGTCAAATTATCTTTAGTTGATATCAATTGAAACGCAGAAGTCGGGATATCATTTTGTTTAAAAAACTGTTTCTGTAATCCCTTATCCTGGATCAGGCGAATAATACGCGACTGCGGATAAACGATTACCCCCTCTTCTTCCAGTTTCTCCAATGCATCAACATTTACTTTTTCGATCTCGATAGTAATCAAATCTAGGTCTTTACCAAAATTATATACTGTCTCAAAATCGCTCAATGAACCACATTCAAATTTATTGCACAGTTTACGACAAGGAGCATTCTTATCGGGATCCAGTACATGAACGTTTACATTGTAATTAATGGCTTCCTGGATTAACATTCTTCCGAGTTGACCACCACCAAGAATGCCTAATTGCAGTTCGCCATAAAAATCTTTTGCCATAATTGATTCTAAAATCTTATAAAATTTATCTTTTAAGCTTTTTCCTTGAACAACAGTTCGCCCAATAAGCTTTCTTTATCTATTTTTTTTTGCAGTTCAATAAAAGCACCTATCAGTGCTTCCGGACGTGGTGGGCATCCTTGCACATACACATCCACCGGGATAATTCGATCCACCCCCTTCACTACGTGATAACCATGCTGCCAATAAGGTCCTCCACAATTAGAACAGGATCCCATTGAGATTACATATTTAGGATCAGGCATCTGTTCGTATAGTTTTTTTATACGGTCTGCCATTTTAAATGTTACAGTACCAGCAATAATAATAACATCTGATTGTCTCGGTGAAGGTCTAGGAAAAACACCCATCCGATCTAGATCATAAGTTGAAGCCATAGCTCCCATCATTTCGATCGCACAGCAGGCAATACCAAAACTCATCGGCCACATCGAGGAGAGTCTTGCCCAGTTTAGCAGATCATCCAATTTGGCAACAACGACACCATTATTTTGCAGTTGACTATCTAAACTCATGCTTACTCAGGTTTTTTAAATCGAGGTTTAAAAGCAATCTTTGGCGCAGCTGTCACCTCTTGCGCAACAGTATTCTCTACGACCGAAACCGCCGGCTCCCTGTAGTCCCGCACTTGATAGCTGCTATTGTTCAATGTTGAATAAGCACTTTGAGGAATATTTACAGGAACCTTTGGGAGAGATACATTGGGTTTCACCCATTCTAAATCACCTTTTTTCCAGACAAAAACCAATCCCAAGATTAAAATACCGATAAACATCGCCATTTCAATCATCGTAAACCATCCCCATCTGCCGTCTGCGGCAATGTATTCTGATTGTCCAAATACTGTAGCCCAAGGAAAAATAAAGATGAGCTCAACATCAAAAAGCAGGAACACTAAAGCGATGACGTAAAATCGAGGATTGAATTGTACCCAAGAGGAACCGATAGGATCTTCGCCACATTCGTAAGTACCAGATTTAATGGGATTATTCTTTTTGGGAGAGATTAAACGTGCTAGAAAAATGGTCGCACAGACTAACAATGCCCCTATCAGCAGAATGATAAGGATTTTGCCGTATTCCGATAATTGTGCGGGGTCATCCATAATAATTACAAATTTAACAATTATTTCGTTTACTCTAGCGAGGAACTTGAAATTACAAATTATTTATTAAAAAAATGGGGCATTGTATGCTTACAATGCCCCACCGTATATAACAATATATTAAAATTACATTTTCCCAGGCATTTTAGGCATATTGCGCATCAACTTAGCGGCCATTGCAGGATTGGACATTTGTTTCATCACTTTACGCATGTCACCAAATTGCTTCAACAATTTGTTCACTTCATTAACGTCAGTTCCCGAACCTTTCGCAATACGCAAACGACGTTTTTGATCTATTACATCCGGATTTTCTCGCTCAAAAGGTGTCATCGAATCAATGATGGCTTCAATAGGTTTGAATGCATTATCATCGACTTCAATATCCTTCATCGCTTTTCCTACGCCAGGAATCATGCCCATCAAATCTTTCATGTTACCCATTTTTTTGATCTGTTGGATCTGGGATTTGAAATCATTGAAATCAAATTTATTCTTACGGATTTTCTTTTGAAGCTCCGCAGCTTGCTTTTCGTCGAACTGTTGTTGCGCACGCTCCACCAAGGATACCACGTCACCCATGCCCAAAATACGGGACGCCATACGATCTGGATAGAAAACATCCAATGCATCCATCTTCTCTCCGGTACCGATAAACTTAATTGGTTTATTGACAACAGATTTAATCGATAGCGCAGCACCACCACGTGTATCACCATCTAATTTGGTCAATACAACACCTGTAAAATCAAGACGATCGTTGAATGTTTTCGCTGTATTGACAGCATCCTGACCAGTCATCGAGTCAACGACAAACAAGATCTCATCTGGTTTTGTCGCTTCCTTAACAGCAGTGATCTCCACCATCAAAGGCTCATCTATGGCCAGACGACCAGCGGTATCGATGATTACAACATTATGGCCATTGCGCTTTGCCTCTTCAACACCTGCTTTCGCAATAGCAATTGGATCTGTTGACGCTCTATCAACATAAACAGGAACACCAACTTGTTCAGCCAATACCTCCAATTGATCAATTGCTGCTGGACGATAAACGTCACCTGCGACCAATAATGGTTTTTTATTCTTTTTATCTTTCAGGAATAATGCCAGCTTACCAGAAAAAGTTGTTTTACCAGCACCATTCAGACCTGCGATCAAAATAACAGTAGGATTTTTACCAATCTCCAACTCTGTGACAGACCCGCCCATCAATTCTGTCAACTCATCATTCATGATTTTAGTCAACAACTGACCCGGAGAAATACTTGTCAATACATTCTGCCCTAAAGCTTTTTGTCTAACATCATCTGTAAAAGTTTTAGCAGTCTTATAATTCACATCGGCATCCAACAATGCTTTGCGAATTTCTTTCATCGTTTCCGCAACGTTGATTTCGGTAATACTGCCTTGTCCTTTTAATACCTTAAAGGCCCTATCTAGCTTATCTTGAAGATTTGAAAACATAAAATCTGAATCTTATTCTATATAAACAGCAAAGTTAAAAAAATTGTCTGTAGTAACCTCATTAACACCCCATAAAAAATGCGACTATTAAAAATAATCGCATTTCTTTGTATACTCGAGTTATACGACTACTCATTAGTCGCTCCTACGCCCACCAAATAAGATGGAAGCATAGTATAAAAGTGTGACCAGGGCACTCAAAGCCGCGACAACATAAGTCATAGCAGCCCATTTTAACGCATCTTTTGCACCGTCATGCTCCTCACCATTGTAAGTAACACCGGCATGGTTCAACCATTCCAAAGCGCGGTTTGAAGCATCAAATTCCACCGGAAGTGTGATGAACGAGAATATTGTTGTGATCGCCAATGCACCTACACCTACCGCTAACAACCATGGATTGCCGCCTTTGGAAAATGCAAATAACATCACACCGAGCATCAATACCCATGAGGTTAGTTTGGAAGCCGCATTGACCATTGGTACCATCGCTGAACGGAAACCTAACCATTTATATGCTTTCGCGTGTTGTACAGCATGACCACATTCATGGGCCGCTACCGCTGCTGCCGCAACACTGCGACCACTATATACTTCAGGACTCAAGTTGACCGTTTTATCCGATGGATTGTAATGATCTCCCAAGCGATCAGGAATCGACAATACCTTCACATCATATATACCATTATCATTTAGCATTTTCTGCGCAATCTCACCACCAGACATTCCATTCCCCAATGGCATCTCTGAATACTTCTTAAATTTGTTTTTAAATCTCGTCTGGACAATTAGGCTTACCACCATTATTCCAATAAATAAAATCAAGTACATAGCTTTTTATATTTTTATCGTTATTCTCTTTTTAATAGTTTCAATATAATCATCAAACCTCATTCCAATTCCTATAAATTGATAAAGGCATGAACTTCTAAGATAGTAAAAAGCGCATAACTGACAAAAAGAACAATTTCTTCTGATGCCGACATGACATTGTAGCATAAAAAAGGGAGTGAAAAACTCACTCCCTTCGATTGTTATTTTCTAAATTATACTACTTATTCGATTATCCCATCTGAAAGACCAAATCAGAACCTTCTATCATTTTACGTAAATTGCTCAATGCATAGCGCATTCTTCCTAAGGCAGTATTGATACTCACTTCTGTTATCTCAGCAATATCCTTAAAACTCATATCACAGAAGTGACGCATAATTAAAACCTCTTTCTGATCATCGGGCAGTTTCTGGATCATTTTCTTTAAGTCGACATCGACCTGTTGTTTCAGCATCTTAGATTCAGCACTTTCATCACTGAATTCCAATACTTCAAAAATGTCAAAACCATCAGCATTCACAATATTTGGGGCCCGTTTGGCTTTTCTAAAAAAGTCAACGATCATATTGTGGGCAATACGGATAGCCCAAGGCAAGAATTTCCCCTCTTCATTGTACTTGCCCGATTTTAATGTGTTGATGATTTTAATGAAAGTCTCCTGGAAAATATCTTCAGCAAGATATTCGTCTTTTACTTTCATATATATAGAGGTGTAAATTTTCGATTTATATCGATTCAACAATGCCTCTAGGCCGGACTCTTGGCCCCCGACATACATTTGGATCAATTCTTGATCACTCTTACTTTTCAAAAGTCTCATACGTCACTTACTTTTTTAGCAGTTCGCAAATAAATTATCAGTTCTGTTGTAAAATGTAAATGTTTAGCGTATAGTGTTCCTTTCTTATTGTAAAACAATCAATTAATAGTATTTCAAAGTACCGTAAAATTATTGAGTAATCAAATTATTACATTTCATTTTAAGATTTTTTAACATTTAGAAAGGTAAAAACGCCCTTCTCTTAACCAAAAAAAGCACTTGACAAAATACTTGAGGCTGACTCAATTTACGAAGTGATTAACTTTGAGACAAATTCGAAACTAACAGGGACTTTATAGGGACCTCACTCGGACCTTGTCCGGACCTCATTCGGATAAAAGCGTATAAAGTGCCTATTAATCCCCTATTATATTAGGATAAAATCCCTTTTAATTAGAAGGTTGGTATACAGTTGCCCGCAAGATAGTACGGCCTTACTTCATAGCAGATGCGGAGCATAAAACTTAAAAAACAAATGCATTAATGGTTCGCGTGTGGCAGAGCAAGTACGCGGTGGGTATCGTATAAGATCAAAAACGAAAAAAGCGGAATCACCCTAAGATGATTCCGCTTTTCTATATGATAAAGACAGCGTCTTATTTATACAACGGGAACTGGGCCATCATGGCTCTCACTTTACCATGGATTTTATCCAATTCAGCATCGTTGGAAGCATTTTTCAATGCCTCATCAATTAACTCTCCGATTTGAATAATATCATTTTCTTTGATACCACGAGTAGTGATTGCGGCAGTACCGAAACGTACACCTGAAGTTACAAAAGGAGAACGTGTATCAAAAGGAACCATATTTTTGTTGGTTGTGATACCTGCTTTACCCAATACGGCTTCAGCTTCTTTACCAGAAATATCTTTGTTACGTAGATCGACCAACATCAAGTGGTTATCTGTACCACCAGAGATAATCTTATAATCTCTCTCAACGAAGAACTGTGCCAATGCTGCTGCATTTTTCTTCACCTGAACAATGTACTCCATATACTCATCTGATAAAGCCTCACCGTAAGCAATTGCTTTTGCAGCTATTGTATGCTCCAAAGGACCTCCTTGCGTACCTGGGAAAACAGCTAAATCTAACAACTGAGTTATCGTACGGATTTCACCTTTAGGCGTTTTGATACCCCAAGGGTTTTCAAAATCCTTACCAACCATAATCATACCCCCACGTGGACCGCGTAGGGTCTTGTGTGTTGTAGTTGTAACGATATGACAATGAGGAAGTGGATCATTCAATAAACCACGAGCGATCAAACCTGCAGGATGAGAAATATCAGCCAAAACAATCGCACCGATTTCATCAGCAACTTTACGGATGCGTGCATAGTCCCAGTCACGGGAATAAGCTGAAGCACCGCAGATAATCATTTTTGGTTTTTCACGAAGTGCCGTTTCTTCCAACTGTTCGTAATCAATCAGACCTGTATCTTCTTTTACACCGTAAAATAATGGTTGATAGATCTTACCAGAAAGGTTTGCCGGTGATCCGTGAGTCAAGTGTCCACCATGAGATAAATCAAGACCTAAAATTTTGTCTCCAGGTTTGATTGTCGCCAAAAAAACAGCCGCATTTGCCTGTGCTCCAGAGTGAGGTTGAACATTTACCCATTCTGCGCCAAATAATTGCTTTGCACGATCAATTGCGATGGTTTCAATTTCATCCACAACTTCACAACCTCCATAGTAACGTTTTCCTGGGAGGCCTTCTGCATATTTATTTGTCAACACTGAACCAGCAGCTTCCATCACTTGTTTTGAAACAAAGTTTTCCGAAGCAATTAATTCAATACCTTCTTCTTGGCGTTTCAGCTCATCAGCTATTAAATTAAAAATGGCTTGATCTCTTTCCATTGTTTTTAAATGTTGTAAAGTAAATTTTGTAGTTTATTTTAATGCCTCAAAGATAGCATATTCCATAAAGAATATCGACAAAAAGCCATATTTTATTAAATGTTCTTAGAAAAATGAGCTTATTTATGCGAATTAGCTAATTAACAAGGTATCCTTTTAACTCCTATTTGGAGCCACCCAATCCAATAAAAATTGAATGTTTTGTAAATGTCAAAAAATCTACGGCGGGCGATTTGCAATTAAAAATATGTATTTTTGTTAAAGAATTGGCTAAAACATTATCAAAATGAGCACAGAACATACAGCAATTGCTCCTGTTACCTTAACGCAAGGGGCAATCAAGGAACTCAATAAATTAAAAGATCAACAAGAAATTTCTAATGATTTTGGTTTACGTGTCGGTGTAGAAGGTGGAGGTTGTTCAGGTATGAGTTATATCCTTGGTTTTGACCAGAAAAAAGATGGAGACAGCGAGTACGAAATTGAAGGAATCCGCATTTTTATGAACAAAGCACATGGCTTATATCTTGCAGGCATGGAAATTGACTTCAAATCAGGACTTGACGCAAGAGGTTTTACTTTCAATAATCCAAATGCAAGTAGCACTTGTGGTTGTGGAAGTAGTTTTTCAGCATAAGTTGAAATTTACACATATTTCAATGAAAAAGGGGATTGCGGGTAGCAATCCCCTTTTTGTCCTAGCCCTCCGTAACAACAAACCTAATCAACTATTTAGGAAAATTCAATTATCCTTTATTCAACTTATTTCTGCTACGATCGCCCCACCTCCTAGCTTTCGGTTCGACTTCATCTGCCACCATTATCGTATAATCTCTGATCAGTGACAGTGATGGGGATTTTCAAAAATATTTTGCCCATCATATAATGATACTACAGCAACAAAGCCCTCTTTCTTTTTCCATCATAATTCACTAAATTAGCGACCTTTAGAAAAGAAGCATACAACAGTCTGATGTACAAAGAATATAAGCAGTTAAATTTACCGGAGATTGGTAAAGAGATTTTGACCCGTTGGGAACAGGAAAAAATATTCGAAAAAAGTATCAATAATCGCCCTGAGAGCAAGTCATATACATTTTTTGAAGGGCCACCTTCTGCGAATGGAATGCCTGGGATCCATCACGTGATGGCTCGTACGATTAAGGATATTTTCTGTCGCTACAAGACATTGAAAGGCTACCAGGTAAAACGAAAAGGAGGCTGGGATACCCATGGCCTTCCAATTGAACTTGCTGTCGAGAAAGCTCTTGGTATTACTAAGGAGGATATTGGCAAAAAGATTACCGTAGAAGAGTATAACGACGCTTGCCGCAAGGAAGTGATGAAATATACCGATGTATGGAATGACCTAACCAACAAAATGGGGTATTGGGTCGATCTAGAGCATCCTTACATCACATATAAAAATGAATACATTGAAACATTATGGTATTTGTTAAAAGAGCTATATAAAAAAGGCTTATTGTATAAGGGTTACACCATTCAACCTTATTCACCTGCTGCAGGTACAGGATTGAGTTCGCATGAGCTTAATCAACCGGGTACGTATAAAGATGTGAAGGATACAACAATTGTTGCTGAATTTAGATTGATCAAAAGCCAGCTCCATCCAGCAATTGAAAAATTAGTAGACGATGAAGCCGAAGATGTTGCATTTATCGCCTGGACAACTACGCCTTGGACCTTACCGTCCAATACAGCCTTGGTAGTTGGTAAGAAAATAAACTATGTCAAAATCAGAACTTTCAATAAATATACAGGTGCACCAATATCTGTTGTATTGGCAAAAGATCTGATCAGCAAGCATTTTAAGGCAGAGGGACAAGATGCCTCGTTCCAAGACTATAAGTTGGGTGATAAAGTTATCCCTTGGGAACTTGCAACAGAATTTGTAGGCGAAGAGCTTGTAGGCTTACGTTATGAACAATTGTTGCCTTATATCACCAATGAAGATTTACAAGAGAATGCTTTCCGTGTAATCCCTGGTGACTTTGTGACCACCGAAGATGGTACGGGTATCGTACATGCTGCGCCGACTTATGGTGCGGATGACTTTCGTGTAGCGAAAGAACACGGTGTACCGGGTATTCTGGTGAAAGACGAAAATGGAAAAGATGTTCCTACGGTAGACCGTACGGGTCGCTTTGTGAATGAAATCACCGATTTCGCAGGACGATTTGTGAAAGAGGAATACTACAGTGCAGAAGAACGTGCGAAAGAGGACTTCAAACCTACTGACGTCTTGATCTCGATCAAACTAAAAGAGGATAATAAAGCATTTGATGTAAAAAAATACGAGCACACCTACCCACACTGTTGGCGTACAGACAAACCAGTTTTATACTATCCATTGGATAGCTGGTTTATCCGTACTACTGCGGTAAAGGAGGATTTGGTAGCTTTAAATAAAACAATCAACTGGAAACCGGAAGCAACTGGAACAGGGCGCTTTGGAAACTGGTTGGAAAACCTGGTTGATTGGAACCTTTCCCGTTCTCGTTACTGGGGAACACCACTTCCAATCTGGCGTTCAGAAGATGAGAATGAAGAGGTTTGTATCGGTTCGCTACCTGAATTAAAGTCTTTGTTAGAGGCTTCCCTGACTTCGGATATTCTATCCGCAGATGAGAAAGCGAAAAACCAAGCCTACCTAGACAAATTTGACACAGAAAAACTGGATTTACACCGTCCATATGTTGACGACATCGTTCTTGTTTCTGACGCTGGTCAAAAATTATTCCGTGAGCCTGATTTAATTGACGTATGGTTCGATTCGGGAGCAATGCCTTATGCACAATGGGGGTTGGATCACGAAAAATTGGCAAGAGGGGAAGAGTTTCCATTTAAAGATGGATTCAATCATGCATACCCAGCAGACTTCATTGCGGAAGGAGTTGATCAGACTCGTGGATGGTTCTTTACGCTACATGCGATCTCCACGATGATGTATAAATCGGTCTCTTTCAAAAACGTTGTTTCCAATGGATTGGTATTGGATAAAAACGGAAATAAGATGTCCAAACGCTTAGGCAATGGCGTTGATCCTTTCTCGACGATCGATCAATATAGTGCTGATGCTACCCGTTGGTATATGATCAGCAATGCAGCTCCTTGGGACAACTTAAAATTCAACATGGAAGGATTGGATGAGGTACGCCGCAAATTCTTTGGCACGTTATACAATACCTACGCGTTTTTTGCACTTTATGCCAACATTGATAAGTTCTCCTATGCAGAACCAGATATTGCATTAGAAAACCGTCCTGAAATCGACCGCTGGATTATCTCGTTACTAAATTCACTAACGAAAGAAGTGGATGAATATCTAGCGGATTACGAACCGACAAAAGCTGCACGTGCAATCCAAAACTTTGTGGACGAACACTTGAGTAACTGGTACGTTCGTTTGTGCCGTCGTCGTTTCTGGAAAGGAGAATATACCGAAGATAAGATTTCTGCATATCAGACATTATACACTTGTTTGGATACAATTGCGAAATTAATGTCACCGATATCGCCATTCTTCTCGGATAGACTATTCCTGGATTTGAATACTGCAACCAATAAGGAACAAGTCGAGTCAGTTCATTTAGCCAACTTCCCCGTATACGATGAAAGACTAGTGGATAAAGATCTGGAAGAACGCATGGCCTTGGCGCAGGATATTTCGTCGTTGACACTTTCACTACGTAAGAAAACGTCGATCAATGTGCGTCAGCCATTAAACAAAATCCTCGTTCCAGTATTGGACAGTGCTTTTCAAGAGAAGGTAGAAAAAGTAAAAGATTTGATACTTTCGGAAACCAATATCAAAGATATTGAGTTTATTACGGATACAACTGGTATAATCAAGAAAAAAATAAAACCAAACTTCAAAGCTCTTGGCGCGAAAGTTGGTAAGGATATGAAGTTAGTTTCTTCATCTATCCAATCGTTGACTATAGATCAAATCAGTACATTGGAATCAGCAGGTGAATTGGCCTTAACGGGCACGCCATATACTATTCTATTGAGCGATGTAGAAATTATAGCAGAGGATGTGGAGGGATGGCAAGTTGCTAATCTGGGTAAATTGACCGTAGCATTGGATGTCCATATTACCGAAGAATTGAAAAAGGAAGGTTTATCAAGAGAATTGATCAACCGTCTACAAAATTTACGGAAGGAAAAAGGACTTGAAGTGACTGATAGAATTAACGTAAAGTTAACAGCAGCCTCAGAAGTAGTCAATGCAGCGAAAGAAAATTTATCTTATATTTGCACCGAAATTCTAGCCGATTCACTGGTATTTGAAGATTCACTAACTGAAGGAGAGACCATCGAGATCGATGGCAAAGAACTTAAGGCATTAATCCAAAAAAATTAAATTATGGCAAACAACAACGAGAAAACACGCTATAGCGATTCAGAATTACAAGAATTTAAAGATATTATCTTGGACAAGCTTAGAATAGCAAAAGAAGAGCTTTCCTCGTTGACAGCAACGCTCAATAACAGCAATGCGAATGGTACAGACGATACTGCGGGTACATACAAGACCTTAGAAGATGGCTCTGCAACTTTGGAGAAGGAACAAACCAACCAACTGGCTGCACGTCAAAAGAAGTTTATCGACAACCTGGAAGCAGCGTTGGTGCGCATCGAGAACAAAACATATGGTATCTGTAGAGAAACTGGAAAACTGATCCAAAAAGAACGCTTGAAAGCTGTTCCGCACACGACGTTGAGCATCGAAGCGAAAAACAAACAATATTAATTTTAGGCAAAAATATATGGTCTTTGCCCGCGCAAAGACCATTTTTATAGCAAAATGAAAGGGTATACGAAACCAGTCGCACTAATTGTCGCGATTCTTTTAATAGACCAATTGTCAAAAATATGGGTTAAGCTCTCTATGACAATTGGACAAAGTCATCACATTTTAGGTAAATTCTTCCAAATCCATTTTATTGAAAACAATGGAATGGCCTACGGAATGGAATTTGGTGGTGATTACGGGAAATTGTTCCTGACCGTGTTTCGGATACTGGCCGTAGCTGGTATCGGGTATGGTCTACATTACATGATCAAGAATAAATACAACCGTGGCTTTATATTAAATGTAGCCCTGATTCTTGCCGGTGCTTTGGGAAATATCATTGATTCAGCATTTTATGGTGTGATCTTCAGTGAAAGTACCTTTTACGAAAAGGCATCTTTATTTCCGGCGGGTGGAGGATATTCATCCTTCCTGCATGGAAAAGTAGTTGACATGCTTTATTTTCCTTTAATTGAAGGTACTTTCCCTACTTGGGTACCTTTTTGGGGCGGTGAGGAGTTTCTATTCTTCCGGCCAGTATTCAACATTGCAGACTCAGCTATTTCAGTGGGTGTGGTGCTGATACTATTATTCCAAAAACGGTATTTCAAAACGGAAAAAGAAGAGAAATCGAGTATCCATAGTGAAATCGTTGAAGATTAACGAAATATCTTAAAAAGCCTTGTTAATCACAAGGCTTTTCTTTTAAAACTTAAAAACGGGGATTGTAATCCGATTATCAAGCAATCTGGTAATATAGGTTATGACGATTTCCATACTAAATACCAAAAAATGAAAAACATAAATTTATTTCTAATCGTCTGCGCACTTTTTGTGACAAAATTGGCACAAGCACAACAAATTGAAATCCCGAATCTAAAAAAACATATCTACTACCTAGCGGATGACAAAATGCAAGGTCGCGGAACAGGTAGTAAAGAAGTGTTCAAAGTAGCTGACTATATCGAAAAGGAGTTTAAAAAATATAAATTACAACCCAAGGGTGAAAAAGGCTATCGCCAATCTTTCAAAGCAAAGGTATGGAAGGTAAAAGTAGCTGACAGTATTCGCAATGCTGACAATATTATTGGTTTTATCGATAATGGAGCAGCGTTGACAGTTGTGATAGGTGCGCATTACGATCACTTGGGAACAGGTCACCAAGGTAGCTCCAAAGATTCTCTAGGTGTTGGTAAAATCCACAATGGGGCCGACGACAATGCTTCGGGTACTGCAGGTTTATTGGAACTCGCCCGTTATTTTAGCAGCAATAAGGAAAAAGAACCTTATAATTTATTATTTATCGCTTTCGGGGCCGAGGAACTGGGTTTGGTGGGTTCCAAATATTTTACCGAACACCCTACCCTACCGTTGGAAAAAATCACGGCAATGCTTAACATGGATATGATAGGCCGCTACAATCCCGACAATGGTCTTGCCGTCATCGGATACGGAACAAGCAGTCAATGGCCGACTATTTTCAAAGATATCCAAGCACCTATCAAGTTCAATTTAAGCAAAGACGGTAACGGAGGGTCGGATCAGACTTCATTCTACAAAAAGAATATTCCAGTATTATTCTTCCATACCGGCGGACACCCCGACTACCATATGCCAACGGATGACGCAGACAAGATCGATTACAATTCGTTAAAATCTATTCTGGATCTAGAGAAATCGGTGATTGAGAATATCATGAAACAATCGAGTAAAATGGACTTTATCTGGACCAACTAAAACGGATAAAATAAACCATTGAAGACCTTTCAAAATATAACCTAGCTCAAAGGCAAACGTGAGCGGATTTATTAAGGTACTGTAGATACCCTCGAGATTAAAACACACAAAAAAAATAAGTATACGGATGAAAAAAATTCTTGTCACAGGATCCAATGGCTTTTTGGGTCAAAAGGTCATCGACCTACTTGCTGGAAATGATCTTTATGAAGTTACAGCCATTTCGAAAGGCCCGAATAGAAACCCTAATCAAGCGGGATATATTTTCTATCAGGTCGATTTGTTGGATCGGACCCTATTAGCGGATTTTTTATCCAACCATATTTTTGATGCGATTATACACACCGCTGCCATGACCAGTGTGGAGGCATGTGAAGCCGATAAAGCGGCCTGCCAGCTGATTAATGTAGATCTGGTACAAACACTAGCAAGTTACTGCGAAAAAAATAAGACACAGTTGGTGCATCTCTCTACTGATTTTGTATTTGACGGCAAAAAAGGTACAGCCTATAATGAATTGGACGCACCCACCCCACAAAGTGAGTATGGAAAAAGCAAATATGCCTCTGAGCAAGTACTCATGCAGTCTTCCTGTCATTATGCGATCCTACGTACAATTTTGGTTTATGGTATCAACGGAGATCCGAATCGTTCCAACTTAGTCCTTTGGGCAAAGGCAAAGCTCTCCCAAAAAGAAGCTATAAAAGTGGTTAATGACCAATGGAGAATGCCTACCTTTGTAGATGATTTAGCGCATGCTTGTCAATTGGCTATTGAACGACAAGCTCAGGGAATATTTCATATCTCTGGAGCGGAGTTGATGTCCATCAATGAGGCGGTTTATAAAATCGCAGATTATTGGAAACTGGACAAAACATTGATTTCAGAAATCAGCGCGTCAAGTATTGGACAAGCGGATAACAGGCCGCGCCAGACAGGTTTTGATCTCAGTAAATCAAAAAATGAACTGGGCTATGTACCAACAGCGTTTATGAAATCTTTGGAAATAATTGATAGCCAATTCAAAGAATTTGGACGATAATGACAACAAACGATATGATAGAGAAATTTGCGAGAGAGTCATACACAGAGATGAACGAATTGGTCCTGCCTAACGATACCAACACATTTGGAAATCTAATGGGCGGCCGTTTATTATACTGGATGGATATCTGTTCAGCTATTGCTGCACAAAAGCATTGTAGCAATGTGGTCGTTACGGTATCTGTGGATAATGTATCTTTTAAGCGTTCAATCAAATTGGGTGAAGTGGTCACCATACAAGCGCAAGTGACACGTGCATTTAACAGCTCCCTGGAGGTACGCATGGAAATTTTCGCGTCTAATCTGCCCGAGGGCACACGCGTAAAAACCAATGAGGCATATTATACCTTTGTTGCTGTAGACGCCGACAACAACCCTAAAGCTGTTCCTGTATTGATACCTGAGACAGAGTCAGAACACAAAGCTTACGAAGATGCCCTTCAACGGCGAGAACTTCGCCTTATTCTTGCGGGAAAACTGAAACCGGAAAATGCAAAAAAATTAAAAGCATTGGTCAGTTTATTCAGTCAAAAGAACTGATACGATAGGCTATAATTGCAATAAATAAAAAGAGAGAACATGTTCATGTTCTCTCTTTTTATTTATTGCAATAGCCAAACAATGCAGTACCTGGGCCTATCATTCGTCTGAATCAACTAGTCCTCGTTGCCTAAGGCTAAGATTCGATCAAATTCTTCAGGTTTTAGCGGCATTACTGATAAACGGCCCTGTCTTACCAAAGCGATATCCTGTAACTGCTCATCCGCCTTGATCGTCTCCAGGGTGACAGATCTCTTCAATGTTTCAACGGGAGCTAAATCTACGACAACCCAACGCTCATCATCCGTTGTTGGGTCCTGATAAAATTCTTTCACAACCTTAGCGACACCAACCACATCCTTTCCTTCGTTGCTATGATAAAAAAGAACCAAGTCCCCTTCTTTCATCGCTTTCATATTATTCCTAGCCTGGTAATTGCGTACACCATCCCAAAACGTCCGTCCATCTTTATTGAATTGTTCCCAACTATATTTAAATGGTTCAGATTTTACTAAGAAATATTGCATAGTCAAATATTTGTTAAGCGTTAAAAACTATTGTTGCGGCATTAATACTTCCATTTTATCCGCAAAATGCGCACAGTAATCACGCAAGTCGCCAATAACCTTCTCAGCCATGGGATCTCCACCTGCAGAACGGATAAATGAATCACCTAGGGTTTGTAAAGTTTCGTAAAAAAAACGCTTCATTTCATCATAAGGCATGTCTTTTGTCCAAAGGTCAATGCGCATTGAATTCTTATAATGGGAATCCCATAGTGCTAAAAACATTGCTTTAGCAGGTAATTCTTCTGCATTATTCCCATCTGTGGACGACCACATGATGTTTTCAGGAACATTGTTTTCGTCAAGCTCTACTTGTAATTTTATTTCCGCTTTTTTCATTTTAATATTGAATATTGAGATATGAGTATTGAGATTTTACCTCAACAAGCCTACGGCTTATCCACCATCTCCATTTTTTAATTTTCCGCTACGCGAATGTCACTTTAACGATCAGGCTGGCAACGCAGACCACGACCAAAAATGCTAACTGCAACATCCACATTTTTTTATTCTTTTTGATAAGTACTCTAAACAAAATATCGACTGCCGTCAGTAGTACCATCAAGGCTATAAATGCTCCCCAAGTAAATAGTGCCTTTTCGTCATTGGAATTTTCCATAACAAACCAAGCTACCAAGCATGCACTCGCGATATTTAATGGGGTAAACCGCATTTTTTTAACTATCGTTTCTTGAAACTACGATTTGATCCTGTTGCCTTACCACCGCCAGACTTCCCTTTGCTCTTAGCCTTCGGTTTAAAGCCTGAGGCACGTTGTGCTTCTCGTACTTCCTTTTGTTTGATCACATATTTCTTTTCATGGAAGGCTCCTTGATAATCTGGGTTGTCTTTTTTCTTTTGATTATCAATATCACGGGCTATATCCTGTTTCTCCTGAAAAGGTGTTTTCTCTACGAATACCTCCTCTGGCATTGGATACACCGGAATACTCTGCTTAATCAATTTCTCAATTTTTCGGACATAATATTTCTCGGCTTCATTGCAAAAAGTGATTGCATCCCCTTCATTGAAAGCTCTACCAGTACGTCCGATACGATGCACATAGTCCTCTATAACAATAGGAACTTCAAAGTTGATAACATGGCTCACGTTGGACACATCAAGTCCCCGTGCTGCGACGTCCGTTGCAACTAGGATACGGATATTTCCCTCCTTAAATGCATTGATCGAGTTTATACGGGTATTCTGCCCTTTATTGGCATGAATGACACGAACTTCATCTTTGCCATATTTACGCTCTAGAAAATGAAAAACGTTATCTGCAACTTGTTTCGTTTTACAAAAAACAATCAATCTACTAAAAGCTTCATCATCTTTCAATAGATGCTGTAGTAAATTCAGCTTCGTTTTTTGGTTAGGAACAAGATATAAAGCCTGACTGACCGTTTTTGCTGGTGTAGCTTGCTCAGACACCTCTATAACAGTAGGAAAAGCAAGAAAATCTCCAGCGATCTTACGAACAAGCTCACTCATCGTTGCTGAAAACAATAGATTTTGACGTTTGCGCGGGACGATTTCCAATACCCGGTGGATTTTGCTGATAAATCCCATATCCATCATCTTGTCCGCTTCGTCCAAAACTAAAAATTTGAGTGATTTAACAACGATATGTCCTTCTAAGTACAAATCAAGGAATCGACCCGGTGTAGCAACGATAATATCAACTCCTTTTTCAAGTGTTTCTATTTGAGTTTTTGGGCCTAATCCGCCATACAATACAACAGAACGTAAATCGAGATAAGTAGAAAATAATTTGATGTTCTCCTCGATCTGCATCGCCAACTCTCTGGTTGGTGTCAAGATCAGGGCACGCGCATCATTTCCTTGTGCATACTTCAATTTCATCAACATGGGCAATACAAATGCAGCCGTTTTTCCGGTTCCAGTCTGGGCTATTCCCATCACATCCTGCCCCGCCAATATCGGTGTAATTGCCTTTTCTTGGATCTCAGTCGGTTGTTCATACCCCGCTTCTGTGATCGCATTTAAGATCTGTTTATTGAATTTAAAATTTTCAAATGATTGCTGCATCCGACAAAGATAAGGAAAAGAGTCCATTTGACTTTCTTCGATGAACATTCCGGCACACATTTACTTTTAATTGACATAAAAATTGGGAAAAAGAACAATATAAAGTCTAATATTTTGGTTTTTAATAGAATTAAAGCATTTTTGTACGGTATAAACAAACTTTTTATCAGGTTGATATGAAAAAATTATGGATGTGTTTGTTGTTGATAACAACAAGCTTTGCTGCATTTGCCGATGAGGGAATGTGGTTTTTAATGTATCTGAAGCGTCTAAATGAGGCAGATATGCAAAAAAAGGGGCTTCGTTTGAGTGCCGAAGAGATCTACAGCATTAACAACTCTAGCTTAAAAGACGCTATCGTGCAATTCGCTGGTGGCTGTACAGCGGAAATTGTCTCAGATCAGGGCTTGGTATTCACCAATCACCACTGTGGCTACGGAGCAATTGCTGAATTGTCAACACCAGAAAACGACCACTTAACAAATGGTTTTTGGGCAAAATCGAAAAGTGAGGAATTGAAACCTAAATCGCTATCTGTACGCTTTTTTGTACGTATGGATGATGTTTCAAAACGTATCTTAGGTTTGGTTAACAATAAAATGACTGAAGATGAGCGCAACAAAATCATAGCGGCTGAGATTGCAAAAATCCAAAAGGAAAACAGCGAAAATGGTAAGTATATTGTTGAAGTAAAATCTTTCTACCAAGGAAATGAGTATTATTATTTTGTGTATCAAGATTATAATGACGTACGTTTAGTGGGAACTCCACCAAATAGTATTGGTAAATTCGGTGGCGACACGGACAACTGGGAGTGGCCTCGTCACACTGGTGACTTTTCAATTTTCCGCGTCTATGCAGACAAAAACGGGAACCCTGCCGAATATGCACAGGACAATGTTCCGTTGAAACCAAAACATTTCTTACCTGTTAGCTTAAAAGGTGTTCAGGAAGGTGATTTTGCCATGATCCTTGGTTATCCTGGTCGTACCAATCGTTGGATGCCTTCAGGAGGAATCAATCAAAACGTGAAATTTGCGTACCCTGCTTGGGTTGAAGCTTCCAAAACAGGTATGGATGCCATGAAGAAATTCATGGATCAGGATCAAGCGGTCAAATTAAACTATGCTTCGAAATATTCTCAAGTAGCCAATTACTGGAAAAATCGTCAAGGTATGATTGATGCGTTGACCTTACATAAAACGGCGGCATCTAAAGCAAAAGATGAGGTCAAATTTGACAAATGGGCAAATAAGGCTGCCAATAAAGCGGAATACGGTGATGTGATCAAAACAATCAATGCATTCTATACCGCAACCAACGAGCAAGCGAAACACGATAATTATTTGATGGGTATGATCCGTTCTAGTGCGATCGCTACTTTACCGTACTCCATCGGTTCTGGTTTAGAAGTTTATGCTACAGCTGATGAAGCGCGGAGAAAAGATATCCTTCCACGTTTAAAATCAGCGATTGATGCTGGCTACGAAAAAATGTATATGCCACTAGAAGAACAGGTATTGATCGACGAGCTGAATCTATACGCGAAAAAGGCCGGAAATATAGCACCTTATGTTGCTGAATTAGCGACTAAAAACAATAACGATTTTACAGCCTATATCAAAGAATCCGTAAAGAACAGCATCTTTGCTTCTGCAGAGCGTTTAAACAATTACTTGGAAAACCCAAATGCTGAAATTTTAGCAAATGATCCATTGTATAAGTTATCTTCTGCGTTGATCAGCAAATACCGTCAGGAAGATCCTAGCGCAAAAGCTGAGCATGACAAATTTGACGGAGCTTACCGCAAATATGTTGCTGGCGTATTGGCTTCCAATCCAAAAGGTAAATTCTATCCAGATGCAAACAGCACATTGCGTCTTTCTTATGGCACTATCAAAGGCTTACCAAAAGACCCACGTAACGACGCTGATAAGAACTTCTATACAACCCTAAAAGGTACTGTTGCGAAATACAAAAAAGGTGATGAAGAGTTCGATTTGCCACAACGTTTGATGGATTTGTACAAAAATAAGGACTATGGTCGTTACGCTGACAAAAAAGGATATTTACCAGTAAACTTCCTAAGTGACAACGATATAACTGGCGGAAACTCCGGTTCTCCGGTAATAAATGGCAATGGAGAATTAATTGGCCTAGCTTTTGATGGTAATATCGAGGCGATGGCTGGTGATGTGATCTTCGACCATAAGCTACAACGTACAATTTCAGTTGACATCCGTTATGTATTATTTATCATCGATAAATTTGCTGGCGCAACTAACATTATTGACGAACTTAAGATTGTTGAATAGTTTTTTTTAAGCTTTTTCGATAAAAAAAAACGAAATTTATTTTCAAATTGATTCGTTTTTGTATATTTAGGGAGTGTTTAGGAAAAACCATAAAAACTAAAATTATAATTATAAAAAAATGGAAAACTACGTAAAATTAAAAGAGTTAGTAGCTTCTATCGAAGCTGATGCAGACAAGTTCTTCAACAATGGTAATTCTGCTGCTGGTACACGTGTACGTAAAGGATTACAAGACATCAAAACCTTAGCACAAGAAATTCGTAACGAAGTTACTGCTAAGAAAAACGACGGAAAATAATCTTTCTTGAGTTTACATAAAAAAGGCCTTTCAAATGAAGGGCCTTTTTTATGCGTTAATGCGACCTAAAACTTGTTACAAGTAGTAACAGCCCATCAAGAGGTTATACACCTTCACACCGAGATAATCACCCAATACAGCATTTAGTTTGTCGTAAACTTGCTTTCTATTCAAAGGTTTGTCTTTTTTCTTAAGAAACTCGTTAGAAGAAATCGTCACAGGACTCAGCTCTACTTTGGTGGCAAACATATTATAGTGGAGCTCTGGAACAGCCAAACCCAAAATCATCCCAGGTAGACCATTGAATGCAGATGGCCCGCCAGATACGGGAATTTGATCTGTGTAAAATGCAACAGCATAGATTGAATCAAGTACAAGACCATTTGCTCTGCGGCATTGGTATCCTGCGATCTCCCTGTACTCGTTCGTAATTTTCCACTTAATCTTCAGGGTAGAATCGGCTATCACAATCCGTTCCCCTGCCAATTCAAAAGTAGATTTGAATTCCTTTGTTTTCAAATTCTGATAACTGCTGATTCCAGACTCAAAAATTCCCATCCGCATCAGTTGCTGAGCAGCCTCAGGATAATCTTCAGGAATATGTTCGCAAAGGACTTCATTTGCAGAAAATTTCAAGGTCTTTCTAAGCACCTGATTTTCTGGCGCCCCTTCCACTATTCCCTTTAATGCATTTCGGCTCTCTTCATCCTTAGAATAAGCCGCATAGCGCTTGATCAAATTTTTAAGAAATACGGTTTTCTCAAAAGTAATCGTTCCCTGATCTGGAAAATAAGCATATTGACTCTCCGCCTTTCCCAAACACAGTATTAAAAATAGGGTTATTATATTTCTGATCGTTCTCATTCTATTTTGATTTGACTAACATCTTGTTGATTTCCCAGCTCAGTTTTACCATATAATACCTACCGATCGTATTAAATCGGCGCTCGGTCAAAAGTGTTCCATTTTGATTTCGCTCAAAGCCAACATTTTGGTTCAATACGTCATTGATCATAAATGTCAGTTCCAACTTCTCATCTTTCATAAACTTTTTTGACAGCCCAGGACTCAAGACAAAACGCTCGAATTTCTTACTATAAACTGCAGTTGGTGCCTGATATCTATAATTAAAATCTGTCCGTAATACAAATTTGGCTGGCAGGAAGTATTTAAATTCTCCATTAGAAGAGAATGTAAAACCTTTACTATCTTCCATCATTCCAATTGAATTATCCTGGATGACATATCCCGGTGAAACTTCAAGTCCAAAATCCAAGCCTTTTGTGGAGGACTTTTGAAGTCCATAACTCAATGAATAGGTCTGAAACTTTGCATTGGCCAAAACATTATTCACGTAATTATAATTATTACCAATAGAAATAGTAGGTCCCCCACCGTGTCTCAATTGATACTTTTTCCATAAAATCCCATAATACATTGGTCTTATACTAATCTGATTATTGGCATTATGGTTTAAGTTATCCCAGATAAAGGTCGTTTTGCCGACAGAGTCTATTGTCGTGTTTTGTACCAAAGCATTATTCGTTCGGGAAGCATTAATGTAAATACCATAAAACTCACCTGTAAGAATTGAAAAAGATCTAAAATTTAAATTCAATTCATTCGTATAAGATGGCTTTAAATTTTCGTTTCCTAAATATTCGTTCAATGGATCAAGATTTGACCGTAGTGGCTGAATCTGATTGAGCGAAGGTAATCCATTTGTTCCTCTATAGATCACGGAAATAGATCTATTTTTTTTAATCTCATAGTTTAAATCCAAAATGGGATTATAAACAAAGAAAGATCTGGACAAATGTGCGTCGTCCGCTCTGTTCAATTGTGACAAATCACTATTTTCAAACCTGTTGGCTATGTTAACAACAAATTTTTCCATCGGCTTATAGTTGATCGAAAGATTATAGGTGTTCTTCGTGGTTTTATACAGAAAGTCATTACTATATACATCATCCAAATCATCGTAGTCTCCTGTTTTTGGATTTTTATTCAGAGACTTTACCGAATTGCTATTGCGGTCAAAATTAATACCATATTCAAAAGCTAGTATGACCTTTTTTGATAACGGCTCAGAATAAGACAGTTCACCACCGACTGCAAATGTATTGTTATCGATAACTTTTTTCTGATCCAAGGTGGTATTTCCCACAGAATCTCCATTTCTATAGTAAACTAAGCTGGAATATAGCTGTTGGTCTCCATCCTGCTTACTTCCTGAGGTGAAATAATTGACTGTTAATGACCGGCCCTTTTTCTTAAATCGTTTCACATAAAGTGCTGAACCATTATACTGCTCCGACTTGGTATCATTTTGAAAATCTCGGGTATTTCCATTAACCATCTGATCAAATTGGTTGACTGTATTTGAGATCGTTCTCGAAGAACTGATATCCCGTCTCCTATTTGCGCCTGCCCATACAGTCAAATCGGATAAAGAATCAATTTTAAATTCATATTTCAGTCCAACGTTATGTCTTTTATTATCACTGGAAGCAGCTGTTTTGTTATTGCTAATCAGAATGGTATCTCTTGCTGCATTTCTGCTAAATATACTTCTATCCAGATCAACATTTGACTGGCTATATTTATAGTCAATCCGCCAGGAATGCTTCTTATTTGCGGTTTTATCCGAATATAAGAAACCCGTATTGAGGGACTTAGGAATTCCTTCGCCCTCAAAATTTCCGGAACCGTCTCCATCACCGCCTATACTTGAAGCTTCCTGACCATTCAATCCTGTTTTGCCTGTATTACTCGCGATCAAATAAGTTGAAACCCGAAAAGATTGGTTAAAATAATTCAAAAATCCCTGACCAAGATAAAATTTATTGTTTCCTCCTCCAGCATCAACTTTTCCAAAAATACCACGTTTCGCTTCCTCTTTTAGCTTAACATTGATGGTCTGTGTACGTACGCCATCATCAATACCTGTTTTCTCCGCTTTATCAGATTTTTTCTCATAGACCTGAATCTTATCCACCATATCCGAACGGATATTTCGGCTTACCAATTTTGGATCGTCACCAAAAAACTCCTCCCCATCAACAAGCATCTTTTCGACTGTTTTCCCTTGTGCGGTAATCTTTCCAGAGGCATCTACAGTGATCCCCGGCAAAACTTTCAGAAGGTCCTCAACCTTCGCATTCTTTTCTACCTTGAAACTCCGGGCATCGTACTCTGTTGTGTCTCCCTTTATTGTTATCGGAATCCGGCCCGTTACGATTACCTCCTGTAGTAAAGTAGCACTATTTGTAAGCCCGATCGACAGGTCTGTATAATCCCTCTTTGGCAAGATATCGGCATAATATTCGCCATATTTTGGATAGGTTACAATAAGTATATATTGGCCAGTATCTGGTTGTAGTAAAGAGAACCTCCCATCTTCATCGGATCGGGTGAAGTCTGTCAGAATAGAATCTTTGGCAGTTAACAACATAATCGTCGCATTATGAAGTTTAAGCTTATCTTTTGCGTCGTTAATTTTTCCCTCGATTTTGGATTGCGCCTGAACTATTCCGCATAAGCAAAGTAGAAAAAGTAAAAGTGATAACCACACTCTTTTCATAAAATTTATTAAATGGTATTTAGTGACAAATTGTAATAGCAGGCAAAACTACTATTTTACTGGATGTTTTTTGCTTCGTCATAAAAAAAAATAACTATGTAATGAAAAAAATCACCAACAAACTCAGGATAACTCAATATAAGTCAGATGATATCAACAAAATTTCATGTAAAATCATCAATAATAACATTGATTTTATTTTGCCACCATCGACAAAGGGCTATCCATGGATAGCCCTTTGTCGATCAGAACAGCTAGTATTTTTAAATCACATTGTCTATTGAATAAGATGATCCTCCTATAAATTGCCTAGCTCCATAATAAATTGAACCGTTTCCTTATTCATGTGCTGTGATAATACGCCCGAAATCTGATCGGTCATTGTCTTTCTCGTCATCCGTTTCACTTTGCTTTTTTCGAATCTCTTTTTATCCATGACCACATCATTGCTTAATTCGACTTTAGTGGCAAAATAGGAAACATGCTGGCTGGGCACCACCAATCCAAGAATCATCCCGGGAAGCCCGTTGATAGACTCAGGTCCACCACTGATCGGAATCTCGTTACAATAATACCCGATCACATAAATCGAATCAGCTGTAAGACCATTTGCTCTCCGGCAACTGTAACCTGCAATTTCACGATATTCATCAGTAACTTTCCATTTGATACGTTTCATTGTATCCTCCACAATAATCTTTTCACCTACGATATCATTATACCTTAGAAAAGAGCGGGTCGTCATATTGGACAAGGTAACCCCTTCAAAATCCAGCGCAAAGGTCATAATATACTTTTTAACCATCTCATCTAGATTATCATCTTTGACAGGTTCAAACAAAGTTTCATTGGCATTGAATTTTAAGGTCTTTTTCAATACGGCATTTTCAGGCAGCTTGGGTAACACCTGTTCAAAAAATATTTTTGATTTATCATCAGCCTTGGCCAAGAATTTCTTACCCACAATATTCTTCATGTACATGGTCTTATCATAGGAAATGCTCCCGGACCTTCCGAATAGTGCGTACTGCGCCTTGAGGCTTAGAACAGTACAACAGAAACATAGGAAAACGATATATTTTAGCATGGTATTTATCTTAAATTTTATAAAAACATTTTTGTGAAGTCCCAAGATAGCTTGAGCATATAATATCTACGGATCGTATCATAACGACGTTGTGTAAAAATTGATGTTGATGCCGAACGACTGAAACCTTTATTTTGGTCAAGCACATCATTGATCATAAAATCTAACATGAGCGATTCATTCTTCAGGAATTTTTTACTTACCCCGGGGTGTAACAAAAATTGTTCAAATTTTTGATCAAAAGCCTTCGTTGCTGCTTCGTAGGTATAGCTATAGTTTGTATATACTTTAAAGGTTTTGCCAATAAAATATTCTACACTTCCATTCGATCCAAATACAAAGCCGTTACTATTTGTGTTGCGCTCCAAGCTGGATTTCATTAACCGATATTGGGGGCTGAAGTTCAAATCAAAATTCAATCCAGTCTTCGTATCTCTTTTAAAATTGTATGTAAAATTAAAATTCGTTGTATTGACTTTGTTTAGTTGCTGATTGAATAGATTATAATTGTCACTCATATTCAGATAGAACTGTGGCGAATTGGACAAGCCTAATTTTTTGCTCAATTTAAAATGATAGCCAGACCAGATGTTCACAGAGGTATTTGTTTTACCCTTTACATTATTCCAGGTATAGATATTGAGTCCTTTTACAGTATCAATATTTTGCGTGATTGGATTTTTATCCAAAGTGATATTCCCACCCGCATAGACATAACTTCCAGTCAGAATACGAAAGGAGTTATAATTGATATTTAGAGAGTTTCTAAAAGAAGGTTTTAAATTTTCATTTCCCAAATAACGGTTGATCTGATCCGAGTTATCCAGAATAGGCTGAATCTGAGTCATGGAAGGCAGCTGATTCTTTCCTGTGTAATTCAACCATAACCCCTTGGTTTTTGTAAAAGAATATCCCGCACTTACATTGGGATTATACGTAAAATAACTTCTGGACAACCCTTGCTTACTATTGTTGTTATATTGCTCCAGTTTATCGTTATTAAAATTATTGGCAACGGTAAACTTAAACTTGTCCGTCGTATGCACTATGGCTAATTTATACCTGCTGCTCCGTCTATCAAAATCGTAATTGTTACTGAAACGAGTGTCTAGGTCATTATATTTCCCTTCAGCATCTTTATTGAATGATTCAACACGGGAGGAGTTATTACTACTTTCTATGCCAGTTCCGACAACAAGATTCCAAACTTTTGATAACGGCTCTGTATACGACACCGAAGCGCCTAACACGTCATTTTTATTATTGCGTTCTTTGCGTTGATCTGTAGAGTCTATTGGTGTATAACCTGCGGTATCCTTCTTAGCTAAACTATTTTCAACAGTTGAGAATAGATAACCATCTCCTATCATTTCACTTCGTCTGAATTGACCATCAAATGTAAATGAACGTCCCTTTTTCTTAAATTTATGTGTAAAATAAGTACTAAAATTCAATTCGTTGATTGTATTCTTGATGGTCTCATGAGTTTTTTCAGCTACAGTTGTATCCATATTCTGAGTAAACTGATAGCCTTCACGTCTGTTGTCCGACCAAAGATTTTTGCGGGAAGCTCCGCCCCGGATGGTCAAAGTATTTAATGAATCAAAATTCAGATCATATTTTAAATTGGCGCGATGCTGATCGTTCTCCGTATCTATGGATTTAGTTGATTTATTATTGATCAGGCCAGTACTAATTGTCTCATCATCTCCATCACTGCTTAATCTTCCGTATTTATAGTTGATATTGACATTATGTTTATCCTTGTTGAATTTATCCGAAAAATTGACACCAGAATTGATCGCACGCGGTATACCGATAACACCTTGTCCAGAAAAAGGATCCGTAAAATTCGTCCAGGACATGGATCCGTCATCCCCATATGCAACACCCGAGTCACCACCATATTTCTGTGCATCCTGCCAGTTCATACTTGTCGTCCCATTATTTCCAAAAAGACCATAAACAGAGATCTTTTGCGATCCCTTGAATTTGTTTAACATCAACTGCCCCATGTAATAGTCACTGGTACCGCCACCCAGCAAGGCTTTTCCGAACATGCCATTTTTGGAACCATCTTTTAGTTTGACATTAATAGTCTGTTCGCGTTGACCGTCATCTACACCTGTTCGTTCTGCCTGCTCGGATTTCTTTTCATACACCTGTACCTTATCAACCATATCCGATCGAATATTGCGGGTCACCAATGTCGGATCATCACCAAAAAACTCCTCGCCATCCACGAGTACCTTTTTGACAGTTTTACCTTGTGCGGTAATTTTTCCGGACGCATCGACAGTAATCCCCGGCAAGACTTTCAACAAATCTTCAACCTTCGCATTTTTCTCTACTTTAAAACTACCAGCGTCATACTCTGTGGTATCCCCTTTTATAGTAATGGGAATTCGACCAGTAACAATAACTTCCTCCAATAAAGTGGCCGTTTTGGTCAGTCCAACAGCTAGCTTGGAATAATCCCTGTCTTTAGAAATCTCTGTATAATAATCACCGTATTTGGGATAACTTACGATTAATAGATAGGATCCTGTATCTGGCTTTGATAAAGAAAAAAGTCCATTTTCGTCTGATCTCGTAAAACCTGTCAATATGGAATCTTTAGCGGTTAGCAACATGACTGTTGCATCAGATAGCTTAATCTGATCTTTTACATCACTTATTTTTCCGGCAATTTTGGACTGCCCTAGTGCTATTCCATGAACACCGAAAACGAAAAACAAGAGAATTTGCAAAACTCTTTTCATAAAATTGTTGGATAGTATATGAATATCAATATAACATTAGTATATAAAACCAATGTTTTGTTACAGTAAATTTAATTTTATTTCTCAAAAAGTATTTTTAAACGATCTACGGCTAAATGAGACGAAATAAAAAGGCTATATAATCAGGATATAACGATCGGATAAATTCCACAAAAGGTTCGGAATTATTGATAGCTCTTATCGCGTTGTATCTTGATCAATTTCCATAATTGATGACAGAAAGAGCAGATTAATACCACAAAAACAATTTGGGAGAGTATCATTGTATAATTGCGGTATGTGGCCATCGTTTCCATCGCCTCTAGTCGATTCATCCAATAGTTATTGAGTAGAATACCACAGATTGATCCCAACAGAAAAAATATAATGGCATATTTTCTATCTGAAAGAGCTTTAGATTTTGCATTTTCTAAATCTGCAATCTGGCCCATAATACGTTGTTCAAAGTCATCAAAGGGCATGTTTACTTTGCTCATTTGCATGGCCTGTTTCATTTTCTTGTGTTTGTTATCCATGATATTCGGATTTTTTCATCAATTGACTCAATACTAGTTGCATATTTTTTCGTGCCCGATGTAGAATGACTTTCGTATTAGCGAGCGTCCAGCCCATTATTTCCTGAATTTCTTCCATTGATTGTTCCTCCAAATAGAATAGGCGTAGGGCGACAGATTCTTTGGGCGATAAAATAGCAAGGGCGTCATTAATCATTTCTCTTCGCTCATTGTCGATAATTTCATCAAGAATAGATTCATCATAGGCTTGGTCATGATCTGTCAGATCAAAGTCGATCAGTGTCAATTTCTTATACCTTATGCTATTAAAAGCAATATGAACAACGATACGATAAAACCAGGTGCTAAATTTTGATTTACCTTTAAATGAGGACAGCGACTGATAACATTTTATAAAAGCATCTTGAACAACATCCTCAGCCAAATGTTCCTGCTTGACAATGGAAAGCGCAACAGAAAAAGCCATATCTTGATAGGTTTTTATAAAATACCGGTATGACTCTACATCCCCAGACAGTACTTTTCGAATATAGATTTCATCCATTGAATGGCTAAATATCGCGTTTTTTATCCAGTTTATTCGCTACAATCATTGCCGCGCCGGCAGCTATGATCAAAATTGCGACCGCGAGTGAATCAGGCAAATCGGCACTGACATAGTTTTGTATTACGCCCACGATAAACAACCCAATACCTATTCCTAATACCAGAATCCCCGGTTTTTGCCAGTCAGCAGGCTGTCTTCTTCTTTCCTCTCCCGGGATATTGATTGCGGTACTGCGATAACGCATGACAAAATAAACACAAAGTGTGATACAGGTGAATAATCCCACAGCCATAACTGCTGCCATTGTCTGTTTTTCCATAATGATTTGATTTAGTTTTAACATTAGTCACTATCACTTCCGAAAAGGTTACAACAAATTGAGTTAAATGTGTCTATTTGTGTAGATTTGTTTCAAATACAAACAATATGCAAAACATTAAAGAATATGTAGAAGCAAACAAGCAACGTTTTTTAGATGAGTTGTTTGATTTATTGCGTTTACCTTCCGTCAGTGCCGATCCTAAATTTAAGGGCGACGTACAGAAGACTGCTGAATTTGTTGCTCAAAAGTTGCGTGAAGCAGGTGCTGACAACGTAGAAGTCTGTGCCACTGCTGGTAATCCAATCGTTTATGGTGAAAAAATTATTGATCCTTCATTGCCAACTGTACTGACTTATGGTCACTACGATGTACAGCCAGCAGATCCATATGAGTTGTGGGATACCCCTCCTTTTGAACCGACTATCCGCGATGGCAAAATATATGCCCGTGGTTCGGCAGATGACAAGGGACAGTTTTATATGCATGTGAAAGCTTTCGAATATATGATGCAAAACAATGCTTTGGCATGTAACATCAAATTTATGATCGAAGGTGAAGAAGAAGTTGGTTCTGTTAACCTAGGTACATTTGTAAAAGAAAACACCGAAAGACTTAAAGCGGATGTAATCGTGATTTCGGATACGTCTATGATCAGCATGGCGCAACCGTCTTTGGAGACAGGTCTCCGTGGACTTTCTTATGTCGAAGTTGAAGTCACTGGACCAAATCGTGATTTGCACTCAGGTGTATATGGTGGTGCTGTTGCAAACCCGGCTACAATTCTCGCAAAACTCATTGCTTCTCTGCATGATGAAAACAATCATATTGCAATCCCTGGATTTTACGACGATGTCGTTGAATTAACGGTTGAAGAACGCAAAGCATTAAATGAAGCTCCATTTGATATCGAAGAATACAAATCAGATTTGGGTATTCAGAATATCTGGGGAGAGAAGGGATACACAACTTTAGAACGCACAGGAATCCGTCCTACTTTGGAGGTCAATGGTATCTGGGGTGGATATATCGGTGAAGGTGCCAAAACCGTGTTACCTTCCAAAGCAAATGCAAAAATCTCGATGCGCCTTGTTCCAAACCAAAATTCTGAACGCATTACTGAACTATTCAAAAAACATTTTGAAGGTATTGCTCCAGATTATGTTAAAGTAGAAGTAAAACCGCATCACGGCGGTGAACCAGTAGTCACACCAACAGATAGTGTTGCCTATAAAGCTGCTGAAAAAGCATTACATGAAACATTTGGCGTAAAACCAATCCCTACACGTGGTGGTGGATCTATTCCAATTGTTGCTTTATTTGAAGACGTTCTAGGACTAAAAACAGTGCTCCTTGGATTTGGACTTGACAGTGATAACCTGCATTCACCAAACGAGAAATATGGAATAGAGAATTACCTAATGGGTATCTCTACAATTCCTTTATTTCATAAATATTACGCAGAACTAAGCAAATAATTTAGTTTTTCATTAGATAAAGGGTTATTTTTAAATTTTAGAAATAACCCTTTATCGTTTTTATGGATTTTGATTTTCGTCTCATCGTTTTTTATACTGCAGCTCAGCATCTTAATTTCACCAAGACAGCTTCGGCACTTTTCATCTCACAACCTGCAGTCAGCAAAAACATTCAGGAACTGGAAAAAAAACTCGGCGTCCCTCTTTTTGAGCGGAAAGGCAATAACCTTGACCTGACTGAATCGGGGCAAATTCTCTATAAATATGCCCAACAGATTATCAATCTCTACAATCAGGCAGGACAGGAAATACAAGAACTACAAACAGGACGTAAAGGGAATCTTGTATTAGGGGCCAGCACGACAATCTCTCAATATGTACTTCCAACGTTACTAGCAGATTTCTTATCTCAATATCCAAACAACCGTATCCAATCTTTTCAATCCAATAGTCGAAGCATTGAAGAACAGCTTATTGACAAGACACTAGACCTCGGAATCACGGAGGGATCAACTGACAATAGGGCTTTAAAGTATATCCCTTTCATGAAAGATGAACTTGTATTGGTCACCAATAGCGAAAACCCGCTATTAAAACAATTAAAAAATCCAATTCTCTCAGATATAACACGATTACCTCTGGTCCTTCGCGAGCAGGGTTCGGGCACCCGTACCATTATTGAGAATGCATTGAAAGAACAACGGATCAGTCTTGCTGAAATCCAGATCGAAATGATATTGCCATCAACAGAAAGTATCAAAGGATATCTGGCCCGCCGTCATAGTTTTGCCTTTCTCTCTATTCATACCGTTCAGCGGGAGGTCTTAAATAATCAATTGACCATCGTCGATATTCCTCATTTGTCTATCGAACGTTATTTCTATTTCACGCATCTATATGGTGGCCTTGCGGGTACTCCCAACCAATTCCTGCAGTTCTGTCTGAGACAAAATTTCAAGATATAACATTTGGTTATGTCTCATAAAGAAACATCGTTTTAATCCTTGTCGATAGGCTGGTAGATTTGTACAAACGAATTAGAGGCATGGAATACAAAAAACTAACAAATTACCTAAAAGCGCTCAGTTGGATCATTGTCGCATTGTTTATTACCTGTACAACACTATGTGTGTTTCCGCTTAAGCATGCAACCAATGATAACTCAACGGATTCACTTGCGCTCTCCAATGATTCATTAATTACACATGTATCACAATTCAAAGCCGTTTCTTTCAAAGACAATCCTGAAGGGGAAATGGCTAGTTATGGTGAAAAGCTGATCAAAAATACCTACGACTACTTTTACGATGGTGACATAAAAATCGGAAATAAATTGGCTTGCAGTAGTTGTCACCTCAACGGTGGGACCAAGGCATTCGCGGCTCCTTATGTTGGCCTCACAAATGTTTTCCCAGTTTACATTGGACGGGAAAACAAAGTAGAATCTCTGGAGGAACGCATTAATGGTTGTTTTGAAAGAAGTATGAACGGTCGTTCTATTCCAGAAAACAGTAAAGAAATGCGCGCTATTGTTACTTATATAAAAAACATCAGTATCAATACAGTCAATAAAGGGAGATTAGCCGGCCAGGGTTTTGTCAAAATGGAAATCCCAAACCGTGCCGCAGATCTAAAACACGGTCAATTGGTATTTGAAGGCAAATGCACGAGCTGTCATGGAAAAGATGGACAAGGCATGACACAGCCTACCGGCAGGGGATATTTATATCCGCCACTCTGGGGGGAAGACAGCTATAACGATGGAGCCGGAATGGCACGATTGCTTACAGCAACACGTTTTATCAAAGCTAACATGCCCTTAGGAGCAAGCTACGACGCGCCTCAGCTCAGCGACGATGAAGCCTATGATGTCGCCGCCTATATCAATTCTTTTGACCGACCTAAAAAAGCAAACAAGGAGCTCGATTACCCAAATTTGGCAAAAAAACCAAAGGACAGTCCCTATCCACCATACGCAGATAACATTAGTTTAGAACAACATAAACACGGACCCTATAATTTTTAATATGATGAAAAAACAACTGACAATCGCTTGTATCCTCTTAGCGATGACAACGATTCAAGCGAAGGCACAAAGCAATAAATTATTACTCAACAACCATCAATATACGGGTGCTGTTGCCAAGAAAAAAGTGTATAAAGCCATCTATCAATTGGATAGTAATGATCCAAAAACAATTGAGAAGGCTATACGAAATATCAACAACGTTTTGAAAGATCCGCGATTAAAAGGGCATCTTCAAATTGAACTGGTTGCTTTTTCAGGCGGAACAGAAGCTTATTTAAAGAAGAATAGCCAGTATGAAAAACCACTTCAGGACCTCGTAGAAAAAGGAGTTATTGTCGCTCAGTGCTTAAATACATTGGAAGAAAAACATATTTCAAAAGAAGAATTATTCGATTTTATCGGGTACGTCCCCAGTGGGAATGGTGAGTTAATCTTGAGGGCTAATGAAGGTTGGGTCATTGTTAAACCATAGCACGATGAAAAAGCTAGTCCCCTTCACCCTCGCTATGGCCTTATTCGTATCGACAAAAACTATGGCGCAAGAACATCGTTTTGATCCCCCTTGGAACACCCCACCAGAATCGGCGCTGAATTTTACAGTTCCCGGTATAGATAATATTCCAGATCTATATGGCGATATTGAAAATCCCCAGCTAACAGTTTTCTTTGCCGGCAATCAGTTTATGGTCGTCGATGATCTATTAACGTCTTTCAAAAAGGAATATCCGCAGTACGAACGTATTTTTGTGGAAACATTGCCTCCCGGAATTCTAGCAAAACAGATTAAAGGGGGCTCCATTACCGTCGGTAACCTACGCATTACGCATAAACCCGATATCTATACCGCAAGCAAACGCGCGATTAATGACATGGCTGATTATTTCAGTCATACCCAGACCTATTGTTACAACAATATATGTTTGATGATTCCACAGGGAAACCCTGCAAATATCAAAACATTGAACGATCTAGGCAACTCCAATGTGCGCATTAGCATGCCCAATCCGCAATGGGAAGGCATAGGAGAGCAAATCAAAGCATCGTATAAAAAAGCAGGGGGCGAACAACTGGTCAAGAAAATTATGGAAGATAAGGTAAAGGATGGAAGCACGTATTTAACAAAAATACATCATCGCGAAAGCCCGATGCGTATCCTTTATAGCCAAGCTGATGTCGCACCAGTATGGACATCTGAGGTTGTTTATCAAAAACTTATTGGTCATCCGGTAGAAGGTATCACAATTCCGGACAGTCAAAATACCACGGCAACCTACGTGGCCGCAAAACTAAAAAATGCACCACATCCACAGGCGGCAGATGATTTTCTGAAATTTATGAACTCCCCTACAGCCAAACAGATTTACAAGAAGTATGGCTTTACAATAGACTAAAAAAGAAAATGGATAATTAATTATCCATTTTCTTTTTTTACTTTAGGTCAAAATTAGTTGAATTGTATGGTACTATTGCTCAAAAAACTCCATCGTTACTGGTATTTTATTAGCGTTCTACTTGTTTTCATCGTATTATTCCCCTATATCTATTTTTTGGCCCAAAATCCAGAAAAGAACTATGCGCGGATTGCACGTATGAGGCGTTGGGTCTCAATTGGAGGATCGGCATTAGCGGGTGTATTTTTTAAAGTAACTTACGAATCAAAAATAGACTGGAACAGACCGATGGTGCTATGCCCCAATCATACTTCAGTGCTCGATATCACAGCACTGACCTATCTATGTCCTGTCCAGTTTTCATTTATTGGGAAGGCTTCACTTCTTAAAAATCCCGTTACCCGTATATTTTTCAAAACCATAGATATTCCTGTCACACGAAGGAGTAAAGTATCATCATTTAAAGCATTTCAACGGGCTAACGAGCTTGTTCAGAGTGGCCGAAGTGTCGTTATTTTTCCTGAAGGAAAGATCGATGATGGATTTCCACCTCAAATACATGCATTTAAGTCTGGTGCTTTTCGTATTGCTGTCCAAAATGATGTGCCTGTAGTACCTATTATCATTGAGAATGCATGGGACATTTTCTTTGATGACGGCGCAAAAAGAGGGTCTCATCCAGGAATTGTTAAAGTACATGTTTTTTCACCTATTGAAACAAAAGACTTTGACGACAACAATGCAACCGACTTAGAGAAAATTGTATATGACAAAATGCATTCCTATTGGATTATGAAGAATAAATCGTATTTTCATCAACCAGAGAACGTCCAAAAAATATGTCAGGAAAGATATTAATCGAAATCAAAGATATTGCGCGGGAATACCAAATAGGCTCAGAAACAATTCATGCGCTCAGTTCGGTTACCCTCAATATCAATAAAGGAGAATTTGTAGCACTTATGGGGCCCTCAGGGTCAGGGAAATCTACATTGATGAATATTCTAGGCTGCTTGGACACCCCCAGTAGAGGTGAATACATTCTCAATGGGATCAATGTAAGTGACATGTCAGAAGATGAACTCGCTGAAGTAAGAAACAAGGAGATAGGATTTGTTTTTCAAACGTTCAATCTACTTCCTAAAAGCACCGCGCTGGAAAATGTGGCACTGCCGCTAATCTACGCTGGTTACAACAAAGCCAAGCGCGAAGAAAAAGCCACTGGCGCATTGGAAAGTGTTGGACTGGGACATCGTATGGATCACAGACCCAATGAGCTATCTGGTGGACAACGTCAGCGGGTGGCTGTCGCAAGAGCACTGATCAATGATCCTTCCATTATATTAGCCGATGAGCCTACGGGAAATCTTGATACAAAGACTTCCATTGAAATCATGGGTTTGCTCGAAGAGATCCACTCCAGAGGAAACACCATTATCTTGGTCACACACGAAGAGGATATTGCGCTACATGCTCATCGCATTGTACGCATGCGCGATGGACTAATTGAAAACGATTATCCCAATGCTGATATCAAATCCGTATCACCACGACTAAGTGCATTGAATGAAAAAGGGAGTGACTTTGAGAATATTTAAAAATATTATTTCATTATAAATCAAACACTTATATTATTGACACAAAAATAACAGTTGATTTACTTGTTTAAGTTAAATTAAATGATAGTTTTGCGAAAATAGAGAACTTAAATTGTTTTTATATGTATTGGACATTAGAATTAGCTTCGCATCTAGAAGATGCACCATGGCCAGCAACAAAAGATGAATTAATCGATTACGCTATTCGTTCGGGTGCACCAGTTGAGGTAATTGAAAACTTACAATCTCTTGAGGATGACGGTGAGCCATATGAAAATATTGAAGAAATTTGGCCCGACTATCCAACAAAAGATGATTTCTTCTTCAATGAAGATGAATACTAGAAAATAAAAAACGCCTTTAGTTAAAGGCGTTTTTTATTTCAGGAAATTAATCCATTGCTATGAAGTTCAGTCTTAAGCTTATGAAGATAAAAGTAAAGGTATTGTTGTTAACATTTCTAAGTTATATGCTATGTATTCCCCTATTCGCACAGGAAAAGCCGGTCACTTCCGAAAATGTTACTGTTTTAAAACAATTTGTACATCGTCTCAATGATATCAATCTCGCAACGGACATCATTTTAAGCCAGGATATATTAACAGAAAAAAATCTAGATGAAGACCAACAGGAATATCTTCTAGCCAGCATAGATGAGATGCGAATCAATGTACAGAGCAAGGATATCAGCAAATTAGAGTATATCAACTTTATACAAGCTGGTCGGAAAGAGACCTTCGATATTGACCTTGAAGGAATAGATCCAAAACAGGTCTATTTCGTTAGGCATCTCAATCGTTTTGTTTTTGCTACTGTTATTCGGGACAAAAAAATTGCCTCCTTTACTTTAGTTTCTAAAGGGAACAATAAAGCACATTTCGTATTCTATTAGTCTTTTATCAGCTTTATTGTTTGGCGGTACAAGTACCTATACCTTCTATGGTATTCAAGCAAATCTGATGGGCAATCTTTCTATTCTCGAAATAAATAAATACAATCCAACCGTCTTATTCTCGGCTTCTACAATGGTCGGTTTGAAAGCAATTTTAAACGCAAGGAGCTTTCTTAAAAATTTTTCAATAAAAACACTTGCATTTTAAAATTCTATCAACCATATTTGTATTAATAAAAACGGAAATGATAATAACTGTATTAAATAAAGCTTGGTGGTGGCATGACGAATAACGTTGTGGCAAACTCCTATTGCATTATTTGATATACATCAAGATATGATGGGCTTGCCTGAATAAGGTAAGCCCTTTTTTATTTAAAAATAATTATGAAAGAAATTTTAGCCCATTTATTTGAATACAAGTCTTTTTCGCGAAAAGAAGCTTATGAGATCTTGACCAACATTGCCAAAGGTAAATATGACAGTCATCAAATCGCTGCTTTTATGACAGCTTACGGCATGCGTAGTATTCGGGTGGAAGAACTTGGTGGATTTAGAGATGCTATGTATGACCTGTGCCTCCAATTGGATTTTGATGACTACGATCTGATCGACCTATGTGGTACGGGCGGTGATGGCAAAAACACGTTCAATATTTCTACAATTGCTTCTTTCGTTACTGCCGGTGCGGGCTATCAAGTTGCCAAACACGGCAATATAGGTGTATCGTCGAGCTGCGGGTCTTCGAATGTAATGGAGTATTTGGGCTATCAATTTACGAATGACAAAGCTGAATTACAGCGTCAGCTTGACGAAGCCAACATATGCTTCCTACACGCACCACTGTTTCACCCAGCTATGAAAACAGTTGCGCCAATACGTCGTGCCCTGGGTGTAAAAACATTTTTTAACATGTTGGGGCCATTAACAAATCCAGCCAACCCGAAATTTCAATCTGTAGGTGTATTTAGCTTAGAGCTTGCACGCCTGTATGGTTATCTATACCAAAATACAAACAAACAGTACTCTATTATCCACGCTTTGGATGGCTATGATGAAATATCGATGACAGGAGATTTCAAGGTCATCAACAATCAGGGTGAAAATTATTATAATATGGAGGAACTAGGCTTTAGCCCTATTCATCCCCAGGAACTTGCTGGTGGAGAAAGCGTGGCTGAAGCAGCACAGACGTTTTTATCTATCTTGAATAATGAGGGCACAGATGTACAGAACAATGTAGTGTTGACAAATGCGGCATTTGCCATAAAAACATTTCATCCTGAAAAATCTTTCGGTGACTGTTTCTATGAAGCAGAAGAGTCACTCATGACAGGAAAAGCGTTCAAAAGTTTCAAAAAAGTAACAAACCAGTAAAATGTCAATTAAGATAAAAGTTTGTGGCATGAAATACCCCGACAATATCGTCGCAACGACCGCTCTTGCTGTTGATTACATCGGTTTTATATTTTATGAAAAATCCAAACGATTTGTTGGCGATGCCAACCGTGAATATATAAAAGGGCTTAAGAGCGTCACAAAAGTTGGTGTTTTTGTGAACGCAAACCTGACGGAAATTTATGATAAAATAGACAAATTCAATTTAAATGCAGTTCAATTGCACGGAGATGAAAGCCCTCAATTTTGTGAGGAACTTAAGCAACATACGGCCGTACCTGTGATCAAAGCTTTTGGTATAGACCAATATTTCGACTGGACATTATTGGACGCCTATGTTGGGGCAATTGATTATTTTCTATTTGACACCAAAAGTAACTCCTATGGTGGTACAGGCGTACGATTCGACTGGTCTTTATTGCATCAATACAAGCTCGAGTACCCTTATTTCCTCAGTGGCGGATTAGATGCGGACAACATCAAAGACGCTTTACAAGCAAATGATCCCAGGTTATATGCCTTGGATCTCAATTCAAAATTTGAAGTAGAACCGGGGTTAAAAGATATCGATCTTTTGGCCCACAGCATAAATAGTATTAAACAATGAGTATATACCAAGTCAATGAAAAAGGGTATTACGGTCCATTTGGTGGTGCCTATATCCCCGAAATGCTCTATCCCAATGTAAAAGAGCTACGTGAAGAATATCTCAAGATAATCGGAGAAAAAAGTTTTCAGGAGGAATTCAATCAACTACTCAGTGACTACGTAGGGCGCCCCTCCCCTTTGTACCATGCGAAGCGACTGTCTGAAAAATATGGTACAACGATCTATCTCAAACGTGAAGATCTCAACCATACTGGCGCACATAAAATCAATAACACCATCGGTCAGATCCTTTTAGCTGAGCGTCTAGGAAAGAAAAGGATCATCGCAGAAACGGGTGCTGGACAACATGGTGTAGCTACAGCTACTGTTTGCGCATTAAAGGGGATACAATGTGCCGTCTATATGGGAGAAATTGACATTCAAAGACAGGCACCCAATGTTGCGCGAATGAAAATGATGGGTGCGGAAGTTATTCCTGCAACATCTGGTTCAAAAACGCTCAAAGATGCGACCAATGAAGCTTTGCGTGATTGGATCAATAATCCGGTCGATACACATTACATTATTGGCTCTGTTGTAGGCCCACATCCATACCCTGACATGGTTGCCCGCTTCCAATCCATTATCTCCGAAGAGACCAAAATACAGTTATTAACAAAAACAGGTAAAGAGAATCCAGACATCGTATTAGCTTGTGTGGGTGGCGGATCCAATGCTGCAGGGATGTTCTATCATTTTCTGGATGAGGAATCTGTACAATTGTATGCTGTAGAAGCAGCGGGACATGGTGTTGATTCCGGTGAATCTGCAGCGACAACAGCTCTCGGAAAAGAAGGTGTACTGCATGGTAGTCGATCCATATTAATGCAAACTGAAGATGGTCAGGTCATAGAACCTTACTCAATCTCTGCCGGACTTGATTACCCTGGTATCGGACCACAACATGCTTGGCTATTTAAATCCGGAAGAGCAAAATATGTTAGTATTACAGATGATGAGGCAATGCGTGCGGGACTGGAGCTCACCCGACTAGAGGGTATTATCCCCGCAATCGAAAGCTCACATGCACTAGCCTATTTGGAAAAAATTCCTTTCAAGGGTGATGAAACAGTTGTCGTTTGCTTATCAGGACGCGGCGATAAGGATCTCGATAACTATATGAAATACTTTGATTTTTAAAGCATGAATACGATTGAAAAAAAAGAAGGCAATCCCCTTCTATCGATATATTTTACAGCAGGATATCCTGAACTGGACAGTACAATCCGTATAGCCAAGAAATTGGAAGAAGCGGGCGCAGACTTTTTGGAGATAGGTTTTCCTTACTCCGATCCTGTTGCAGACGGACCTGTTATCCAACACAGTTCGGAAGTTGCCCTAGCCAATGGAATGACTGTCAAAAAATTATTTGAACAATTACGTGAGCTACGCCAACATGTACAAATCCCGGTCTTTTTGATGGGTTATGTAAATCCCGTAATCCAATTTGGCGTAGAGAAATTCTGTGAAGAGTGCAAAAATGTAGGTGTAGATGGGGTGATTATTCCCGACCTACCAATGTATGAATACGAGGATCTCTATAGGGAAACTTTTGAGAAAAACGGCATCGCAAATATCTTTATCGTAACGCCACAGACTTCAACTGAAAGAATCCGAAAAATAGATAGTCTATCCAATAGTTTTATCTACTTATTGTCCTCCAATGCCACAACGGGAAAAACACTGGATGTAGGCGAGGATACCAATGCTTATTTCAAGCGGATACATGATCTTCAGCTGACAAACCCTTTAATCGTTGGGTTCGGAATTTCAAACAAAGAAGCATTTCAAAAAGCAAGTCAATATACTGCTGGCGCAATTATCGGTAGTGCATTTGTAAAAAGATTGACGGAGCAAGATTATATGGATCAGATCCCTGATTTTATAAAATCAATAAAAGGGTAAAAATCCGTTTGATAATTCAGATAAGCGTTCAGTCGAAGGTAACAATTCCTTCACTGAACGCTTATTTATTTTATAATCACGCTGTAAAAGCCAATATTTGAAAAAACATACGTTTCGATAATGACCAACCAAATAAACTAAAACATGGACACAAGAAGAGATTTTCTAAAAAAAGCGGCAATGCTTGCCGGAGGAGCCTCACTTTCACAGGTTATTCCTTCTGCTATTGCAAAAGCAATGGCCATCAACCCCGCTTTGGGGAGCACTTTTTATGATGCTGAACATGTGGTTCTACTGATGCAGGAAAATAGATCCTTTGATCATGCTTTTGGTACACTACGAGGAGTGCGGGGTTTCAATGATCCAAGGGCAATCCGCCAGCCAAACAGAAACAAAGTGTGGTTACAGACGCAGAAGACAGGTGAGACATACGCTCCTTTCCGATTGGATATTAAAGATTCAAAAATTACGTGGATGGGATGTTTACCTCATAATTGGACGGATCAAACCGATGCCCGAAACAAGGGAAAGATGGACAAATGGCTGGATGTCAAACATTCTGGATTTAAAGAGTTCGCAGACCTTCCACTGACCATGGGACATTATACACGAGAAGACATTCCATTCTACTATTCGCTGGCAGATTCTTTCACGATCTGCGATCAACATTTCTGTTCAAGTATTACAGGTACAAATCCCAATAGGCTTTATTTTTGGACAGCTAATATTCGGGAAAACTTAAACGGAAAGGCATTGGTATGGAACGGTGATTCAGAGTTTAGCGGTAAAGCAAACTGGAAGACTTTCCCAGAACGTCTTTCAGCACTTGGCGTAGACTGGAAAATATACCAAAATGAAATTTCGTCAAGCAGTGCTGGATACAGTGGTGAAGCCAATAGCTGGTTAGCGAATTTTGGCTGTAACCCCATGGAATATTTTCCACAGTATCAAGTCAAATATAGTCCTCGCTACAGAGAGCTGCTCGCACGCAAAAAAGAAGAACTGGAAAAGAAAATAGCCACAACAACGACCAAAGATACGCTTGAAAAGTTGCATAAGGAGCATAAACATGTGCTGGAAGAGCTACAACAATACACGACGGAGAACTTTGAAAAACTTGATGAACAAACGAAAGATATTCATCGTCGTGCCTTCGTGAATAACAGTGCTCAGCCCGATTACATGGATCTAGAAACGATGCATTATCAGGAAGGCGACAATCAACGGGAATTACAAATCCCAAAAGGTGATGTGTTATATCAATTTAGAAAAGATGTCGAAGCAGGTAAACTACCAACGGTATCCTGGCTTGCTCCACCTCAACTTTTCTCGGATCATCCAGACTCTCCTTGGTTTGGTGCCTGGTATGTGAGCGAAATTATGGATATCCTAACACAAAATCCAGAAGTCTGGAAAAAGACAATCTTTATCCTTACCTATGATGAGAATGACGGTTATTTTGATCACTTCGCTCCTTTTACAGCTCCTAATCCTTATGAAGCAGATAGCGGTAAAGTGTCCCCAGATATTGACCCAAAATTGGAATTTGTGCGTCGCGACGAACAGTATTACCCCGAAAGTGGAAGAGAAAGCAACATCGGCTTGGGCTATCGTGTCCCTTTGATCATTGCTTCTCCCTGGACAAGAGGTGGCTGGGTAAACTCACAGATATTTGACCATACCTCAAGCTTGCAGTTTTTAGAGAAATTCATTAGCCACAAAGTAAAAAAAGAAGCAAAGGAAACCAATGTGAGCAGCTGGCGACGTGCGGTCTGCGGAGATCTCACTTCTGCTTTTAGACCTTATAATGGAGAAGTAATTAAAAAGCCATTGGTATTAGAACGTCAGCCATTTATCAAAGAGATTCACCAGGCAAAATTTAAAGGTCTTCCGATGGGATTCAAGGCATTAACTGCAGATGAGATCAAGCAGATTGAGCAGGATCCTACCCACTCACCCTATTTTCCGAAACAAGAAGAAGGGCTTCGTGACTCCTGCACTCTTCCCTATGAGCTTTATACACATGGAGAATATCTATCCGGTGGAAGATATCAACTAACATTTGAAGCTTCAAACAAGACATTTGGAAAACATTCTGCGGGTTCACCGTTTACAGTATATCATAGTACTCCTTATAAGGGTGAGATTGGAACTTCCCGTAACTATGCTGTATCCCCAGGAGGCAGTTTGTCAGACAATTGGGCTATCAATGCGTTTGAAAATGGATTATTTCAACTTGATGTACATGGACCAAATGGATTTTATCGTATGTTTAAAGGCGACGCTAAACATCCAAATATCAAAATCCGTTGTACTTATGAAAAGAGCAGAGATGAAAAATCATTTACGGGTCGCCTGTTGTTCACTTGTATAAATCAAGACAGTAAAAATCATCAGCTTTTACTTGAAGACATCAGTTATGGACAGGGCAAAAAAGAAGTCCAACTCAAAAGCGGTGAGACAACAACAATTCAGTTTGATCTTTCCAAACAAAGTTTTTGGTATGATTTCCGTATCAGCTGCAAAGATGACAATACATTCCAAGAGCAATATGCGGGCCGTATAGAAACTGGGGAAAGCGGAAAAAGTGATCCACTATTAAGCCGATAATAAAAAATTGAGTCGGGGTTATTTTCGAAAGGAGATAACCCCGTGCTATCTATGATTCTTGCAACAAATAGTCAATACGTCTGAAATCGTTTATTTTCAGAAATCATCACACGACAAACCATACCTTTCGATATTATTCCTGTATGCGACGAATAACGTGGTTGAATCCTTTATACAGTAAAACTGCACCAACGATCAAAAAAACAGCCAATAAATATAAACTGATGGAGTTAATAAATAATAGACACATCATAACGGTAATTTTTGGTTTTTCATTTCTTATCTACAAGTTATAACATTTATCCAAAATATTACAAATAAAAAATACAAATTTTATCTACATTTGTGGAAATGAGGAAAATTGCATTGTTCATCGGCTTATTTTTTTATTTGCTTGCAGCAAGCGGTGCAACCCTCCATTTCCATTTCTGTCAAGGAGAAGCACAAAGTGTATCATTAAGCCAAAATCAAACGGCTCATTGTCCGATGTGTGCCAAGTCAGAAAAAAAACATCAAAACCACTGTCATCAGGAAGGTAGTTGCAAGGACGTAACCATTGCTGCCCAAAAAGTAGATGATTTCAACAGATTATCTCAGACACTTAATTTCAATAATTTTTCTCCGGCGATTATTACCCTTCACTGGATACATAATTATTACCAATTTTCCACAGATGAGGATAGTTCATCCAAATTAAGTACAAATCAGAGCACCTTCCTAAAGAGATACAGCCCTTCTGTATTTATTCTAAATCAGAGTTTCAGAATTTGATTTCCTAATTTTTTGATTTTTAATCAAAATAGACGTCGAAGATATTACCTTCGACCTTACATGCTATGCACGTTTTTTTAGTCCGTACATTATCAAAAAACTATGAATCAAATTTTAAAACAAATATATATTACAACCCTCTTATTGTTATTTTCCTTCGCAATTGCGCAGGCACAAAGCGACAGCACAAGAACGCTTACTGTAGCCGGTAACTGTGCGATGTGTAAAAAAAGGATCGAAACTGCTGCAAAATTACAAGGTGTCGAAAGCGCTGTATGGAACGCGAGTGATAATTTGCTACATCTTAAATACAATGCAAAAAAAGTTGAACTGGAAACAATCAAAAAGAATATTGCCCAAGTCGGACACGATGTAGACAATCTGGTTGCAAGTGACGAATCCTATGCAAAGCTTCATGAATGTTGTATGTATCCCAGATTGGAAAATGGAGAGGTTCCTGAAAAAAAGGCAGTACCTACCGAAGCTGGACATCATGATCATCCACATATCATGACAGGTGTTGTTGTCGAAGAGAATGAAAAGGGAGATCTAAAACCTATTGTTGGGGCTAATTTACATTGGGCAAATTTGCCAAGCAGAAATACCCGAAGCAATGAGAATGGTGTATTTAAGTTAGAACACAAAGAAGGTTTTGACAAGCTTGTTGTTAGTTACGTTGGCATGAAATCCGATACGATTACAATTAAAGACTTACATGAGGTCGTCATGATTACAGCCAAAGGTAATGTGCTAATGGAGGTCGAAGTCAAAGGAACGCGTAAATCCACTTATATTGATCGTATGACACCTGCAAGACTGGAGGTTCTGACTGGGAAAGAATTATTTAAAGCGGCCTGTTGTGATTTAAGTGAAAGCTTTGAGACCAATGCCTCAGTGGATGTGATAAGTGCTGATGCTGTAACTGGTAGTAAACAGATTCAGATGCTAGGTCTAAGTGGTATATATACCCAATTGACGGTCGAAAACTTACCAGGACCGCGTGGTCTAGCTTCACCATTGGGATTAAATTCCATTGCTGGTACTTGGATCGAATCCATTCAAATTGCAAAAGGAGTTGGTTCCGTAGCTAATGGGTACGAAAGTATGGCCGGTCAGATCAACGTTGAACTGAAAAAACCTCAAAACTCCGAAAGGCTGTTTTTTAATGCCTATGCCAATAATATGGGACGTACCGATGTGAATTTGAATCTTTCACAAAAAATAGGTCAACATTGGTCCACATCAGTTTTATTACACGACAACTTTATGTACAATAAATCCATGAATTTTAGCCACAATGGATTCCGGGATGTTCCAGTTGGTAATCTCTTCTCTGGTGTAAACAGATGGCTCTATGAGAATGGTAAAGGTTTAATGGTACAATTTGGCGTGAAGTATTTAAATGATGATCGTACCGGTGGACAGATAGATTTTAACAAAAAAACAGATAAAGGAACAACCAATCGTTATGGTCTTGGTTTTGACATCGAACGTGTTGAAGGCTTTGCTAAAATCGGTTATGTATTTCCAGAAAACAAACACCGCAGTATTGGCTTACAGTTAGCCGGTTCCAACTACAATCAAAAAAGTTATTTCGGATTAAAAAACTACAATTCTGAGCAACAGAATGGCTATGCTAACCTACTGTTCCAGGATATTATAGGTACAGTAGCCCATAAATATCGTGTAGGTGCCTCTATCAATTACGATAACTACGATGAATGGTATTTAACAGATCAAAATTTCAAACGTAAAGAAGTCGTTTCCGGTGCTTTTGCAGAATATACCTTCAGTCCATCCGAAAAATTTGATGCAGTAGTGGGGCTACGTCAAGATTACAACTCATTGTATGGATGGTTTACCACACCACGATTAAATTTACGCTATGCTCCTATTACTGGAACTACATTTCGTGCAAGCTCAGGAAGAGGTCAGCGTACAGCAAATATCTTTGCGGAGAATACAGCCGTTTTGGCTAGTAGTAGAAGACTGATCATTCAGTCCCAGGATATTTATAATAGAGCCTATGGCCTGCAACCAGAGGTCTCTTGGAACACAGGGATTGCAGTAGATCAAAACATGCGCGTATTTGGAAGAGAAGCCTCTGCCTCAGTTGAATTTTTCCATAACAGCTTTTCCAATCAGGTTGTGGTCGATTACGAGAATCCAAGAGAAATCAGTTTTTACAACTTAACAGGAAAATCATTTTCCAACAGTTTGCAGACAGAATTTAGATTTATGCCTGCCCCACATTTTGAAACGAGATTAGCTTACCGTCTATTGGATGTCCAGACCGACTTTCAGAGTGGAAGAAAAACTAAACCCTTGTTAGCTAAACACCGTGGTTTTGTCAATTTAGCCTATAATCATCATTCCGGATGGAGCTTAGATTATACATTAAATGTTGTTGGACCAAAGCGTATACCTTCAACCATGGACAACCCAGTTGAATACCAGATGCCAACCGAATCAAAAACGTATGCTACAATGAATGCGCAGATCAGCAAAACATTTGGAAAGGATAAAAACTTCACTGTTTATTTAGGAGGGGAAAATCTTTCAAACTATTTCCAGAAAACACCAATCCTTGCAGCGGATCAACCCTTCGGAAATTACTTCGATACCTCCATGCTATGGGGCCCTTTAACAGGACGAATGTTCTATACAGGTGTACGCTATTTCATAAAATAGTACTGATTTAATATAAAAAAAGCGGCTTAGCCGCTTTTTTTATATTAACTTTTTCAGTTCCTGATATAACCGTGCTGTTGGAAGCCCCACCACATTATTATATTCACCTTCTATCTTCTCAATGCCAATTAAACCAATCCATTCCTGAATACCATAAGACCCAGCTTTATCAAGTGGAGAAAAATTAGTAACATAATAGTCTATCTCATCCCGATCCAAGACATAGAAATAGACTGTTGTCGTTTCCACAAAGGAATGTACTATACCTTGCCACTGTGTAGCGACAGCAGTGATAACCAAATGCTTCTTTCCTGATAAATTCTCTAAAGTCTGCATGGCTTCAGTCTCAGTCTTTGGTTTTCCCAAAATCTCACCAGCTGTTGAAACAACAACGGTATCTGCACAGATGACCAAACAGTCCGATTTATCCGCAAAAGCTTTCACTTTTTGCAATGCGATCTGACGAACTGCCTCAGTGGCAGAAAGACTCGGATCAACATACTCATCAGTCTCCCGGACCTCTACCTCAAACTCGATTCCTAATCCTGATAATAACTGTTTCCGTCTAGGCGATTGAGAACCCAAGATAACCGTTTTATTCTTTAAATTTTTCAACATCATTAAATGCTTTTTATCGTTTCATCCTCATACCAATTCCCTTGTATTTTAAGTACTTTTTCGATCAGTTCCCGTACGACTCCTTTTCCACCATTAAAACCAGAAATGTAATGCGATATCTTCTTAATTTCCTCCACAGCATCCGCAGGCGACACAGCCAAACCAACAGATCGCATGCAACTAAAATCAGGAATATCATCCCCGATATACATCAATTGATCAAGTCCAAGATTATACGTATTAGCCAATGCTTTCAATAGCGAAAGTTTATCTGAAACACGGGAGTGAATTTCTTTAACCCCCAACCCATGAAGACGCAGTTCCACCCCTTTTGAAGCTCCACCAGTAATGACAAAGATTGGATAGCCTTTTTTTATAGCCAATTGCATCGCATATCCATCTTTGATATTAAAAGTTCGCAGCTGTTCTCCCCTCTCGTTGACTTGTACAGTTCCATCTGTCAATACGCCGTCCACATCCAATACAAATCCTTTTATCGTTTTAAATTCAGTCAGTACCATCGAAATATATTTTTGTAAAAATAAGGCATTTCAATTAAATATACGATTACACTTATATGGTCTTATTTATTGGATTTCTGTCAGAAAATTATTCAAATAAGCCAAAATATCATTTATTTGTCACAACATAGTTGTATTAGCAACTTATTATAAAAAACATTTGGATGAAACCTGTTATTTACCGTATCTTTGTAGAAGATAATTAAAGGTTATCTCGCTATGAAAACACTAACAATGCTATTGAAACAGGCAATTCTGTTGAAAGTTGCATAAGATTAAAAAAACAATCAACTTAGTTTTTCAAAGCAAAAAACACGGCAACTAATTTAGTTTGGTCGCCCTTAAAAAGTCTTTTCATAATTTAGGTTTATAATTGGTTAGTAACAAACCCTGGTGCCCATCATCAGGGTTTTGTTTTATTAGGACTTTTTCTTCCATTATTTACAATATTGTATCTATTCGTATTTGTGACTATTTTAGGAATAGCAAGTTTTTTTGTTATTTTACATATATCTTTTTTTCCCCAGGTAATATCAGGAAAACTACCTACAGAAAAATGAACGATAGTTGGGCGACCAAAAATTCATTAAACTCATTCTCACATGGATCAAAAAAATTATAGAAAGCAAATTACCATAGGAGTGATAATTTCTTTTTCGCTTATTTTTATTTCCGCCCTATATTTTTTCATTTCTTTGCATCACATCCTTGATAATGAACGTAATATTGTTCGAATAGCCGAAAATAGATTTAATATAATTAATGAAATTAGATCAAACATAGATGATGTCAATGACATTAAACACCATTATTTCGCAAAAAGAGATCCTGCGCTGTTTATTCCTTACCAACTCGAACGAAAACAAACAGATGAGTTATTGAGAGCTATTAGTAAAGTGGACGAAATGTATGAGGTTTCACCACATGTGATCGAAACTTTGCGCAATGAAATTGTACTTTTCTACGATTTTGATAAAGATATCGCCTATGCCAAAACTAACAATGACACTTCAGCACCATACATTCACGAACAAAAAATAGCTATTTTCAATCAGATTGATATATTATCCAGGGACCTTCTCGATCAAAGAGCAAATCGACTAGAAAAGTCCAGAAACGATCTTCAGCTCGCACAAAACATTACTTATCTCTTTATTGCGATTGGTTTAAGTGGATTTTTCTATATTCTGGCTAAAATTTTCTCGATTTCAAAAGTGTTAAGGTCAACAGTCAACAGTCAACAAGAATCAACCAAGCGTCTTCAACTCTTACAAGATCAGACCAATAATGATAACTGGATTTTAAATGCGATCAATCATATTGATGAACAGCTACGCGGTGATTATAGCGATAAAAAAATAGCAGAGATCAGCCTAAATGCTATTACGTATATGACAAAAGCATTGGGAGGTACAGTTTATGTTTTTGATGATACTTATCAGGAGTATCAATTATGCCATAAAATAGGGATTACTTCCACACAACAGGTAAAAAAGAGCATTAAGGAAAATGATGGTATTTTAGGTGAAGTAGCTAACAAACATGTTGTTGTGAAAATCAAGGATATTGATCACACTCATCTCATTTTAGAGACTTCTTTATCCAATAGGATCGAGACTGAAATTTACATTATTCCATTTACTTATGAAAATCATTGTGTTGGGTTGATGGAAATCTGTTGCCCGCTGGTAAACGAAAAAGAGGAACAGTTGCGATTCAATTTCTTGGATAAAGTAAAAGGTAACATCGCTATTATTCTTAAAGTTGCGCAGACTCATGGCAAACTCGCCGATCTCTATGAAGAACTTCAACAGCAAACCGAGGAACTGGAGGCACAACAAGAAGAATTAAGGACGACTAACGAAGAATTAATCCATAAAACCCATTTACTAGAAGCTTCCGAAGAAGAGCTACGGGTACAACAGGAAGAGCTCATCCAGACGAACAATGAATTGGATGAGAAGGCAAAATTACTCTTTGCTCAAAATGAAGATCTAGAGAAAGCAAGACAGGCAATCGCTCAGAAAATAGAAGAAGTTGAATTATCAAGCAAGTATAAGTCTGAGTTCATGGCAAATATGAGTCACGAATTAAGGACTCCACTTAACAGTATTCTTATACTTGCCAAATTGTTGCAGGATAACAAAAAGGAAAACCTGAATGAAGATCAGATAAAATATGCCTCCGTTATTCATAGTGCAGGTTCGGACCTCCTTCACTTGATCAATGAGTTGTTGGATTTAGCAAAAATAGAATCTGGAAAAGTCGAAGTTCAAAAAGAGCATATCAACACGAATTACCTGGTCAATTATATTAAAGACTTTTTTCATGATACCGCTGAATCAAAGATCATCAAATTCAATGTCGAAATTGATGGAGATACACCGCAGGAATTTATTGGTGACGAGCATCGTATACAACAGGTTTTAAAAAATTTATTGTCCAATGCATTTAAATTTACTGGTGAAAATGGTACCGTATCACTCAAGATAAATGTCGAGGATGGAACCATATATTTTACAGTCCAAGATAATGGCATTGGGATCGCTCCAGAAAAACAAGAACTTATCTTCGACGCCTTTAAGCAGGAAGACGGTTCCACAAGCCGCAAATATGGTGGTACAGGACTCGGCTTGTCCATATGCCGTGAAATAGCGAGTCTATTAAAAGGAAGAATCACACTAAACAGTAAAGTTGACGAAGGCAGTGTGTTTATTTTCAGTTTGCCATTAGAAGCGGACACTCAAGATGGAAAAATCTCCGAATTACCCGTCATTGAAACAAATACGACAATTGCATATCCTCAATTAGAAGATATAACGATCGGAAAAGACCAATCAATTGACAATAGTAGTAAAAACAATAAACTGTTAATTATCGAAGACGATTTCATCTTTGCGGATATCCTCAAAGATTATGCAGTTCAAAATGGTTACGATGTCTATATTAGCTACGATGGACAGGATGGGCTCAACAAAGCACGAAACTTAATGCCTGCAGCAATCATATTAGATATTATGTTGCCAAAAATGGATGGTTGGGAGGTACTACGTAATCTTAAAAAAGCGACTTCGACAAAGGATATCCCCGTACACATGATGTCCGCAGGAACTTTTCTCCATGATGAACCAATATCTGCTGGCGCTATCGGGTTTATGTCCAAACCTGTATCTGAAGAATCTCTCGCCGAAACTTTCCTGAAGATCAAAGCTTCAACAAGTCATCCTATTAAGAAAATTCTACTGGTAGAGGATCAAGAAATTCAAAGTGATTTTATCAAGCAATCTCTTGAAGAACAAAATATTCAAATATTTCAGGCATTCGATGCACAACAGGCGCTCGATCTATTGATTCAGGAAAAAATCTTCGACTGCATTATTATGGATCTAAATCTACCTGATAAATCTGGTATTGAACTGCTCAATGAGATCAAGTCGAATAGTGAATTTAAGGATCTGCCGATTATTATTAACACCGCAATGGAGTTAAATCCTGAACAAACATCAGAAATTTTGCAACATAGTCAGGCCATGGTATTAAAATCAGCCAAATCCAACAATAGATTAATTGACGAAGTCAATTTATTCTTAAATAAAATCCGAAGTAGCAAAACGGAATATCATTCATTTAATAATAGTTCATCTGTACTTGTGGAGAACAATTTAGCTTCCAAGACAGTATTGCTGGCAGATGATGATATGCGAAATATATTTGCTTTAAGTACCGCGTTCGAGAGCTATGACATGAAAATAGAGATCGCAAATAATGGTCAGGAAGCATTGGATATCTTAGCACGCAATGAGCATATCGATCTTGTTTTAATGGACATTATGATGCCCGTTATGGACGGCTATGAAGCTATCGAAAAAATAAGGGAAAACAAGAAGTTTTCCAATCTTCCCATTATCGCTGTTACAGCAAAAGCTATGAAAGGTGACCGGGAAAAGACAATCGCAGTAGGAGCAAACGATTATATTAGCAAACCAGTTGATGTGGATAAATTGATATCTTTAATGCGTGTATGGTTGAGTTAAGCAATAAAATAGCAGCAATGATCACTTTTGAAGAGTTGGAGGAAATTATTGACATTATCAAAAACCTCCACGGCTACGATGTTTCCGGATATACAAGGTCATCCTTAAAGCGGCGTGTTACCAGAATTATGGAGCTCAATAAGCTAGATCTGGTCGAATTAAAATCCAAATTAATTAACCAACCAGGCTTCAGTACTTATCTTTTACAGGAAATTACGGTCAATGTGACTGAAATGTTTAGAGATCCGGAATTTTACAAAGCATTAAAAAATGATGTATTCCCTTATCTGGCCACCTATCCTCATATCAAGTTGTGGAGTGCAGGTTGTTCCACAGGGGAAGAAGTTTACTCATTGGCAATTCTATTAAAAGAAGCTGGGCTCTATCAGCGTTCGTTTATCTATGGAACGGATATCAACACAAAAGTATTGGAAAAAGCCAAAAGAGGCATTTATTCTTTAGCAAAGGTGAAAGACTACTCTGAGAATTTCATTAAAACGGATCCCAAAAGTTCTTTATCCGAGTATTATACCGCGATGTACAATGCCGCCACGATAAATAATAGCCTCAAGAAGAATGTTCTTTTTTCCCAACACAGTTTGGTTTCCGATCGGGTATTTAATGAATTTCAGTTGATCACATGCCGTAATGTGTTGATTTATTTCGACACAAACCTCCAGGAAAAGGTGTTGGATTTATTTTATAATTCACTCTGCCACCTTGGTTTTTTATGTCTGGGTTCAAAAGAATCTCTGATTAACTACAAAAATGCAGCAAAATTTAAGGTCGTAAATAAAAAGCACAACATTTATCAAAAAATAGGTTAGATTAAGATGGAACGGAAAATTCTTTTATTAGCGGGATCTGCAGGCGGGTTTAGCGTTATTTTAAACATCCTAAAAGCCTTGGAACGTCCTATTCAAATACCGGTCATCGTTATTGTGCACAGAAACCCTAAATATGCATCGAGCATTGAAGATACATTATCAAAAGCGTTATTGCAGAAAATAAAAACAGCAGATGATAAAGAAGCTATAGCAGATGGAACAATCTATTTTGCTCCCGCGGGTTATCATTTGCTCATCGAGCCTGATTATAGCTTTTCTTTAGATATCTCTGAACCCGTTCAATATTCAAGACCATCAATTGATGTAACCTTCGAATCTGCAGCCGAAGTCTATAAAGAAAACTGTACCGCTATTTTATTTTCTGGAGCTAATCAGGACGGCGCGGAAGGGTTGTTGATGATTAAAAAATATGGTGGCAGCACTTTTGTACAAGATCCACTGGATGCTGAGGTCCCAATTATGCCAAAGGCGGCCATAGAATTAAATGCGCAAGATAAGATCTTAACAATAGCCGAAATAAAAGATTACATCATGCAATTAACCTAAAGTTGTATTTAGATTTGATATAATGAAGAAGATTAATATATTGATCGTCGATGATAAAATTGAAAATATTATCAGTCTCACAGCTCTGCTGGAGGATATCGAATATGTAAATATAATTAGTAGTACGGATCCCAACGAAGCCTTAAAAATCTGTTGGAAAGAGGAAATAGATCTTGCCTTAGTCGATGTACAGATGCCCGAAATCAATGGATTCGAATTTGTTACTTTTTTGAAGAAAAACCCAAAAACGAATCACATTATTCCGATCATGGTAACGGCTATTTCGAAAGAGGATAAGTACCTTATTCAAGGACTTAACAGTGGAGCTGTAGACTACCTATATAAACCTCTTAACCCAGAAGCTACCATAGCAAAAGTCAAATCCTTTGTTCAGCAACTATTGATACAACAGGAAATTAAAGAGAAAAATATCGCTTTAGAAGAATCGAAGCAAGCGATTCTTAAAGCGAAAGAGGAAGCTGAATTAGCAAGAAAATCAAAGGAAACTTTCTTAGCTAATATGAGCCATGAAATCCGTACCCCTATCAATGGCATTATGGGGATTACCCAAATGTTAAAAAACTCACAGCTTAGTCTCGAACAAGAAAACTGGATCAATAAACTCGATTCAGCATCTCAGAACCTACTAACAATTATCAATGACATATTAGACTTGTCCAAGGTCGATTCTGGCATGATGAAACTTAACATGGAATCCACTTCAGTACATGATATTACAGATGATTTGAATAATCTATTTATTGATAAGGCAAATTATAAGGGATTAAATTTTTATATAGATGTGGACGACCGGATAAACAGTTATTTTTTAACTGATCCACTTCGTTTAAAACAGATTCTAACAAACTTTATCTCCAATAGTTTCAAATTTACCTCAACGGGCTCAGTCATTTTAAAAATTCAACTTCTAACAGAAAGTGATTTGCAAATTGGTTTGCAGTTTCAAGTCATAGACACAGGAATCGGCATCGTCGAAGAAGCTTTGGAAAAAATATTCATTGCTTTTGAGCAAGGGGAAGACAGTATCACAAAAAAATTTGGTGGTACAGGTTTGGGCTTAGCAATTGTAAAACGTATCGCTGCCCTTCTCAATGGAAAAGTATTCGCATCAAGCGAATATGGTAAAGGAAGCATATTTTCTTTTGAATGTGCCTTTGACAAAATAGAAGATAAACCCCTAGAAAAAGAAACACAAGTGCTTTATACCGAGTTACCGAAATTTAATTCGCCGATGATCCTTATTGCCGAAGACAACGAATTAAACAGTTTTATGTTAGCGAATATTCTGAAAAGTTGGAACTGCGAAATTACACTGGCAACAAATGGACAGCTTGCATTAGAGGAAATAAACAGAAAAAAAATAGATTTGGTATTTATGGACGCACATATGCCCCTTATGAGTGGTTTCGAAGCAATTAAAGAAATACGTCGCCATCCTAATCCAACAATTGCGAATATGCCCATCATATCCATTTCGGCTTCGGTTTTAAAGGCCGAACAACAAGAAGCTATGGATGCAGGTGCAAACGAAGTCGTTGGGAAACCATTTGATCCTATCAAATTATATAAAACAATTGATGCTTTATTGTCAAAATTGAAATGATTGTTTCTATTTACCAATGAAATCATTAATTTTAAAGAATTAACAAAACGTAATAATGAAAAAACTTTTTATGATACCAGCAGTTGCAGTTGCTTTGTCAATTGCATCTTGTGGCGGAAACAGTGAGAAGTCTGGCAAATCAGCTAGTACAGAATCGACAACTTCAACAGAAAATCAAGCGACAGAAACAATACCTGGAATTGAAAACGTGGCTATTTCTAACAGCTTATCTTTAGAAGGTAACGATCAGATGAAATTTGACAAGGATTTATTCCGTGTTAAAGCTGGCGAGCCAGTAGAATTATCCTTCAAAAATGCGGGTACCATGCCAAAAGAATCTATGGGACATAATGTTGTCATCCTTAAACCAGGTGTAGATCTTCCAACTTTCGGTGCTGAAGCTGCAGCAGCGGTTGCTGACGAGTATATTCCAAAATCAGCATTATCCTCTATCGTTTCCCACACAAAATTATTGGGTCCTGGTGAAACAGATAAAATTACATTTACACTTGAAAAAGGAGTATATTCTTTCATCTGTAGTTTCCCTGGTCATTACGGTGTAATGCAAGGAAAAATCGTTGCAGAATAATAAAATAAAAGCAAAAAGGATATTCAAATCTGGATATCCTTTTTGTTAACCTATCCTTTGCTCTAGTGTAGGACAGAAAAAAATCCTCTCAAGTAATCTTTCAATATCTATTATTGCCTATATCCCGTTGCTCTTCATAAGCTCACCCTTTCAATATTGATGCATCAGTATACTTTACTTCTAGAAGCTTCGCCTCTATATATATTTTTCTTCCATACAAATTATCGAACTTAGATTATTTTAAAAGGGATAAGCCGCACTTCTTTTATCAAAAAAATGTAAAGTAAGTCTATTCGGTTACAAATCGCAAGTTTTGATTTCCTATCCCATTAATAATCACTAAATTTGTACTACTAAAAATTAAAACGTAATCAATGCAATACGACGTAATTGTAATCGGAAGTGGTCCAGGCGGATATGTAGGAGCTATCCGTTGTGCCCAATTAGGATTAAAAACAGCTGTTATTGAAAAATATAGCACATTTGGTGGTACTTGTCTTAACGTTGGATGTATTCCTTCAAAAGCGCTTTTAGATTCTTCGGAGCATTACCACAATGCTGCCCATAATTTTGATGCATTTGGCATCAGTTTAAAAGATCTTAAGGTAGATATGGCAAAGATGATTGCTCGTAAAGACGATGTCATTGCGCAAAATACTGCCGGTATCACTTTCTTATTTAAGAAAAACAAGATTGACAGTTTCCAAGGTGTAGGTTCATTTGTGGATAAAAACACCATTAAAATAACAAAAGCAGATGGTTCTACAGAACAGATTACTGCCAAAAATGTCATCATAGCAACAGGATCAAAACCGACTTCGTTACCATTCTTGCCAGTTGACAAAAAGAGAATTATTACTTCTACTGAAGCCCTTAATTTAAAAGAGATCCCAAAACACCTTATCGTTATTGGCGGTGGTGTAATCGGTCTGGAATTAGGCTCAGTATATGCTCGTTTAGGCTCAAAAGTTTCTGTAGTTGAATTTGCGAAATCTATCATTGGCACAATGGATGGTGGATTAGGAAAAGAATTACAACGTGTTTTGAAAAAATCATTGGGTATGGAGTTCTACTTAGGTCATAAAGTAACGGGTGCTGCAGCAAAAGGTAAAACTGTAAAAGTAACAGCTGAGGATCCAAAGGGACAAGAAATCACATTGGATGGTGACTACTGTATCGTTGCAGTTGGACGTACAGCTTATTCTGAAGCTTTAGGCTTAGAGAATATTGGCATTACATTAGAAGAAAGAGGCAAGAAAATCCCTGTAAACGCACACTTAGAAACTTCTGTTCAGGGCGTATTCGCAATTGGTGATGTTATCACTGGAGCGATGTTGGCGCACAAAGCGGAAGACGAAGGAGTATATGTTGCGGAGTATATTGCTGGACAAAAACCACATATCGACTACAACTTGATCCCTGGTGTAGTGTACACATGGCCCGAAGTAGCTTCAGTTGGAAAAACTGAAGAGCAACTTAAAGAGGCTGGCGTGAAATATAAAGCTGGATCTTTCTCTTTCAAAGCTTCTGGCCGTGCAAAAGCATCCGGTGATACAGATGGTTTCGTAAAAGTACTGGCTGACGCTACAACAGACGAGGTATTAGGCGTGCATATGATTGGTCCACGTGCAGCTGACATGATCGGTGAGGCTACTGTAGCGATGGAATATCGTGCTTCCGCAGAAGATATCGCGCGCATCTGTCATGCTCACCCAACCTATACTGAAGCTATTAAAGAGGCTGCGTTAGCTGCAACTGCAAATAGAGCAATACACGCGTAAGCGTTAAACAGAATAAACTTAAGGGGAAAAGGAAACTTTTCCCCTTTGTCATAAATACCTATATCAGATGAATTTTTATACAAGAAAATGGGTCAAACCCGAAGACCTTAACCCCAATGGAACATTGTTCGGCGGAACACTTTTACGTTGGATAGATGAAGAGGCGGTCATTTACGCCATAGTACAATTAGGGAATCCAAAGGTGGTTACAAAGTTTATATCTGAAATAAACTTTGTAAATTCCGCGAAGCAGGGAGATATTTTGGAATTAGGTATTGAAGCGATCAATTTCGGAACAACCTCTTTGACAATGCGTTGTGAAGTCAGAAATAAAATCTCAAAGAAAACAATCCTATCCATCGACAAATTGGTGTTTGTCAATTTGGACGAGGATGGAAATCCCACCCCACATGGAAAAGATAGTATAACCTATGCTTATATGGGGATCGAGAAAACAGGGCGGGAAGACTAAACATCTCCCCTGCCCCTATGGTATAAATATGTATTTTTTATAAAGCTTTATTTGGAAATTTGCGATCGCAAATTATCAAGTACGATGTGGCATGCTTAGGCCTGTAAGCCTAGGGCTTTCACTATTTGGATCTCTATGCGAATATCTCAATATTAGGATTTCTGTCTTTTGCCATCGATTTCCTTCTTTAGATCCAACTCTACCCAAAATCCAAGGATTGGAACCAAAGAAGCCAAAAAGTACTTTGTAGCTTTTAAAATAGGCCACTTATATTCGACAGTAGACATGATGAGCATCACAACGAATATAACGACAAAAAAGCCATGAATGGATCCTGCGATCTTAACAGCCTCTGGTATTCCAGCAAAATATTTCAGTGGCATTGCAATGAAAAACAAGCAAATCGTGGAAATAGCCTCCCACAACGCAATCTGTCTAAATATTCTTAACATAATGATAAACTGTGTATTGTGAACTTCAAAAATAAGACTCTAAATACAGTTGAGCCATTATTTTTTGCCCTTTTACCAAGACGTGACATTATCCATTATACAATGACATTGTTTTATCAAAAACCGCCAATTTTACAATAAATAGTTCATATTCATCAGAAAAAATACGTACTTTTGATTGAATATAAGGTTCGATACCTTGGTATTTGAAGCTATAACACTCAACTACAGAATATTTATTTATATGAATTACGACATCATTGTAATCGGTAGTGGTCCAGGCGGGTATGTTGCTGCCATTAGAGCCGCTCAGTTAGGGTTCAAAACAGCGATTATTGAACGCGAATCATTAGGCGGAATTTGTCTAAACTGGGGCTGTATCCCTACAAAAGCATTATTGAAAAGTGCTCAAGTATTTGAATATTTAAACCATGCCGCAGATTACGGCATCAATGTTCAAGGTGGTGAGGCTGATTTCGAAGCTATCGTCAAAAGAAGCCGCGGCGTAGCTGAAGGAATGAGTAAAGGTATTCAGTTCTTGATGAAAAAGAATAAAATTGATGTCATCAATGGAACTGCAAAAATTAAAAAAGGTGGTAAGATCGATGTGAAAGGTGCAGACGGTTCTACCAAAGAATATGCAGCAAAACACACCATCTTGGCGACAGGTGCACGTTCACGTGAATTACCTAACTTACCACAAGATGGCAAAAAGATTGTTGGCTACCGCCAAGCAATGACATTACCTAAACAACCAAAATCTTTAGTTGTTGTTGGTTCTGGTGCTATCGGTGTTGAGTTTGCTTATTTCTATAATGCAATTGGAACAAAAGTGACTATCGTTGAGTTTATGGATAGAATTGTTCCGGTTGAAGACGAAGAAATCTCAAAACAACTAGAAAAAAGCTTAAAGAAACAAGGTATTAATATCCTTACTAAATCAGAAGTTCAATCTGTTGACACATCTGGAGAATTGAGCAAGGTTTCTATTAAAACTGAAAAAGGTATTGAAGTAATCGAAGCAGAAGTTGTATTATCTGCAGTAGGTATTGCTCCTAATATCGAAAACATAGGCTTGGAAGAGGTTGGTGTAAAAACTGATCGTGGCCGTGTTGTCGTAGACGATTTCTACAAAACAAATATTGAAGGTGTATACGCTATCGGTGATATCGTTAAGGGTCAAGCTTTAGCACACGTTGCTTCGGCAGAAGGTATTACTTGTGTTGAAAAAATCAAAGGTCTTCATGTAGAACCTATTGATTATAACAACATCCCTGGATGTACTTATTGTTCTCCAGAGATTGCTTCTGTCGGTTACACTGAAAAAGCGGCAAAAGAAGCTGGATATGAAGTTAAAGTAGGTAAATTCCCATTCTCTGCTTCAGGAAAAGCTTCTGCAGCTGGAGCAAAAGACGGTTTCGTCAAAGTTATCTTCGATGCAAAATATGGTGAATTCCTAGGTGCACACCTTATTGGTGCAAATGTTACCGAAATGATCGCAGAGGTTGTTGTTGCCCGTAAATTGGAAACAACAGGACATGAAATGATCAAAACAATCCATCCGCACCCAACAATGAGTGAAGCTATCATGGAAGCATGCGCCGATGCATACGGTGAAGTGATCCACTTATAGTTACATATAATCATAAAAAAGAGGGGAAAATCATTCGATTTTCCCCTCTTTTTTATGATATTCATTTAGGTGAAAATTACATCACCAATCTCGACTTAAAAACAATTTGTTGATCCGCTACATCTGAATTCTCGATTCTTTCGAATAGAATTTCGGCTGCCTTACGCGCTTGCATACCTGGAAACTGTTCGATACGGCCCATTGGAGGATTTTCCATATACTGCCAAAGTGGATAATTAGCATAACTAATGAAGAAGATATCTTGATTTAAGACCAGTCCTTTGTTGCGCGCTGCTTTCATCAAATCCAGTGTAACAAAGTCATTGAAAGAAATAATCGCTGAAGGTCGTTCGGACATCGCAAATATGCTATCCATTGCTTTTTCATTTCCTTCCGTACTCAGGTCCGTTTCAATAATATTCTTTTCCAAGATATCCATCCCATTTCGCTTCATTGCAGATAAATAGGCTACTTTTCTATCCTCACTTGCAGGCAAAGTCTTTGGCCCGTTGACCAAAGCAATGACTCTATGACCACGGGCAACAAAAGCATCAACAGCCTCATTCATTCCTGTGGATAAATCGCTTTGAACTTTATTGATATTTGGCAAACTAGGGACACAATCAAAAAAGACAACTGGGATTCCAGATGACTCCAATTTTTCTATAAACTCCAAATTGGTCGTCTTCTTCCCGATAGACATCAAGATACCATCTACCCGATGGTTTTTAAATGTTTTTAGAATCTGTTCTTCCCGATCAGGATCATCCAAAGACTGTCCCATTAAAACAGTGTACCGCTGTGCCGAAGCAACATTTTCGATTTCGCTTATTGCAAACGAAAAAAATGGTTCTGAAAGACTGGGTAAAATCACAGCTATGGTAAATGTTTTACGCTGTTTAAAAAAAATAGCTGTCTGATTGGGTTCGTAGTTCAATTCTTCGGCCATTTTTTTTACACGCATTGTTGTTACCAATCCAATACTTGGATGATCATTCAATGCTCTTGACACCGTGGAAGGACTGATTTTCAGCTTCTTGGCAATTTCCTTAATCGTGGCAGGCTTGTTCACTTTATTCATAAATCCAAGGGCTTTATATAAAAATAGGGCTTTTATATCCCTAATCATAATTTTTTTTCAACAATGTTTATTCTGTATATTTTATAGTCAAAACACTGTTAGTAGATAATACAAAGATAATCAATGCAAACTTAGTCCACAAATTGAATCGCAGTGATATCCACCGCAAATTCCTGTACTAAAAATTGAGCAGGGTCTATCTGCCGGAAAGCAAGCTCGTCCTGAAAATAAATTTTTATCCGATTGCTAAACTCTCCCCAGTCTACAAATTTCACCTTGTTCAATTGCTCCAGTGGATTCCCCTTTGTCAAAACACATATTTTCTTACCTTCCGCACTCAGTTGCGAAAATAACGCAGTAATATGTTCAAAAAGATGCAATTTAAGTGGTAATACAGCGTTTACATGTAATCGTTCAAAATGCTCCTTGTACTTCATATCAAATCCAAATGTCGCTTGTGCATGTTCAAATAGGGATTCCTCCCCTTGATTTTCCAAATGGTTTTTCATAAAGTTGACCAAATCACCCTGCGGAGGAAAGGTCTCCGTGAATTCTATAAAGTTGGCAAAGAGATAATAAACTTGGAGTAAGTAGTCTTTTTTCGGAAAAAGAACATCGTCCAATTCAAAGACATATACTTTTTTTTCTTCTGGAAACATCATCACTAATGGATCTTTAAATTAAAAAAGTTGAACAGATTATGCCCAACAGATAACGAATAGAGAATCGGATCATATTACTTCGACACACAGACTAATGCAAACTCTTCAGCAGAATCCGAAGTGACCAAAAGTCCATCCAATGTATTTTCGTATATCTCCTCGCCCAATAAATTATTGCCCTTTGAAAGCAAAACATAAGGAAGATCAGCCGGAGGGTTCTCAATGATAGAAAATGTTTCAAGGATATCCTTATCTGGAACAAGAACTGAGATCTGATATTCATCAAATAAAACTTTGGCTTCGGCCAATGGTTCCAGTTCGAAACCACCTAAAGGTAACACATAATCAACCTGTTGATCTAAACTCAGTTTTAGCACCTCATGCGCAAAAGTTGGTAGCAAACCCTTTGGAATGGCTGCATAATTCCCAGATTTTAAAAGCAACTCGGGAATCTCTTCCGAACTTGCATACAAAACTTCAAAACTATCTGAAAGTTTTCTAGCAATACGCATTGCCAGAGGTCTAGTTCCGAAAGTTATCAATATTTTCTTCATCAAATAAAATGTTATTCATCGGCAATTAAGCCCTCAAAGATTCGCCCAATAAATCTTTCTTATACCCTGATCTATAAGCACAATAGCTTTCCTATGAAATAGGTTATACAACCAATCCATCACGCATATGAATTGTTCGATCCGATATACGGGCCAATTCTTCATTATGGGTGACGATGATAAATGTTTGCTGGAATTTGTTTCTAAGATCAAAAAACAACTGATGTAAGGCTGCTGCATTTTCGGAATCTAAGTTCCCAGAAGGTTCGTCAGCTAAAATGATTGAAGGATCATTCATCAGAGCCCTAGCCACAGACACACGTTGTTGTTCACCTCCAGACATCTCAGCAGGCTTATGATCAATACGATGTGAAACCCCAAGTAGCTCCAATAGTTCTTTCGCTTTCGCTTCGGCTTCGGCTCGTCCCTGTCCTCGGATAAATGCAGGAATACACACATTTTCCAATGCGGTAAATTCAGGCAATAAGTGATGAAACTGAAAAACGAAACCAATATGCTCATTACGAAATGCACTCAGCTTTTTGGCACTCAGTTTATGGATATCGACACCATCAATAAAAATCGAACCTTGGTCAGGTTTGTCCAATGTTCCGATAATATGCAAAAGTGTACTTTTACCTGCCCCCGAGGCTCCGACAATACTTACAATTTCACCTTTTTCCACGGTTATGTCGACGCCTTTCAAGATGGGCAATGCCCCATAAGCTTTGTGAATTCCTTTGGCTTGTAACATCATAGGGCAAAGATAAATAAATTTACGATATCACACCTTTGAATAAATAAGCAGTTATTTCTCTATTTCAGCCATTTTATTTTTCACAAATGTCAAAAAATAGATAAAAGAGCAATTTATCCCTTGTCTTATCCCTCAAAAAAGCATATTTTTACGCCAAATATTTTTGCAAATGAACATTCACGAATATCAAGGAAAACAAATACTAAAGAGCTTTGGTGTGCGCGTACAGGAAGGTATCGTAGCAGATACTCCAGAGCAAGCTGTGGAAGCGGCTAAAAAAATGAAAGAAGACTACAATTCCGACTGGGTTGTTGTCAAAGCTCAAATTCACGCTGGTGGCCGTGGTAAAGGTGGTGGTGTCAAGTTAGCTAAGAACTTAGATGAAGTCAAACAAAAAGCAACTGACATCATTGGTATGCAATTAGTAACGCCTCAAACTGGACCTGAAGGTAAAAAAGTAAACAAAGTTTTGGTCGCTCAAGACGTTTACTATCCAGGTGAAAGCGAAACAAAAGAATTCTACATGTCTGTATTATTAGACCGCGCTACAGGACGTAACATTGTTATGTACTCTACAGAAGGTGGTATGGACATCGAAGAAGTTGCAGAAAAAACACCACACTTGATTTTCAAAGAAGAAATCGATCCAAAAGTAGGCTTACAAGGATTCCAAGCACGTAAAATTGCTTTTAATCTAGGTCTTTCTGGTGCTGCACACAAAGAAATGGTAAAATTCGTTGCTGCACTTTACAAAGCATACGATTCTACTGACTCTTCTATGTTCGAGATCAATCCGGTATTAAAAACTTCTGATGACAAGATCTTAGCAGTTGATGCCAAAGTAAATCTTGACGAGAATGCATTGTACCGTCACCCTGATTACGCAGCTATGCGCGATGTAACAGAAGAAGATCCAACGGAAGTTGAAGCTGGTGAATCAAACCTTAACTATGTTAAACTTGACGGTAACGTAGGTTGTATGGTAAACGGTGCTGGTCTTGCAATGGCAACAATGGATATCATCAAATTAGCTGGTGGTGAACCTGCAAACTTTTTAGATGTTGGTGGTACTGCAAATGCTGAAACTGTAAAAGCTGGTTTCAATATCATTTTGAAAGACCCTAATGTAAAAGCAATCTTGATCAACATCTTCGGTGGTATCGTTCGTTGTGACCGTGTAGCGCAAGGTGTCATTGATGCTTACAGTGAAATTGGTAATATTCCTGTTCCTATCATCGTACGTCTTCAAGGTACAAATGCCGAAGAAGCGAAAAAATTAATCGATGAATCAGGCTTACAAGTTTATTCTGCAATCTTATTGAAAGAAGCTGCTGAACTAGTAACTAAAGTATTGAAAGGTTAATTCCTTCAATCATCATAAAGCTTAAAAGCGGAACAACTGAGTTGTTCCGCTTTTTTTTGCTCCCAAGGCAGCTATTTTTTGCTGAGTTTGACGCAAATAGTGGTCGGATAAAACTAGGTTTAGAAGCTTATTGATCCTTCATTCAGCGAATTAAATCAACATTTATACCCAATAAACCAATAGAATAGCTTATTTTTGTATTGCTTTTTTAACAAAGCATCTTTTACAAGTCATTCTCCAAAAATTAAGATGGAACACACAAGAATAAAGGAACTATTGAATGCCACAGAATTCGGCAAAGAGGTCGTTGTTAAAGGTTGGGTAAGAACTTTCCGTAACAATCAATTTATAGCAATTAATGACGGTTCGTCAATCAATAATATTCAAGCAGTAGTCGATTTTGAAAATACACCTGAAGATATCCTAAAGCGTATCACTACCGGAGCTGCAGTTCGTGTAAAAGGTCAATTGATAGAATCGCTAGGTAAAGGACAAAAGGTAGAAGTTAAAGCTACTGAAGTAAGCATTATAGGAGATTCAGATCCTGAAAAATACCCTTTACAACCGAAAAAACACAGTTTGGAATTTCTACGTGAAATTGCTCACCTACGTTTTCGTACAGGCACATTCAATGCGGTATTCAAAGTACGTAACGCTTTAGCTTTCGCCGTACATAAATTTTTTCAAGAAAATGATTTTGTGTACATGCACACACCGATTATCACAGGTTCTGATGCAGAAGGTGCCGGTGAAATGTTTCAGGTGACTACCTTAGATTTGAACAACCCGCCGCGTAAAGAAAATGGCGAAATTGATTTCAAGGAAGATTTCTTCGGAAAATCGACAAATCTTACTGTATCTGGTCAATTGGAAGGTGAGCTCGGTGCAATGGCTTTTGGGAACATCTACACTTTTGGGCCAACCTTTAGAGCTGAAAACTCGAATACAACGCGTCACTTGGCTGAATTCTGGATGATTGAACCAGAAATGGCTTTCTATGAATTGGAAGACAATATGGATTTAGCCGAAGCTTTGCTGAAATACGTGATTAAATACGCTTTGGAAACTTGTCCTGAGGAAATCGAATTTTTGAAAAGCCGTTTGTTAGAAGAAGAGAAATCAAAACCAGCAGCAGAACGTTCTGAATTAAATTTGGTTGAAAAACTGAACTTTGTCTTAGAAAATGATTTCGAACGTGTAACTTATACTGACGCTGTTGAAATACTAAAACGTAGTAAGCCAAACCAAAAGAAACAATTCAAGTATCTAATTGATGACTGGGGAGCTGATCTGCAATCTGAACATGAACGCTATTTAGTGGAAAAACACTTCAAAAGGCCTGTTATCCTAACTGATTACCCAAGAGAGATCAAATCTTTCTACATGAAGCAGAATGAGCCTGATGCTCAGGGTCGCAATACTGTTCGTGCCATGGATATTCTTTTCCCAGGTATCGGTGAAATGGTCGGCGGTTCACAACGTGAGGAAAATCTGGACCGTCTATTAGCGCGTATGGCCGAAGTAGGTATACCAGCAGAAGAAATGGAATGGTTCTTGGATACACGCCGCTTTGGTTCGGTGCCACATTCAGGATTTGGTGTAGGCTTTGAACGCTTGGTCTTATTCACAACCGGAATGACAAATATCCGCGACGTAATACCATTCCCTCGCACACCGAAAAACGCAGAATTTTAATATAAAGAATAACAGCCAAAACAAAATATTTTGGCTGTTGTTCTTTAAGAGATATTAGATTTGAGTATTGAGATATTCGATTTTAAACACTAAATATAAGCGTTTGGCTTACGAATGTCTCTATTTTTTAATTTTGACTTTTTAATTTACTACATGCTCATCAAAATATATAACGACAATCCCAATCCAAAAGCCATAGCGCAGGCCGTTGACATCCTTAGACGTGGAGGTGTAATCATTTACCCTACAGATACCGTTTACGGTATAGGCTGTGATATCACACAACAAAAGGCAATTGAACGTGTCTGTGAGATCAGAGGCTTAAAACCTGATAAAGCCAACCTCTCTTTTATCTGTTACGACCTGACCGATATTTCACAATACACCAAATCTTTCGACACCGCCGTCTTTCGTGTCCTTAAGAAGGCATTACCAGGACCTTTTACATTTATCTTCAACGCTACCACCAAAGTTCCCAAATTATTAAGTTCGAAGAAGAAGACTGTGGGTATTCGTGTGCCAGACAATAACATCGTTCGGGAAATCGTGAAACAATTAGGTAATCCGATTGTGACGACTTCCATCCACGATGAAGACGAAATTATCGAATACTCTACGGATCCCGAATTGATCTATGAGAAATACCAAGATCTCGTGGATGCCGTTATTGACGGAGGCTATGGGGACAATGTCGCTTCAACAGTAGTAGACCTTACAGAGGGAACCTTTGATGTTATTCGTGAAGGAAAAGGTGATCTGGAACAATACTTATAGTATTTAGTATTCTTCAAATAGCGCAGGACTATTTAACATTTCAACAAACATACATCTTAACAAACCAACAAAGATCAGATTAGATTGTTGGTATTTTGTGTATAAGATCTACTTTCCGATATTTTAACACTCACTTTTCCACAAAAACAACCACTTATTAACACCTGAAATGTTAATAAGTGGAACATACATATGTAACCATTGATCCAAAATGTGTATAACACTACACTTATCAACAGCTAAATGTGAATAAGATAAATAAGCAAATCTAAAAAATACCGCTAAATGTGCAAAACTAAAGGGTTATCAACACAAAAATGTTTATAACAAGCTTAAAAGCTCTTTGCCATCGAAATACGATGTGTATAACAGATCCAAATTCACATAACAATGTTGAAAGTTAACAATTCAACTCCACACGTTGTTTCAATGCTGCATTGAAAAGTTCAAACCCCTGCCTCGTTGTCAACAATAACTTTCCGCAGAATGGGATTAATAAACCCGAAAACAGCTCACCTTGAATAAGTCGAACCTGCCCCTCCTCCATTTGCTCCAATATAAAATAATGTTCGCCATCAAAGATTCCAGGAATAATTAGCTCACCTTTCCAACGCAGCTCACGGTTGGAGTCAATACGCAAAAAACGTGGGTTCATCTTTATTTTAAAACCATCGGGTTGTTCTAGCATGACTGAACAACGCTGTCCCAATACGGGGTCCTTTTCAAAGCTTTTAATCGTTGGACTCCACACTGGATAAGTTTTGAAATCTGTCAATACTTGCCATACTTGTGCGACTGTCGCTCTAATCATGGTACTTGTCTCAATCTTTTTCATTGTTTTATAATTTATTATCCCTGTTTAATGATGCCCACATGCTTACCCGAATGGCCTTTATTGGTTGCTATACCCAAGATGGATTCATTGGATTGAATTACTCCAGAAAACGAGTGTGCACAAGGCATTTTCAGATTGAATACCTTATTACAGAAATTCTCGCCCAATTCAAAGCGCAAAGGCCCCTCACTTACTATTGGAGATAAAACAAAACTAGGATACGAAATGGAGACAGCTCTTGACTTTTATCAAGAACTCATTTTTGCGCGGATACGACTGAGTGTTTCGGGGCTCATACCCAAAACCGAGGCAATATATTGAAGTGATACTTGATGGAATAGGAATTTATGTTGCTCAAAATACTGTTGATAACGTTCTTCCGCTGTCAAACAAATAAAATCTGAAATTCGTTGCTCCATCGCTCCGAAACATTTTGCTAAAAATGCCTTTTCAAATTTATTCCATTCAATAACCTCAGATTCCATCTTTTGATAATCTAACTTTGATAAACGGTACAAATGACAGTCACTGATACATTGAAAATTCCATTTAGAAGGGGTATCAAAAATAAAAGAAGAGAGATCTGTAACAAAATGATTAGCAGTACCGATCCACTGTGTAAATTCTCCTTTTTTACTCCATGCATATTGACGAATCAGTCCTGATTCAATAACAAATAAATTGGAAGAATAGTCTCCTTCTTTGATAAGATAATCTCCTCTTTTGAGTTTAATTTGTTCGAAACTTGCGAACAATTTTTCTTGAGTGGTTTTGGGAAGAGGAAATAGGTTTTCAAACAATTGATTAAACATAGCTACGAAAGCAAACTACAAGATCACGACTTCTTCGATGATGACGTGTCCTACGTACTCGTTTACCCTTCCGAGGATTTGCCGACGCATTAATGCCAGTTCGTTTTTAATGACGGCAGACTCCACACGCACAAATAACTTTTTGTCTCGCACATAAAGCTGTTGCGTACGGTTGGCAATTGCTTTACCAATCAACTGAGGCCATACCGAAGCGATTGAGGTCTCATCAAATTTTCGACGCAGCTTGTAAGCTTCAAGGAGGCGTTCTACCCCCTGCTTAATGGTCATATCATCACTTGACCGAATAAATTCTAGGCTCTTTTTCGTTGGTTGCTTCTTATACATTCACTTGTCCTCCTTCGATACCAAATATACGAACAGGGCGGTTGATTTCGTTAAAGATTCGTTGAATTCTTTTCGAATCTGTATCCGTTAGAAAAATTTGCCCAAAATCATCCTCAGAGACCATCTGCATTAATTTATGGGTACGACGATCGTCTAGCTTATCAAAAATATCATCCAAGAGCAGCAAAGGTTTGAATCCCTTTTTCTGTTGTAGATAAGAATATTGAGCAAGTTTTAAAGCAATGAGAAATGATTTTTGCTGGCCCTGTGAACCAAATTTTTTCAGTGGCATTCCACCATGAATAGTAAATATCAGATCATCCTTATGAATTCCCTGACTGGTGCGTTCCAGCATACGGTCACGCTCAAGGTTCTTCTCCAAAATATTCAAGAAAGAATCTAACATTAAAGGAGATTCATACTGTAGTTGGACCGATTCAGCATCTTCGGTCAGGAATTGATAGTGTCGATCAAATTCTGGTTGGAACTCTGCCATAAATGATCTTCTCTTTTCAAAGATAATATTGCCGACTTCCTCCAGTTGAAAGTTAAGAATTTCGATTAAGCCTAGATCCAAGATATTGGTCTGACGGGCTTGCTTCAGCACGCTATTTCGTTGGGTCAGAAACTTATTGTAGATAATTAAGGTATCTAGGTATTTATTGTCAGTTTGTGAAATCACATTATCCACAAACTTTCGGCGTTCTTCGCTGCCATCTGTAACGATTACACTATCATTGGGTGATATCATGACCAAAGGGAAAAGTCCGATATGATCAGCCAATCGCGGATAATCTTTTTTATTTTTTTTAAACTGTTTTTTTTGATTCTTTTTTAGGCTGCAGGAAATAACGTCACTATTCGCTTCCTTATCAAATTCTCCCTGCACCATAAACCAATCATTACCAGATTTGATATGTTGCGAATCAATAGGATTAAAATAGCTCTTACAAAGTGATAAGTAGTGGATCGCATCCAATAGATTGGTTTTACCAACACCATTATTCCCTGTAAAAGCATTTACTTCAGGGAGAAATTCCAAAGAAGATTCTGAGTAATTCTTGAAATTTAGAACAGAAAGTTGCTTGAGCCACATAGCCACAAAGATACGCTATTTGGACCGCTAAAAATTATTTTATTTCCTCAAAATCGACAAACTCACCAGCTGTCTCTGTCCCCTTACGCTCTGGAGTTTCCTTCGGTGGAATATAGTCAACCTGAATTTTCCCCTCTGGTTGGGATCTTTTATTTTCTTGTTGTCCTTGACCAGTGAATTCGTAATAGAAAGCACCACCTTGTCCCTGTCCGCTATATGCTCCCCCCTGTTCCTGCGCTTTTTTCATCAACTTTTCAGCTGCTTTGCGCATTGCAAACGGTAAAAATAATTTGAATAAGAATCTTACTACAAAGTAAACAGCGACTGTAATAAGTATAAATTTTAAAAATGCCATAGTTAATTCGTTGCTATTTTCTCAAATTTAACCAATAACTCGATAAACTGTTGTCTTTAAATTGTCAGATAAGAAATATTAACAAATTTTAAGACTTTCCCAATTTCCCTTTTGTGTCCATGATGGTGCGGTATAGCTCTTCTTGCCGTTGAGTCCCCAACACATAAGTTAATCCATCTTTATCTGTTAGATATACAGCATTTTTCCCACCCGCAAAAAACTTAATCTTTCCTTTGGTATGCAGATTATAAACAGGATTATTAAAAAAGAATGTACTATAAGGAGCTTTTTCAACCTTCGAGATGGAGGCCAGATCAATTTTCACAACTCGCGTTGACCAAAGACCGCTAATCAAGATATGATCCTGAAATACCTCAATTCGAAACAAGACCATATACATCATCACAATAGATGTAATAATAATCCCAACTCCGACGATGAAAAACAATTGACTGGAGATCAAATGATCCAAGTTTAGATAAAATGCCGTAAAGCAGAATAGCACAAGTACCAAACGCACGCTTATCCAAACACGGTCACGTCCTAAATATTGATTTTCCGAATAGAGTACACCTTCTTTCATTTCTTTTATTAGTATTGGGATAGTAGCCTTAAGCCTTAATCACATTTACAGACTAAAGTAAGGACTTTTTTTGTATTGCTGGTAATCTTATAACGATTATCCATACGATAATTGGCTAGCCAAAGGATATCGCCATTACCGTTCACCACAATGGGAATATTTTCCTTTTCGAATAAGCTGATTTTTTTATTGATGAAAAAATCGCTCAATTTTTTCCGACCTTCCATGCCTAAAGGATAAAAACTATCCCCGACCTTCCATGAACGAATTGTTAAAGGAAAGACAAGCAGATCGTAATCGAGTTTTGCGATCTCTTTATTGTTGGTGATGGTAAGCTCGGTAGATACCCCAGCATGGAAACAATAATGCTTCCACTCTACGGTTGATGTTTCCGAAGTGATTATTGCTTCGTCCGAAGATATAAATTCCTTTTCTCTGATAAAAAGTTCATTTCTATCCAAAAGCATATTGTAACAATCCGATTGAAAAATACGACCTGATTCCTTGGCCCAAGCCTGTTGCAAATCACTTAACACTGCTTTTGAAAAATTAAAACCAGAGAACAATTCGTATAATAAAGGTAAATTATTCAAATATTCTTCCAGGTCCTCCTTACGTACTACCCAACCATCGCCCGTTGTCTGAAAAAGTTTGTTACGAATGGGTTCGACAAATTGTTGTAACAAGAGATATGATTCCTTAAAGTGTGTAATATTCTGTTCAAAAATCTGTTCAAAATCAGGTTGTAGTTTTTTGAAATGAGGAATAATATCTATTCGTATCTTATTGCGAGCATACTTTGTCGAAAAGTTAGATTGATCATCCCGATAAGCAATAGCATATTCCTGAACATAATATTCAATTTCACTTGCTTTGAGAAATAAAAGTGGTCTAATGATACGATCTCTTAGGGGTAATATTCCCTGAAGACCTTGTAATCCAGTTCCACGTGAAAGATTTAACAGTACGGTTTCAATGTGATCATTGAGGTGTTGGGCCACAGCAATTCGGTCAAACTGAAGTTCCTCCCTAAGCTGCTCAAACCAGGTATAACGGAGTTCACGTGCAGCCATCTGGATAGAAATTTGGTTTTCCTTGGCATAGGTCTTAGTATCAAATTGATTGACAAATATTGGAATTCCATTATCAGAAGCAAACTTTCTAACCAAGGCTTCATCCAACTCAGAGTCTTCCCCACGCAACTGAAAGTTACAGTGTGCGATAGCGATCCTAAAGCCCGCTTTTGCAAATAAATGTGCCATCAACATCGAATCTTTCCCACCACTTACTGTAAGCAATATTTTGTCATGAGGCATCATTAAATGCTCCTTTTCAATATATCCCTTTAATCTTTCCAGCACATTCATATAACAAAGTTACGGTATATTTTGTCCGAATGACAAATTCAGATCTTAAAATTTGTGAAATCCAATAAAGTAGCAATTAAAATCCATATTTTTGCCCTTGTGAGACAATACATTTTTACCCTTATTGTATTAATTTTAACTGCCTTGACGGTCCAAGCGCAGAAACAGGACGAATTAAAGTTACTTTCTTCGTCGCATATTATTACTGGAAAAAACGGTAACGTTGTTTTCTATCGTCCAGTTTATGAGCATGTTGGTTCGACGCTATCGTCTGACAGTGGGTATTTACATAATGATAAACTAGGTCGTCAATTCTTTGAAGCGTATGGAAATGTAATCATCACCCAACCTGATGGCACACAGATATTTTCCAATAAACTGCATTATGAAGCTGCCATGCAGTTAGCCACATTGACGGGAGCTGTCCGTATGGTCAGTACTAGTGGATCGATATTGACCACCGACCATCTGGTTTATAACATGCGTAGTAAAATTGGAAACTATTATAGTGGTGGACGTATTCTCTCCGGAAGTGACACCATCACCAGTCAACGCGCGACTTATTTCGAAAATACTGGCGAATCCTATTTTAATCAAAAAGTTGTTGTCCGATCAACCAATGTTAAAGTCTATACAGACTCCATGAAATACAATGGCAACACCCGGATAACGGATTTCTACGGCCCTACAAATATGAAAGGAAACAAGGGTGAAAATCTATATACTGAAAAAGGTCGTTATCATATGGCAACTGGTCAGGCTTATTTTTCAAAAAACAACCTATATACAGAAGGCACTAAATTCCTTAAGGGGGACAGCCTTTTCTATGACAGACAAGTCGGTATCGGCAAGGCCGTGAAAAACGTTGTCTTTGTAGATACGCTGGATAAATTCTATGCTTATGGTGGATATGGACTCTATAATGGAAAAAACGAATCCATCACCATGACCGATAAACCTCTGGTTGTTTCGGTGGTAAAGAAAGATTCCACCAAAAAAGATTCTGTCTCATCCTTGTCGGCGGTGCAGCAAAAGTCCGAAAAAGAGCTAAAAAAAGAAGCCAAGGAATTAAAGAAAGCTGAAAAAGAAGAGCAGAAGGACAAGGAAAAAAACAATAAAACTGAAATTGTTGCTAATAAGGATTCTAAAAAGAGCTTAACGGAAAATAAAAATATCATCGGAAAGGATGAAAATTTAAAGGAAAACGCCGAAATGGACTCTGTCTTTATGACTGCTGATACCCTATTCTCCCAAATGATCTTCCGTCGAGATTATGTTGCCCGAGATTTTAAATTAAACCGTGAAGGGGGAGCCATCGAAGAAGACGATGAGGTCGATTATGGCGATAAAGATTCCATTTCTTCGGATGTAGATTCAACCAATACCCTACAACAAGCAGCAGATAGTCTTAAGAAAGGCATAGATAGTTTGCACGATAAGGAAATCAAGAAACCAGTCCTTGACAAGGTGGGCAAGAAATTACCGGATACGGTTACAACCAACAGGCAGAATATTCCGAAAAAACAACCGGTAATAGCGGGGGATCAAAATCGCATCGAAATTGAAAGAAACCTGAAGGCCGATAGTATCTTGCGTAAAAAAGCAATCATTCCTAAAGGCGGGGAATCAGATAAGATTATGGGTGCAGCACTAAAAAATGCACAAGAAGGAAAAAGAGATTCCCTATCCCAAGATACTGCTAAAACAAGGATTCTAAAAGCCTACTATAATGCGCGACTATTTAAATCCGACCTACAAGCCGTTGCTGATTCTATGTATTATGGCATGCAAGATTCGATGTTTAGGTTAATGGGAAAACCGATGATGTGGGCTGAGAATTCGCAGATATCGGGCGATACAATATTCCTACAGGTGAAAAATCAGAAACTGGATAACTCCCTATTGGTTGGAAATGCATTTATGGTCAATGCTACTAGTGATTCATTGAAATTTAATCAGATTAAAGGACGAAAAATCACCAGTTTCTTTACCAATAACCGTATGGAGCGCCTCTTTGTTGATGGGAATGCCGAAAATATCTTCTATAACATCGATGAGAAAACCAATGTAACGACAGAACTCGTTCATGACCGAAGCAGCCGTTTCAAAATTCTGATGGAGAATAATAAACTTCAAGAATATGTTTCTATCCGAAAAGTCGATGGAAAAGTCTATCCGATCGCTGAAGTCACAGCGGATAAAGAATTTTTACCAAACTTTACATGGCGCCCTGAAGACCGTCCTAAATCCAAGGATGATCTATTAAATAGGAAACGTGATCTTTCCAAATCCTCTTTTACAGCTCCAACAGAAAAGGACAGCGATGACAATGGAAAAATGAAATCCAAGCCTAAAGAGGACAAAGGAAACTCTCAAAAAAAGACCAGCGATGCTAAATCTGAGGCAGACGTTACTACAAACAAAACAAACGGTAGTGCTAAAGCAGCCAAGCCCGAAGCAACAACGACTAAATCGCCAATAAAAAAGGACATTGCTTCTACAACAGATAAAAAAACTGTTAAACAGGATTCAACGAATCTAAAACCATCAATACTACCAGCACAAGATAGTACTCAAATATCCAAAAAGAAAGAAGTAAAATAATCTGTATACAAGATAAAAGCAATCGGGGCAAAATTGATATTTTGCCCCGATTGCTTTTATCGTCAGAAATAAAGTTTATCGACCAAACCTTATCTCAGTATTATTTAGTTTTTAAATAAGTGGCAAGCTTGCCTACGGCAATCGCACGATGACTGATCGCGTTCTTTTCTTCAGCACTCATCTCCGCAAAAGTTGTACCGTACCCATTTGGAATAAAAATCGGATCATACCCAAATCCATCCACTCCTCTACGCCCTTTAGTGATCTGCCCCTCGATACTTCCCTCAAAAAAATGTTGTTGTTCATTCAGGTATAAAGAAATGACAGTTTTAAATCGAGCGGTTCGGTTGGGGTTGTCCCCAAGTCTTTCCAAGACCAGATTAATATTTTTTTCCATATCCCTAGAGCCCGAATAACGTGCCGAATACACACCTGGTTCGCCATTTAATGCATCAATTTCTAGTCCAGAATCATCCCCAAAACAATAAAGTCCATATTTGTTTACCAAATAATCCGTTTTTTGCTGTGCATTTTCCTCAAATGTAACTCCAGTTTCTGGGATATCATCCTGACAATCGATATCGTTCAAACTTTTGATAACAAAAGCATCCCCCACTATTGCTTGGACCTCCTCCAATTTATGGGCATTATTTGTTGCAAATACAAGTTCTAGCATCTTCTTCAAATTTAAAAGTTCATTTGTTATCTCCCCCCAGCTAATAGTTTGTTCCTCATTTCACTATCCGCCTGTTGGATCACAATGAGCAAAAATAAGCATTTAGGATATAGATAAGCATAAATAAACTTATATTTGGCAAATATTAACCCAATAAAAAAATAATGAAAAAGTTCTCTACAGTCGTAAAAGTACTGTTTATTCTAATGCTAGTGGCACCTTACACCTTATTTGCACAAAAAATGAAAGTCATTACAGGAAATTTCGATTTCTTAAAAGGACAGCAGGAATTGAATGTTATATTTGATTATGCTCCCATGACCTTTTATAATGAAAAGATGTCCGAAAATGATTATTTAGAAAAGCGAAACAAAGACATCAGCTCCAATAAAGGTACAGCTGAGGCTGAAAATTGGAAAAATGACTGGGATTATTCAAAATCTACGGCGTTTCCAAATAAGTTTTTTGCATCGATGAACAAAAACTGTGATATCGTCACCGGCAAGAACGAGTCAGCTCCATATACATTAATAGTTCAAACGACATGGATTTATCCGGGGTGGTTTGCAGGTGTAATGAAACAGCATGCAAAAGTTAGCACCCTATTAAAATTTATTGAAACAGCTAATCCTTCTAATGTACTTCTTGAAATCAACAGCGAAAAAGCACCGGGCGATTTTGATTTTGTTGGAATACCAAATACAAATGACCGAATAGCTGAAGGTTATGCAAAAACGGGAAAATCCCTCGCGAAATTTATAACAAAGAAGATTAAATAACAGGATAACTACAAGGGATTTGAGAGCCTACATTGCCTCTTGAATCCCAATGTATAACCTAGCCACCCAATATAATTTAAGAAACAATAAATGTTTTAAACTCGTTCCAGAACAGTTTCTTTTTATTGACATCGGCAAACATCTCTTCAAAACTGAAGGTATTGAACACCGTTGCTATGCGCCCCTTCATATAGGAATTATGTTCGATTGGTGGAAGTTTCAACGATGCAGGTTCCACACCTAATAGAATAATCTTCGTCGGTTGAAAAAATTGCATAATCTGTTTAAAGTCGTTCGGATTATGCGTATTGGCCAAATTAACCACCGCAACAGTTTCCTTCGTTAATTTTAGGGCGCCAATCGTTTTTTCAAATGCTTCGAGTGCTGCTGGAGAGAAATAAGGATATTGTGCATAGCGCAGGATAAAAAGGATTCCCTGATCTTTGCTACCCTGATAAATAAACTCTCCACCTAATACTTCAAGGGCATTGACAACTCCAACAGAATCTTTTTCATTACCTACAACACTTGATTCGTTGCTTTTTTCTATCGTCGCTGGTTTAGCTAGCTGATCAGTAGCAGGAATTCCAACAGCGACATATTCTGTATCCTTTGCTTTAGACACAGCTTCCAGCTCTGATTGAAAATCAAAGCCATTGGCAAAAATCGTCTCATCCATCAAGGCTTGTAGGGCGACAGGATTATCTGTTGTTAAATTGCTCATTGTTTGAAAAGGAAATAGTAGAAAGTAAAGATAAGCAAGAAAAGAGTAAAAGAAAAAGGGAGTAAAGAATAAAGAAATTGCCTGAGACAAATTCTTCGTTCCTCACTCCCTTTCGTATATCGAAAAGATTAATGTCCTAAGATATAAGAGAAAATCAAAGGTGCTACGATTGTAGCATCAGATTCTACGATAAATTTAGGCGTATCAATATCCAATTTACCCCAAGTGATTTTTTCATTTGGAACTGCTCCAGAGTACGAACCATAAGAAGTAGTTGAATCAGAAATTTGACAGAAATAAGCCCAGAAAGGTACTTCTTCCCACTCCAGATCCTGATACATCATCGGAACCACACAGATTGGGAAATCACCGGAAATACCACCCGCAATCTGGAAGAAACCTACGCCTTTACCGGCGGAATTGTTACGATACCATTCAGTCAAATAAATCATGTACTCAATACCTGATTTAACGGTGCTTGCTTTCAATTTACCTTTGATCACATTTGACGCGAAGATATTACCTGTAGTCGAGTCTTCCCATCCCGGACATACAATCGGCAAATTTTTCTCAGCAGCAGCAACAATCCATGAGTCTTTTGGATCAATTTCATAATATTGTTCCAATACACCAGAATTAACTACTTGATATAAGAATTCATGTGGTAAGTAACGCTCGCCTTTCGCTTCTGCGGCATGCCACACATCTTCAAGATGTTTCTGCAAACGACGGAAAGCTTCTTCTTCTGGAATACAGGTATCTGTTACACGGTTGTAGTGATTATCCAATAATTCTCTTTCTTGTTCCGCTGTCAAATCTCTATAATTTGGTATTCTTTTGTAATGTGAGTGAGCAACTAGGTTCATCACATCCTCCTCCAAATTAGCACCAGTACAAGAAATAAAATGTACTTTATCTTGACGGATCATTTCTGCCAAAGAAACACCCAATTCAGCAGTAGACATTGCTCCTCCAAGAGAGATCAACATTTTTCCACCATCCAAAAGATGTTCCTCGTAACCTTTTGCAGCATCTACTAATGCCGCTGCGTTAAAGTGACGGTAATTATGCTCAATAAATTGAGAAATAGGTCCTTTTTGAGTACTCATGATATTTTCTAACTTTTATAAAATAATAAGTACGGCAAAGGTACTGAATATTATCTATTTCAGGTTCCCTCTCCCACCAAAACAGCTATTAACTGCTTATTTTTTAACAAATGTAAAAAGAATGCTAACACCATAAATAGAATTACATTCTTGAAACTTCCGTTTCGAGCGAAGTTTTCTTAGTTCTTTGTTTCTGATAAAGCCCAAATGTATAATTGAAATTTAAACCAAAAATTCGTGAATCATTTATTGTTTTAGAACGGATGTCGAATCGCTCCCCAGCAATTTCACGCTTGATCACATTTGTATGAAACAGATCTCGTGCCGTTAAAGCCAGACTGAGATTATTGGAAAACTGCTTATTGATCGCCAGGTGCATTTGGTACAACGGCTTAATAATTGTCTGTGCATAAAGTACATTCGTCCGATACGAATTGGTCCAATTTATTGTCAATTTATGTGGTAGCTTTACCTGCATCATCAAATTACTTTGAAAAGACCAAAGATTTCGATCAATCGATAGGTCATTTAGCTCATCAGGCATATTTTTATAGTGGATATATTGGGCCTGGCCAAAACCGTACAGGGTTAAGTTCCTAAAAATTTCCTGGCCCACATTCAAGGAAATAGCAGCACTCCGAACAGCCTCAATATTTTGATAAGTCTGTGTATAATTCTTTTCATTAAGCTGATGGATCATGGATATATAATTTCGATGGTTAAGGAAAGTTACACCAATATTCCAACGCTGGCCATACACATATTTTAGCTCCATATTATCGGTCAGTTGTGGTACCAAATGAGCATTGCCCTGGTAGCTCGTATTGGCATCAAAAAAGAATATTGCAGGATTCAGATCCTGATAGTTGGGACGCACGATCCTTCGTCCATAAGCAATTTGTATGGCTTTGTTATTTTCTTTGTTGATTTTGTAAATGCCAAACAAAGTTGGGAAAAGATATAAAGTTTGTTTACGCTTACCCTGTCCCACATACACATCGTTAATTTCAGTATGAAATTGTGAATATTCAGTCCTTAACCCCAGCTTAAATTCCCACTGTTTTAATTTCACCTGAAAATCTGTATATAGTGCTTCGAGATACTCCACTTGCCTAAATGCGCTTTCAAGTGCGTCTGCATCCCGCAGATCTTGGTCAGTTTTCCCTTTTTTGTAATATCCACGTGAGCTACGTGCCGATCGGCTTAGCTGGAACCCAGCTTCCAGCGCAAATCGTTCTTCAAATTTTCGCTGGAAATCGGTCTTAAGTCCAAAAAGCTCAACAGCAAAAGGATTGTTGGAATATAGCTCATCTTTACGCTGATGTGCAGCTCTCTGCATAATCATTGTTATTAGATCTTGCCACCTATTGCTTGTATATTTTAGGTAATCGACATCCCATTGAATTGATGTCTTTTTGTTTTCAGCTGCAAAATCGTAGTGTAGGTTAGCACTATTTTTATGAACAGGATTGCGCAGGTTACTCCATGATGACGTGGATTGAAACAAGTCACCTGCGTTGGAAAAACCGGTCTTATAATCCCCTAATTCCTTATAGTTATTTTGAAGAAAATTCCAGTTCAATTCGATCGAAGAATTCTTGCTTATCCGATAATCAAGTCCGATTCGTGCATTCAATTCCAATGCATGATTACGCTCTTGGTTATGCTGAGTAATTGTATTGATCACATGGTCCTCCACTACCAATTTACGTTCGCGAGTGACATCGAAATAATTGGAAGACCGCGCAATTGAAAACCCCGAGTTGATGGTCCATTTTTTTGTGCCATATTGGATCAGCATACCATTGTTGTATTTCCACAGCTGGCCCTTTGATCCTCCCAAAAATACAGTTCCTTTCAACCCTTTTAATACATCCCTTTTTGTTCTAATATCAATTACTCCAGCATAGCCTTCAGCACTCCATTTTGCTGGCGGTATCGACATTAAATCAATGTTAGCGACTGATGTCGCCGGTATAGATTTCAGATAACTTATCAATGCTATCCCATTGAGATGAGTTTGTTTACCATCTACAGTAACTAGCACACCCATTTTGCCTAAGAAAGATAGATTCCCTAATTCATCGATCTGTAAACTCGGAATATTATTCAATACATCAAATGTATTCCCATTTAATAAAACAGGATTGCTTCTAAGGTTGATCCGTACACGATCTAGAAGTTGCTGTTCAAGTACTGTGTTTCTCTTTACTTCAACCGTATCTATTTTTTGTGGCTCCAGACCAAGTGGTTTCAATATGACACTATCCCGCGATTGTACCGTTTTCTTCGGCTTTACCTGTGCCAATAAAAGGCAAGGCAAGCCCAGGGATAGCCATAATAGTATCCTAAATCTCATGCTGTTTTATCCATTAAAATTTATTGATCGAAGCTTTGATCTATTGCATTGGCTAATTTTTGGACAAAATAAAGTTTTACATTTTTATCTATTGCATTGATATTGTCCAGATCAAGTAAGAGTGCAGGTATTTTTGCATTACGTAGAACAGCGTGTTTCGTACTAATCTGAGGCCTGCTTACCTGCAATCCATTTTGTTGAAGTTTCTGATCTAGGCTAAATGCAAACCTATGATTATGCTGTTCAAGCACATTATTAGTAACCCCTGATTGGTACAAAATCCGAATCGGGAGCATCTCTTTTGTTTCTATGCGATCAAAATGAATGGAAAGAAATAAATCCCCTTCCAAATTGGATCGTTCCTTCAACGTTTTAAACTCGTCACCTGCACGCGATAGTAACACTTTATATCTTTTACGCTCTAATTCCTGCTTCAAAAGCAAACAAGTCTCCCAAGTCAACGACTTTTCCGTCAATCCAGAAAAGGCTGTGGCTCCCACATCTTTTCCTCCATGTCCTGGATCTAAGACAATAGTTTTTATAACTCCTCCTTTTTCGGAATGAAAAATGGAGTACCACGAGCTCCGCGGTGGATTGATAAACGAATAAAACAATAGTAAAAAACATAAGACTGGAACAGCCAATATGTATCTCCATTTTGATCGGGCGGAGGATGGTTTAGTCATCATTACCTGGATACGTTCAACCAACTCATGCTGATTATTAAACAAACTGCTCTGCAATCCAATCGGCTTTTCCTCCTGCGAAAAGGCAAGTAAAAAACGAGCATACCTGCTTTGACTGTACTTATTAGCCAAAATACGATCAACTTGGTATTCATGTGTTAAGTACAATTGCCTGCGCAACCAATAAACCAATGGATTCACCCAGAAAAGACAACGGAAGAATTCCATAACCCATTTATCTACCCGATGCTTGAATAGAATATGTTGGCTCTCATGTTCAAAAATTAATTGTCCCGCTCCTGTGTCGAGCAACCGCTCCTCCATGACAATAACATGTTGTACAGAACAGTTTACATATTGATCAAATGGATCTACGACAATAAATCCCTCGTGTTCATGCTGATATAACTGCCTAATTTTCCTACTTAATGCCATGTAGCGGACAATACAACGCAGTAACAAAAAGACTGTGACGAACACATAGAAATATGCAAGCCAATGACCAAGCGAAAGTGAGCTCCACAGCGAATCAGTCATTTCTTCTTCCGCGATCAGATCTCCGTCCATTTTTGCTGTATTTAATACTGGTTCGATCTGCCCTATTCCTGAAGCCGTTGCTACCGACGAAAAGAATATTTCCCCTATACGGACCTTGCCAAAGGGCAATAGCACGCTAAACAGGCAAAGACCAATTAAAAAATAGCGGTTCCATTGGAAAAAAGAAAGACGATTGATGACAAGGAAATAGAGTGCCGCACCCAACATCAGACTACAATTGACCTCAAGCAGATAGTAAAGTAAATTATTCATGATCTTCATTCTTTTTGATGAGCTCTTCTATCTTCTGTAGATCTCCAGAGGACAATTTCTTTTCCTTTACCATAAAAGACAAAAGATTTTCGACCGAGTCGTCGAAGTAGTTATCCAGTACCCTCGAAAATGAAAATTTTCTATACTGCATTTTTGAAATCAATGGATAGTATTGATAAGTCTTTCCAAAAGCCTTATAACCTACATAACCTTTCTTTTCCAGTATTCGAACAATCGAGGAGATTGTATTGTAGGGAATTGAATTAGTTGGGTCTAAATGCTCAATGATATCTTTAACAAAGACTTCTTTTAGATGCCAGATCACCTGCATGACCTCTTCTTCTTTTTTTGTTAGTTCTTCCATAACATAAAGCTATAACTTATTCTTCAGTTATACAACTTATTTTTCAGTTTTTAAACTGAAAAATAAGTTGTATAACGAATTTCAATAAAAAAAAGAATACTAAGTCTTATTTCTACTTCTTTAGCAATCTCGAAAAGAAGAAATATGCAGCCACTAAGAAAATGATAATAACAATAAGGACGGCAACCTCTTGGCCACCTATCCCCCAGTTCATACTATTCATACCTTCTTTATAAAAGTTAAATTACCCATTGCTCACAGCGATCCAAAAATACTTGGTCCATATCCGCGCCGATACCCGGTTCATCCGAAATATGGATTTTGTAGCCATCATATTGGATCCCCCCAATCACAGGGTCTTCCAGATGACCAACCATGCAGGTATCTAAATCAAAAAATTTGACATTGGGAGCCGCATAGGCGAAATGAACTTTTGCAGCCAATGCTAAACGAGACTCCAGCATCCCCCCAATCATACAGTTAATACCATACTCCGAAGCAACTTTATTGATTCTCAAGGCTTCTTGAATCCCCCCTGATTTTGAAAACTTAATATTGATGTAATCGCAAGCATCTGCTTTACAAAGTCGTTCGGCATCATGATGCGAATAGACCGACTCATCAGCCATAATTGGGACGATTGTCTCTGCGCGCAACTGAGGTAACAATTCATCATTCCAGGTCCGCATAGGCTGCTCACAAAATTGAATTTTAAACGGTTCTAACCCCTGTAAGGCTTCTACCGCATCTTCATAGGACCAACCTTGATTTGCATCGATCCGAATAGGCATCTCAAATCCTACCGCTTTACGTATTTCACGGATACGAGCCACATCTGTTTTCGGATCCTTGCCCAATTTTACTTTCAACATCACAGCCCCCCCTTCTTGCAGACGCTTAGCTTTCATAGCCATTTCCGCTGGAGACGCTATACCTAGAGTCATATCCGTTGTTATCTCACGTTTAGCTCCACGCAAAAACTGATACAGTGGAATACCCGCATGTTTGGCGGCTAAGTCATGCAATGCGATATCAAAAGCAGATTTGATCGTTCGATTTCCTGCGATATACAAATCTAGCTCAGCCAATCGTTCATCAATGGCCAGTGGATCCTTCCCTTTCCAAATCTTGGCAAAATCACGAGCCAAAACCAGACAGGTATCCTGTGTTTCTCCCACAATCATCGGAAAGGCAGAGCATTCACCGACACCGTAAATAGTTGTATCGGTAAGTACACGTATAAAGGTATTTTGCGCATAATCCATGGTTCCGGTTGCGATAACAAATGGTTCCATCGGGATGCTTAGCCGGTATATCTCAATTTCAGTTATTTTCATCTTATTGTCTATAAATTAAGTCATTTTGATAGCGCACCAACGATGTGCAATACTTTGCCTAATTTATACATATTATTGCAATCCCACGATGCTTTTTCCATATCCAATAAAAATTTATCGCCAAATGATGCATTATTCGAGGATCGAAAAAGCGTGTTTACACAATAAAACAATAAATACAATATCCATAACAAAAACAACAAAAAGAAACAATAAAACCAAAACAAACACATTTTTATTAGAATATTTATAATTTTATTCATTTTTATTCCTATATTAGCAATGTATAATATTTGAAAAGGAAAGATGATTCAACAAAGACCGAAAACGGAGGGCCTTTACGACCCTAATTTTGAGCATGACGCCTGTGGAGTAGGCTTTGTCGCCCATATCAAAGGGAATAAATCACACGCACAAGTAAAAGACGCCTTGACCATGTTGGAGAACATGGAACATCGTGGTGCCTGTGGTTGTGACCCCGAAAGTGGTGACGGAGCCGGTATCATGATTCAGCTGCCACACGAATTTTTATGGGAAGAATGTATCAGCTTAGGAATACAGTTAGAGGAACCGGGTTATTATGGGACAGGAATGGTATTTCTTCCTAAAGAAGAAGGCATGAACAAAATATGTCGGGACTTGATTGAGGAAGCGGCAGCCGAAAGGGGTATGAAATTCCTTGGCTACCGTCCAGTACCAGTCAATCGTGAAGGTATTGGACCAACAGCGCTCAGTGCCGAACCTGAAATCGTCCAGTTTTTTGTTAGCAGACCGGATGGAGTTTCAAACACGGAAGAATTTGAACGCAAACTTTTTGTTCTACGTCGCCTGATCATTCAAAAAGTTAAACAACAACAAGAATACCCTCTCCCACTTTACTTTGCATCACTTTCTTGCAAAACTATCATTTACAAAGGTCAATTAACAACATACCAAGTCGGCACCTATTACCTTGATTTACGCGATCCTCGTGTGGTATCCGCATTTGGATTGGTACACTCACGCTTCTCGACCAATACTTTTCCTTCCTGGTCACTAGCACAACCGTTCCGTATGTTGGCCCATAATGGTGAAATCAATACCCTAACAGGTAACCTAAATTGGTTTTACGCTGGAATGCGTGCCCTTTCGTCACCTTATTTCACCGAAGACGAAATGGAAATCCTGCTTCCTATCGTTGATCGAGGCCAGTCGGATTCAGCCTGTCTTGACAATGTTGCCGAACTCCTTTTACACAGTGGCCGTAGCCTGACACACGTCATGTTGATGTTGGTACCTGAGGCATGGGATGGTAATACCCAAATGGATCCATTGAAACGTGCATTCTACGAGTACCATGCAACTTTAATGGAACCCTGGGATGGACCTGCAGCACTGTGTTTTACTGATGGCAAACATATCGGAGCAACACTAGACCGTAACGGTTTACGCCCATTACGTTATGCTGTAACCTCCGATGATCGTGTTGTGGTTGCTTCCGAAGCCGGTGCCCTTCCGATCGAAGAATCTACCATTATTAAAAAAGGACGTCAGCAAGCAGGCAAGATATTTCTCGTCGATATGGAGCAAGGTCGCATCCTGACGGACGATGAAGTAAAAGATCAATTGATCAACCAACAACCTTATAGTGATTGGCTGGACAACTATAAAATCAAGCTAGAAGAACTGGAAGAACCTCGTGTCACCTATACCTATCTTTCCAAAGAATCCGTTTTCAAATATCAGAAGACATTTGGCTTCTCCAGAGAAGACCTCGAAACAATCCTGACACCAATGGCATTGACCGGATACGAACCAACTGGTTCGATGGGTTCGGATGTTCCGCTCGCTATTCTTTCCGATCAGCCACAACATATCTCAAGTTACTTTAAGCAATTTTTCGCGCAGGTAACCAACCCACCGATCGATCCGATTCGCGAGCGTTTGGTCATGAGTTTGGCCACCTTTATCGGTAATGCGGGAAACATCCTGATCGAGGACAAAAAATTCTGTCACTGCGTGACCTTACCTCATCCGATCCTCACATCCAAAGAACTTGAGAAGTTGCGTTCTATTGATACCGGATTGTTTCAGGCAAAAACCATTCAGTCCTATTTCCGTTCAGACGGAAAGCCGGGTTCACTGGAAGCAGGTTTAGAGCGTCTATGCAGATATGCCGATGACGCTGTACGTGATGGTTTTCAGGTATTGATACTTTCGGATCGTGCCATAGATTCCAAACATGCGGCCATCCCTTCTTTGCTTGCCGTATCAGCAGTCCACCACCACTTGATCAAAACCGGTAACCGTGGTGCTGTCGGTCTAGTTGTCGAAGCCGGCGATGCTTGGGAAGTACACCACTTCGCTTGTCTATTGGCTTTTGGCGCTACAGCAATCAACCCATATATGGCACTGGCAAGTATTCGTACCATGAAGGAACAAAACACCTTGGATACCGAACTTACTTGGCCCGAGCTATCCAAAAACTACGTAAAAGCAGTTAACAATGGACTGTTGAAAATTTTCTCCAAAATGGGGATTTCAACATTACAATCTTATCACGGAGCACAGATTTTTGAGGTACTTGGTATCGACAAATCTGTTGTTGATAAATTCTTCTGCGGTGCAGTATCCCGTATCGGTGGCATGACACTGGATGATCTAGCTAAAGAGGCCTTATCTAAACATTGGCGTGGATTTGAAAAAAGCCGTACACCACAAAATCTTCTTCCCGAAGGTGGTATCTATCAATGGAAACGTCGTGGCGAAGGTCACTTGTGGAATCCAGATACCATTCACTTATTGCAGCAAGCATGCCGGACCGGAGACTATGCTACCTATAAAAAGTACGCGACCAAGATCAACGAGCAGAAAGAACATATGTTTACTCTTCGTGGGCTATTGGATTTTGCTAAACATCGTAATTCCATTCCATTGGAGCAAGTCGAACCAGCAAGTGAAATCTTAAAACGTTTTGCAACTGGCGCTATGTCCTTTGGATCTATCTCCCACGAAGCGCATAGTACCCTTGCCATTGCCATGAATCGCATTGGTGCAAAATCAAACACAGGTGAAGGTGGAGAAGACGAATTGCGCTATCAACCACTTCCGAATGGTGATTCCATGCGTTCGGCAATCAAGCAAGTCGCTTCTGCACGTTTTGGGGTAACATCAAATTACCTGACACAAGCGGACGAGCTACAGATCAAAATGGCACAGGGTGCAAAACCAGGTGAAGGTGGTCAATTACCAGGACCTAAGGTAGATGCCTGGATTGCGAAAACCAGACACTCTACACCTGGCGTTGGTCTGATTTCTCCGCCACCACATCATGACATCTACTCCATCGAAGATTTGGCACAGTTGATCTTCGATTTGAAAAATGCCAACCGCAAAGCTAGGATCAACGTAAAATTGGTATCTAAAGCTGGTGTAGGAACGATTGCTGCTGGTGTTGCTAAAGCACATGCTGACGTTATCCTCATCGCGGGTTTTGACGGCGGAACAGGAGCTTCACCAATTAGTTCGATCAAACATGCCGGACTACCTTGGGAACTTGGGCTTGCCGAAGCACATCAGACGCTTGTAAAAAATAAGTTGCGTAGTCGTGTTGTTTTACAGGCCGATGGTCAGGTAAAGACAGGTCGAGATATCGTTATTGCAACACTATTAGGCGCCGAAGAATGGGGTGTTTCCACAGCCGCGTTGGTGGCTGGTGGCTGTATAATGATGCGCAAATGTCACTTAAATACATGCCCCGTCGGGGTAGCTACACAAGATCCTGAATTGCGCAAACTTTTCTCTGGAAAACCCGAAGATATCGTTAACCTATTCACCTTCCTCGCCGAAGAAGTACGTGAGACCATGGCATACCTTGGTTTCCGCACCATCAACGAGATGGTAGGTCGTGCGCAGTTCCTGAAAAAACGTGAAAATATCGACCATTGGAAAGCAAAGAAAATCGATTTTACAGATATCCTACATGTAGAGCGCAATGAACCAGGACAATCGCTGTACAATACAGAGGAGCAAGATCACGGCATGGCCATGATTTTAGATTGGGGATTATTGAAACAATCCAAGCTAGCGTTGGAAAGCAAGACACCTGTATTTGGAACTTTCAAAGTAAAAAATACCGACCGTACCATCGGAACAATGCTATCCAATGAGATCTCCAAATTATACGGATCTGAAGGATTACCTGATAACACCATCAATTTCAAATTTGAAGGATCTGCAGGTCAGAGCTTTGGTGCGTTTTCAACAAAAGGACTTTCCTTTGAATTGCAAGGAGAAGCCAATGACTACGTTGGTAAAGGCTTGTCGGGTGCGCAGTTGGCCATTTATCCGGTAACGGAAAGTGCCCTTGTACCTGAAGATAACATCATTATCGGCAACGTCGCACTATTCGGAGCCACTTCAGGACACCTATTTGTCAATGGCCAGGCAGGCGAGCGTTTCGCTGTGCGTAACTCCGGAGCTACTGCTGTCGTTGAGGGTGTAGGTGATCACGGTTGTGAATATATGACGGGTGGTCGAGCACTGATCCTTGGTGCAACAGGACGCAATTTTGCAGCCGGGATGAGCGGTGGTATTGCTTGGATTTACGATATCAACGATGACTTCCGCGAAAACTGCAACCTGGAGATGGTTGATCTGGATCCATTGGAAAGTGAAGATGAAACAGCGATCATAGCTTTATTGAAACGCCATGTATTGTTGACCAATAGCCGTAGAGCAGATTTTATCTTACAGAACTGGGCCCGGGAGAAAAATAAATTCATAAAAGTGTTCCCTAGGGAATACAAAAATGTCATTCGTCAAAAATTAGTTGAAGCATAAAAAAGGAAGCACAGATCATGGGAAAAATTACAGGTTTTAAAGAATTTGAGCGCGTGCTTCCAACAAAAGAAGCTGTTGAAGGCCGTGTACAGCACTTCAAAGAATTTAATAAAGGATATTCTGAGAATGAGCTGAATAAACAGGCTGCACGATGTATGGATTGCGGTATTCCATTTTGCCATTCAGGCTGTCCATTGGGCAATGTTATTCCTGAATTCAATGATGCGGTATATGACGGAAAATGGGAAGAGGCATACCAGATCCTGACCTCAACCAATAACTTTCCAGAATTTACAGGCCGGATATGTCCAGCACCATGCGAATCTGCTTGTGTGCTTGGAATCCATAGCACACCGATCACAATCGAAGAAATTGAAAAACATATCATTGAGATAGCATTCAAAAAGGGCTATGTTAAAGCCCATAAAAGCTATTTAAAAACAGGCAAGCGTATTGCTGTGGTTGGTTCTGGCCCTGCCGGACTTGCCGCTGCAGCACAGCTGAATAAAGCGGGCCATGACGTCACTGTTTTTGAACGTGACGATCAGGTCGGTGGTTTGCTCCGATATGGTATTCCTGATTTCAAACTGGAAAAGTCTGTTATCGACCGCCGGATTAATTTAATGAAAGAGTCAGGAATTGAATTTAAAGTAAATACACAGGTCGGAAAAGACATAAGCTTCTACGAATTGAAAGCTTATGATGCTGTAGTATTGGCTACTGGATCTACCGTACCTTGGCACATGCAACTACCTGGACATGAAGCCAAAGGAATACACTTTGCCATGGATTTCTTGAAACAGCAGAATCAAGAAGTTAGCGGTATTGATATTGATCAAGAGCGTATTCTGGCAACAAACAAACATGTCGTCGTGATTGGCGACGGCGATACAGGTTCGGATTGCATTGGTACCTCCAACCGTCATCGTGCCAAGAGTATTACACAGATCGCCCGTAAACCGACTCCAGCAAAAGAACGTTTAAGAAACAATCCCTGGCCGATGGACAAAGTAACCTTCGGAACCTCCTCTTCGCAAGAGGAAGGCTGCGAGCGTCTTTGGGCAACGGAAACACAAGAGTTTGTTCATGACGAAAATGGCCATGTCAAAGCGGTAAAAATTAAGGAAGTTCAATACGAAGTCGATGAATTCGGACGCCGTACAAGATTGGGTGAATCCGAAGTTCGGGAAATTCCAGCTGATCTGGTTTTATTGGCTATTGGCTACAAACATACCGAGCAAAGACTATTGGAGCAACTCGGCGTTCGTGTGGACGAAAAAGGAAATATCCTGGCAAACGATAAAGACTACCAAACTTCAGTGGAAAATATCTTCACAGCAGGTGACTGCCGTAAAGGACAATCCCTGGTGGTCTGGGCGATTTCTGAAGGCCGGGAGTGTGCACGGAAAGTAGACGAATACCTCATGGGTTATTCCGAACTTGAAAGCAAGGATTTCCTAGCCGCACAAAATGCTTAGCTATTGAAAAATCTAATATATCCTTCTGCGCAATGAGAAAGTAAATCAATAGGCGCAGTCGATGCTTTAGATTTTTAAATCAAATACAAAAACGCCTGCTGATATTAATTATCAACAGGCGTTTTTGTATCTAATTTAAAATAAATAATTACTTTATCGGAGTCTTTAATTTAATGAAGTAGATGCTATTCTTATCAACAGTGTTTATCGCTGGTAATATTTTCGATTTATAAATCCCCTCTCCCGTAACGCCAAAATCATCATCGTTACATACCGCAATTAAAGACGAATTAATAACAGCCAATCCTTCGGCTTTGTCATGCGGATACAGTTCTTTGATATCCGTCATTAAATCAGCCACCAAAGTTTTGGTTACAGGCTTAATATTATATTTAGCCAAAGTAGTGGCATCTTTTAGCTCTTCAACGCTCTTATCATCAAACAGTCTTCCCTTTTCACCATTCTTATCATCAGATATATCCGTTGCTCCCGCAAGGTCTATCTGATAAATCTTTTTAAACACATCCTTACGTGTTGCCTCTGTTGCGTATTTGTCATCACGCTCCAGTACAATAAAAGTAGAGTTAGACACCGCAGCAATCTCACTTACTGCCTGTAAATCGGTTCTTTCCATCATATACACATACTGTTTCGTATTTCCTGTCGCAATATCCATGGTGACAATGCGTATGACAAAAGAATTCTTCACCGCATCCTTAGAAGGGTTATAAAGAGGAAATTGCATAATACCGACCAAGGTCTTTCCATCTGGTGTTATGGTCAATCCCTCCATCCCACGATTTGGGCGACGTTTGGCAAATACCAATGGTAATTTCTTTCCTGTTGTCCAAGGATTGATCCGCTCAATCTCCTTTCCTGAAGCATCAAAGTGAACGATATGTGGCCCATACTCATCACTTACCCACCAAGAGCCATCGGCAGCTCTCGCCAGGCCTTCCGAATCGATGCCGTCTTCGCTTTTTCCCAAATCCTTTCCATTCGTATCCAAAGCGTTCTCTCCCGAACCACCTTTACCCTCAGGGTTCGGCAAGCCATTCAATTTTACACCATTTTTATTCTTTAATTCAATTGCTGATTCAAAAACCAACACATTATCCTTTAATCGAAATTTACCGATCTGTGGTGTAAACATCGGGTTAGCAAAGACTTTGCTATTTTTTTCTGTACCATCAATATTTGGTCCGCGATCCGTCAAAAGATAAAATACTGTTTTATCATTCGGATCCTGAACCATAGAAGATCCATACCCACCATTATACACCTTGACCTCACCAACCGTACCCAATACTTTTGGATCTGTGGCTACAGCCTTATCCGGATAAGTTAAACTGACAATTGGATCAATAATCTTTGACACATCATTCTTGCTGCAGGAAGCACACAAAAGAGCAATCCCCAATACACTGTATAGTCTTTTCATAATTTATTCTATTATCCTGCAAACATAAACCTCGCATATTAGGCAATCATTAACAAATGTTTAAATAACTTACATCCACCGACCAAATCATAATGACAAATAAAAATAGATTGCCTTTATGGAATTTGCTTTTTCATTGCATCAAAGAAAAAATAGGCAAAGGAATTGGGGACGAACAGTATTGATCATTGTCAAACACCAGACCCCAATTCCGATGGAAACAAGCAGATAAACAATTATTCAAATGAAAAAGACAGTATTAGCCCTCCTCATCTTATTGGTATTTTCCAATGTGGATACAAAGTCTCAAATAAAACCCGGCCGTGAGGTACCCAGCTTAAAAATAAAAAATGAGCAACGTTTAGATGCAGCAAAACTCGTCGACCTAAAAGTGGCTGTCAGTATTTTTGGAAATATTGCAAAAACATCCATGACCATGACTTTCGAAAACACGACAAATCGGGATCTCGAAGGGGAACTTACTTTCCCGATGCCTGAAGGTGTTTCCGTTAGCGGTTATGCCTTGGATATCAATGGAAAATTACGCCAGGCGGTACCAGTAGACAAAAACAAAGGCACCGAAGTTTTTGAAAGTATAGAAACACGACGAGTAGACCCCGGGCTACTTGAAAAAGTAGAAGGAAACAATTTCCGAAGCCGAATCTATCCCCTACCTTCAAAAGGACGGCGTACGATCCAGATTAGTTATTCCGAGAACCTAACACCAGAATCCGATCAGGCGTTATACTATTATCTGCCTTTGAACTATAATTCCATTATTGAAAACGTCGAGCTGAACATCAACGTTTATCAAGGCAATAAAAAGCCAAGCTTTACCGAGCAGCCCGATGGTTCCTTGGCTTTTTCTGAACAAAACCATAACTACGCTGCTACATTACACAAGCAACAGTTCAAATCCTCAAAAAATCTCGCGATTAAACTCCCTTTAAACGAAAACGCCGTCTCAGGATTAAAACAATTCAACCAGGATGGCAGTTTTTACTTTCTAGCCAATGCAAAATTGGAAGTACCTAAACAAACGCAAAAAAAATGGGGCAACAGCATAGCCATTATTTGGGATCGTTCATTAAGTTCAAAAAATAGAGATCTGGAAAAAGAGTTCAGCCTCCTGGATCAGTTTTTCAGTGAAAATCAGAATATATCAGTGGATCTAGGCTATTTAGATATACGTTTCAGCAAAGCCCGGACATTTCAGATCAGCCAGGGAAACTGGGAAGAGTTGAGAAATCAGCTGAAACAAACAGTTTATGATGGTGGAACAGACTATAGCCAAGTAAAGAGCGGCGTGCTGCATGGCGCAAATTATCTCTTTTTCAGTGACGGACTTTCTACATTTGGCCAGAGCAAAATTGTGCTTGATCAGCCTACTTATTGCATCACCTCTTCAACCAGCTCAGACTATGCTAATCTCAAACAAATTGCCCAGACTCATTATGGGAAAATGGTCAATTTGACAAATACAACAAGCACTCAAGCCTATAATACGTTAAATTCGATCGACCTCCTCTTTTTGGGAGTAAAAGAACAATATGCTTTTACGGAAATCTATCCTGAGAAAGGCTCACCTGTTCAATCCTATTTTTCTGTTTCGGGACTTGGCAAAGACAGTGGGGCAAAAGAAATCACACTTTTAGTTGGTGATGGCACACAGATAATTAAAGAAATCAAAGTTCCATTAAAGTCTGACAATGGGGAGGTCGATCTGCAACAGATCTGGGCACAAAAGAAAATAAATGCATTAGACATCCAATACGAAGACCATCGGGATGAAATCGAAGCAATCGGAAAGCAATTTGGCATTGTGACACGGAATACCAGTTTAATCGTTCTGGAAAATGTAGAAGATTATATACGTTATGCAATTACACCGCCAGTGGAGCTGCTGCACGAATTCAATCGTCTCAAAAAAGAAGAACGCATAGAAAAGGAAGAACGCGTAGCAGATTTATTGACACAGGCCCAAAATATCACCGAGCAACTCCAATCCTGGTGGAATACCGACTTTCAGCAAAAAACGAAATACCCACAACGGGATCGGTCAGGTCGGTCGACTCATACAACTATTGCCCAAGACGAGCCCACTGCAACTATTGTTGCTCCCCCAATGCCGTCTCGTCCTTCGGCAAGCCCAGTGGCTACACCCGCGGTCGTGGAATCCAGATCAGCAGAGGGTGCTAACAACAAGAGCGTGTCTGCGTCCGCCAATTCAAGAGCAGCTAACGCAACAGTCAGCGAAGTAGCGCTGGAGGAGATCTCATCCACCGACGCACTTAAAGAATCCGTCACTGTAAATGCTGTTCAAGCATTAGAAGGGCGAGTCGCTGGAGTACAGGTAACGAATACCCGCGATCAGGTATCTGGAAAAATAAGTATTCCCGAAATTAAGGAAGACAACGCTTACCTAAAGGAGCTCAATCAATCCAAAGATCCTTACAAAAGCTATCTTCAGCTTCGGGATCAGTATATGGGTACACCAACGTTCTATTTTGATGTCGCCAACTTCTTTTTCAAAAGGGGAGATAAACAAAAAGCATTGCTTATCCTGAGTGCTATGGCAGACCTGCAAATTGAAAATGCTGATCTTTACAAGACCATTTCCTACAAGCTCCGGGAATGGGGAGATATTGACAATGCACTATACATAACCGGTAAAGTATTAAAATGGCGACCAATGGATCCACAGAGTCATCGTGACTACGCCTTAGTATTACAGGATAAGGGCCGTTACAACGAAGCCTTGGAAGAACTTTATGGCATCTTGATACAAAGCTATTCAGCGGAAGCCGCAAATAGAGATGATGGCATTGAAGAAATCCTTGTCATGGAGATCAACAACCTCATTAAACTTCAGAAAAACGCAACGGCTAAAGTTGCCGTAGAAAAGAAACTTGTCGCTGATCTACCTGTTGACATCCGGGTAGTCATCAACTGGAATTCCCAAAATACCGATATTGACCTCTGGGTCACAGATCCAAATGGAGAAAAATGTTTTTACAGCAATCCCGCAACAGCAATTGGAGGTCGGTTAAGCAACGACTTTACGGGAGGTTACGGTCCAGAACAATTCCTATTAAAAAAAGCATTGAAAGGAAAATATAAAATAGAAGCTGATTTCTATAATGATAGCTCCTTGACTCTGGCAGGTCCTGCTGCTGTGCTAGCTGAAATCTTCACCTATTATAGTTCAGGAAGACAAGAACGGAAACTCACGACAATCTACCTTGATCGTGACAAAGAAAGAAATATATTAGTGGGTGAATTTGTGTTTTAGTTCACCCGAAAGATAGGATTACTGAGAGATTCAAAAAGAAAAAGTAAGCCCGCTGCGAATTGGTTAGTTGAAATAGAAATGCAAAAGAACATAAGCAGATGGTGAAAGAAAAAAGGTGTCCGGCAACTCCGGACACCTCAGTAATCTTTAATGCAATTTACGGATGATAAGTTCTTTTTGTCTTTTCTCCAGTTTCGTTTTCACATAAGGGTAGGTAAAAACAGCGCCGAGAACGATACAGGCACCAAGGTAAAATCCACCGCTCATCGTTTCTTTCTGACCAAAGATCAACATAGCTAAAAGTATACCATAGACAGGCTCCAGATTGGTAGTTAATGCAACCGTAAAAGCAGATAATTCCTTCATCACTGCTACCCCCATCACATAGGCAACCGCCGTACAAACTACGCCTAATAATAAAAGATAAATCAGATCCTGTTGTCCCAATTTCATCTCAGCATTAAAATCTCCTGTAAATAGCATGAGTATACTGATCCAAAAACATGCTCCCAGCATTTCATAAAATGTGATCAGCGTTGGGCTGGATTTCTTGACCATTCTTGCATTGGCAATGGAAAATATACTTGCACAGAAAGCGCAACCGAGACCGGCCAATAAACCGACCAAATAATGAGTCTCGAACGAAAATATAGTATAAATCCCTACAATAATCACCAGACCGACGACAATATCCAGTAATGCGATACGTTTTTTGTTTACAATAGGTTCCAATATGGCCGTAAACAATGTCACCGAAGACAAAGTAACCAGTGTTACCGAGACGGTAGATACCTTAATGGAATAGAAAAACAAAACCCAGTGTAAACCGACAACGGCCCCGACCATAAAAAACTGAAGAAACTGTTTTCGAGAAACCAATATTGATTGTTTGGTCAACAGAAAATAGACCAACAAGGAAATAGACGCAATCGCCACACGATACCACACCAGATGAATAGCAGAAACAGAAATGAGACTACCCAAGATCCCTGTAAACCCCCAAATAAGGATTGTTAAATGCAGAATTAGAATATTCCGATTTAGTTGAATTTTAGACATATTCAATAGAATATAATTTATTTTGTAATGGCAATGAAAACGATTAGGAGCAGCACTTATTTTTCCCTTTGAGATAAACTGCTTAAGCTAATGATGATATGAATTGGAATTATTTTGGAGCCTTTATCGTCAGATAAATTGCCACCAAAAAGAACGTCACATTAGGAATCAATACCGCAACCAATGGTGGCAATCCTCCTTTCAGCGAAAACATAGTCGCAAATTGAATAAAAACAATATATGTAAAACTTAAGCCGATTCCGATACCCAAACTTAAACCAATCCCCCCTCTGACCTTTTTGGAAGAAAGAGCCACCCCCATTAGGGTCAAAACAAAAGCGGAGAATGGATAGACATAACGTTTATATTTCTCCAGCAACAGATCGTTCATTACCCCAGTCCCCCTTGTTTCCTCTTTATGAATACGAATATTGAGTTCACGGGTATCCATTGCAGTAAACATATTATCCCGTAATTCAAAATCCGATGGTTTCATGTCCAAGGTCGTATCTTTGACCGTTCCTTTGTCCATTCGCTCATGTAGACCATTAATAATACGATTGGTGTATCCCTCAATTTTCCATTTTGTCGCCACAGAATCCCATGTGATACGGTCTGCCATCATCTTCTCCCTCAATGTATCCCCCTTGAAAATCTCCAATACAAAACCATAGCCCGTTTTGGTGGTATTATCAAAATTATCAATATACACATAGCTGTTTTTATCCAGCTGCATATGCGTTGAGACACGAGAATTATCTTTCAACGGCTTCACATAGATATTCTCAAAATCTACCTTCATTTTATTGGTATGCGGAATAATGAAGATATTGAACACCAAAGAAACAATAAAGATCAATGTTGCAGATATCATATAAGGCCGCAACAAACGGTTGAAACTGTATCCCGCACTTAATATCGGAACAATCTCGGTCTGATCTGCCATTTTTGAGGTAAAAAAGATAACCGCAATAAAATTAATCAGTGGACAGAGAAAATTAAGATAGAATGGAATAAATCCAGCATAATACTCAAAGATAATCTTATCTAAAGGTGCCTTATATTTCAAAAAGTCATCCAATCTTTCGGACACATCAAAAACAACCATAACCACGGTGAATATGGCCATCGTGAACACAAATGTTGTCAGGTACTTTTTGATGATGTAACGATCGATTAACGAAAGCATATTGTTAGATTTGAGTATTAAGATATGAGATTTGAGACTCTACTTCTGCAAGCCCGGGGCTTACATACTTTATCTATATTTTATTTTTATGTGACTCTATTACAAACGTTGATCCAAAATTTTCACCATTTTATTTTTCCAGTCATAGAATGTACCATCTATGATTTTCTCCCGGGCTTGATTGACCAACCAAAGATAAAAATGTAAATTGTGTAATGAAGCAATTTGCGCTCCTAAAATTTCCTGTGATTTTATCAGATGTCTTAAATAAGCCTTTGAATAAAATAGATCAGTATGTAAATCACTTTCTGCTTCAATAGGCGAAAAATCATCTTTCCATTTTTCATTCTTGATGTTGATGATACCATTTTGTGTAAACAACATACCATTTCGCGCATTACGCGTTGGCATCACACAGTCAAACATATCAACCCCCAAAGCGATATTTTCCAGGATATTTACAGGAGTACCTACCCCCATTAAATAACGCGGTTTTTCTTGAGGTAGAATATCACAAACCACCTCGGTCATCGCGTACATTTCCTCTGCCGGTTCACCCACGGATAATCCACCAATTGCATTTCCATCCCGATTAAAGGATGCTATTGTCTCTGCGGATTTTATTCTTAAATCTTTATAAACCGATCCCTGCACAATAGGAAATAATGTCTGATCATATCCATAAAGGGGATCAGTGCTATCAAAACGATCTACACAGCGTTTCAACCAACGATGGGTCATATCCAAAGAACGACGTGCATAACCATAATCACATGGATAAGGTGTACATTCATCAAATGCCATAATGATATCCGCACCGATAATACGCTGCGTATCCATCACATTTTCTGGTGTAAAAAGATGTTTTGAACCATCAATATGCGAACGGAAAGTAACTCCCTCTTCTTTGATCTTACGCACCTCTGTCAATGAGTATACTTGATAACCGCCTGAATCCGTCAAGATCGGACGATCCCAACCATTAAACTTATGTAACCCTCCGGCCTTATTCAGCACATCCAATCCCGGACGCAGATAAAGATGATAGGTATTACCTAAAATAATCTGTGCTTCAATATCATTTTTCAACTCATGCTGATGAATGGCTTTCACCGTACCAGCGGTGCCAACAGGCATAAAGATTGGAGTTTGAATGGGACCGTGTGCAGTTTCGACAACACCCGCACGTGCTTTTGATAGTGTATCTTGTGCTTGTAGCGTAAATTTCATTAATATTTTCCTCTGTGACTAATTATATTCCAGTAGACAGATTCCGCGTATGTTTTTTTTCATAGCGCCAGTAAGACTGTTTTTCGTAACGGAAATAAGGTTCCGCTTACGGATATGTCACGCCCGTCTTTTCCTAAAATATGTTGCAAAAATACTATAAAAAGATTTGCAAACAGGATGTTTCAGGAATAAATTATCATTTTCCTTTATAAAAAGATTACGAATGCGCTTATCTTTGTGGGCTATGCTTGACCTACATGTATTTTTGGCCAATCTTCCATATATCATATTTGGGATATTAGGTCTTTTCCTATTGGCACAATTATATTACATCTTATTTGTTTACAGCAAATTGAGCAGGTACCAAATTGAAACGAATCAAACGGAAACCGATCTTCCTCCATTATCTGTCATTATCTGTGCGCACAATGAACAGGACAATCTTAGGGAATTTCTGCCCAGCATCCTCAATCAAGATTATACCAATTTCGAGGTCATTGTCGTGAATGATTTTTCTACAGACGAAACCCCTTGGGTACTTCAAGAATTTGATAAGCAATATGCTCATTTAAAGATTGTCGATATCAAAGAGCATATCCGGTTGAAACATGGTAAAAAATTCGCTGTGAGCATGGGGATCAAAGCTTCAAAATATGAAACTTTGGTATTTACCGATGCAGATTGCGTACCTCAATCTGATCAATGGTTGAAAGAAGTTGCTTCTGCCTTTAGACCAGAGACCGAAATCGTATTAGGCTATTCGCCCTATTTTAAGAAAAGAGGTTTACTCAATCTCTTAATCCGGTTTGAAACGAGCCACACTGCCATGAGTTACCTCTCCTATGCACTCAAAGGAGATGCCTATATGGGAGTCGGTCGAAACATGGCCTACAAAAAAGAGCTCTTCTTTCGAAATAAAGGATTTGCAGCACACATGCATATTAAATCTGGTGATGATGATCTTTTTGTCAATCAAAATGCAACAGCAATAAACGTCAATATCGCCCTTGCACCAGCTGCTATTGTTTACTCAGCTCCCAAAACAACTTGGAAAAGTTATTATAAACAAAAAGCAAGACATTCCGGTGCATCCACCATCTATAAAAAACGCCATCAACGCATGTTGGGAACCCAACTGGTTTCTGCGGTATTATTTTACCTGACTCTGATTGCTGTTACTATTGCATTCCCCACTCTTTGGTATGTTCCCCTTACAGCTTATCTATTGAGACTATTCGCCCAATGGGCCGTTTTTACATCTATTTACAAGAAACTCGAAGTGAAAGAACTGATTTGGTGGCTTCCTTTGGTAGACTTCATCTACTATTTCTATATTTGCATCAATGGTTTGTTCAGCCGAAAAAAGAAAAAAATAAGCTGGAAATAATTCACCTTTAAAACATCACATTTTGAATCCTACAGTCGATATCATCTACGCCTACTTTCCGAAATTAACGGATGTACAGAAAGAACAGTTTGCCAAACTTGCAGACCTCTATACCTTATGGAATAGCCAGATCAATGTAATTTCACGTAAAGACATCGATAGTCTATACCTTCATCATGTATTACATTCATTGGGTATAGCCAAATTTGTGCAGGAATTAGCTCCAGGAACACAGGTTTTAGATGTGGGAACTGGCGGTGGTTTTCCCGGCATTCCTATGGCTATCTTATTTCCAGAAGTTAAGTTCCATTTAGTAGATTCTATCGGAAAAAAAATCAAAGTAGTTCGTGAGGTTGCAGCCGCATTAGGACTTAAAAATGTTGAAGCCGATCATATTCGTGCCGAACAATTAGACGACAAATACGACTTCGTCATATCCCGAGCTGTAACCAGGCTCGGAGATTTTACACCTTGGATCCGAAACAAATTTACAAAAAAAGACAAAAACGGAATTCCAAACGGAATTCTCTACCTCAAAGGTGGCGACCTAAGTGAGGAAATTAAAGAATCCAAATTAAAAGCTGAATTGCACCCGCTTTCGAGTTACTTTAAGGAAGACTTCTTCGATACGAAATATTTGGTATACGTACCTATGTAGTTAAAGTTTTGCATTACCCATAGGAAACTGAAGTCGCCTATGGATAATGTCTACAGAATCTAGATAATATGTTAAGCACTTATGTATATAAGCGATCTTCTCATACCGATCATGCTCACGAAACCACTTTATAGCGGGTTCATAATATATCCTAAATTTGCGCAACGAATCTCCCGACAACTTACTGTATTCCTTCGTCAGCGGATACCATTCCTCCCGAATCAGATCCTGTTGGTATTCCTTTTCAAACTGTCGCTGAAGCTTTCTCGCATTCCGCCCTTTTCGACTTAACTTATTGTAAAGCTTATTAATACTCAGCCCTATCCCACCTTTCTTGGGCAAGTTAACCATCTCCTTGGTGTCTCCTAAGGTGTAAATGGATTTATAGCTTTCTTTTTTTTCGTTAAGCTTGTCCTCTGCCGGGTTATTTTTACGCTTAACCTGGATTGTATCTAATCGGAGTGTATCTTTCCCATTCTTCTTTTTTACAGTATCCTGCAAAACGAATTCTACAGGCTGAGCAAAAACAGGCAGATCAGAAGCCAAATAAACACAAAGAGCGATTAAAAATAGGAAACAAATACGTGCCATAGCTATAATTGATTAGCCTAAGATAATCAACAGGAAATAGGGCCGAAATGACTTTAACGATCTTTAACTTATTGCCCCAGTTCCTTTTTGATCTCCTCACCGATCAGGTTAACCTCTTCGTCCATGCCGAACATTGGCAACTCCGTTTCAGGATTCAGTTTCAACCAGGTGGTATCTGTATCCTTAATAATTTTTACATATTCCATTCCATCTTTAAAGACAACATAGGTATCCTCCTCCTCCGGAAAAACAGAATAAATCACATCACCTAACTCGATATCAAAAGGTTCTTTCATTTCCATGCTAAAAATATTATTAATCAAGCAAAGCTACCAAATCCAGCACATTTTTTCCAAACACGACCTCAATTTCTTCTCCATAAAAGAAAGTCTGCAAATGATATTGCATCAAATGCAATAAGACAAATGAGCAATCCTGCTCAAAAAATCATCAGCCAGTCACAATGATATGAAACGTTCGGTACAGAAACCCTGCACGATTTACCATTTCTATAATGGCACAAAACCCAAGGGATGTCATGATCCAGCCTATTTCTGTTGCACTTTCATCCAATCAAAGATTATACATGGGTTTAAAATAACCTTTGACACGAATTGTTTATTCTAATGAAAAGTCATACAAGATTTATAATTTTTCACTATATTTAAGTACCCAATTATGAAACTAATCTATCCCATAGCTTTGACTAAGATCAAGGGCATTGGCCCTAGAACAGCCCGTAGTATCATAGCCCATAGTGATAGCTTAGCGGATTTCTTTTCCTATTCAAAAAAAGATCTGATGCAAATCCCTGGAGTAAGGGAATCAATTGCAGATGCAATACGCAACAAAACATACCTGGAAGCCTGTGAAAAAGAACTAGCTTTTATTGATAAACATCGCATCAAAGCCTTATGGATCGAAGATAAGGACTACCCTGATCGACTCAAGCAATGTGATGATGCTCCCCTCATGTTATATTACAAGGGACATGCCGCACTCAACACAACAAAAGTGATCAGTATCGTTGGGACGAGACATGCAACATATTATGGGCAGCAGCTATGCGAAGACTTTATTCAAGGCTTAAATGAAAATCAAGATCTTCTGATCGTCAGTGGTCTAGCATATGGTATTGATGCATTGGCACATCGAAACGCCCTAAAGAACAATATACCAACAGTTGCAGTGCTCGGACATGGATTGGATCGGATATACCCTGCCTCGCACCGGGAGCTTGCGTCAAAGATGCTCGAACACGGAGGCTTATTGACCGAATTTACATCTGAAACCATACCTGAGCGGGTCAATTTCCCGATGCGTAATCGCATTATCGCAGGAATGGCAGATGTCACGATCGTCGTAGAAGCAGCAATCAAAGGCGGAGCTTTGATTACCGCCGAGATAGCAAATAGCTATAATAGAGATGTATGTGCCTTTCCGGGATCCATTTACGAAAAGAGTAGTGAAGGAACCAACTATCTAATCAAAACAAATCGGGCACATATGATCAGGCATGTTCAGGATCTCGAATATCTGATGAATTGGGAAATCAGTAAAAAAAATGAGGCAAACCAACAATTAGCGCTTCCCTTTAAATTGGATAAGGATCAAGAGCGCCTTTTTAACCTCATTCATGCAACAGGACAACTGGAACTTAATCAGATGATCGAACAGCTTCAATGGCCACAGAGTAAATTGGCGCTGGTCTTATTGGAATTGGAAATGCAATCACTGATCCATTCACTACCGGGAAAAGTCTATAAATCGCTTGGACAACCACTTGTAGCAACCAAATAAATTATCTGGAGGTTACACAACAAGATTTTAAATAATACATACAATATTTCTACAATAACCAAACATAACACTAAACCAATTATTAATGAACGACAACAGTACAAAGAGCATCTGGAAAGTCATCGGAGCCTCTTCCATGGGGACACTTATTGAATGGTATGATTTTTTTATTTTCGGAAGTCTCTCCATCGTAATATCAACGAAGTTTTTCCCCTCCGACAATCCGACAGCAGCCTTTCTATCTACATTAGCCACTTTTGCCGCTGGATTTGTCGTACGCCCTTTCGGCGCCTTGTTTTTTGGTCGATTAGGCGATATCATAGGACGCAAATACACCTTTATGGTGACACTAATGCTCATGGGTGGTGCAACATTTTTGATCGGCTGTATCCCAAGCTATGCAAGCATCGGTTTTTGGGCGCCATTAATTGTACTGATCCTACGTCTCTTACAAGGGCTCGCTTTGGGGGGTGAATATGGAGGCGCAGCCACTTATGTTGCAGAACATGCGCCAGTGGGGCAACGCGGTTATTGGACATCCTGGATACAGACAACAGCTACATTTGGCCTATTTATATCCCTCGTGGTGATTCTTTTAACCAAAAGTTTTCTGAGTGAAACACAGTTTGACAGTTGGGGCTGGCGCGTCCCTTTTCTGCTCTCCTTAGTTATGGTTTATGTATCATATCTCATCCGTAAAAAGATGAAGGAATCACCCGAGTTTAGTAAAGCTAAAGCTGAAGGGAAAACAAGTACAAATCCATTAAAAGAAAGTTTCGGGAATCGCTATAACCTCAAGTTTGTGTTACTAGCCCTATTTGGTGCAGCGATGGGGCAAGGTGTCGTTTGGTACACCGGTCAATTCTATTCCATGAGTTTCATGAAAACAGTCATGCATCTCCAATCTGATCAGGCTGATACCATTTTAGGTATCGCATTGCTGCTAGGCACCCCCTTCTTTGTCGTCTTTGGATGGCTTAGTGATAAAGTCGGACGTAAATGGATCATGTTGGGTGGCATGCTCCTAGCCGTACTGACCTACCGTCCAATCTACGAATCCATGTATCAGCTATCAAATGTGCAGCAGAAAACAAAATTAAATGAAACAACAACACCAAGTACCGAACAAAATTCAGCCATTGTTACCATCACCAAAAGTCAATATGACGATGGAACAGAAATGACCAGTTCAAAAATACAACATCAGACAGGTGAGCTTAAAGGAAAAGAAACGATCAAAACAACCACCCATTTGGCCGGGAAAAATTATATCCTGCTCGTTGCCCTTATATTTATTCAGGTGATCTATATTACGATGGTATATGGACCGATAGCGGCATTTTTGGTCGAACTATTTCCCGTAAAAATCAGATATACGTCCATGTCTTTGCCCTACCACGTCGGTAATGGTATATTCGGAGGGCTCCTACCTGCAGTTTCCACTTACCTCACCACAAATGCGGAAGCTTCCAATACCCCACAATTTTATTTAGCGGGATTAGGATATCCCATCATTATAGCCGCTGTCTGCTTTATCATTGGTAGCCTATATATCAACAACAAATCAACACCTCCAAACCATGAATAATCTAAAAAAGCTTCTTGGTATCGTATGGATCATTTTGGCCATATACACCGCATACTTTTCCATTTTTGAATTGGCATTACCTAAGATTTCAACAGGGCACCAAGAGGACCTGGTCTTTGGTATCATTATACTCTGTATCTTAACACCAATCATTTCTCTCGGTTTGGGGCTGTTTGGGTACTATTCTTTGTTGGGCGAGTACGACAGAGAGAAGATGTAATGCGTTAAAAAATACTTTATGGCCATCTTAATGGATTATTTATACCAGCAAGATGGCCCTCCGAACAATTTATTCTAATGAGAATCAGCACCCTAGAATAAAAAGGCATTTTTTCTTTCCTAAAACTATTTTTTTTTCTACTTTTGTGGCGGGTAAGTCTTCTACGACCAGCTCCCATTGACTCCCCCAGGTTGGGAACAAAGCAAGGGTATTTGGTTGAGCGGTGCGATAGGAGTAGCTTACCCTTTTTTTGTGCCCAAATTTTTGGTTCAATGCTCCTGCTTAACCTTAATTCAGCTCCTTTTTTAACAAAACAATTTGCGTTCTAAACTGGTCTATTATTATACATCGGAATATTAAAAATTAAGCTTTCTAGACAAATACACTGATTTACTGCCATTTACATTCAACGCAATTATAATTGTATATAAAAGCATTTTTATCTAAGTTTGTAATCGAATAAGAACTATCGTATGAGTTGGTTTAAAAGAGAAAAAGCTGGTATTAGCACAGCTACCGCTAATAAAAAAGAAGCACCAGATGGCATGTGGAACAAGTGTCCCACTTGTAAAAAGCCGTTGTTGCATCTTGAACAAGTAGAAAACGACTATGTTTGTCAATATTGTGACCATCATTTAAGAATTGGCTCCAAAGAATATTTTTCAATTTTATTTGACAATAACGAATTTACTGAACTATTCCCTAATCTAAATTCTGGTGATCCACTGGAATTCTTCGATTCAAAACCATACCCTGAACGCTTAAAAGAAAGTCAGGCAAAAACAGGCCTGAAAGATGCAATACGCTCAGGTCACGGAAAAATGAATGGCAAAGACATCGTGATCGCTTGTATGGACTTTAGCTTCATTGGTGGATCAATGGGATCTGTTGTAGGAGAAAAAATTGCACGTTCGATTGATTACTGTATTGAACATAAAATTCCATTTATGTTGATCTCAAAATCAGGTGGTGCGCGTATGATGGAAGCGGCATTCTCTTTGATGCAAATGGCAAAAACTTCAGCTAAATTAGCTTTATTGGCGCAAGCAGGACTTCCTTATGTTTGTCTATTGACAGATCCAACAACAGGCGGTGTTACTGCATCCTATGCTATGCTAGGCGATGTCAACATTGCTGAACCGGGCGCGTTGATCGGATTTGCTGGCCCTCGTGTTATTAAAGAAACAATCAAAAAAGATCTTCCAAAAGGATTCCAAACATCCGAGTTTGTCCTTGAACATGGATTTTTGGACTTCATAGTTGACCGTAGACAATTAAAAAACAAAGTAGCTACTTATCTCAAATTGGTCGGATAAAACGGACAAAAGGAAAGCTAAATAAAAAGAAGCTCTTAAAATATATTTTAAGAGCTTTTTTATGCTCTAATTAATTCCAGATTCACAATATTTATAAGTGATGCCAAAATGCCCAAATCTTCCTTTTTGACAAGTAATCGGGATCATCTTCGTGACGATAAGCTTCTCGCTCGAAAGAAATATGGAGATAGGCCTGATCAAAATCGCGCAAGCGAACAAAACGGATGACAAATTCACACAAATACCAAAGGTAGAACAACACAACCCCCAATTCCAATGCCTGGCGCAAATGGATGCGCTCATGGCGGATTAATGCCCTATTATCTTTAAAAAAGCCATATTTTAGAAATATAATAGGAAAGATAGTAATCGCATTAGCTTTACCAAAAGAGAATAAATTTGTCCAAAATTTGCTAACTATAATCATACGATCAATCAAAATAGGTTTCAAACCTAGCCAAACTTAGCTAATTTAGCCTTCATTTACAATGATAACTATAATGCATAAATAGCAACATCATAGTATCAAGGTCTGCAAGCCCTACAATAAGCCACACACCAAATGTTCATCACTTTTAAAAATCCGTTTGGAATCAGAAAACAATTCGCTATTACCGACTCATTTTCATAGCTCTATTTCCTCCTGAACTAAAATAAGAGATCGCAAAATTTCTTTTTGAACTGGAATTTTTATTAAGTTTGCTATAGATTAATTGCGAAGATATGCCGTACAAAGAGCGTGAAATAAATAAATTGTATTATACAATGGGAGAAGTGACAGAGATGTTTGATGTAAATGCATCCCAGATACGTTTTTATGAGCGTGAATTTGATATTCTTCAACCCAAGAAAAATAAAAAGGGCAACCGTCTCTTTACGCAAGAAGATATCGCAAACCTCAAAATCATCTTCAATCTTGTCAAAGAAAAAGGATATACGCTACAAGGCGCAAGAGACTATCTCCGTGACAATAAATCCGAAGCAAAAGAAAATCAACGCGTAGTGGACTCTTTAGAACGGTTAAAAAGCTTTCTCTTGGAAGTACGTGATTCCTTATAAGCAATCAAAGATACGCTGTCCTACGACTACTTTATCCCGAAAATTGGTTACTATCAAGAGAGAACACGAAATAAACGGCTTCCGCTTTTCACTTAAAATCATATATTTATAGTATTGTAATCCATCGCGTAATATAATCTATAAAAAGCAACCCCATGAAGATCGTGATAAAAAGGATTTATGATCTACCCTCACCCGATGATGGTTATCGTATGCTTATCGACAGACTTTGGCCACGTGGAATGACTAAGGAAAAAGCCAGTTTGTCAGAATGGAATAAAAACCTATCCCCCTCCTCAGAGCTCCGTGTCTGGTTTCACCAAAACCCAGATCTATGGGATGATTTCGCAAAAAAATATAGAGAAGAACTCGATCAGCAGGACTTTGGAAAAAAATGGCTGAAAGCCCATAGGCAACAAACCGTCACGACATTGCTGTATGCAGCTAACAACAAATTACACACACATGCCACAATTTTGCAGCAATATCTAAAGGACCTTCAATTGACTATGTAATCGATATGCTTACGGATTCCTGCATTGGGCTAGCGGCAGCAATTTTTCTGGCAAATAAAATCTGATCTATAGAAGTCTTTAAATAGATCTTTTATTGGCTATCTCTCATTAAGTTCAATAACTTCTAGGTTTTCGATTTTATCTTTATTTATCTCAAAGCGCATGAGTGTTCTTACTTTATGCCAACCATGTTTTCCTGCAGCTCCGGGATTGAGATGAAGACAACTGATTTTCGGGTCAAACACAACTTTAAGAATATGGGAGTGTCCTGTGATAAACAACTTAGGTGGATTTGCCATTAACTCGGCCTTTATCCGTGCTGCATACTTGCCAGGATAACCACCAATATGGGTCATAAAAACCTCCACCTCCTCACAGGTAAATCGCAAATCCTCGGGAAAACGTAAGCGAAGATCTTTTCCGTCAATATTACCGTATACCCCACGCAAAGGCTTAAAAGCTTCCAATTGGTCCGCGACATCAGCATCGCCAAAATCTCCTGCGTGCCAAATTTCATCACAATCAGCAAAGTACTTGAATACAGATTCATCTAAATAAGAATGTGTATCCGAAAGAAGTCCAATTTTTGTCATAGTCTAGAAAGCTAAAAAATAAGGTGCCAAGGCGTCCTTGTAAGATTCCGAGTAAATGCCTTTGGATTTATAAATCACAAATTCGCGCTGGTCAATCGCCGTTGTCTGCATACGCCCAAAGGTCACAATCTTTCGAATAACAGGATCCTTATCGAATGATCTTATCTGAATTTCAGCAGTACAATACAACCCATGATCAATCGCTAGTGCGGTTAGGGTTTCTGCAAGTTGAGTAGGGAGAATCAAAACGAGATTACCCCCGGAAGTTAAATGCAACGATGCAAAGTATAGCAATTCACGGAAAAAGTCCAGATCAGTGTGCCGGGCCAATTTCCTCCGCGCATCTGGGTTATGCAACGAATCTGTATAAAAAGGAGGATTCGATACAATCAGATCATAGTGTTCGCCTGTTTGCAATTGTTGAAATGACTTGGCATGTAATACAAGACGGCTCTGAAAAATCGAATTACTGAAGTTTCTGCGCGCCATCTCTGCAGCCAACGCATCTATTTCCACAGCCTCTATCTGACTATCTATCAAGCGTTGAGCCAGCATAAGGGCAATCACGCCAGTACCAGTCCCCACATCCAAAACACGTTTTGCACCCTTTGTATCAACCAATGATGCCAGCAATACCCCATCCGTATTGATCTTCATCGCACAATTGGATTGATCAACTTCAAATTGTTTAAATCGAAATATTGACGCCATGAGCCAAAGATAAAACTTTTGGAATGTTTGCTGCAAAATAACGACAGCATCATACAATTAATTTGTTAATTTAGTCTCTGATAAATCCATAATCCATGATGATCCGTCAGTTCATTTTTGCAGTATTCCTATTAATCTGTTTCCCTGCGACACAAAAGGTATGGGCACAGGAAACATGTGAAAAACACACCGCAGAAATCCTCCCCCTACTAACAGGTACACTGAACAACAATGAGTTCAACCGAATAGAACCATTATTAAATACCCTACAAGCCAGTTGTGGTGTAACGGAATTTGGCCAACGTTTGCGGATTCTTCTGCTCATAATCGAAAAAAAGAATAGTTCCGCAGAAATTGAACGTTATATCAACAATCAATTGGATAAAACATTTGTTCAACGCTTAGATGCGGCCGACCGGGATGACTTTGCGGCTCAGTATGAACAAAATAAAGAAAAGTACAATTTCTACCCCTTGCGACATCCCTTGGATAATTTAATCAAGATCAGAGCCAAGGCACTCGTGTCATCAAGCAATTATACGCTCAATAATGATGAAAGAGATATTCTTCAACTATTTGCTGACACGGACACTCCGGAAAATGGGCAAGCAGACCAGGATTATACCCAAGATGCTGAAAGACCTATTACCCCTCCTAAAACCTATGGGAACAGAAGTAAATCCAAATTAGGTTATGTCCCTTTGGTCGGTGTAATGAGTCCCTTAGGTGGTTCGAATAAGATCTTTGGCAGCAATGTCACCTTAGGGTTTATGTTGATGAGTTCTTTGGAACGTAAATTTATCTTCGAGGGAGGTTTTAAAGTACGGATCAATTCAAATGATAGAAATATCGACTATAATTATGAAGGGTCCAATGTTACGGTCAATTCTTCCGCAACGGGATTTATAGGCGGTGCTGTAGGATACAAAATTTTTGATAATGAAAAATGTATTCTGATTCCCAAGGGAATAATAGGAATAGATATTACAGATACAGGTATTACGGAAAGTATCTATTCAGACGGTTATTATGATCCAGACGGCTACTACTACGAGGGTGGTTACAACGATCGCATGGTCACCATTAACAATGTGCACCTGGGATTGGGCTTCGCCTCTCTTTTTCAGATGAAGAATAAGAAATATGTCGGTATTGAACTTGGTTATCACTATGCACCTTATGACGCAAGCAGCAAGGTCCTCACACCGATACAATCAAACTATGGGAGTGTAGAAGTCTTTTTCAGATTTTAGTTTAAAATAAAACCTTCATGCTCTCACAAGTACAAACAGCTATGAAAATCGAATGAAGGTTCTTTCTTGCAAATAAATAAAGCGAAGCGAGCTCATTGATACCTTAAAGAATACGGATCAATAAAAAACAGACCATTCAGAAAAAAAATACCATTCATTTAGCGACAACAATGGTTCATGCTAAATGAATGGTATTTTTTTAAGCGGTTATATCACTCGTTAATTTTTTAGTAAACGCTGGATTTCATCCAGTTTCATCAATGCTTCCACAGGAGTCAGCGAGTTAACATCCAGGTTATTCAACATATCGCGGATTTTATTTAAAACAGGATCATCAATAGAGAACATCTGCAATTGGTAAGCCTGTTTCTGAATCTTACGCATACTATCTTTGATCTGCTCCCCACCAGTACGTTCCTGTTCCAATCGTTTTAAAATCTGATTGGCACGGTTCAATAACTTTGGCGGCATCCCCGCCAGCTTGGCAACATGGATACCAAAACTATGCTCCGATCCCCCTGGTACCAGTTTACGCAAAAAGATCACTTTATTATTGACCTCCTTTACAGTTACATTATAATTTTTGATACGGTCAAGCGAAGTTGACAGCTCATTCAATTCATGATAGTGTGTCGCAAAGAGAGTCTTCGCTTTAGCCGCAGGATGATTATGCAAATATTCTGCTATCGCCCAAGCGATTGAAATTCCATCATAGGTACTTGTTCCACGTCCAATTTCGTCCAAAAGGATCAAACTCCGATCAGACAGATTATTCATGATACTGGCCGTTTCGTTCATCTCTACCATAAATGTAGATTCACCTGAAGAAAGGTTATCTGAAGCCCCTACACGAGTAAATATCTTATCCACTAAGCCTATTTTAGCTTCCTTGGCTGGCACAAAACAACCGATCTGGGCCATCAATACAATCAAGCCAGTCTGACGGAGCAGGGCGGATTTACCGGCCATATTGGGACCAGTAATAATAATAATCTGCTGCGCTTTCGGGTCAAGATAAGTATCGTTGGTAATATAGTCCTCCCCTATAGGTAGATTTTTTTCGATAACAGGGTGACGTCCCCCCTTGATATCCAAAATCTTACTATCACTAACTACCGGTTTAACGTAGTAGTTTTTCTCGGCGACGATAGCAAAGTTGAGTAAAACATCCAACTTCGCAATAAGTTGAGCATTTAGCTGAACCGGCTTAATATATGCTGCAATGGCAGCCATTAGCTCGGCATACAATCTATTTTCCAATGCCTGGATCTTTTCCTCCGCCCCAAGAATTTGCTCTTCATATTCTTTGAGTTCCTCTGTGATATATCGTTCGGCATTCACCAAAGTCTGCTTACGTATCCATGTTGTTGGAACCTTGTCTTTATGCGTATTGGTTACCTCAAGGTAATAACCAAAGACATTGTTAAATGCTATTTTTAAAGATGGTATACCCGTCAATTCAGATTCCCTCTTTTGAATTTCCAGCAAATAATCTTTACCGCCAAAAGAAATCTTGCGAAGGCGATCCAGTTCCGCATCCACTCCGGCAGCGATTACACTACCCTTATTGATTGCCACAGGAGGTTCTGCCTGCAATTGTTGTTCAATCCGTTCACGAATCGCCACGCAGGCATCCAATTGATCGGAAATCAGGGCCAAAGACTGCGCATCCTTACGGTCGGTCAATTCCTTGAGTTTTTCGATAGCATATAATGCGCGTTTCAATTGGACGATCTCTCTAGGATTGGCTTTTTGGAGTCCAATTTTTGATATCAGCCGTTCCAGGTCACCAACTTGCTTGATCTGGCCGATCAGGTCGTCACGCAATTCACGGTTGTTAAAAAAGAAATCCACGACATCCAAGCGTTCCTGGATACCCTTTTTATCTTTCAATGGCATTACAATCCAGCGCTTGAGTAGACGTGCCCCCATTGGACTGGCTGTATGATCGAGGACATCCGATAGGGTAACAGCATTTTCATTCATGGAACCGATCAGTTCCAGATTACGGATCGTAAATCGATCGAGCCACATAAACCGGTCCTCTTCGATCCGTGAAAGCGTAGAGATATGTTGTAGATTACGGTGTTCTGTCTCATTGAGGTAGTGCAGCGCAACCCCAGCAGCAACGATGCCAGCCGGCATCCGGTCCACACCAAAGCCTTTCAGCGAAGCCACTTCAAAGTGCTTTAGCAACGCTTCGGTAGCATAATCTCCGGTATAAGGCCACTCATCCAAAAAATAAGTATAATAATGTGCCCCGAATTGTTCGATAAAATCCTTACTCTGTTTCTTTGGCAAAATAATTTCAGTCGGTTTGAAACCCTGAAGTAGTTTATCGATGTAAGATGTACTTCCCTGAGCAACCAGAAATTCACCCGTCGAAATATCCAAAAAAGCAATACCGATCTTATCCTTATCCGTAAAAATAGAAGCGAGATAGTTATTCGATTTCTGTTGAACAATATTATCGTTGTAAGAGACACCCGGAGTAACCAATTCGGTGACACCGCGTTTAACGATCGTCTTGGTTGTTTTGGGATCCTCCAGCTGATCACAGATTGCTACCCGTTGACCTGCACGCACCAATTTAGGGAGATAAGTCTCCAGAGAGTGGTGCGGAAACCCCGCTAAAGCCGTTTCTGATTCAGAACCATTTCCCCGCTTGGTCAAAACGATACCCAAAATCTGAGCCGCCTTGATCGCATCCTCACCAAATGTCTCGTAAAAATCGCCAACACGGAACAACAATAACGCCCCAGGATACTTGATCTTGATCGCATTATACTGCTGCATTAACGGTGTTACTTTCTTTTCTTTTGCCAACTTCTAAAATCAAATTTGTGAAGCGTAAAAATAGGATAATATCATCGCTTTGACAAATTACAATATCGAACAAATTTTAACATTAATTAAGAGGGCATGATTTTTTTAAATTAATATATTTGACTTACATATAAACCACTTGTTATGAAAGTCTATATTATTGCCTTATTGCTTCCACTATGGCTGCCATGTATGCTTTATGCACAAAAGAATCTTGAACCACTTTCTCTAACAGATAATTCCTATGATCAATTGAGTAAAAAGCAACTGGCGAAAGTGACCGGTAAAATCCTAAATGCTAGTCAGGAAGAGTTATCCAAAATCCAAATCCAGTACAGTATCGTCAATTTGATGGGCCCGCATCAAAGTAATGCAACGATACCAGTAAACGCTGATGGCACATTCGAATTTACACAAACGCAGAACGCGCCCTATCAGCAAGTCTGGTTCAAATTGGGTGACTATGCCTATACCTGCCTTTATCTTCAAGACGGTTTAGAACTTATCTTTGATTTAGAAAAGCTGAAGAAGAAAAACGTTTACATGATCGGTGATGGCATTTCCTTCGCTGGAAAAGATGCAGAAGTAAATCGACAGATGAATGCGTACATTTTATTCGATAAGGAGCATAATCCCGATTTTTATAAACCTCTGCGAGAGCTCGAGCCCAAAGACCCGCACTTTCAGCAAAAATTAGACTCCCTATTTACAATTCAAAGAAATACAAATACAGCATTTTATAAAGCATATAATACGACCTGCAAACCACTAATTGATGCGATGACCAATGCGCAGTACACCTTCAAACTGTTGAATTACTATTTGACGAATAGAATCAAAAAAGAAATCGGTGATGATCTATTAATCCCAATTTACTCCATTTCCAATGAAGTTAGCGAGTATTGCCGATTTTTAAATTATTATACCAAATATGTTCTCTATCCGGACAACGAAAGTCGTGACGACGTTGTTAAAGTATCCGATTATATTACCAAAATTTTTCCAGAAAACTATGCTGATATCGTCAATCTAAAATTCGAGGATAATGATATCCAAACTCAAAATACCATGTATAGTAATTTATTGCCCAAATTAAGAAGTGCATGGGCCAGAGAAAACCTCGGTATTGAAATAAGGAATTTAACAACCAAGCAGGAAAAACTAAAAAGGATGCTCGACACTGCACCTACAAAATCCGTACAAAGCTCTTTCGGCACATTAATAAAAGAGTTCCCTTTCGATGCAGCATTATCAGTGAACAATACGAAAACTGGTGCCGAGCTTCTTCAGACCATCAAGGCAAAATATCCGAACAAACTTATCTTATTGGATATATGGGCGACCTGGTGTGGACCCTGTCTTGGTCAGATGCCCTATAGCAAAAAACTACATCACCAAGCAAAGGAGGAAAAAGTTCCGGTAGAATTTATTTACCTCTGTACGGACGCTTCCTCTGACCAACAAAAGTGGATCAACAAAGTAGCAGAACTGGAACAGCCAGGCACACATCTCTTTGTTGAAAATAATTTGATTAGCGAACTATTTTCCCTATTTAACCGTTCCGGATTTCCAACATATGTTGTTATAAAACCGAATGGCGAAATAGATACAAAAGCCATATCGTGGATGAGTGGTGTAACTTTGGAAAAATTAAAAGAAATGATGAAGTAACGCATGGAAGTATAAACTTTTGATGTTATGTTTGCACAAATATTGTAGTGATATGGCCATCAAGAGATCTGGTAAGCAAAATACAACCAGCAAGCAAAAAAATACCTTTAAGAAAGTTTCCTTCAATCCGTTGAAGTCTATCAAATTACCCATTCTCCGCATTATAAGTAGAGTTGTTCTTTATTTTATCGGTATTAGTCTTTTTTGGGTGATTAGCTTACGCTTCATTAATCCGCCTATTACCTGGTTAATGATTCAACGTGGTTTTGAACTTAAGGAACAGGGAAAAGGGTTTAAGTTAGAAAAAAACTGGTTGAGTTATGATGAGCTTTCGGATAATCTAAAGCTAGCAGCGATTGCAGGTGAGGATGCTCATTTCATGACACACTGGGGTTTTGACCTTAAAGGCATTCAAAATGCCATCAAGAAAAATGCACAGGGTAAAAAACTCCGTGGCGGAAGTACAATTAGTCAACAGGTTGCCAAAAATGTCTTTCTCTGGCCGGGACGTTCCTGGTTAAGAAAAGGATTCGAGACTTACTTTACGGTCTTGATTGAAACATTTTGGAGTAAAAAACGTATTCTCGAAGTCTATCTCAATGTCATTGAAATGGGACAGGGAGTTTATGGAGCAGATGCAGCTGCTGAATATTACTTTAGCAAAACAGGAAGCAATCTGTCTAAAAAACAGGCCGCATTGATTATTGCGATCTTGCCAAATCCGCGCGAATGGGATGCCCGTAATCCTTCTGCTTATGTCAACAGAAGGGCGAATGCGATCGCCAAATATTTACATCATTACACTATTCCGGAATAATAACCCCCTATTGGATCTTAGCATTAAATATGAAGATTTCAGTGATCTGGCACAGCAGATAGAATTCAGATAACTTGCTTTATCTTATTCATTGCTATCTCGTAACAACATAAAAAAACGCCATTGATGAAATGGCGTTTTTTTATATCCTCTTTTCGTTATGCGAATAATCTTTTGTGCCAGCTTTCCTTAAAAGGAACCACCCAAGCATTATCCAATTGATGCTCGTAGGTAATCGTATTATCAAACACAAGCGTGTTATCATTTATTTCACCTGCAGCCAATAACCTTTCAAAACCCGAACGATTGACTACTGCGACGACGCCGCTCGTGGACTTATACGCAAATTGCATACGATCGAAGAGTTGTACCCCGTACTTTTCTTCTATCCCTTTCAGAAAACGAACAGAGCTATCTACAGAGCAACCGGAAGCAGCAGCAATATCCTCGTCAACCTTTAGGATAATAAAAAGATGATCGCGAAGCTCAGCGGAAGCAGACAACGGTTTTCCGTGAACCTTCCATTGTTCAGCAAAAGCGGCCAGTTCCACCGAAATTTGCTCTCCTTCTTCAACCGAAAGTATACGATCAGCCTGATAAATCCAAATACGTTTCATAAGTACACTCCTTTCTTTTATTAAATTAACCTATATAATAGGGTGAAATCATCAAATAAACAATGACACCTGTCACGGCAACATAGAGCCACATGGGGTAAGTAATCCGTGCAAGCTTTTTATGTCGCGCATACGATCCCGAGATACCTCTTACAAAAGTAAAAAGTACAAACGGTATAATTATAATAGACAAGAGAATATGCGTGATCAATATAAAGAAATAGATTGGTCTCAAAATTCCCTCACCCCCATATTTTGTTTCAATAGACGTCATGTGATAAGCTACATACATCGCCAAAAAAGCCAAGGAACAGGCAATACAACATTTGATCAAACGTTCATGCAGCGCTTTGTTACCTTTCTTTATTGCAGCTACCGCCCAAAACAGCAAAATCGCAGTAATACCATTGATCGTCGCATAAATAGGCGGCAAAAACGTCAATGGCTTCACATCATAACCTAATTTTTGTAGATTGACTGTAAACAATACGGCCACGACAACTGGTATCACAACAGAAAGCACCCAAATCCACCTACTGTATTTTTTCTCTTTGATAAGACTCTCTTCCATATTTCTAAAATCTCTTTTGTTCTATCGTAGCGGGATGATTTCGGATCTCCTCCACCAACAATAATTTAATTTCATCTTCCAACCGATCAATATCCGTCTTGACATTGATATCATAGATACCTCTGATCCGTCCCTTTGTGTCAAGCAAAAGATAGTTGGATCCGATGATAAAAGGTTTTGCTTTGTCTTTACTTGCGATCGCATCCTGTAACAAACTCTCTTTGGCAAATTTAAAGATATCAACAGAAGGATCTGTCACAAAAAACCAAGATTTAGTCCAGGGTTTGTAAACTTTAGCATATTTCGCGAGCACCTCCGGAGTATCGTATGTGGTATCAACTGTAATGGAATACAGCTTTACCTTTTTATTATGAATAAAACGATTGGCGATCTGATCTAATCTTTTAATCATCGTTCTTGACAGCGATGCATCCCGCGAATACATCAGGTGAACGACCGAAAGTGTCGTATCATTATCCAATAAATGTACAGGCTTACTATCGTAATTAACGAAATTGACCGAAGGCACAGTATGATAGATTGTATCAGGGATATCCCGTCCCCATTTACGGTGCGTTGTTCCAGGAACTTCCTTCTTCCCAAAAATAGGTAGGGAAATGTAGCTATTGGAACCACTTTTATTTAGTATAAAATATAAAAATCCTGGCAATAAAAGAATTACTGCCAGGATCAATATAGTTTTAATACCTTTCTTTTGTCCAGTATTATTATCCATTATTCACTTTATCTATTTATTTGGAAACAATTGATGCTCCTGAAAAGCACCAGCCAAGAAACCTCCCTCAACTAACATCAGGACGATAAAATAAATAATAAAAATAAAGACTATTGCTACGGTAACGATGAAACTCGATTTTTCAAATTTCAAGTGCATAAAGAATGCAACGATATAATATGCTTTAACCAAAGTTAAAACGATATAAATAGTATTTACCAATGCACCTTTGGTTAAAATTTGCCAGTGGTGAACAAAACCTAATGCAATTAAGAACTCTAGACAAGTAAGCGCCAAAAGTACGCCAAATACTCTCCAGATGGCTTTCTTATCCATCCCACCTTCGTGAGCGTGCTCTCCGTGAGCGATATTATCTTGATATTGTGACATAGCGATCTAAAATTATTAATTCAGTGATTAGATTAAGTAGAAGAATGTAAATACGAATACCCACACCAAATCCACAAAGTGCCAATATAAACCTACTTTTTCAATCATTAAGTAAGAACCACGATTTTCGAATGTATTATTTAACGTCATGAAAAGAATGATGATGTTTAAAATAATACCAACTGTAACGTGGAAACCGTGGAAACCTGTGATCGTAAAGAACAAGTTTGCAAATTGCAACGCCGAAGTATAGGAAATATCGTGTGTAAAGTAAGGTAACAATGCCGTCTTAATTGCATCTCCCTCCAAACCAGTCGCTGGGTTTTTACCAAACCAGAATCCCATGTGGTGTAAGTGGGTCCACTCGATAGCCTGACAGCCTACGAAACAGATACCACCCAAAATCGTCCAAAGCATCCATTTAACGACTTCATTCTTTTGATTACGGTGGCCAGCTTCCACAGCCAAAACCATCGTTACCGAAGACATAATCAAAATAAACGTCATCAAACCAACGAATACCAAAGGTTGACCATGATCAGCAATACCCGGGATAGATTGGAAAATCTTATCAGGATCAGGCCATGTTGGGTGAGAAAAGCGTTGCGCGCCGTAATAAACCAAAAATGCAGAAAATGTGAAGGCATCCCCTACCAAGAAAAACCACATCATGATTTTTCCATACTCTAAGTTCCAAGGTGATTTTCCACCATTCCATGGACCAGTTTTTACCTTATCCAATTGCGATACTGTTGTACTCATTGTTTACTATTATTGATTCAAAAGTAAGAAAACATATATATAAATCCATAAAAGATCGAGAAAATGCCAAAAAATACTGGCAAGATCCATGCGGAAAAGATTGCCGTCCTTAGGAAGTTTGTTAACTCCTATAATCGCGCCAATCAAAACGATCAAACCCGCAATAATATGTGCCAAGTGCATCCAAATAAAAACGTAAATAAACGATTGGGATGCATTGTTATTCACAAAATAAACACCTCTTTCGATTAATACGTTCCAAGCATGTACCTGTAACGCAAAAAACACGATACCCAAAACAAAAGTGACCATCAACAATGCCTTTTGTTTGGAAGAATCACCATTTTTAGCCGCTTTATGCGCTAAAAACATCGTAAGACTACTTACCGCAATCACAATTGTGCTATACAATAGTGCATTTGGTAATAAGGTCTTGATCCCTTTGTCCACGCCACTCGCTGTGTATACAATGAAACCACTGGATAACGCAGCAAACATCATGAACATACCCAACATACCCAACCAAAGGTTGAATTTCTGAGCCTTTCTCTGTACTAACTTCTCGTCAGTCTGTGCTTGTATATCTAACATTATTTCAAAGGAATAAAGTTAAGCAATAATACGAGTTGTGTAACAGGTAAATAGATGAACGATGTAAACATAACTTTCTTTGCCGAAGGAATATCACAATTCTTAAAAAGCAAATAGCCATAATAACCAAACATCAATCCACCAATGACCGACACTATCGTAAACCAAATTCCACCAAAGCCAAAATAATAAGGTATAAATCCAGCAGGAATCATTAACAATCCTGTAATGAATACCATAAAGGCTGATATCTTATCACGTTTTGTAGTTGGTAACAACCTAAAACCAGCCAATTTATAGTCATCATCCACAACCCAAGCGATTGCCCAGAAATGTGGAAACTGCCATAAAAATTGAATCGCGAACAAAACAAAGGGAATAATAATAATTGCGGCTTCGTTGTGTCCACTGTAATAGGCCAGATCATCCTGTGAAAAGGCCGCATAATAACCAATTAATGGTGGAAATGCGCCCGGAAATGCCCCTACAAACACGGCTATTGGTGATTTTCTTTTTAACGGCGTATAGATAAATGCATAAAGTAGGATACAAAAAACCGACAGCAAGCCAGCGACAAAATTTAAGCGGACCAATACCAAGGTACCCAAGATGCCCATAAAGACACTCATTACCAAAGCTTGACCTGTTGTCATCCGACCAGAAGGTAGCGGTCTATCCTCTGTACGTTTCATCAACTTATCTAGATCTTTTTCGATGATTTCGTTAAAACCATTGGCAGAACCTGTTACCAGAAAACCACCTACGGTCAACAACAACCAATTGATCCAGAAAATTTCACCCTGTTGTTTTGATCCTATCAGAAAAGCAATTGACGCGGAAAATACCACCGTCAACGTAAGTCTTAACTTAACTAGCTTTTTAAAATCTGAAATAAATTCTTTCATAATTAAAAGAGACCTCCTACTACCAGTGTATTCAAACACATACTTTTTAACATAAACATCTCGAATTTCAAAATTAGTGCCTTTGCTTATTCAACAGCAACAACAGATAAAATTGAGCACCAAATAAAAGTGTCCCAACAACCAGATGCGTTGTCTGTGCAAATGCAGGTATTGCAAATCGAGCTAAGATAATTCCTGATAGCATTTGGATACCCACGAGGATCAACACGATCAAAGCAAATTTAAACTGCTTAGATCCCGTATTGAAACTAGTGCGGACCAAAAAGAATAATACAATAACTAAAATCAAAGAACAATATGCCAACCATCGATGTACTTCGAATTGTTGGCCAATAGCTGTTATAAAATCGGCACGGGCAATGTTGGAGCCAGTCAATAAATCAACTTCCTCCCGAACCCCCGTTCCGACGATCACCTGCGTTAACATCAACAAAATGGAGATCAACGCAAGACCTTTTAATACGCTTAAAGAACGATTAACCAATATGGTCTTGTCACGTAGCGTAACCGCTTTAAAGTATGTATATATACTAATACAAACAATTACAAGCGCCAAGAGCATATGTACTGTGATGATCCAGGGCATCAAATTGGTTGATACCACGATCGAACCTAACCAGGCTTGAATGACCACAACAAAAAGATTAACCACTGACCAAACAACGATCGAACTTTTTGATTTTATATACGTGAAGGAATAAACTGCGGTAAACAATAAACAAAATCCAGAAATAACGCCTACCAAGCGATTGATATACTCCGTCCAGGTCTTTGCAACATTAAATTCCTCATGCTGCAAAATACTTTTGTCGGTACGAAGCTTATAAGCCATTTCCTTATCACCAAAAAATTCTACGATCTTGGCGAAACGTTCATTCTTTTTTGCTCTCCCTTCAATATAATGCTGTTCGTATCCTTGTGGTAATTGGGAAATATCTGTGGGCGGAATAATACGGTTGAAACATTTTGGCCAATCTGGACATCCCATACCTGAACCTGTACTCCGCACAACACCCCCAGCAATAATGACCATAAACAGTACGATAATCGTAACAAAATTGGTCTTTATAAATCGCTTTTCAGCAGCTGGAAACATAATACTACCCCTACCTCTTAAAATACAAACTTGTATAAAATAGAGTAGGTACAAGCCCTACTCTATTCTACTAAATCTTATTAGTCTTTTCTACCATTTTGAGCATTCCATTCTGCCTGGATACGCTCAGCTTCCTCATCTCCTTCAAAATCGTGAGGCAAATTCGAGCTCATTGTTTCAGAGAAAGGAACATCTTGAGGAATGAAATCCTCACCATGACCTGGCTTACTGTAATCGTAAGGCCAACGGTGTACTGTTGGAATTTCTCCTGGCCAGTTACCATGAATATGTTCTACTGGAGTAGTCCATTCCAACGTGTTTGATTGCCAAGGATTTTGTGTTGCTTTCTTACCGAAGAAGATCGAGTAAAAGAAGTTCCATAAAAATGCAACCTGTCCCAAAGCAGCAATGATAGCAGCCCAAGTAACTAATTGATTCACAGACACCCATTTTGCCATGAAAGCAAACTCGGTAAATGCATAATAACGACGTGGCACACCATCAATACCCATAAAGTGCATTGGGAAGAATACCAGGTAAGCACCAATGAAAGTCAACCAAAAGTGTAAATAACCCAATTTCGTGTTCATCATACGACCAAACATTTTAGGATACCAGTGGTAGACACCACAAAGCATACCGAAGATGGACGCAGATCCCATTACCAAGTGGAAGTGGGCTACAACGAAATATGTATCGTGCAAGTTGATGTCCAATGCCGCGTTACCCAAGAACAATCCTGTTAAACCACCGGAGATAAAGAAAGATACCAAACCGATAGCAAACATCATTGCAGGTGTAAAACGGATATTACCTTTCCACAAAGTTGCTAGGTAGTTGAATGCCTTAACAGCAGAAGGAACGGCAATAATCAACGTTGTGATCATAAATACACCACCTAAGAACGGATTCATACCTGTCACAAACATATGGTGACCCCATACGATAAATGACAATACAGTAATACCGATCAAAGAGTAAACCATGGCATGGTAACCGAAAATTGGTTTACGTGAATTTGTAGCAATAACCTCAGAAGTCAAACCTAATGCAGGCATAACTACGATATATACCTCTGGGTGACCCAAGAACCAGAATAAGTGCTGGAACAAAATTGGAGAACCACCTTCGTTAGGTAAAATCTGTCCTTGTACTACCAAGTCAGACAAATAGAATGACGTACCAGCGGCACGGTCAAAAATCAAAAGAACCACTGCAGATACCAATACTGGGAATGACAACATACCCACGATCGCAGTTAAGAAAAACGCCCAGATTGTCAAAGGCATTTTCCATAGATCCATACCTTTTGTACGCATGTTCAAAATCGTACTTACGTAGTTGATACCACCGATCAACTGAGAAGCGACGAATAGAACCATACTAACCAACCATAAAGTCATACCTGTCGCAGATCCAGCGATTGCAGTTGGTACAGCGGATAATGGTGGATAGATTGTCCAACCAGCAGAAGCAGGTCCGCTCTCTACAAAGAAAGAAGCGATCATGATTACTGATGCAATGAAGAACAACCAGTAGGATAACATATTCATAAAAGGTGACGCCATATCGCGCGCACCGATTTGATATGGAATCAATAAGTTACTAAATGTACCCGATAGACCCGCTGTCAACACGAAGAATACCATGACAGTACCGTGGATCGTCACCAAGGAAAGGAAAAACTCCGGCTTAATACGGCCACCCTCAGCCCATTTGCCCAAGAATACTTCTAATATAGGGAATTCTTTATCCGGCCATGCTAATTGGATACGGAATAATACTGATAAAAGCATCGCAAAAACTGCCATGATGATACCAGTGATCAAGAATTGCTTGGCAATCATCTTGTGGTCACCAGAAAAGATATACTTTCTGATGAATGATTCCTCGTGATGATGTCCGTGCGAATCGTGATGTTCAGCGCTATGCGATATTACTGTACTTGACATATTCGATTTTATATTCAAAAATTCTTAATTAGTTCAAAGATGCTGTAACTTGTACGCTATCCTTTTTTACGTTAGCCGTCTTACCACTGAATTCCTTTTGTAGGTCTTCAGTAAAATATTTGTTTTGTTTAGCTAACCACTCTTTATATTGTGCCTCAGTTACAACCACCACTTTCTTTTGCATGTTCCAGTGAGCAGATCCACAGATCTTGTTACATAACATCACAAAATCATAGTTGTAATCTCCCAAACGATCACGCATTTCTTCTGTTGTTACAGTAGGTGTGAATTGGAAATAGTTGGTCATTCCTGGTACCGCATTGATCTGAACACGGAAATCTGGAATAAAGAAAGAGTGAATAATATCTTTTGAAACGATATGGAAACGAACTGGTTTGTTTACAGGTAACCAAATCTCAGAACCTTGAATATCATCCCATGAATTTTTATCATTAAAATCGATACCGTAAGGATTTGTTGGCGTCGTCATTTTGTAATTACGTTTACCAATAACGCCGTCTGTACCAGGGTAACGCACATTCCATTGGAACTGCTCGCCCAACACCTCGATTTGTAATGCAGATTTTTGAAGATCCTCAGGAACATTTGTAATTGATCTCCAAGTAAAGAAACCGAACAATACCAATACTGTCAAAACTACAGCAGGAACGATTGTCCAAAGCTTCTCAATCGCATTGTTATGCGGATAATAATACGCTTGACGTTTTGCACGCATACGGTACAAAAATGTAAAAGTCATCAACAAAATATGTGTAATAACCAATACAAATGTTGTAATTGCAGTCGTGATGATAAACATGGTATCAATACGTTCACCATGTTCAGTTACCGCAGATCTCCAATATGCGGCACCCCAATGTACGTATGACCAGTAAACACCATAAAGAAATACAACCAAGAAGATAAACAACAATGCCGATTGGAATGTGTTATTCGCAAATGGATTGTATCTACCATTCATTTTTCGTGTCAATTCGTAGATCGAAAGTACCTTGCCAATAACAGCAACGATTGTACAAATGACTAAGAACAATAACACATAGTATGTGAAGTTTTTATAAACCTGAGGGTCTATTTGCTTCACTTCTTCAACAGCAGGAGCAGCTGCGCCAGCTTCTGTAGTAGAGCTAGCAGATGCAACAGCAGCAGTACCTGCTGCCGCTGTTGTATCTTTTGCAACCGAATCCGTTGCTGCAGGGGCAGCTACTGCTGTAGTTGCCGCTTTAGCAGAATCAGATGCTACTGTATCTTGTTGACTTGCAAGAATAGGATTTGCAAAAAGCAGCCCTAGTGCAAGCACAAAACCCGAGATGGATTTGAATCTATTATTTAATTTAAAGCTCATTTCTTTTATAACGTTTTTACGTAACCTTCCTTTAAAAGTGAAACTATATTTGGTGATGCAAACTCTCATCCAAGAAAGGATGATTTTTAGGCACCAAGGCTTGTTTACTCAATTTGTTCATCACTAAGAATACAAACAAACCTAAGAAACCAAGTGCAGTTCCGATTTCAATGATACCAAATCCTCTATGTTCAGCAACAGTACCAGGCATGATCATGATATAATAATCTAGCCAGTGACCTGCCAACAATAGAATCGCTACGAACAACATAACATTTTGTTTACGTTTAGCATCGCGATCCACTAATAGTAACAATGGTGCCACAAAGTTAATGATAATACTCAACCAAAACCAAGGTTTGTATTCAGGTTCCCAACGTTTGTAGAAATAAACTGTTTCCTCAGGAATGTTTGAATACCAAATCAACATGAATTGTGCAAACCAAACATAAGTCCAGAAGATTGAGAAACCGAACATCAATTTACCCAAATCGTGTAAATGATTTTCGTTTACCCAGTTCATATAACCTGCTTTCTTCAATACAACAACGATGATCGTGATACAACAGATACCACTTACCCACATTGCTGCAAAGTTGTACCAACCAAACATTGTAGAAAACCAGTGTGCCTCTAAGGACATGATGGTATCGAAAGACCAGATTGGTGTAGTAAAACCGAAGATAACCAAGAAGATTGCAGACAATTTGAATGATTTCTTGTAAGAAGCCAAACCGCCTTCTAAATCCTCTTTATAAGAAAGTTTCGCAAAAATAACTGCAAAAATGCTATATAGTCCCATAAATACAACTTGACGGATCAAGAAGAAAGGAACATTTAAATAAGCAGATTTACCTGCGATAATAGGGTCGTAATTTGCATTATTAGGGTCAGTAAGACCATCTGCATGCCAATGGTGATACAAGTTATGTGTAGTCAAACCTAAGCCTACAATAACCAATAAAATCAATGATGCAATTGGTAAAACACCCGCCATAGCTTGAGGTATACGTACCAGACCTGCAGACCATGCAGACTGTGTTACATATTGCAAAGCAACAAAGAATGTTCCTGCTGCACAAACACATGTAAAGTAATAACCCATCAATAACAAGTTGGCGTATGTACGCTCTACAGTAACGTGATCGCCCGAAAGCAACCCCATAGCTACAGCAGCTACGCCTAGTACAACAGCGATAATACTGAACATTTTAGCTTTGCCAGCAAACTCGTATCGCTCGTTGAAATTATAATCGTGATGATGACTGTGAGTTCCCATTTATATATCTGATGTTAGATTATTTCTTTTGTAATTCGTGAACATACATAACAACTTTCCATCTCTCTTCTGGAGACAATTGAGATGCATGCGATCCCATGGAGTTATGTCCATAATAAATCGTATGGTAAATCTTACCATCTGTCAAGTCAGCCATGAAACCACCTCTTGAAGAGTTCGCTTTATCCGTTCTGTGATAAGATGGTGGCGGCGGAAAGTTCTCTAATTGACGAGTACCTCTAGAATCAGTTACACTACGATCTTTCGTAAGAGGTCCATCCCCTTTACCTTCTACCCCGTGACATACTGAACAGTACGTAGTGAATAAAGCCTTACCTTTTTCAAGGTTTTCAGCATTAACAAGCAAAGGGTTTTTCACTTCAGCACCAGCACGTACATAATCCTCTAATGTATTGGCATACTCAAAACGAGTGAAACCAATTGGGTCTGTACCTTTAGGAGGTGCCTGTGCTGTTTTTCCATCAGCAAAATTCGCATTGGGCTGATCCGGATTGAAAGCAAGCGGATCGTACATGTTACGGGAAAATTCCAAACCTGTACTACGAGTCGTTTTGTCACCACAAGAAGAAACAAGTGCTGTCAATGCTACAGCTGCGCATACAGTTCCAAGTAAATTCTTCTTATTCATAGCTAACATATTTTCTATCATTGTACTTAACTTCAACAGCACCGGCTTCTTTCAATAAGCTATCGATCAAAGCGTGGTCTGCATTTTCTTTGGCATCTACTGCAAGGATGAAACGGTCATCTGTCGCTCTTAGGTCCATCACGCGAGGTGTACGTCCTGGGAACAAGTGGTTACGGAAGAAAAATGTAGCAACCATTCCCAAAGCACACAATAAGATCGTAACCTCAAATGTTACTGGAACAAAGTTTGGCATTGCAAATGATGGTTTACCACCGACATTCATCGGCCAATCGTATACCATGGTATAATACAACAAACTAAAACCTAATGTCGTTCCTAATGCTCCAAAGCAAAATGCTGCGATAGGCAAGCGAGAAGGTCTTACACCTAACTTCGCTTCGATGCCGTGGATAGGCATCGGAGTAAAGCAGTCATAAATACTTATATTGTTTGCTTGCAATTTGTCGATCCCATGCATCATGTCATCCGGATCCGCAAAACTACCTAATATATATTTTGTATTGCTCATTGCTGATTATTTTCTAACTGATAATTCTTTAATCTCTTCTTCTGTCACTGAATCATATTTTTCCAATGATTCTTGGAAGTACTCAACTTGCTCGGCAGGGAATGCACCTTCTTGAGCCAATTTAGTTTTGTGTTGTAATGACGATGATTTCAACAACAATTTAACTTCGGCAATTGCGATACCTGGCAAGAAACGTAAGAACAACAAGAATAAAGTAAAGAATAATCCAATTGAACCTACAAAGATACCTACATCTGTCCAAGTTGGGTAGAACATTGCCCAAGATGAAGGCAAGTAATCACGGTGCAATGAAGTCACGATAATTACGAAACGCTCAAACCACATACCGATATTTACCACAATAGATAGAATCCATGAGATCGGAATACTTGTACGGATTTTTTTGAACCAGAATAACTGTGGAGAAATTACGTTACAAGTCATCATTGACCAGTACGCCCAAGCGTATGGACCCAACATACGGTTCTCGAAAGCATACATTTCGTATTCTGAACGAGAGTACATTGCAATAAACAACTCTGTTAGGTAAGCCACACCTACGATAGAACCAGTAGTCATGATGATAATATTCATCGACTCAATGTGAAACATCGTGATGTAGTTCTCAAAGTTCATTACTTTACGTAAGATCAACAATAAGGTCTGTACCATCGCGAAGCCTGAGAAGATCGCACCTGCCACGAAATATGGAGGGAAGATCGTCGTGTGCCATCCAGGGATAACCGAAGTTGCAAAGTCCATGGATACGATCGTGTGTACAGAAAGTACCAGTGGCGTTGAAATACCTGCCAAGATCAATGACACGATTTCAAAACGTTGCCAAGTCTTCACAGAACCATTCCAGCCGAATGATAATACAGAATAGATCTTTTGTTTTAATCCAGTAGCACGGTCACGGATAGTCGCGATATCCGGCAACAAACCACAGTACCAGAATACCAAGGATACTGTAAAATATGTTGAGATCGCAAATGCATCCCATACTAATGGAGAGTTGAAGTTTACCCAAAGTGATCCAAATTGATTTGGAAGAGGGAAAATCCAATATGCCAACCAAGGACGACCCATGTGAGCTACAACGTATGTAGCCGCACAGATTACCGCAAAGATCGTCATCGCCTCTGCGGAACGGTTGATTGAGTTACGCCAGTTCTGGCGGAAAATTAATAATACAGCTGAAATCAACGTACCAGCGTGACCGATACCAACCCACCATACGAAGTCGGTGATATCCCAAGCCCAGCCTACTGTTTTATTCAGACCCCAAGCGCCGATACCTGTCCAAAAGGTATAACTAACGCTAACTACCCATAATAAAGCACCTAATACAGCAACGGTAAAACCAATCCACCATGCTTTATTTGGTTTATTTTCAACCGGTAGTAAGATATCATCCGTAATTTTTGCATACGTGATGTCTTTACCGGTCATTAATGGTTCTCTTAATATTGATTCGTTATGCGATGACATAGTATTTTTATTTCAAATATTGTACAAGATTACGCCTCAAAAGTGTTTCTAACTTTTGTCATATAACCGATACCCGGTTGAACATTGATTTCCTCAAGTACGTAATAAACACGCTCATTGCGCAATGCTTTGGAAACTTCTGATTCTGGATCATTCGCATCACCAAAAATAATTGCATTTGCGGAACATGCTTGTTGACAAGCCATTTGGATATCGCCATCTTTAACTTTGCGATTTTCAATCTTAGCTTGTAATTTACCTGATTGGATACGTTGGATACACATTGAACATTTTTCCATTACCCCACGTGAACGAGTTACTACATCTGGATTCAATACCAATTGTGTAAACTCATTGTTCAAGTAGTTGTCAAAACGTGAATCATTCCAGTATGCGAACCAGTTGAAACGACGTACTTTGAACGGACAGTTGTTTGCACAGTAACGTGTACCGAAACAACGGTTGTAAGCCATATGGTTCAGACCTTCTGAAGAGTGTACTGTTGCCAATACCGGACATACAGTTTCACAAGGTGCGTGACCACAGTGCTGACACAACATTGGTTGGTGAACAACAGTGATATCTTCGAAATCCAATTCAGCTGAAGCTTTCGCAATCTCTTTCTCTTTTGTAAGATCTTGATCTTTACCTTCGATTGTATAGTAACGGTCGATACGTAACCAATGCATCTCACGACGACGACGCACCTCGTCACGACCTACAACAGGGATGTTATTCTCTACGTTACAAGCAACGATACAAGCACCACAACCTGTACATGCGTTCAAGTCGATCGCCATCACCCATTTGTGACCCGGTTGCTCATATTTGTTCCACAAATCGTACGTTTTGTGATTATCTGTAAAGCGTCCCGCCTCAGAGTTAGGATCTTTCAAATATTTCGCAAACGTAGTCTCACGAATCACGTTACGACCTTCGATGGTGTGGTGTGTTTGTGTTTGTGCCAATTGGTAAGTTCCAGAAGCTTTCGCTACAGTTGCTTTTGCAACACCTTGAACAGTACCGTTGATGATAGAAGCAAATGGGAATGCGTTTTTACCAACTTCATTACCTGCTTTACCAACTTTAGTACGACCGTAACCTACAGCAACTGAAACAGTTCCTTGTGCTTGACCTGGTTGTTGTACAACAGGCAATTCCAATTCAACACCATTTGCTTTTACAGTTACTTTACCATCTTCACCTAAGCCTAGTTTTTCAGCATCTTTTGGATTTAGGGCAGCATAGTTGTCCCAAGTCACTTTAGATACTGGATCAGGCAATTCCTGTAAGTAAGCATTGTTTGCATAACGACCATCGCGAAGAGCAGAAGGTTCGTAAAGTTTCAATTCAAACTCGCCAGTAATTGCTTTGCTAGAAGCTTCGATTGCAGTAGCGGCAGCAGCAGCATTTCCTGTAAATGCAGGAGCACTTGCAGCTTTAGCACCTTTATATTCAAAACCAGTTTGCAATACAGCATCCCAGTTTTTCGTAGAACCAGCTAAGATTTGTGTAGACCACAAGTTCTTAACAAAGTTGTACATATCTGTAGTGTTTCCTGCCCAAGTCAACAAGCTTTGCTCAACTTGACGCGTTTGGAAAACAGGATTGATTGTAGGTTGAACAATAGAGTACAAACCTTCTTTCGGGTTAGCATCACCCCAAGACTCCAAGAAAGTACTTGCAGGAGCGATCGCTGTCAATTCCGACGCAGTCTCATCAGCACGTTGTGCAAATGATAATGTGAAAGGAATCTGTTTCAAAGCCGCTTTTACATCATCCGCTTTGAAGTAGTCATATACAGGGTTGCTGTTCAAGAAGAATGCGACACCCACCTGACCACCTTTAGCTGCAGCTAAGAAAGCTTGGAAAGAAGAATCCGAACCTTGGTATTGTTTAGAATAGTTATCTAAATCAATGATTGTACCGTAAGCGCCCAATGCAACGTTGATTGCATTGACCAATACCTGAACATTCACATCATTAGAACCGGCAACAACCACGGCAGCGCCTTTGCTGTTCACCAATTCTTTTGCCGCTAACGCTACACCTTTTTGTGCTTTTTTATTTGCAGTCGCACCAGCTAATGTTTGACCGGTGATTGCATTATATAAAGCGACCAAGGTAGCACCTTCTTCCGAAGGTTTGATAGCAATACGCGCATCCGCATTTGTACCAGTCATTGAAAGACCAGACTCAAATTGCACATGACGTGACATTTTTCCATTTTTCAATGATTTATAGTCACGATTTTTAGCGTATTGTTGTGTATGTTCTTCACCTGCTAACCAAGTTCCTAAGAAATCAGCAGCAACTGAAACGATTACATTTGCTTTATCAAAATTGTATGAAGGAACTACAGCTTTACCAAAAGAAGCTTTATTTGCTTCGATAATACCGCTGTAAGAAACAGCATCGTATTGTACATGATTCGCTGTAGGGAATTTCGTTGCGAAAGCAGCGATAGCTGCCAAAGTTGAAGGACTGTTTACAGTATTAGAAACGATCGTAATTTGTTTACCAGAAGATGCAGCAGCAGTCAATGCTTTAACAACTTCCCCATCCAATTTAGACCACTCAACATCTTGACCTTTCAATTGCGCTTGCTTCAATTTAGATTCATCATATAAATCCAATACCGAAGCAGCAGTTGTTGAATCCAAACCTTGGTTCAAACCAATTGCATTAGGGTTAGGTTCAACATTGATAGGGCGACCTTCACGCGTTTTAACTAAGATACTTTGACCATTGAATGTCGACGTATAATAGTTAGGGATACCTGGAGTTACCTCTTCAGGTTTAATCAAATAAGGAACTGCCTTATGCACAGGAGTACGGTTACAAGCCGCTAAAGAAACAGCACCCAAACCAAAACCTAATGCTTTCAAGAAGTCACGGCGAGGAGTTTTAGTACTCAAGCCAGCTTCGTTTAATACATCTTCTACAGGAATAGATTCGGCAAACTCACCCTTGCTTCCCTCAACGAAAGCAGGAGTTTGATTTAACTCTTCCAAACCTTTCCAATATTTTTTATTGCTATCCATTTAAGCTGTATATAAGATTGCGTATTTCAAATAATTATTAATAGTGACATTTACCACACTCAAGACCACCGATCATGGCTGCAGTCATTTTCTCACCTTTCTTAATTCTTTCGTGTGCCTTGATCAAATCTTCATAATATTTATTATCTGATTTGATATCTGTCTTTTTGTGACAGTCCACACACCATTTCATCGTCAATGGAGAGTATTGGTATACTTCTTCCATGTTTTGGATCGGACCGTGACAAGTCTGACACTCTACTCCTGCTACCACAACGTGTTGTGAGTGATTGAAGTAAGCGAAATCAGGCAAGTTATGGATACGAACCCATTGAATTGGTTTCGGATTGTTACCATAAGTACGTGTCTCAGGATTCCAATCCAATGCACGATAGATTTTAGCAATTTCTGGAGAGATCTCACCATCATAATGCTCCGACGCAGTGACTGTATTGTGGCAGTTCATACATACGTTAGCCGATGGAATAGAAGCATTTTTAGATTTAAATGCACCACCGTGACAGTATTGACACTCTATTTTATTTACACCAGCGTGGATTTGGTGTGAGAACTTGATTGGCTGAACAGGTTTGTAACCTTCGTGAACACCGACGTTCCACATCGTCTTCCAACCACCTACTGCCAATAAAGCAACAAGCATCAACACGGTAAATCCAACCAATTTTTTGTTTTTAACGAATGCTTTCGCAAACTTCACAAAACGTTGATTATCCTCAGGTTCCTCTTGCGCAGCAATAGCTTCCTGATTCTTAGCAATTACATTTTCTAAGGTACGGATCACACGGTTCAACACCACGATCACAACAACCGCCAAAACAACAACAGCGATCAGACCCAAGATCATGAACATAGATGCATTGTCATCTTTTGCAGCAGCGCCACCAGCAGCAGCATCTTTCGGTTTCTCTACTGAGGCATCTTTGATAAACGCAATTACCGATTTAATCTGATCGTCAGATAAATCCGTAAAAGAAGTCATCACAGATTTGTTGTACTCTTCAAAGATTTTAACGGCCTCAGCATCACCTGTAGCAATTAAAGCTTGAGAGTTACGGATCCATTTAATCAACCATTCTTCAGATTTCGTATCTGGAACTCCTTTCAAAGCAGGCCCAACTACTTTTCTGTCAATGGCGTGACAGGATGTACACTTAGATTTGAAGATTTTTTCACCTTCCTTGACATCTTGCGCATGCAACGTCGTAACGGCAAATAATAGCATCAAACTCGTTGACACCACCCTCGCAAGGCTTCCCAAAACGGATGAGATAGTTCTCATATTTAGCACTTTATACTATTTATTTGTGAATGTAAAAAATTAACTCCCATGGTTAAAGGAGCCACTACCCCCCTAACAATGCCACAAAAGTATGATTTATTAACAAATCGCTGACAATTTTGTGACCTTTAATATCAATTTATAATCATTCTAAACAATTGCGTTTAAACCACATTAAATCCCTATTATGCGAACGAAGTACATCAATTGCCTTAACTTTTCATCATGGTACTCCTATCAAATATAAGACATTACCATGACAATTTAAAATACCTGAATATCAAGATCATTCCGCGCTAAAAAAACTTTTTCCCATATTAATTCCGTAACTTTATACGTATGAAAGCGCTATTATATAGCTACTGTATCTGCTTGTTCCTAATGGGCTATTCCTGTCAGGGTCAGCAGAACATTAAACAGACTACAAAAATGGAAACGAATAAAAAACACAACCCGTTAAGCAAAGAAGAAGAATATGTGATTGTGCATAAAGGGACGGAACGTCCTTTTACGGGTGCACTTTTGGACAACAAAGTGAAAGGAACTTACATTTGTCGACGTTGCGATAGTCCACTGTACCGTTCGGAATCAAAATTTGAATCTGGCTGTGGCTGGCCAAGCTTTGACGATGAGATCCCTGAAGCAATCACGCGGATCACGGATGCAGATGGACGCCGTACGGAAATCCTCTGTACCAATTGTGGTGCGCATTTGGGGCATGTTTTTCTTGGGGAAGGTTTCACGGCAAAAAACACGCGCCATTGCGTCAATTCTATTTCAATGAAATTCGTAGCGGATACTACAAAGTAACCTTTGCTTTCGTCGACTCACGAATTTTCAATTCACAAGGCAACACCATCTTACGTGTTGCTTTTATTTTGCCCTGCAGACGGAGCAAAAGTATGTTGATCAGATTTTCTGCAATCTCCTTGATCGGCTGTGAAACAACAGTGATGGATGGCTCCAGTAATTTAAATACGGTATGATCATCGAAGGCGATCATTGCCGGCATGACAAAATTATATTTCTTCGAAGCTTTTAATCCAGAAATCGCCAGATAATTGGTCGAAAATAAAACAGCATCCAAACGGTTTTCACAAATAAAATCTTTTAGGGATTCCATTGCTTCGTCATCCGACGCATCCATCTGCACCTTCTGAATAAAACTTTGTTGCTTATTATTATCCATTGCTTTCAGATAACCTTCCGAACGCTCCTTCATCTGGGTCTGATCCGAGTATAGAGACACAAAGCCGATACGCTTAAACGCCTGTTGACATAAATGACTGGTCGCATCAAAAGCCCCCTGAAAATTGTCTGCGCCAACATAGTCTGTCTCCAGATCCGGAAAATAGCGGTCAAAAAGTACAACAGGAATATTACTTTGCTGCAATTGTTTGACTGTATCCTCCAAACCATCTGAAGGCGTAATGATAAAACCGTCAACCTGACGATCGTAAAACATCTGGATCAGTTCCTTCGCCTTCTCGACATCGTTATTCGTACTACAGTAAATAATGCGGTATCCCTGCTCGTAGACTTTGCTTTCGATCAGACGCGCGATATTGCCAAAGAAAGGATTCGAGATGTCTTCGATAATCAAACCTAAAATCTTGGTTTTTCCGGTTCGTAAGCTTTTCGCCAATTCATTTGGCTTATACCCTACTTTCTTGACATAATCCAATACGCGCTTGGTCAACGCTTCGCTGATACGCTTCTCTTTTGCCTTGTCATTCAAAATAAAGGATACTGTAGTTACAGAAATTCCCAACGCCTTTGCGATATCACTGATCAGAATACGTTTCTTCATGTAGAGTAGATTTGTTAAGTTTTTATTTCGAAGATTACTAAAGTAAAAAATTTAACGACAATTTACTAAAATAATAATAAAATTGCGCTAAAAGGTTTTATTTACTAATTTTAAGCAGTTTCAAATACCCGAACACAAAACCTATGACAGGAAATAAACTCATCACAACAGTGTTGGGCACGCTAATTTTACCATTTTGCGTTCAAGCTCAGCAAAATTTAACACAATATGTCAATCCATTTATTGGATCAGCAGATCACGGACACGTGTTTGTCGGAGCCAATGTACCACTAGGTGCGGTACAACTTGGGCCAACCCAAATTCCACAGATCTGGGACAAATTCAATGGCTGGGATTGGTGCAGCGGCTACAATTACAAAAGCCAAGAAATATTGGGTTTTACCCACACCCATCTGAGCGGAACAGGTATAGGTGACCTCAATGATCTTATGATCGTTCCGGCGAATGGCAAGCTACAATTGACACCTGCAGAATTCAACAAAATGAATACCGGTTATGGCTCATCATTCAAAAAAGAAAATGAAGTCGCTAAGCCCGGATTTTACAGTGCCTATCTGGATGATTATAAAGTTCAGGCCAATCTCACTGCAACGGAAAGAGTTGGTTACCATCAATACCGATACGAAAAAACAGACAATGCTCATATCTTAGTTGACCTAGGTTATCACATCAATTGGGACAAACCAACCGATACCTATATCAAACAGATCAATGATTCTACATTCGTTGGTTATCGTTTCTCCACAGGCTGGGCCAGTGACCAAAAACTGTACTTTGCCATAAAAACTTCGCAACCTATCCAAAAGGTTAGGTTCTTTGATGGCAAAGACGAAAAATTCGGTCAGATGACCTTCAAAGGACAAGCGATCAAAGCAGCGCTTTTCTTTGATGCGACTAAACACAAGAACATTGAACTGAAAGTCGGTATTTCACCCGTCAGCTCGACCAATGCCTTAAATAATATCAATGCAGAGATTCCGGGTTGGAATTTTGAGAAAGTAAAACAAGAAGCCGATCAACGTTGGAATAAAACCTTGAACAAAATCCAGTTTGAAGCAGATAAGGATACAAAAACAATCTTCTATACTGCTTTATACCACACTTACTTCGCCCCTACGATTTTCAACGATGCAAACGGCGATTATATGGGTACGGATAAACAGGTGTACGAAAAGCAAGATTTTGTAAATCATACCGTATTCTCCCTTTGGGATACCTATCGTGGGCTTCATCCACTGATGACCATCCTTGAGGACCGTAAGATCAATCAGGATTTTATCAAAACGATGCTTGCGATCTATCAACAACAAGGGAAATTACCGATGTGGCATTTACAGGGTAACGAAACCAACACTATGGTTGGCTTGCCAGCCATTCCGGTCATCGCAGATGCCTTCTTAAAAGGAATCATCGACGAGAAGGATTATCCTTTGGTGTGGGAAGCCGTCAAAACAACCGCTATGGGCAATGACCATGGATTGAAATTTGCGCGCGACCTGACTTATATTCCTATTGACAGTATGCCGAATGAATCTGTAGCTTGGGCATTGGAATATGCTATCGCCGACTTTGGCGCTTATAAAATTGCAGAGAAATTAGGAAAAACAGAAGATGCTGCTTATTTCAAAAAACGCTATAAACTATATGAGCAATATTTTGATAAAGAAGTTGGTCACTTTGTTGGTAGAAAAGCGAACGGTGAATTCCGCAGACCTTTTGATCCATTAATGGCCAAGCACCGTGAAAATGATTACTGTGAAGGAAATGCATGGCAATATACCTGGTTGGTACCACAAGATGTGACAGGTTTGATCAATCTTTTTGGCGGCGAACAGCAATTTTTAAAGAAACTGGATTACTTCACAACCATGTCTTCGGATCTCGGTGGAGAAGCTTCTCCAGATATCTCAGGGCTAATCGGCCAATACGCACAGGGCAACGAGCCCAACCACCACATCCCTTACTTATATGCATATGCAGGGCAACCTTGGAAAGGTGCAGCTTTGGCGCGTAAAGCGATGACCGATTTCTATACAAATACACCGGCAGGACTTTGTGGTAACGATGACGTCGGTCAGATGAGCGCATGGTATGTATTCTCCGCGATGGGATTCTATCCATTGAATGCCATGAGCGGTGTTTATGTATTTGGTTCGCCGATGATGGAACATGCCAACATCAATTTGCCAAATGGTAAAACGCTAGCGATAACAGTCAAAAACCAAGGTAAAGCAAACCAATACATCAAATCGATTAAATTGGACGGAAAACCTTACACCAAGACTTTCATCACACATGCGCAATTGCTACAGGGAGGTCAGATGGAAATTGAGATGAGCGCTACGCCGAACAAAAACTTCGGAAAAAATAAATCCGACAGACCCACAAGCGTTGACAATAATTAACTGAAAAATTGTCAGCAAAACATTCATGGATTAATATTTGTTAATACCTTACTATATAAAATTAAGGAGAACAAAAAATGGCAGATTACAAAAACATCAATATACAAGACATCCCTGATGGTGGTGAGAATCCAAAAGACTTCTATGAAAGCTTCAAAGAAAGATTAGAAGATTTGGAGACCTTTCCAAAAGACTATACCTATAAGTTCATCTTACCAAAGGATCAAGATCATTTCAACCAGATCCAACAAGTATTTGATGATACCGATGCACGGTTTGACTTCAAGGATTCCAAAACAGGAAAATACACCTCGATCACAGTCAACCTGAATGTAAAAGATGCAGATCAGGTCATTTACTTCTACAAAGAAGTTGCCAAGATAAAAGGTGTTATTATGCTATAAAAACAAAACAGGCTGTCGAAATGACAGCCTGTTTTGTTTTACTCTTTAAGATGCTCCTGCTTCACCAAATCCTTCCGAACAATCAATTCTTCTATCGCTACTTTACCGAACAATTCTTTGGGAACCTTTAGTTTCAAAAGATAACATATCGGGCGCCCCGATTGAATCCCCGGGCTCCATCTTTTTTGTATTCTTAGAAAATCAAGTAGAACCGGATCTTTAGAACCGCTTCTCCTATCCAATAGTATCCCGTCTTTTTCGACAAGTACCTCAAATATATGATCAGCATGGATCGCTTTGTCCAACCGACCTTCCCCCTTAGCTTCTTTTAGATAATGTAACCAACGGATCTTAAAGTTCTCCATCCCATCCCTTGGCTCAAGAAAGATATCAACTGTATTAAAGATCCTTCCTGTATCAGCAGGTGTTAGCACCTGTGCAACAACAGGAACGCATAATATAGACAACAAAAGAAGACTCCATAATCGAATCATAAGCTCAGATATATAGCTAAAGCTAGTCAATATTTAGCGTACAAAAAAAGCCCGCTAATAGCGGGCTTTTTTATATTTGTTTAAGAACAAGCTTATTCCTGACCGGCACCAGCTACAGGAGCTTCGCCATTCGGGTTATCTTGTTTTGGCTTATCTTCTCTTGGAGGGCGAGGCAATAAAGCTTTACGTGAAAGTTTCATTTTACCTTGCTTGTCGATATCCAACAATTTAACTGTTACTTTATCACCTTCTTTGAAGATTCCGTCCATTGTTTCAAGACGTTTCCAGTCAATTTCAGAGATGTGTAACAAACCATCTTTACCCGGCATAATCTCTACGAATGCACCAAATGGCATAATTGATTTTACTTTACCTTCGTAAGTTTCTCCGATCTCCGGTTTAGAAGCAATCGCTTTAATACGACCTACAGCATCATCAATAGCTGCCTTGTTATCTGCGAATACCTGAACAACACCTTTATTATCAACTTCTTCGATAGAGATTGTTGCACCAGTTTCACGTTGCATTTCTTGGATGATCTTACCACCTGGGCCGATCACAGCACCAATAAATTCTTTATCGATCAACAATTGAACAATACGAGGTGCATGTGGTTTGTAGTCTTCACGTGGAGCAGAAATGGTTTTCTTCATTTCACCTAAGATGTGTAAACGGGCTTCTTTCGCTTGATCCAAAGCCTGTGTCAACACTTCCCATTTCAAACCATTGATTTTTAAGTCCATTTGACAAGCAACGATACCTTTCTCAGTACCCGTTACTTTAAAGTCCATATCACCTAAGTGATCTTCATCCCCTAAGATATCCGATAAAATTGCATATTTACCAGTTTTTTCATCAGAGATCAATCCCATTGCGATACCAGATACAGGAGCTTTCAACTTCACACCAGCATCCAAAAGAGCCAATGTACCAGCACATACAGTCGCCATGGAAGAAGAACCATTGGATTCCAAAATATCAGAAACCACACGGATTGTATATGGGTTTTCGTTATCGGCAGGTAATACTTGTTTCAATGAACGCATCGCCAAGTTACCATGACCAACTTCACGACGACCAGGACCTCTGTTTGGTCTTACTTCACCTGTAGAAAATGCGGGGAAGTTGTAGTGCAGGATAAATTTGTTATAACCGTTGATAAAAGCACCATCAATCATTTGCTCATCGTCTTTAGCACCTAAAGTAACCGAAGTCAATGATTGTGTTTCACCACGTGTGAATACAGCAGAACCGTGTGCCGCTGGCAAGTAATCCACTTCAGACCAGATTGGGCGTACAGTACGCACGTTACGTCCATCTAAACGCATGCCTTCATCTAAAACTAGATTACGGACAGCATCATACTGAACATCGTGGAAATATTTTTTGAACAAGAATGCGGTATCGTCATCCAACTCTTCAGGCATTGTTGCTCTGTATTCTTCTGCAATTTTTGCAAAGTTTTCAGAACGGTCATGTTTTGCAGAAGCCGATTTTGCAATTGCGTATACTTTATCATAAGTAGCAGCAAAAATAGAATCTCTCAATTCAAGGTTTTCAGGCTCGTGATTATAGGCACGTTTCACCGTTTTACCGACCAAATTAGCCAATTCTACCTGTGCAGCAACTTGTTTTTTGATAGCCTCATGAGCAAAAGCAATTGCTTCAACCATTTCAGCTTCTGAAATTTCTTTGGCTTCACCTTCCACCATACCGATATCCTGAGCAGAACCAGCAACGATAAATTCTAAAGTTGCATTTTCAAGTTCAGATAATTTTGGATTGATGACCAATTGACCGTCGATTTTCGCTACACGAACTTCTGAGATAGGACCGTTAAAAGGAATATCAGAAACTGCAATTGCAGCAGATGCTGCCAGACCAGCTAAAGCGTCAGGCATGATATCTTTGTCAGCAGAGATTAAGCTGATGGCAACTTGTGTATCTGCGTGATAGTTTTCAGGGAATAATGGACGTAATGCGCGATCTACCAAACGAGAAATCAATACTTCATAGTCTGACAATCTAGCCTCACGACGTAAGAAACCACCTGGGATACGGCCAGTAGCCGCATATTTCTCTTGATAATCTACTGAAAGTGGTAAAAAATCAACACCAGATTTAGCTTCTTTGGCTGAAACGACAGTTGCAAGCAACATCGTATCACCTTGTTTTAATACTACAGCACCATCAGCTTGTTTCGCTAATTTTCCTGTAGACAATTCGATTTGGGTGCCATTACCCATATCGATGGTTGTTTTAATTTCGTTGTAATTCATTTAATCTTGTTTTTGACACGCTTTTCATCTTGTTGGCAGCGTGCCGATATTTTAAATACGTTAGATTTCAGCACAAAGGTAAATTAAAATATTAAGATTAATGCAATTAACGGTTAGCTAAATACGCAAAGCCAGTACTAAGGCCACAGGGAGGTTATGCAACCGTCGTCATTCTTTGAAAATTTGCTTTAAAAAAGCACCCTATCAACACATCAACTTATCAAGCCAGAAATCGTGATTTTTAAATTTGGGTATTTTCGTTACACAAGTGTAGCTTTATCCCTTTTTTCCTCTTTTAATTTTTAGAGGACAGCATTAGGATCAACTAGTGATCAAATTAGCCTTTTTCACAGTACTTGTTCAGTGCTCGTTCAGTGTTTGCTCAGTGATAACTCAGTAAAGACTGAATAACCAGTGACTGATCACTGTCTAAAAATTGATTGAAAATTGTTATTAGGTATAATCTGGTATTAGGATGTTTCGGCTTTAATGCCTATCTTAACTATCCATATTATAATCAGTTAGTTATGGCAATCATCAAAAATGGCGTTAATGGAACTGTTTCTGGGAAAGCAGGTTCCGTTGTGTTTGTGTTAACGAAAACAGGAAATTATGTGCGTTCTCTCCCGCGCGTTAAAAAACGGGCACCCACTCCTGAACAGTTGCTCAGTAGAACGCGCTTCAAGATTGTGAGGTCGCATATTAACCTGTTAAATTCGATCATCAAGATAGGTTATAAGGCGTATAGCTATCCAAAGCGGGCATACGATGTCGCCATGTCTTATAATCTGAACGAAGCACTTATCCAGGGAGCCCCAATCCCATCACTTCCTACACGATGGATTTCGATCAGGAAAAACAAGTGCTTCAGGTTACTTGGGAATATGATGCCTATCTGGAGAAGAAGTTTGACACAAGGTCTTACGATTCCTTCTTAATCCTGTATAGCGCAGCGGATAATAGTGTTGAATTTCCACTTTTGATGAACGACTCGAAAAATAGCTTAATATCTGGAAAACAATACGTTAATATTCCAGAGCATAGAAAGGAAGCGACTTATGAAGTGTATCTATTTTTTGTAGTGAGCTATGGTGGAGGTAATACAGACAGCCTGCACTTGGGGAAGATAAAGGTGTGACTATAGTTATTAATGACACTATCATATATTTATAATACCTAAGACGAGATATTTCATAAAAAAAGCCATCCAAAATCTGGATGGCTTTCCTAAAAACCTTTGTACAAAAGCTTATTTGATGATATCACGTAAACCTAGACCTTTGATGATCGCACGGTAACGGTTAATATCAGTTTTGTAAAGATAAGCCAATAATGAACGACGTTTACCTACCAACATTTGTAAGGCACGTTGTGTACCGAAATCTTTTCTGTTCTTTTTCAAATGCTCAGTTAAGTGAGCAATTCTCTTAGTGAATAAAGCAACTTGACCTTCTGTAGATCCAGTGTTAGTAGCTGATCCAGCAAATTCTGCGAAGATTCCAGCTTTGTACTCTTTACTTAAATACATCTCTTGAATAATATTAAAGCGTTAAAAAATTTATTAATTGCCTGCAAAGGTAGTATTTTTTTTTTGATCAGCAAATACACCTTCATAACCTCTTCGCTTTCACTATACTTTTACATATATCTTTTTCTTGTCCAGCCAGTAGCAGATCACCCACATCAGGGTCAAAAAACAGAGTGAATAGACAAAAGAACCAACTTCCGGGATTCCGGGAACCTGGGCACAGATATATTTATAAAACCAACCAAAAGCGTCAATATATTTTTGTGTTCCATCCTCAGCCAGTCCATCCGGGATCCGGAATAGCCCCAAAAAGCGAGGTAAAATTCCACTCAGTACAAATATAAATAAAGGGTTTTTGCCGAATACATCAAAAAATTGGGTCAATTTATTTTTGACACCCTGCACCTCTATAAACCAAATCATACTACCAATTGTCATTGTAGCAAGTCCTGTGGTATAAAGCACGTAGGAACTGGTCCAGATTTTTTTATTGATCGGAAAGCCGAGCGCCCAGATCCAGGCCAAAACAACAAGGATAAAGCCAGTCACAAACATCCCCGACAACAACTTAAAATGAGGTTCATTTGAAGCAGGCACCTTAGACCAGAGCCAGTTCACCTGGCCTTGTTTCTTAATAAACACCCCCACCAGATAACCAAACACAACCTGAACTACTGCCGGCAAAGTACTCATCAATCCCTCTGGATCGAATGGAACACCTTCACCTTTATAAATATGCGGCACCCCTAGAATAGCGATATCGTACTTTGTTCCAAACCATCCTTCTAAGCTATATGGATCCGCTCCCCCCGCCAATGCACAAACAGCCCAGTACAGCAATAGTATACTGGCAGAAATCCAGATAATTGCTTTTTCTTTAAAATAATAAGCTAATATAGAAGCAAAACAATAAGCGATGGCAATACGTTGCAATACCCCAAGAATACGGATGCCTCGACTTGGATCATTGGGATCTACCCATTGTTTAAAAACCAGTTCTGCCCCCTCCCATTTAATAAAAGGCCACCAGTTAATAAAAAGACCAATTGCAAAAATTAAGACCGTACGCTTAAGCACTTTCTTCCAGAAAACGGCCGGACCTGCTTCTTGCAAGCGAGGAATCACAAAGGACATCGCATTCCCTACAGCGAATAGAAAAAACGGGAAAACCAGATCCGTGGGTGAGCACCCATGCCAGGCTGCATGTTTAAGCGGTGCAAACATATGTGCCCAAGTCCCCGGATTATTTACCATAATCATCAGTGCCACAGTAGCCCCACGAAACACATCCAAGGAATAATAACGTTGTTTGATCATAAATTAAGTGATTAGCTAGTAAATATAGGCATTACACAATTCACATTTATGCATAAAAAAAATAATAATGGCACAAACAGGAGTTCTTTTTATTTTTTTTAAAAAGTATTTGGAACTTAATAATAAATACCTAATTTTATGTAACAAGATTTATACTAACCATATATTGTTTTTTAAACATAACGATCTGGAACAATAAGCCAGTTCAAACGGATTATTAACTAGAGTACCTTAGATTAACATTTAACCAATAACTATAGCTGATCCCAAGGATTGACATAGTACTAAACAATTTAATTAACCTTAAATAGTAGAAAATGAGTGTCTTTTACAAAAAAAGTGCGGGCTTAGCCTTATGCACACTGTTTAGCGCAACAGCACTTTACGCGCAACAAACGGTTTCTGGCAGTGTGTCAGACAAAACAGGCCCCCTTCCTGGAGCTACTGTAGCCGTTAAAGGCTCAATTGCCAAAACACTTTCCAACGAGCACGGATCATTCAAAATCAACGCTGAAAAAGGACAAACGATCCGAATCTCTATGATTGGTTACAAACCTCAGGAAATCGTTGTCGGTTCAGCGAGCACAATTAAAATCTTATTGGAAAGTGACGAATCTTCATTAGATGAAGTTGTTGTAACAGCTTTGGGCATCAAAAGAGATAAAAAATCGTTGGGCTATGCAACAGCAACCGTTACCTCTGACGACCTACTAAAAGCGGGTGCAACTCAGAACCCTTTTCTGGCAATGTACGGAAAAGCCGCGGGTGTGGGCATCAATATCGGTTCAGGTGGTCCAACAGGCGGCGTTAATATTCGTATTCGCGGAGCCGCAGGCTTGGAATCTGGAACTAATACACGACCACTATTTGTTGTAGATGGTGTACCGCTTTACGATGAAAGTACCTCCATGGAATCAAGGGGATATGATCCATTGAATTCTTTTGATATGGGTTCCGGCATTAACGATCTTAATGCTGAAGATATTGAATCCATTGAAATCTTAAAAGGGGCGAAAGCCACCGTGCTTTATGGTAGCCAGGCTTTAAATGGTGTTGTTTTAGTAACAACAAAAAGTGGACGGAAAACACGTGGATTAGGAATTCAACTTAACCAACAGATAAGTATCGACAAACCATTTACTTATATTGACTTCCAAAATGACTATGGATCTGGGGCATCTGCCAATGACATCCAATATGCAGATATTAATGGTAAAAAAATTAGAAAGTTACCGTTGAGCAGATTTAGTTTTGGGCCTAAATTTGACAACTCAGACATTATGCTTTATGATAGCACCATGAGTACATATCATGCCTATCCGGACAACTTTATTAATTTCTTTAAAACGGGAATTAATAACAGGACTAATATAGCCGTTTCGGGAGGAGGTGAGATTGGTAGCGCACGTGCATCCTATACTACCAATACCTACAACGATATATTACCTGGGTTTAAACAAAAGCAAAATACATTTAGTTTCAACGGAAACTTTATGCCTTCGAAATTTGCCAGCTTCGAATTTGTGAACAATTTATATAGCGTCAATACAAAAAATAGAAGACCGAATATTCAACAATGGGTAGCTACAGGCTTAAATCGTGACTATGATTACAATTGGATTAAAGGATTTTACCATGATGCACAAGGATATAGAAAAGATCTTGAGCCCTATGGTTTAGCGGGCGGTTCACCAGGATTTTGGCCTAATGCCACCTCTAATATTCTTTGGGAACAGAATGATAATCTAGATAAAGACACCAAATTCCACTTAGTCAGCTCAATCAAAACGACATTACAATTTAGTCCACATGTTTCATTTATTGGACAAGCATCTATTGATTACACCAATACGGATGTTGTTACAGAAAATAAAATAACAAGAATGGTTCCAGATAGAATTGGAGGCGGATATAAATGGACCAAACGCAATACAACCGTACAAAACTATCAAGGACTCATGAAATACGAAAATAGTTTCAACAAAGATTGGAGCGTTTTTGGATTTATCGGTGGTGCCTATCAGAAGATTACCGACAACAACATGTTCACTTCCACAGGAAATATGGGCTTATTGTATCCAGACTGGTATTCATTAAACAATGCCAATATTGCAAATTGGCCCACTGCAGGAGCTCGAGGTCAGGTTATGGGAAATGGAAGAGGATCTGATGTTTTATATAGTATGCTAGGATCGGCTACAATATCTTACAAAGAAAGTCACTATTTGGAATTGCAGGCCCGAAACGACTGGAATTCCACCTTACAATCACCTAATAACTCCTATTTTTATCCTGGACTTTCCTATACATGGAACTTTTCAAACGACTTTAAAATACCCAAACTACAGTATGGTAAACTTCGCGTAGCCTGGGCAAATGTCGGTGGAGGTCCATCGACCGCTACCGGAGATCGATATTTTGCAAATAATATTTTTAGCGTAGGACAGTTACCCTACTCATATGGTCCTGTTACTGTCACCCCACCATCCAGTCTCTTCCTAGAAATGATAAAGCCGTTTAGAAAAAGAGAAATAGAGATCGGATTTAATACAAGGTGGTTCCAAAACAGCAGATTAGAAATCGACTATTCGTTTTATAACAACAATACCTACGATCAGATTGTTTCCCAGCCCTTATCTTCCTCAACAGGCTACTCGTCTGCCAAAATTAATACTGGAAATTTAAGGAATTGGGGACACGAGATATTCATCAAGGCTGCTCCAATTGCGAACGAAAAATTTAGATGGGATCTAACATTTACCGCTGCTAACCAATTTTCAAAAGTCATCGCCTTATATCCAGGAATCACTCAAAAATACATCACTGGAAATAGTGGTTTCCAGGTATTTGCTGAAGAAGGAAAAAGAATTGGCGAAATTAAAGCCTATGACTATAAAAGAGATGATAGCGGAAACAAGATTATTGGCCCAAATGGATTATACCAATTATCAGACGATGTCTCCTACATTGGAAAAAATGTCAATCCCGATATTTTCGGTGGTTTTATGAACGATTTCTTCTTCAAAGGGTTCAATTTCCACCTCGGGTTGGATTACAAATTCGGAGGCTCTGTGTTTTCTTATACCAATAATTATTTAATGGGTACAGGGGTCATCAAGCAAAGCTTACCAGGGCGTGACGAAGAAAATGGGGGGATTGCTTATTATATCGATAAAAACAATAAATTTATTCAAACGCAACATAACGCAGCTGCTCCATCGGATTCCAAAGATGGGATAATTTATCACGATGGTATAATTTTGGACGGTGTAATGGAATCAAATGGATCATACGTCAAAAACAACCAAATTGTAAGCGCGCCAGCATATTATGGAACTTATATTAATGACCTTGGCACTTCTTGGCCGCCAGATCGTTTATTCAAAAACGACTATATCAAATTTCGAGAGATCTCGGTTTCATATACCATTCCGCAGCAATGGGCTAATAATTTAAAACTCCAAAAGCTGACCTTGACGGCTGCTGCTAGAAACCTCGGATATCTTTACAAAAGTATACCAAATATTGATGCTGAAGCCGCTCTTGGTGCACAATCCTACATTGAAAATTCGTTTTATCCATCCGTCAGAACATTCACTTTCGGTGTTAATGTTAGTTTTTAACCAATTAGACATTCAATCATGAAAAAAATATCAATAGTAATTGCATCGGTTTTTATCCTAATTACAGGATGTAAAAAGACATTAGATAAGGAATTTACCAATCCTGAAATATATGACAAAACAGGAAATCTTTTTAGTGGATTATTTACTTCTACACTGTACCAATGGAAATTTTATGTTCAGGACTACGGCGAATGGTGGTGGGATATAGCAGGAACAGGCGCCATGGGTGTCTCAGGCTATACACAAGTTTCACAACGCTATATAACGGATCGCTATGCTTGGTTTGGTCTTTATGATGACTTATCAGGTGTTAACGGGTTCGGAAGTGAAAATCAATTATGGCAGAACAGAATGAAAGCGTTTTATGAGCGCGCGAATGCTTGGGCTGTGATCAAAGACAACCTAAATAATGTATCTGGACAAGAGCTTGACGATAATATCATATACTATCATTTAGTGACGGTTGTGAAAGATTATGCAGCACTACTCACTGTAGATTTTTATAACTCCATCCCCTATTCGGAAGCCTTTCGTGGCAAGGACCGTCTGTTTTTTCCAAAATATGATGATCCGAAGGAAATCTATATCAGCGTACTTAATGATTTAAAGAAAATATCAGATGAACTTCCTGCTGCATACGGCAAAATGAGCCCTGCTGCTGTTTCAACGTTTAAAAATCAAGATATTGCATTTCGGGGCGACATCAACAAATGGCTTCAGTACATCAATGCTTTGCGCCTTAAATATGCATTAAGAATATCCGGAGTAGACGAAAATACGGCGAAGACACACATTAATGAAACGTTGGCAAAGAACAATCTACCGACAACAGATATGATCTGGCAAATGCCTTATGATCTAGACCCAAGAAACGGTGGTGAATGGGTTAGAGGATTATTTGAAGGTTGGGCAGGCACATTCATCCCTAATATTATTATAAAAAGGATGAATTATGGCACTTCTGCGTATGAAAAAGGTGTAGATGACCCTAGACTACCTATAATTGCGTTTCCCACTAAGCACAGTAATTTTGCCGAATCCATCGGAGACTATCGCGGAGTCAGCATGAATGCAGATGCCCAAAAACCAATTTATGATGGTGGGGAGAAATACTACACAGGTGGACCTAACGGGAATATAAGTGACCATTTCAAACAGAATTCAAAATCCCTTTATAATTTTGCCAACATTACCATGAACAAGAAGTTCCCAGTCTATATGATGTCACAAGCAGAAGTAGACTTGATTTTGGCCGAAATTACTTTAAAAAACTTAGGAAATACCGGTCGTACAGCTGATGCACATATTAAAAATGCAATTTCTAACTCTACTAATTTTTGGTATAATAGAAGTGATGAGAGTGACTTCCAAAAAAGTCAACTGATATTACACCCAGTCAAACCAGCCGCGAGTGATGTCACAAAATATTCTGACTTCATCGCAGCTAAATATAATGCTAAAACCAATGTCGATGATAAATTGGAGATTATTATGCAGCAAAAATATATCCATTTAAACATCATGTGCCCTTATGAATTATGGACAGAAGTCAGAAGAACAAGACATCCAAAACTGGAACCAATGACTTTTAATGGAAAAGTAATGAAACCGTTCCCTGAAAGGTTAAGATACCCTACAGCAGAACAACAAAACAACCCAGACAATTATGCGAAAGTCAAATCTGATGACAATTTTACAAACCCAATCTTTTGGGTACCGCAAAATCTAAGAAATGTAAATCCTTATTGGAGCAATTCCAATTTCGAATAACACATAGCTCCATATTTACCAGCATTGAAAGCCTAGACTTGACTCTAGGCTTTCTACTTTTTAAAAGTATTTAAAAAGTTCTTAAAACTTATCCAAAATACTTATCTTTATCTAACAATTATAACCATTTCCTATATTTAGGTCAATTAAACGATGAAAGCGGACATTTTACGATTATTATATTATAATAAGACACAATCCATTGCGGATCTTTCTAAATCTCTTTCAAAAAGTACACCTATAGTCACAAAGACGATTAATGAACTTGTAAAACAGGAACTTATTCTCGATAATGGTCTGGGTGAATCAACAGGCGGTCGACGTGCGTCCCAATATGGGCTCAACAATAGCCTCCCTTATTTTATTATCAGCATAGCAATAGACCAATATTACAGTTCTTTTACAATTTCCAATTTAGCACACACTATCATTGCACAGCAGAAGGATGTCGCGATCGACCTAAAAGAGCAGGATGCCGGAGAACGGATCCTCCATTCGTTGGAAACTATTCTTCATGAAAGCCAGATCGACAAAAAAAATATCATTGGCGTGGGAATCAGTATGCCCGGATTTGTCAATCCGGAAGAGAAAATAAACGATTCTTATCCCCAAAACTCCTCGCTTCACCATCTATATAAGCAAATTGAAGACAAGTTGCAGGTAGCCACGGTCATTGACAATGATTCACGATGCGTTGCTTGGGCGGAAAAAGAATTTGGCCATGGGGTTGACATTGCACATACATTAGTGATTAACTTAAATTGGGGGGTTGGTCTTGGAATTATCATAAACGGAGAGATCTTCAAAGGCGCAACAGGTTTTGCTGGAGAGTTTAGTCATATCCCATTATCAGATAAAAACACCCTATGCTCATGTGGTAAGAGAGGTTGTCTCGAAGTCGAAGCTTCCTTAAATGCTGCCATACAAAACACCGAATCAGATATCCAAAATGGTGAATATTCGATTTACTCCACTTTTGCTAAAATAAATTCAAATAAAGCGGATACATTGATTGAAGCTGCAAAGTTGGGGGATCAAATCGCGATTAATAATCTCGGAAAAATTGGCTACATGCTCGGAAAAGGTATTTCAACCCTGCTACATATCCTCAACCCGAACAAAATAATCATTAGTGGCCGTGGAGCGGAAGTGGGTGATATCATAGCCCCACAGATTCAGGTCGCCATCAATGAGTTTAGCATTCCCAAAATTGCAAAAATGACAAAAATAGAAATTTCTGAACTTCACAAAGACGCACAGCAAATGGGTACAGCGGCCTTAGTCGCCGAACATCTGATCGATAATATTATCCGTTAGCCATATAAAATTGCTATTTACACATCCAGCTATCTTGATTTTCAGCTTCTCCTCTAATACGCTGTTCCGATCGAGTATGGGTAAAAGAATATAAAGGATATTTGGAAGCTATAAAATCAAGCCATTTATAGCTAAAAGCACCGGCCAAAAACATACTGGATCCAAACACAGGTTCCTAAAAAGCGCTCCAATTTTGAGAGCGTTTTTTTTATATTCACGCAAACAAAATAAAATTTAACAAACCAAGAACACTACTTTTTAAAAATAAATAAAAAGTTATTTCTACTTAACACAAATATAACATATCTTTAGCGCTCACTAAATGGGAAAACACTAACGCATCCCCACATAATATAATGGAATTGAAGGAGAAAATCCTTGTATATCTTTACTATCTAAAGGAGCTGTCTATTGCTGGACTTTCTAAAAGTCTGTCAAAGAGCACGCCTATTGTTACAAAAGCAATTAATGAGCTATTAGAGCAAGATATTATTGTGGACAAAGGCTTGGCTGCTTCGACTGGAGGCAGAAGGGCTGCATTATATGCGTTAAATGATCACGTAGATCACCTCATTATTAGTGTATCCGTAGATCAGTTCTATACATCCATTCATCTGAGCAATCTAAAACAAGAAATCTTGGCCGAAACATCGGATATCAGACTCGATCTAAGAGACGAATCCGCAGGAGATGATATTCTTGAACACATCAAGACGTTTATTAATCAGCACAAATTAAAGAGCGACAAAATTATTGGAATAGGAATCAGTATGCCCGGTTTTGTCAACGCCCATCTTGGCGTCAATGATTCCTTTCCCGATCATAATCCACTTCACCATCTTAAGAATAGCATTGAAAGCAAGCTGAATATACCAACGATAATCGACAATGATTCTCGTTGCGTCGCTTGGGCGGAAAAGGAATTTGGTGCTGGAGTCGACAGTACACATACCTTAGTCATTAATCTGAATTGGGGAGTAGGTTTAGGGATTATCATTAATGGTGAAATTTTTACTGGTGCTACGGGTTTCGCTGGCGAGTTCAGTCATATCCCGCTTTCAAACACCAACAGTCTATGTTCTTGTGGAAAAAGGGGCTGCCTCGAAGTAGAAGCATCTTTAAAATCTGCCATAGAGCAAACGGAGATAGCCATCCAACAAGGAGAATACTCTATCTACAGTACACTCATCAAAACCATGAGCAACAAAAATAACGCCCTCATTGAGGCTGCAAAAATAGGCGATCAATTGGTTATTTACCATATCGGAAAGATCGGTTTTATGATCGGAAAAGGGATCTCTACCCTGCTTCACATCCTCAATCCGAATAAAGTTATTATCAGTGGTCGAGGAGCCGAGATCGGAAATATATTAGGTCCACAGATCCAGAATGCTATCAATGAATTTAGTATTCCGAGAATAGCAAAAATGACTGAAATAGAAATTTCGGGACTACACAAAACTGCACAACAAAAAGGGACAACTGCATTGGTTGTCGAACATTATATCAATCGCATTTTAACGAATTAAACTCTTTACTTAATTACCTAAAAAATGAGTCTATTTTACAAAAAAGCAACGGGCCTAGCATTATGCACTATATTTAGCGCTTCCGCCCTCTATGCACAACAAACTATTACGGGTAAAGTATCCGATGACAAGGGACCTGTTTCAGGGGTTACTGTAGCAGTCAAAGGAACTACAAAAGCAACACAAACAAACGCCAGCGGGTCATTTACTATCGATGCCGCTCCAGGAGAAACAATCCGTCTATCAATCGTCGGATACAAAACTCAGGAAATCGTTGTTGGCTCGACTAAAACGATTAATGTTACATTGACCGCAGATGCTTCGACATTAGGAGAAGTCGTGGTGACGGCAATGGGTATAAAAAGAGAAAAGAAAACACTAGGTTATTCTTTTCAAGAGGTTAAATCCGAACAACTTACAGATGCCAAAGAAACCAACGTTGCGAATGCTTTAGTTGGTAAAGTTTCCGGACTTCAGGTGATCAAAGGTTCTGCAGGTCCAGCATCTTCGACTAAAATCACGCTTCGTGGTAACAACTCACTTACAGGAGATAATCAACCATTAATCATCGTCGATGGTGTGCCTATGAACAATTTCATTGGTGGTATGAAAGGAAATGGTGATAAAAATAACGATATGTGGAATCCTGCGACCGATATGGGTGGCGGATTGGGCGATATCAACCCTGACGACATCGAAAGTATGTCAGTTCTTAAAGGTGGTGCAGCATCAGCATTATACGGATCAAGGGCTGGTAATGGTGCGATCGTGATCACGACCAAATCGGGAAAAGCACAAAAAGGAGCTGGTATCACGTATTCTTCCACCATTGGTCTAGAAACCATCTTCATGGCGCCAAAACTTCAAAATAGTTTTGGACAAGGACAAGACGGGGTTTACAATCCAGTAAGTACAACGAGCTGGGGCGATAAAGCGACAAAAGTTTACGACAATATCGGGGCATATTTCAATACAGGAGTCAACCATACACAAAACCTTGCTTTTCAACAACAGCTGGGCGAAACCAACATCTATTCTTCTGCAACCTATCTAAATGATCAAAGCAAGATCCCGGGTTCATCGTTGGAAAGAATCAATTTGATGACCAAAGTTACTTCATCATTTGGTCCAGATAAACGTTGGACAACGGACGTGAAAGTGCAATACATGAATATGAACGCGAAGAACCGACCTATCTCGGGTCAAAACAGTTCAAATGTCTATAGCACTTTATTTACCATGCCTCGTTCCATGAATATTCTGGATTTTAAAAATCCATTGAATGCAGTTGGTGACATGGCTTGGTATGGAACAAGTGAGAATAAAACAATGAACCCGTACTGGCTGGAAAAATACCGTTTGAATAATGACATCCGTGACCGTTTTATCATGAATGGAAACATCAAGTACAAATTCAATGATTGGTTAGATGCGGAAGCAAGATTTGGCCGTGATCAGTATACAACCAATTATGAAAACAAAACTTATGGTGGTAGCCCATTGATTACAGGTGGTAGTTACGGTGTTGGTAAAAACACTTTTTTTGAAAACAACTTCACTGTAGCATTAAATGCACGTAAAGATAACTTGATTGGAAAATGGGGTGGATCTGCTTCCGTATTCGGACAAATTATGAAAACGAGATCTACTGGAATCGATGCGAGTACAGGAGAACTGCAAGTACCGAATCTGTTCTACATCAACAACAGTAAATCTTTTCCTACAATCGAACAGAGTTTATTGCAAAAGCAGATCAACTCCCTTTACGCAACTGCGGAAATCAATTACGACAATTACTTATTCTTTAACGTGACTGGAAGAAATGACTGGTCATCTGCGTTAGGATTGGATAACAGATCTTTCTTCTACCCTTCCGTGAGCGGATCATGGGTAATTTCAGATATGATCAGCAAGACAGGCGGTTCATTGCCAAGCTGGTTATCTTTTGCCAAGTTAAGAGGATCTTATGCTGAAGTTGGTAATGACCTTCCTTCTTTCCAATTATACAATGTTTATAATATCGGAAAAGATCCAAATGGAAATACAACTTCAGGTATGGGTAATACCAAATATAATCCAGGTATCTTAAGCGAATTGATCAAAACCATCGAATTTGGTTTTGATACCCGATTATTCAACAACAGATTAGGTCTGGATTTTGCCTGGTATAAAACAAATGCAACCAACCAGTTGATCGATCTTCCGATGAACCCTTATAGTGGCTATGAATATGAAAAAATCAACGCCGGAAATATTCAGAACTCAGGTTTTGAAATTGTATTGGATGGAAGAATATTGACCAATAAAGATCAATTAACATGGAATTCCAGTGTAAATTTCTCTAGAAATAGAAACAAGATCATCAGTCTTGCCGATGGAGTAGATATGTATCCTTTAGGATCATATGACAATATCTCTATCAGAGCACTTGAAGGCGGGTTATATGGTGATATTTATGGTACTAAATTTCTAAGAGTTGAAGATCCGAACAGTGAATTCAATGGTCAATTGATCTTAAATGGCAGCGGATTACCACAAGGAGCCAGTGGTCTTCACAAACTTGGAAACCAAGCTCCTAAAGCACTGGTAGGCTGGAATAATAATTTTGCTTACAAAAACTTCGGATTAAGCTTCCAGGTAGACGGAAGATTTGGCGGTGAATTCTTCTCAGGAACAAATCTCAATCTACAGGCTAATGGTAATGCAGAAATTACAGCACCAAACGGTGAGCGTACCCCATTCATTGTTGATGGTGTAGTTGGGTCCAATGGATCGTATACAAAAAATACGGTTCAGACAACACAGCAATTATACTGGAGACAGGTAACCACCGCTACTTCAGGCAACTATGGTATTACAGAGCAGAATGTGTATGATGCAACCAATATCCGTCTGAGAAATGTGACATTGAGTTATAATTTCCCAAAAAGCATACTTGGAAACAGCATTGTACAACGTGCTAAAGTCAGCTTGACAGGAAATAATCTTTGGATGATTAAAAGTTATGCAAATGGTGTAGATCCAGAATCTGTTTTCGCAATCAACTCCAATGCGACAGGCTTTGAGAACTTTTCTACGCCAACATCCAGATCATTCTTTCTTAATGTCACTTTAGGATTTTAATCAATTAAAAACGATAAATCATGAAAAATATCATATCAAAAATAGGTTTTGCTTTACTTTTGGGGGGAGTTATCAGTTCATGTTCCAAATTTGAAGAAATGAACGTCAATCCTTACAAAGCAAATGACGATCAAGTAAAAATAGAATACTTTTTTAACAACTCGCTTACTGGAGCACAACAGGATCCGGGTATTGCTGAGCGTATCTTTGTTCTCGACTGGAAAACTACCGGAAGACAACATATGACAAACGGTCTTGCAACTGGAACAGTAAATGATGATTGGTCTAAAGAATACTATAGATATTCAGCTGAATGGATCAAAAACGCAACCAAAGGAATTGAGGTTGCTACAAACGAAATCAACGCTGGATCCGCAAAAGATTATACCAATAATCTGTTGCAGATCTCCCGTATCTGGAGAGCATACTTGATCAGTGAAGCGGCAGATAACTTTGGCCCTATGCCGATTGAATTTGCACAAGGTATCAACCCAAAATACAGTTCGGTGAAAGATATTTACTATTATCTTTTCGAGGAGCTAAAAGATGCGACTTCTAAAATCAAATCCGATATTAAAATTCCGGAAGATATCAAAAAATTTGACCGCGCTTATAGCTTTGACCAAGAGAAATGGGTGAGATATGCCAATTCCATGCGCATGCGTCTGGCCATGCGTTTATCTGAAGTCGATGCGAACAAAGCAAAATCAGAGTTTGAAGCCGCTGTAGCGACTAATAAATACATCAGCAACACGACGGACAACTTTACTGTTGCCGAGAAAGATGGCTGGGATCCATTGACAGGCGTCATGAGCCGTAGCTGGAACTATCAGGCGCTTTCAGCGACATTAAATAATCTCTATCTTGGATTAGGTGGTATTCAAACTGAAAAGCAAGTTGCCGAACCATTGAAAGCTTCTATTAAAGCTGCTAATTATATCGGTAAACGTTACAGCAACCATTTCACAACGATGACCAATGATCCTTCTGCTGGTTACTGGCTGGATGGTCTTCCAAATAAAATAGATCCGCGTGCGTTAAAGGCATTTTTCATTCCTGGAGACTTTGACAATAGCAATTTCTTCAAGAACGGCAAAGATTCTGAAACAACGGTTGACACCTTGGTTAGCGGGAATAATAAACTTGCCGTAAATACAAAGTACACCTGGAATGCATTTTCTCTAGGTGACTGGGCGGCAAAAGGAACAAACAACCGTCTAAGAAGTACGCTTGTAGGAAAGGTTCCGGCTATCGGACTTCAATTTAGAAGGAGTACAAACAGCCGTATTTTCTTTGCGAATTGGGAAAGCTACTTCTTATTGGCTGAAGCATCGCTAAAAGGATGGGCAACGGGAACAACAGCACAGGCAGCCTATGAGAGTGGTGTAAGAGCTAATTTTGATTATTGGGGAGTAGGTCAGTTTGCTTCGGAATACCTAAGCTCTACAGACTATAACAGAGTAGGTACATCAGTTAGTTTTACACATATTGCGGAACCAGGCGATGCACATACCATGGATTATATAGATGGTTATACCAATGCTGGTGGTACAGTAAGCATTAAATACCCGGTCAATTCTCTTTATAAAAATGGTACAGTACGCAATGACTTATTGACGAAGATTATCACCCAAAAATTCATTGCCAATTTACCTTGGTTACCATTAGAGTCCTGGAATGATCAAAGAAGATTGGGTTTACCATTCTATGAAAATCCTGCAATTGAAAATGCTTTACCGAACTTACCTGATCTTACATCAGCAAACTTTATGACAAGCAGCATCAAATTCTTTCCGCAACGATTAGCATTCCCATCTTCCTTTAGGGATACTGATCCTGCTGAATACCAAAATGCGGTATCGCTATTGGGTGGTGCTGATAAAGTGTTGACACCACTTTGGTGGGCAAAACAGAAATAAGTTTTTCACTCAATGAATTATAATTAAGCCGGCTTATAGCCGGCTTTTTTTGTATAACCATATATAACTAAATCATGTTTGTTACAATACATCCTATTTGTATCCACATAAAATAACAAAGAATAGCATTTTTATTCACTAATAGCCTTAAGTTCAAAATTCTTTTTAAAAAATTTAAAAAGAATTTTGAACTTAACATAAAAAGCACATATCTTTAACTTATAAAGCTTATACAAAGCTGGTATATCCGGTATTTATAAGCAACTATGAAAACCAGATTGATACTAAACACATGATAATCAATCATTAATAAGCTTAAAGAATAAACACAATACCACGAATACAATTGAACTAGATATGATCATCGAGATTTTAAGAATGTTGTATTACAAACCGATGCAACCGATTGCAGACATTGCAAATTCATTGTCCCGAAGCATTCCATCTGTTACCAAACAGATTAATGATCTCATGACTAAAAATGTCATCGTAGAGAAAGGTTATGCTGCATCTACTGGGGGAAGAAAAGCCATACAATATATGCTTAATGAAGATTTAACGCAAAGCATTATCAGCATTACCATCGACCAATTTTACACTTCCATATCTTTAACAAACCTGAAAGCCGAAATAATTTCTTCAAAAAACAACATTCCGATTGACCTTGGAGACAGAAATGCCACAGACGCAATAATAGAAGCCATAAACAATTTCATTAGCACGGGCAATATAGATCTAAATCAGGTTATCGGTATCGGAATCAGTATGCCCGGCTTCGTAAATACTGACACAGGACTAAATGAATCTTATAATGAAGATTCGTGTTTATACAATATCCGTGAGTGTGTAGAAAAAGAATTTCATCTTCCGACTATTATTGACAATGATTCGCGTTGTATTGCTTGGGCTGAAAAGAAATTTGGTGAAGCACAGGATTCATCTCATTCATTAGTGATCAATCTAAATTGGGGTGTAGGCTTAGGTATTTTAATCAATGATGACATATTCAAAGGTACATCGGGCTATGCCGGAGAATTTAGCCATATTCCACTTTCTGAAACACTGACATTATGCTCGTGTGGAAAAAGAGGCTGTTTGGAAGTCGAAGCATCCATTAGCGCAGCTATTCGGAATACCGAAAGAGATATTAAAAATGGAGAATATTCTATTTATGAAAAACTTGTCAATGAGCATGTCAATAAAATTGAGGCTTTAATAGAAGCAGTGCAAATCGGTGACCAAGTAGCCATCAATAATATTGGAAAAATAGGTTACATGCTTGGCAAAGGAATTTCAACATTAATACACATTCTTAATCCAAACAAAATTATCATCAGTGGTAGAGGAGCAGAAATCGGGCATATTCTAGTTCCTCATATTCAGGTTGCGATCAATGAGTATAGTATTCCCAAGATTTCAAAAAAGACAACACTTAGCATCTCCACTTTACACAAAAAAGCACAACAAATGGGGACAATAGCTTTAGTAGTAGAAAAATACATTACCAACATAATTAACTAACGTTTTTAAACAAACACCTAAAACATGAGTCTATTTTACAAAAAAACTGCAGGATTGGCGTTATGTACACTCTTTAGTGCAACATCGCTCTACGCGCAGCAAAGCATTTCTGGAATAGTTTCAGATGCTAATGGACCTATCTCTGGTGCTACTGTTTCTGTAAAGGGAACAACTAGAGGTACACAAACAGGAACCAACGGATCATTTACAATTCAAGCTTCTCAAGGCGAAACGTTACGCGTATCCATTGTTGGATACAAATCTCAGGAGATTGTCGTTGGATCATCCAAAACAATCAATATTAAATTAACTGAAGATGCTTCCAACTTAGAGGAAGTAGTTGTTACAGCGATGGGGATCAAACGGGCACCAAAAGAACTGGGATATGCAATGAGTACTGTAGATTCCAAAGAATTAACAAAAACCGGATCACCAAACTTCGCTGGAGCATTATATGGTAAAGCTCCAGGTGTACGTATCTCAGCAGCTCCCGGTGGCGCCACTTCAGGAATTAACATTAATATTCGTGGTACAAATTCCATTACTGGAAATTCCCAACCTTTAGTCATCATTGACGGGGTACCAATGAGACAAACTTCTTTCAACAACTCGGATTACTGGGGAGATCAACGTGCTCGAGGTAATGGACTGGAAGATCTCAACCCTGAAGACATCGAAAACATCAGTATTCTAAAAGGTGCTTCCGCTGCAGCGCTATATGGATCGGAAGCAATGAATGGTGTTGTTTTGGTGACGACTAAATCTGGAAAAGCAGGAAAAGGGTTTACACTCGATTTTAATGCGACTTACACGCATGACCAAATTGCGTATTTACCAAGATTTCAAGACGTCAGGGGGCCTGGGTACTCTAAGGCATATCAAGATGACAAACAATCGGACGATATGTTTCAATATTATGGTAGTGCACAAACTATCAATGGCGTCAATAGAGGCGTCATGAATACTAGTGTGAATTTCGGGCCTCTATTTGATGGAAAAGATATTATTTCCTGGGATGGAAAGGTTCGGCCATACTCCGCCCAAAATGCCTATAATAAATTTTTCAACAATCCAAATAATAGCATTTTCAACTTAGCACTGGGCAATACAACAGAAAATTCCAATATTCGTTTCTCGCTTACTCGGCAAGATAATCAGATGACCGCATTAGAATCTTATAACAAGAAAAATATCGCGAATCTGAACGCTAGCTTTACGCTTTGGAAAAATTTCAAGAATGATGTTGTTGTCAACTTTGTCAATCAACGTACCCATAACAGACCCTTTTTAACGGATCGTTTGATTAACAACTTTGGGGGTATGATTTCTACATTTGATAATCCTGAATGGTACTACGATAAATATCAAACGAGTTTAGGTTATAAATATGTAATTGATGCCCCAGATGCCCAAAGTCTAACTCCAGGAGAAAATATACGATACAATGGTTACCGTGGTGATGTTTTAGAGTATGCGTGGAATTCTAAAGCAAAACAATATGATGAATATTCAAACCGTTTGATTGGGTCGTATACAGCCACTTGGAGTGTAACGAATGATTTATCATTACGTGCACGTGTTTCAGCGGATGTCACCGCTCTAAAGACAGAAGACAAACAACCCAACGAAAAGCCGCTATTATTTGGTAACTCTGGGTTTTTCTCCTTGGGAAATCAAAATGCAAACATCTATTATACCGATTTATTGGCTACTTATAATAAACAGTTAAATAAAGACATTAAAATCGGAGTTGTTGGAGGATACACGGCAACTAGATCTGAAGATGTATATGTACAAAACCAAACTGATGGTGGATTAACTGTAAGAAATTGGTTTGACGTAAATGCAACATTAAATCAGGCTACGAGAAGCGACAGATATAATTATAGAAACCGTATGTTAAGAGACGCTCTCTTTGGGACCTTAAATTTCAATTTGAAAGAATTCTGGAATGTTGAAGGTACATTACGTCGTGAACGAATTTCGACCATGCGCCCAGACAACAATGTGCTTTATTATCCATCCGTAAATTCAAGTTTGATTCTGTCCGATGCTTTCCATTTACCAGAATTTTTTAACTATGCCAAATTACGAGGTTCATGGGGTATTGTTGGTAATTATCCGGACATCTATAAAAGTGCCCTGGCATATACACAAAAAACTTTAGGAACGCAAACTAATGGCGGTGCTTCTGTTATATATACAACAGTACCTACCACTGAATTTGGCAATGAAACTATCAAACCAGAGACTAAAAACGAGGTTGAATTTGGTTTGGAAACTAAAATGTTAAACGGGCGATTGGGACTAGATATCACTTATTACAATGGATTGATTAAAGATCAGATCTTAAACTATACTTTGCCAATTAGCTCTGGATCAAATTCAATCCTAGCAAACGTAGGTACTTTACGCAATACGGGATGGGAATTCGCAATTAACGGTACACCAATTCAAAAAGAAAATTTCAGATGGTCTACAACATTGAACTTTTCAATGAATAAAAATATGGTCAAGGAATTACCAGGCAATACCGGCACCTTATTGTTAAGAGATTATGATGGAAACGCAGCACAATTAGTCGCTAATGTAGGTCAGCCCATGGGAGACATCATGGTAAGACCGATTAAATTAGATGACAATGGAAATAAGGTTGTATCCGCAAATGGCTTGTATGAGATCGATGGAAATCGGTGGATAAAAGCAGGAAATGCAATGCCAAAAGCAGTTGGAGGTTTTATCAACAACTTCAATTATAAAAACTTCAACTTAGATATTTTAATGGATTTTAGACTCGGTGGAAGTGTTATGCCTACAGGTATAAATTGGATGACGAGTAGAGGGTTAACAGAGGAAAGTTTAAATAATATGGATGCAGCCCATGGAGGACTAAGCTACTATCAAACCAAAGATGCAAGTGGAAATATCATTGGTGTAGCGACAAACGGCAATACTGGTCCAAATGGGGAAACAGTCTATCACGATGGTATGCTTATGGATGGCAAACTCTCAGATGGAACAAATAATACAAACATTATTTCGCAGGCTACCTATTATAACAGCACCTATAATTGGGGCGGGCCACAATATTCCCAATCAAGGTATGAGCTCTATGTGCAAAAAAATAATTATATAAAAATGCGTGAAATATCACTGGGCTATCGTTTACCTGCTTCAGTCGCCGCTAAATTAAAGGCTAAGAATTTACAAATATCTGCATTTGGCCGCAACTTATTCTTTGTATACAGGTCAATTAAAGATATAGATCCGGAACAAATGACAGGTGGTTCTAACTGGATTAATAATGTTTCAAATGCAGGGACATCACCCGCCACAAGAACCTATGGTTTAATGCTACGTGCTAGCTTCTAAATTTTACGAAAATGAAAAAACAAATATTTATTTTGGGGCTACTTGCAGCTTCCATATCGACGATAACATCTTGTAAAAAAGATTCTTTTGGTGATTTTTATAAAAACCCAGGTAAAGTGTCAGAATCAACGCCAGAAAAGCAATTTACAGGCATGATTTATGACTTTCGAGCATTAATTATCCCAACCTATGGAAATTATTTCATCACATTACGTCCAACAATCAATCTATACATCCAAAATCTTGGATCTGTAAATCAGGCCAATCAATTAATCCCCGGTTCTGCAGCCGTAGAAGAAAGATGGAACAAATATTATGCTGGTCTAGCACAATACAAGGAATTTGTTCGTTTGTATGACGCACTAAGCGCCGAGGATAAAATTCAGAAAAGGGCAATGGCTTTGGCCGCGAAAGTTTTGTTTTATGACCAAACACAACAAATGGTAGACTTAGTAGGTGATATTCCTTGGACAGAAGCGGGTAAATTAATGGGAAACGGGGGGGATTATACAATATCTTATCCAAAGTATGACAAAGCAGAGGATATTTATACCACCATGTTAAATGATTTAAAAGCAATAAGTACCGAACTAAAGTCTACTACCGTTCCACAAACTTTTGCTGCCACCTTCAAAACACAGGATTTAATTAACAATGGAGATATTACTTTATGGACAAAATACTGTAATTCACTCCGTTTAAGAATGTTAACCCGCGTTTCTGGAACTTCTCAATTTTCTGCGAGAGCGACCACGGAACTTGCTCAGATTGTAGAAGATCCAACGAACTATCCTCTTATTTTAACAAATAGTGAAAACGCCCAAATTGATATTTTTAATATAAGTTCAGATATTAAATCCGAAGACATCAAAGGTGCTTTTGAAACAGATGGTTGGTATTCAAACATAGCCAGTAAATATATGATTGATGAAATGAATAAAATCAACGACCCCCGTCGCCAGTTATTATTTGAAACTGGTTCAACTGCAAATAAAGCCTATATTGGTCTTGATCAGAGCGCCTCATCAGCTGACCAAAACATCTTGGTCAGGGGAACAACATTAAGCTTCTTACATCGTAACACGATTTCGCGAAACAAATTTCTTCCTGGTCTATTGGTAACCGCATCTGAAGTAAACTTATTATTAGCTGAATACTATAATAAACACAACAATAATACAAAAGCGAAATCTGTATTTGAAATAGCATTGAAAGAATCGGTAGACCTCTATACGAAGATTAGTCAGAAAAGTGATGATGCTACTATTGCTAAAGCCACTGTCCCTACAACGACTCAAATTAATGATTTTGTGACAGCTGTCAACTGGGATAATGCGAGTAATAAAATGCAATTGATCGCCACACAAAAATGGTTACATTTCAACTTGTTCCAGGCTGTGGAAAACTGGTCAGAACAACGACGTTTAGATTACCCCAAATTTACGATCCCAACATTTTCTTCTGATAGACAAAAAACTGTCCCCGTCAGATTAACGCTACCTCAAACAGAGGCTACTTACAACACAAAAAATTACGATGAAGTAAAAAGTAAAGACACACCGGACACCAAAATTTTCTGGGACGTCAATTAATCGACACTACATCTACCAAATAGAAAGCCACTCTCGGGTGGCTTTCTTATTATCATTTTCATTATATTTATACATGCAAAAACTGACAACCATTATATCAATCGCACTACTGGCAACAACCGCTACATTGACTTTTGGGCAAGCACACAATGTATCGGGTGGCTACCAAAAACCGACAGATCCCTTAGTGATCGAAAACCTCGAACAATGGCAGGACATGAAATTCGGTCTTTTCATGCACTGGGGAACCTACAGTCAATGGGGAATTGTTGAGAGCTGGAGTATCTGCCCCGAAGATGAGGGCTGGACACAACGCAAACCAGAGCATGGTAAAACCTATTTTGAATACCTCAAGAATTACGAAAATCTACAGACAACATTCAACCCGACGGATTTCAATCCTCAAAAATGGGCCGATGCAGCCAAAGCAGCTGGGATGAAATATGTGGTCTTTACAACCAAACATCACGATGGTTTTGCGATGTTCGACACCAAAGAATCGGATTATAAGATCACTTCTACCAAAACGCCCTTCTCCTCCAACCCAAAAGCAAATGTGACCAAAGAAATCTTTAATACATTTCGCAACGACGGTTTCAAAATCGGAGCTTATTTCTCCAAACCGGATTGGCACTCTGAATATTATTGGTGGCCCTATTTTCCACCTAAAGACAGAAATGTAAATTATGATCCGAAAAAATATCCTGAACGTTGGCAGAAATTTAAAGATTTCACCTACAACCAGATCAATGAACTAACGTCGGAATATGGTAAAGTGGATATTCTATGGTTGGATGGTGGACAAGTACGTCCCTTAGAAACTGTAGACAAGTCAGTAGACTGGCAACAGACAATCAAGGTGGATCAAAATATTGACATGGACCGTATCGGTGGTATGGCCCGAAAAAATCAACCAGGCCTCATCGTGGTAGACCGTACTGTTCCCGGAAACTGGGAAAATTATGTAACACCCGAACAGGCTATCCCTGAGCATCCATTGGATATTCCATGGGAAAGCTGCATCACTATGGGAGACTCCTTTAGCTATGTTCCCAATGACAATTACAAGCCGACAAAGAAAATCGTCGAAACGCTTGTCAAGATTATTTCCCGTGGTGGTAACTATTTGCTGAACATCGCCCCCGGCCCTAAAGGTGATTATGACCAAGCAGCATATGATCGTCTAAATGAATTATCAGCTTGGATGAAAATCAATCAAAGCGCCGTATATGCAACACGTACCGTTGCCCCTTATCATCAAGGTGATTACTATTACACCAGAAGTAAGGACAGCAAGATCGTCAATGTATTTCACCTTTCAGCGGGAGACGCTTATCAACAACCTAATGAATATGTCTTTGAGGTTCCAGCGGATTTTAAAGTGAAAAAAATCACAATTTTGGGCCACAAAGGTCGCTTGGATTGGTCACAACGTGACAATCAGATCACCCTGAGAAGTCCGGGCACCAGATTCAATTATGCTACCGCGATTCAATTGCAAAGCAAGTAATAAAAAAGCAGCTGAATTACATCAGCTGCTTTTTTATTATCCGATAACGATGATCGACTTCAGGTATTTTCAAAGGCTTTCATTTGACTACTGAAAACCAGCAAATATAAATCGTCCCGACCTCTGTCCCCAATTAATACCCGAATAATTAAAGACACTAGCTATAAAAAAACAACACTGTTGAACTTAGCAGCACATACTAACAGAATGAAACAAATAACCTTATTTTTAGCATTAATACTCCTAACATTTTATTCATGTAAAAGCTATAAGCCGCAGATAATCTCTTCCCAACAGATCTTCCAAGAGGGACGGGTCAGTTTCAAACAATGCCATGCCTCGACCATACAATCCATCGGCAAAGACAGCCTCCTGGCCTGCTGGTTTGGCGGTACACATGAATCCAATCCCGATGTGGTAATATGGAGTTCTCATTATACAAATGGCAAATGGCAACTACCAGTCCAAATCGCAGATGGGATTCTTGCAGACAAGCGTTATCCGACCTGGAACCCTGTACTCTATCAACAGCCAAAGAACGATACCCTCTATTTGTTTTATAAAATTGGCCCCAACCCACGCGAGTGGAAAGGCTACGTCAAATATTCCATAGACAAAGGTCATCACTGGTCTGCAGCACAGGCATTACCCGATGGTATTTTGGGACCAATCAAAAACAAACCATTTACATTATCTAATGGGGATATACTATCTCCTTCCAGTACTGAATCAAAAGACGAAATCTGGAAAGCACATATAGAAATCAGTCACGACCACGGTAAAACCTGGTCTATTCATACAATTCGGCCTGACACAAGTATTCAAGTCATTCAGCCCAGTATTGTTCCACACAAAGATGGCCGTCTCCAGGTACTTTGTCGCAGTAAAGAAAATAAAGTAATGAGTGCTTTTTCCTCTGACCAAGGCAACAGCTGGGGATCCTGGAAGGCAACCAACCTGCTCAACCCTAACTCGGCTACTGATGCCATCCGATTGAAAAATGGACTATTTATGATCGTTTACAATCCAGCAATCGCTGGAAATGATTGGTGGGAAGGACGAACAAAACTCCGTGTCGCAACATCCCATGATGGTCTTCACTGGCATGATACACTAACTTTGGAAGATGGGGTCAAAGGAGACGAATATTCTTATCCGACCATTATACAGGATAAAAGTGGTCTAATACATATCACTTATACCTGGAATAGAAAGAGTATCAAGTATATCCGATTAAAATAAACCATTAGTCTGTAGCAAATTAGGGTTCATTACGTTATGCTATAAAAAACTAATTATGAACCCATTAAAAAACTTCTTTTTCCTTGTGGCTTCGCTCGTTTTTATTAGCTGCTCAAAGGAAAAATCCGAAAACAGAACAGCACTAGAGGGAAGTTATTCAGGAGAATTTACTGTCCACTACAAAATTGAAGACAAAACATTCACTGGGAATGTCGCGATAAAATTTAAAGCAGATAGTTTTTTTTGCTCCGCAAATAAAAACAGATACCCTGCAGGCGGCTCAGGAACATTTGAAATTATTGGAAACAAGATTGTTTTCAAGGATCAAAACTTTTGGACTGCAGACTTTGACTGGGCATTGATATTGAATCGCGAATATAGCTATACCCTGGATGGCAAAGAACTTATCCTGACGAAAGATCCTTACCAGAACAATAGTTATACCTATAAACTAAAGAAGGATTAATTAATAATCCTTCTTTAGCTCCATCTCCCCTTTCAATCGGATATCATCGGATGATGTACCAACCAGCAACCTGAATTTCCCTTTTTCTGTTATCCATGCATGAGTTGCATTCCACAGTTTAAGGTCTTCTTTGCTCAAGTGGAAAGTGTACTTCTCTTTCTTTCCTGCTGCAATAGCTTTACGTTTAAATTGTTTTAACTGCATAATGGGTGTTACTACCGAACTGACTTCATCGACAACATATAACTGTGCCACCTCATCGCCGGTCACACCACCCTTATTTTCGACATCAAAGGATACTGTACAGACAAAATCATCCGCCCCTTCGGTCAGTCCCACCTGTAGATTGCTGTATTCAAACTTACTGTAACTTAATCCATAGCCAAAAGCATATAGAGGTTTCGCGGACATCTCCACATAATCGTGATGTTTAGGTTTTGTATGATTATAATGTACCGGAAGTTGACCCACAGAGCGCGGCACGGAAATCGGTAACCGGCCAGCGGGATTATAATCGCCAAACAAGACATCGGCAATGGCCAATCCGCCCTCCTGTCCTGGATACCAGGCATTCACAATTGCAGGAATATGTTCTGCTGCCCAATTTAGATTAAGCGGCCTTCCCATAATCGTCACCAGCACCACAGGTTTTCCTGTTGCCTGGATCGCTTTCATAAGTTTTAATTGATCGCCCATCATATCCAACGAAACGCGGTCAAATCCTTCACCGCTTTCCATATCACTGACTGTATTCGGATCTACATTCGCCGCTCCCGTTGCCTGGTAGGAAGTTTTGAAATCCCGTGCACTGGAACCGCCGAGAATCAAAACCACCGCATCGGCTTGCTGTGCTGCTGCCACCGCAGCCGCAATATCAGATTTCGTCGTGTCACGGATAGCGCAACCTTTTACATAATCAACTTGCGTTTCTTTGCCTACTGCTGCGCGGATACCTGTCAATACAGTTTGAACCTTGCCATCAGCCTGTGGAGCAGTATAGTCACCCAATTGATTGTAAGCATTGTCGGCATTCGGTCCGATGACCGCGATACGTTTCAACGATTTGCTCAATGGTAGGATATTTTGTTCGTTTTTCAGCAAGATGATGGATTCCCGGGCAACCTGTCGCGCAACAGATTTATTCTGCGCTGTGGCAACTTTTTGAACAACGAGTTTCTCATCCACATAAGGTCGGTCAAATAGACCAAGATTGAACTTCATCCGCAATACGCGGGCTACTGCGGTATCCAATACAGCGGGCTCTACCTGGCCCTGTTGCACAGCTTTCAAAAGATTTGGACCATATCCCGATCCGCTCAGGTCAACATCCAATCCCGCATGTATACTTTGTGAAGCAGCTTCCTCCGCTGTAGCGGCTGTAGCATGCCCCCCATTAAGGCCTGAGATACTCAATAGATCTGATACCACAAATCCAGTAAAGCCCCAATCTTTACGGAGAACATCCTTTAACAACCAGGGATTTGCGGAGCATGGAATTCCATCAATACTATTATAAGCAGTCATAACCGAGCCTGCGCCAGATTTAACGGCCTTTTCGAAAGGTGGTAAAAAATAGTGTCTTAAGCTCCGTTCACCAAATGATACCGATTCACCGTTGTGCCCACCATCTGGTGCAGCATAAGCGACAAAGTGTTTTAATGTACCTATGATTTTATCCTGTTGTCCAAGTTTCTCACCCTGAAAACCACGGATCATCGCAGTTCCCATCTTGCCCGTTAAATAAGGATCTTCGCCATAAGTTTCCTCCGTCCGCGACCAGCGTGGGTCTCGTGCAAGATCCAGAACCGGTCCATAGCCATTTTTTCCACCCACAGCGTAGGTTTCCAGCGCTATTGTTGATGCCATGCGTTGAATCAGCGTCGGATTCCAGGTACTCGCTTGCCCTATTGCCGTCGGAAATACCGTAGCACCAATAGCCATATGTCCATGTGGAGCCTCTTCCGACAGCAGCAATGGGATTCCCAAACGGGTACTATCCAGCATATACCGCTGAATGGCGTTGGTCGCACGTGCAGCCTCAATCGGATTAAGACCATTCAGGAGTGTTTTTTGCGTCCAGGGATCGGCACGCAGTGTTGCCCACAACAACCCGATGTGCTGCTCTTTGACCGCTTTCTTTAATTTGTCGCTCACCCCTACATGCTTCCCTTTCTTCTCATACATTTCCCATCCAAGCAATTTGCTCAGCTGCCCCACCTTCTCTTCCACGGTCATTCGTCCCAAAAGATCATTAACACGCTGTTCGGTAGGGAGACGACTATCCTTATAAGGCAATTGTTGCGCCTGGAGCTGTGGATAAAGCAATGTTGACATCGCTGTCAAAAGTAGTATTCGGAGTTTCATGTAGTTTAAAATTATCGGAGTTATGCAACCGGTTTCCAAAAGACTAAAATAAGGATTTAAAGATAATAATCAAGATAATTTTTCTGTTATAGAAATTTAAGTAATAGAGTCAGTAGAATCAATCAACTGCCAACATTTATGCAGTAATTAACGATAATTTTCAGTATGTATATTCAATATTATGGTTAAGAAATCAGTAGCACACATGTATAAATTACGAGGCCACTTCTGATATTGGAAATTCAGCAATGCATTAAAAAGGTTACTAGCGGTTCTTATACAAGTACGATCCATCGCCTGTAAAAAGAGATTGTCTATAGCCTAAATAAAAAAGACGGCAAGCCGTCTTTCCATTCATGTGTTATAGGAATGCTACTTATTTTTTTCTTTAATTTTTCCCTTAAAATAATATGCCCTGGAAATAACAAAAGCAAGGGGATTGTTATTTCGATAGGTTAAGACCAAATAATCTCCGTCCACAAGGACACCATAGCTCTCGTACTGATCGCTATCAGCAAACTTAATGCTCTTTTTCTCTTTGTCATAGGTAAAAGACCGTTCAGACTTTCCATCTAAAATAAACTGTTCAAAAGTTCCTTTATCAACCTCACAAAGCTCTTTTCCGCGCTCTAGTTTTAATTTTTGAAAATCACTGCCAAAAGAGAAAGAATAAATATTATCCTTTTCACAATCTTCCGGTTTATAATGAGACTGCTCATCTTTAGTATCACTGGTAGAAAATGTCGGAGTCCAATCATAAGCTTCCAATTGTTTTTTCACATCTTCCGGCGCGATTTTTTCCGGACTGATGGTATCCTTACTGCAACTGCAAAACAAAATCAATACTAGAATTCCCTTAAATAATTTATTCATCCTGGTTCTCATTTAGTTATAATTTTATAACGTTTCAGTGTCGAATTTCGCTACAAGATGAGAACATTTTCTAACCAAAGAGATAAAAGATTCGAACTATTCTTGAGAACGACTGACTTTCGAATGCGCGGCAATTGCTTCAGTCCAAAGATTAGGATAATCTGTTTGTACAATGCGCACATAAGGGTATTTTTCCAAAAAGGACTGATAGATTTTTGCACCTTCTCGACTCGCTTTTCATCATCATCGACCTGCGTATAAAAATGTTAATAACAATGTTAATTAACTGAATATAAGAATCATTTCTGTTAATAACATTCCATCAATTTGAAGTTTTTGAGGAGGAAAAGAAACAGTTAAAAAAAATTATACTAATCACTAAGGGTAAAGTGAAAGTTAACTGTCATAGAGATAAAGCTTAATCAATATGAAACTAACATCAATCTTAATAATTGCGCTGGCGACTCAGGCCACGCAATCACTTGCCCAGGCACAAGATTCGACGAAGACAAACCGACGGGTCGTGACCGAGACTGTCAAAGGTACTGTCCTGGACAAAAATACAAGACTTCCAATTGTTGGTGCTACTATTGTACTGTCCTCCAATGGCAATACAAAATCTGTGAGTACAGATCAGCAAGGCATATTTAGGTTGCTGCAAGTTCCTGTAGGGCGCCAAGTCCTGCAAATACGCATGGCAGGCTACCGACAGGAAGAATTATCAGAATTGCTCATTACATCCGGGCGTGAGAATATACTTAACATTGAAATGGAACCGCAGGCAAACACGCTGAACGAAGCTGTCGTCTACGCCAATACGGGAAAGCAACCTTTAAATCAAATGGCAATGACCAGTGGTCGCTCATTTTCACCAGAGGAGACCAATCGGTATGCTGGGGCTTTCTTTGACCCCGCAAGAATGGCACAGAGCTTTCCCGGAGTCGTCGCTGGTGGTGACGATAATGAGATTATTGTGCGCGGAAATTCACCTAAAAGCTTACAGTGGCGATTGGAAGGGATTGAAATTGTAAATCCCAACCACTTTGGTGCCGAGGGAGCCGCTGGTGGGGGGATAAGCATGCTTAATACCATGGTTTTGGGAAAATCTGATTTCTATACAGGTGGACTGGCCGCTGAATACAACAACGCCATATCGGGGGTGTTTGACCTTAGATTTAGAAGGGGAAATACCGATAAACGCGAATACACATTCAATGTCGGCGTGTTGGGGGTAGGTGCAACTTTAGAAGGTCCTTTCAAAAAAGGAAGCGATGCATCGTATTTAATCAGCTACCGGTACTCCTCATTGAGTCTATTGGAAAAAGTAGGTGTAAAAGTCTCGGATACCGGTATCCCAAAATATCAGGACCTCTCCTTCAATTTTGTATTTCCAACCAAAAAGGCCGGAACATTTTCATTGTTTGGGATAGGCGGTCTGGGAACAGTCAAAGAAACTGCTAAACGCAATTTTCAGGAATGGGAGGAACGCACAGATGCACAGGACATGAACCTGGGATTTAACGCCGGAAGTGCTGGACTAAAACATCAATATATCGCCAATGATAGGCTGTATTTCACCAATATTATTTCGGCATCAATCAGCCGCAATTCCAATAAAACAGATACCCTGACACAGGATTATGTAACTAGCCTATATCACAAAGATAAATTTACAAATACCGCAATCCGTTATGCTGGAAGCCTCAATTATAGAGCGAGCAGCAAAAACACGATCCGTGCGGGTATCAATGCCAGCCTGCTTCGCTATGATCTCTATGCGCTAACCTACGATACCGAACTCGCGGCATTAAAAGAACGGATCAATGAAAATGGAAGTACCAGTACCTATGACGCCTTTGCACAACTCAAAACTGAACTATCCGACCGTCTGACATTAAATACGGGTGTACATGCCAACTATTTTGCCTTAAGTAAAAGCTGGACTGCAGAACCCCGATTGGGCTTAAACTGGAAGGTCGCAGCAGACCAGACGATATCCTTTGGTACCGGGCTTTACAATCGTTTAGAACCACTCAGTTATTATTTTGCCAAGAGCGGAACCGGACAAAATACAACAGACAATACCGCACTATCTCCTACCAAGTCTGCTCAGGCTGTTGTTGGGTATGAAAAGAATCTAAGCCGGACACTCCGGGTTAAGACCGAAGTCTATTATCAACATCTATATAATGTCCCGGTTTCTTCAGATCCAGCAATGAATTTCTCCCTACTCAACGTATCAGATATTTCAGCTATTGGTACATCAACCTATCGTCAACTGGTCAATAAAGGTACAGGCAGAAATTATGGTATTGAGTTAACGGTTGAAAAATCACTCAGCAAAGGCTATTATTTTATGGCCACCACTTCGGTATTTGATTCCAAATTCAAAGCACTCAATGGTAAAGAATACAATACAACATTCAATACACGCTATGTTGGTAATCTATTATTGGGAAAAGAATGGACAGTAGGAAAGAATAAAAACAACCTATTTGGTATGAATGCAAAACTGATCTATGCCGGCGGGAGAAAATACTCACCGGTTCTGGAAGATGAATCCTTGCGTTTAGATGAGGAAATCATCGATCAAAGCCGGATTAATACGTTAACTGCCGATCCTTATATTCGACTTGATTTTTCATCGACCTATCGAATAAATCGTAAAAAAGTGAGTCATCTCCTTATTCTGGATATTCAAAACATCCTCAATAGAGAGAATACTGTCGGGATGCATTACAATTTCAGCAAACGTATTATCGAGCCGCAAAAATGGACTGGTATCATACCGACCATTAACTATAGGATCGAATTCTAAACGCTACATATAATAGACTCGAATAGACTTACGATATAAAAAGATTGATTCTTAAAATCATTTTAGGAATCAATCTTTTTAAATACAGGCTTATAGCTATAATAAAAAAATAGTTTCTAAAACTTGTAACCCAAAGAAATTCCTAATGAACGATTTCTTAGTGATCCCCCAGGTTTATAATCGCCCCATTTTGATTCCAAATTAGCAATCCCTTTTTGAAACTCCATACCAACAAGATAATGTCCCCTGAATAGATAGTTCACTTTGGCGCGAACACCGTAATCAAACGATTTTCCAAGAATATAATCTCCATAATCCGCTATACTGGCATCATTTTGAAACTTAATATCACCTTTCTGACCTATACCGATATCATCAATATAGACTGTTTCTGGAGTTTTCCATTTCCCCCCTAATCCAAAGCCTATATAAGGCCCAAGTCCAAATTGCAGGTGATCGTTACCGATTGGTGAATTAAAAACAACATCAATGGGTAATTCCAGATAGGAAGTATTAGCCTTAAAATTATTGCCCCAGCCTATGATTTTACCTTCATTTCGTTCGAAGCCCCGTTTAGCGAATACAACCGCCGGCTCAATAGCGAAACGCTCGCTCATTCTTATCGACGGACCAATTCCTAAATACAGACCTCCGACGGATTCCGTATTTGCTTTATTACCATCCTTGTTTTTTGCATCGATATTCGAGAAGTTCAGGCCTGCTTTCACATTCCATTTAGTTTGTGCGTGTACGAGACAGCCCCCGATCGACAAACATAACAATAACGACAGTTTTTTGATAGTAATCATAAAAGAAATAGGTTTATATAATTTTCATTGTTAACGATAAACAAATGCAAACCGCTACCATTAACCATCAATTTACGGAATAAATACAATTTCACTGCCTATATCTGGCTTCTTTTCAGCATAAATTCAGCTAGAAGCATACTGATTTCTTTACGAAAACGATTGCGACGAAATGACAGAATCGTTTATACTGAATGCTGTAAATTCACAGTACAGAAAATTCATTTTTTCATCCAATTAAATCTAACAAAGCCTATGATCAAGATCCAAAACGCATCCGTTGCGAAAAATCGCTGGGTGCAAGCGGCAATCCCATTATCCTGCCTGTTGGTCGTATCCAATCTGGCAACTTCCCACGCCGCCCCGTTGACCCCTAAATTTACACATAGCAAGCTTTCGCTAGCCATACAACAGAGTTCCATCCAAGGTAAAGTCGTAGATAGTGAAGGTAAGGCCATAGCAAATGTGACGATCCAAATCAAAGGGACCAATCAAGCCACATCGACTAATGCAACCGGTTTTTTTGAACTCAATAGCCAACAGAAAGATGTCATCTTGGTGGTAAGAAGTATTGGTTACAAAACCATCGAAACTGTTGCCCATGCCGGTTCACCTTTAACAATCACCCTGGATAAAGAATCTAAAGGGCTTGAAGAGGTTGTCGTCGTTGGTTTCGGTACGCAGAAAAAAGAGAATGTGACAGGTTCAGTATCCTCTGTTCAAATGTCGGAAGTCCTGGAAAGCAGGCCCGTTACCTCCCTATCTGCGGGTTTAGCAGGTCAGGCACCGGGGCTATATGTCAATCAAGGTTCAGGTAGACCGGGGAGCGATGGTGGTACTCTTCGGGTACGTGGTCAGGGAACATTAAACAATTCGAATCCACTTGTTGTGATCGACGGTGTTATCGGTGATATGAATCTAATCAATCCACAGGACGTCGAAAGTATGTCGGTATTGAAAGACGCAGCTTCAGCTTCCATCTATGGTTCACGCGCAGCCAATGGTGTTATCCTCATCACGACGAAAAAGGGAAAGACCGAACAGTTTAAGGTTACCTATAATAATTATTTCTCTAGCCAGAAACCTTCCAATACCATCCAAATGGTTTCCAACTATGCCAATTATATGGAGCTGATTAATGAAGGGTACAAAAATGGCGATCCAAATGCGAAACCTACATTTTCACAGGAAAAAATAGATCTTTGGCGACAAAATTCAGGGCAAGATCCGTTGAAATATCCCAATTCAGACTGGGTGTCTGAACTATTTCAAAATAAGATCAGCCAAAACCACAATCTGTCCTTTACAGGTGGAAGTGAAAAAATTAAATTTTTCGGTTCCTATGGTCTATTAAATAATCCCGGTGTTATTGAACAAGCTACCTACAAACGTCATACTGGTCGCATCAACCTCGAAGCCGATGTAAAACCCTGGCTTACGCTTGGAGCGAATATCAATGGTGTCGTCTCAAAGACCGATATCGGCACCAATATCATTGATGATGTATTCACCTTTGCGGGAGCGAGTACCCCAGGTATGGTGCTAAGGGCTCCGGACGGCCGGTTTGGTTCGCCCAGCAATCCGGAAGAGAACCCACAATCCAACAATGTGCTTCACCGCCTCTATGCTCAAAAAGGCAATATTAATAAGAATCGTTTTGTATCCCGATTTTATGGAAAGTTAAAGCCTATTGAAGGCCTTTCTATCGAAGGATCGTACACCTATACTTATGACGACGATTTTATCTATTCGCAGCCTGTGTTCAACGATCGTTGGGACTTCTTGACTAATACCGTCGCCACCGCTGGCACTGGGCGTTCCTCTGTTACCAACGAGTCTGTTAAATCATATCGTTATTATATGGACGGAGTTGCCAAATACAAGAATAAGCTATTTGATAAATTAAATTATGAAGTGATGGTAGGTGCCAGCCAGGAATATTTTAAAGATGGTTGGTTTGCGGCATCCAAACTGGATCTTGTCGATCCTTCACTGACGGTGTTAAATGCGGCGACAATGGATGCTTCCGCCTCCGGCAACACCACGGATTGGGCCATGCGCTCCTTCTTTGGGCGACTCAACCTCTCCTGGGATGATAAATACCTCTTGGAAGCCAATCTCCGTACCGACGGTTCATCGCGCTTTATGACAGGAAAAAGCAGATGGGGTACCTTCCCTTCGGCATCTTTCGGATGGAAAATCTCTTCCGAAGATTTCTACGATGTCAAATGGATGCCAAGTCTTAAATTCCGTGCCTCTTATGGCGCATTGGGCAACAATGGTACTTCGGATGTATCCTTCCGTAGAGACGATCAGCTCACAGGAGCAAATAAGATCAACAACTACGAATATCAGACACTATACAATCCGGCCAATTACATCCTGAACAATCAGCTTTATGTCGGATTTGCCCAGACCGTGTTGAGCAACCCCTTATTGACCTGGGAAAATACCTATATCCTGAATGCTGGTCTGGATTTTGACCTTTTCAACTACAAATTGAATGGTTCAATTGATGTTTTTAATAAAGTAACAAACAATATCCTGATCGACCTTCCAGCACCGTTAGTTGTCGGAAATGCAAGCATACCACGTACCAACGCAGCAAAAGTCCGCAATAATGGTATCGAGCTTAACCTCAATTACCGCGACAAGATAGGCGATGACTTCAAATTCAATATCGGTGGTAACTTTACCTTCATTGACAATAAAGTGGTCAAATTTAAAGGTAACGACAGATCTATTTCAGGAGCAAATCTTTTACAGGAGGGCTATGCCATCAACACGCAGTATATTCTGTTGACCGATCGCATCTTGCAGACAGACGCAGACATGCAACTTGTACAACAAATGATCGACAATGCTCCTACTGATCCAAATACAAACCAAAAAGTAAACCCATTTGCCTCCTATGGGACACCAAAGAAAGGCGATTTACTCTATAAGGACGCCAATGGTGATGGTATCATTAACGACAATGACCGGGTACCTGTCGGGCATGGTACAGCGCCAAGGATCACTTATGGTTTTAATATGGGATTTGATTATAAAGGTTTTGACTTTTCGGTTTTTCTACAGGGTAATGCAGGCAATAAGGCTATTTGGATAGATAATTATTACACACCAACTGTACGTTGGGGCTACCAGATCAACCAGGAAATCGCGGATGGCAGATGGACAGATGGAGCTACTGACGCCAAATATCCACGACTCTTGCCATACACAGATACAAGAAACACCAGAAACAGTGATTTCTGGTTACAGAACAAAGCTTTTATCCGTGTAAAAAATATCCAACTCGGCTACACCATTCCGAATGAGATTACCAAACGGATCCAGGTTCAGAATCTACGTGTTTTTGGATCGCTGGAAAATTTCTGGACGATTACTAGTTACAAAGGATTCGACCCCGAGGTGAGTGGCACCAATTACCCAACAATGAAACAGGCTGTCTTCGGTCTTAGTTTAACATTTTAAGTTGTCAAATATCATGAAAAAGATTTCACTACTCATAGCTGGATGCATTGCATTATCATCTTGTTATAAGCTCGATACAACACCTTACAGTCAGGTCAGTGCCGATACATTCTGGCAAAATGAAGACCAGGCGCTCGCTGGCATATTAGGTTGTTATAATGATCTAAAAAAGGAAGCGACCTTCGGTTTACAATTTTCTTATGATGGGCTCAGTGATATAGGGCTGGGCTATGATCCTCCAGGCCTAGGCGAAGTCATCAGCGGTACATTTACAGACCGCTCATCCGTTATTGTGGAAAGGTGGCAGGCCGGATATGACCTGATCCAGCGCTGTAACCATACCATCGCCCATATTCAGCCGATGACCATAGATAAAGCCAAACAGGAAGGTTTTATTGCCGAAGCAAAATTTCTCCGTGCGCTAATGTATTTTCAATTGACAAACCTTTATGGAGCTTTGCCAATATATGACGAGACAGTTGATCTGAACAGAGATTTTAGTTCACTCAAAAATAGCCGTTCTTCCGTTGAAGATGTCAAGAAATTCATCCTTACGGACCTCAACTATGCTATCGATAAATTACCTGCAACGTATGACGCAAAACACTATGGTCGAATCACAAAGGGTGCAGCCTATGCTTTGAGAGGCAAAGTAGCCCTGTACAATAAAGATTGGACATCAGCAATCCGGGATTTTGAAGAAATTGTCTATAACAAAACCAACACTTACGGTTATAACCTCAGTGCTAATTATGCGGCATTGTTTACCATGGAAGGGGATCAGGCTCCTGAAATGATCTTTGCCATACAGAACATGGGCGGAACAGGATTTCCTTATGGCATGCCTATGGCTTTCTATATGGGAACGAGATCAACTTTTGGCAGTGACTGGAACAACTGTATGCCAAGCACACGGCTTGCAGACCGTTACGAAAACCGAGACGGAAGTCCGTTCAACTGGAATGACCATTTCCCAAATTATAATGCAGACAATGCCGTTAAAAAACAAGCGATGGAATCCACACAATCGGGTGGTGTGCTGACAAAGGTACCCGACACAGTCAAGCTACGTCAGATCTATGCCAACCGGGATCCACGGATGAATCAAACACTTATTGTCCCTTATTCACACTACTTGGGCTGGAACGCCAACAAAGAACGTGACATGCAGTTTATTCTTGCAACAGGGGTAAATGAAAATTTCGGGCAGATCCGTAATAATCGGGGCTGGTATACCTACCTATGGCGCAAATTCGTACCTGAAGGCAATCTGAAAGGAGCGATTACCGATCGTGCTCATACACCGATCAATTTCCCGATCCTTCGTTTGGCAGATGTGCTTCTGATGCTTTCCGAAGCCTATAATGAAACCAATCAGCTGGACAAGGCAATCGCGGAACTGAATAAGGTACGTACACGTTCGAAAATGCCTGCACTGAATAGCGGCAGTTCATTCCTGGTCGTGAACAGTAAAGCGGAAATGAGTAAACGTATCCAACACGAACGCGCAGTAGAATTAGCAGGCGAAGGATGGCGCTATTTTGATCTCAAACGTTGGAATCTACTGGAAGATGTGTCGAAGGGCATTATTGAAAAAGGTGTTACTGGCGATAATCTCGTTACCAGAGGGTATCAACCCCGACATAAGCTTTGGCCGGTACCGGGACAAGAAATAGAGATGAACGCGGCACTTCTGCCACAAAATCAAGATTGGTAAACATGAGAATATATCTAATCCTATTCTTCTTTCTCAGTAGTCTCTCTTTTCAGAGGCTACTGGGAAAAGAATTAAAGCTACTCACAGGCACTTTTAAACAGGAAGATCTCAAGATCAACCTGAGCCGGGATAAGTCCTGGATTCCCTATCCAAGTTATTCCGATCGTAAGGCATGGGATCAGCTGATAGCACCCTTCCGGGAGCAGGTTGTTGCGAAAGGCGACAAAGCACTCGACTATCAATGGCAGGTGATCAAGGCAACAGATTATCTGGAATATGAACGCTCAGGCAACCGCGGCATGATGGAAAAGCCGATGAACGAAAACTGTACCGCGCTCACAAACTTGCTATTAGCTGAGCTAGCTGAGGGGAAAGGACGTTATATCGATCAGATTTTAAACGGTACCTGGCACATGACCGAGATGTCTACCTGGTCATTATCGGCACACCTACCAGCTTTCCAATCCAGCAAAAGATCCCTACCACAAGAACGGACACATGTCATTGACCTCATGGCCGGCGATGTAGGATCCTTACTTTCGTGGATACATTATTTCTTTCGGGACACCTTCAACACTATCAATCCGGAAATTAGTCTACGCTTAAAACAGCATATCCAGCAACGCATTATACAGCCTTATCTGGACCGCAATGATATGTGGTGGCAGGGCTTTGAACTCAAAGGAAACCAATTGGTCAACAACTGGAATCCCTGGTGCAATTTTAATGTGCTCACCTGCCTGCTGCTGATAGAAGACAATCCGGATGTTCAACTGACTGGCATCTATAAAACAATGACTTCGGTTGATCGCTTTATAGATTATATCAAAAAAGATGGTGCCTGTGAAGAAGGTCCATCCTATTGGGGGCACGCCGCCGGTAAATTGTACGATTACCTCAAGATCCTTTCCATGGCAACACAAAACAAGGTCAGTATCTTCGACAAGCCTCTTATCCGTGATATGGGTGAATACATCGCACAATCGTATATCGGTGGTGACAGATGGGTGGTCAATTTTGCCGATGCGTCAGCCAAAGGTGGTGGAGATCCTCTTCTCATCTATCGTTATGGGCAAGATGTACATAGTACTGAAATGATGCAATTTGCGCGATACATGACAGATCTTGGTGGTAAAGGTGCGGACTTTAGACCCTCACGGGATATCTTCCGTGCATTTGAAGATCTACGCTGTTTTCCGCAGCTTAAGCACACACAGGCAGCACTTCCACAAAATGCATTTAAGTGGTATCCGGAAACGCAGTTTCTCTATCTGAAAAAGGAAGGTCTTTTCTTCGCCGCCAAAGGTGGTTTTAATAATGAGAGCCACAACCATAACGATGTCGGGAGCTTTATTCTATACCAGGATCAGCAACCCCTTTTTATTGATGCGGGTGTGGGAACTTACACGAAGAAAACATTTAGCGACGATCGCTATAGTATCTGGACCATGCAGGGTGCCTACCACAACCTTCCACAGATCAATGGTACTGATCAGGCGTTCGGCAAAGAGTACAAGGCCGAAAATGTGGTATTCCTACCTGAACAAAATAAATTCCAGCTCGATATCGGGAAAGCCTATCCAAAAACAGCCAATATCGAACATTGGAATAGAAGTTACCGCCTTGCAGCTGACGGTCTGACCATAGCGGACGAGTTTAAGATCAGCAATCCAACACGGGCAAATATTATCCACTTTTTGGTTGCAAAAGAGCCAAAGATTACAAAGGGAGTAATAACCTTAGGTGATGGTCTGGCAGTGCTTCATTTTAACGATGGACAGTTTGTTGCTTCCTACGAATCTATTCCGCAGGACGACCCACGTCTGAGCCAGGTATGGGGTGAGCGGCTTTACCGCATCAGCCTCAAGGCCAAAAGCATTAAATCGACAGGAAAATATAATTTTATCATTAAAAAAGCCAAATGAAAAGAAGAAATTGGATTCAAGCCGTAACATTAACTACTGCAGGAGCGCTAATGAACAGCCCCCTGCTTGGTCGTAGTCAATCCATTGGCTCAACGGCGCAACCTTCTACTGACGATCGTGCGTATTGGGTGTCTATTTTAACAAAAATGGCCAGCCCTATTCTCGATCGTATCAGCAAAGAGCGTTTTCGCGCGGAGATGCCAATTGTTAAAAGTGAAACTTATGACTACATAGATCCAAGTGTAGGATATTTAGAAGCCTTTGGCCGATTATTGTCCGGTATGGCTCCATGGTTGGCCCTGCCAGACGATAAAACCGCAGAAGGGAAGATACGCACTCAATTTAAACAACAAGCCTTACTGGGCATACAACATGGTGTAAATCCTGCTTCGGCAGATTATTTCTCCTGGCGTAGCAAATCCAAGCAACCTCTGGTTGATGCAGCACATTTAGCGCAGGCATTTATGCGTGCCCCAAAAGCATTATGGGATCCGCTTCCGCAAGTAACAAAGCAACAGGTCATTACCGAATTCAAACACTTACGCTGGATCAAACCCAACGAAAGCAACTGGCTTTTGTTTGCCGCAATGACCGAAACTTTTCTCTATAGTATCGGTGAAGACTGTGCACGTGAGAAAATAGACTATGCGGTAAACAAATTTGATCAGGAATGGTACGTCGGCGACGGATGGTATAGTGATGGTGCGCGATTTAGCTTTGATCATTACAATGGTTATGTCATCCATTGCATGCAAGTGGAGACCTTAAGAAATAATCTTAGTGCTGATGCGAAGTACCAACCCATGTATGACCGCGCCTATAAACGTATGCAACGCTATGCACATCATCTGGAGCGCATGATTTCACCTGAAGGCACCTACCCTGTTGTTGGGCGGAGTGCAACGTATAGAAATGCAGCCTTTCAACCGCTCGCTGCAGTCGCACTCGATGGAAAGCTCCCCACGGATCTATCCAATGGGCAAGTACGCGCGGCATTGACAGCAGTCCTCAAGCACATCTATGCTGATCGCATTTTTCATGAGGATGGTTGGATGGCCCTCGGATTTCTCAATGCCGATCAGGGAAATATAGCAGACAGTTATACCAACTCGGGTTCGCTCTATACTGCTTCCCTCTCATTTCTACCCTTAGGGCTTCCGCCAGCGCATGCTTTTTGGTCTGACGCTGCTGCGCAATGGAGCTCACAAAAAGCTTTTGCAGGTTTACCCTTTCCAAAAGATTATTATGTAACTTACTAGGAATATACGCTGTTATGAAACTATCGAAAGTAACATGAGCCGAGTGAACCGAAGGCAGCGTGAAACAAGTGATCAAAACGAAGAGAGCTCATGAATACCCTAATCATAAAATAATAGATGAACAAATAATTTATGCAGATGAAAAAAAGAAAAACCAGTTTAAAAACAATCCTTCTTATCGCTTCTGGGCTTTTTGCACTCAGCTTTATCGACCAAAAGCCAAACTTCATCGATGCTAGCTTCAACGCTGCAGAGAAACAATATCAATTTTTGGCCAAAGAAGCTGACAAAGACCATAAGTTCCCACGTACATTGACTCCTTCCGGACAATTGCGCGGAACCGATGAATGGGATTGGACAGGAGGTTTTTTCCCTGGCTCACTATGGTATATCTACAACCACACACACAATAAAGAAACGGAGAAAGAAGCGATAAAATGGACTGAAGCACTCGAAAAAGCGAAGGACTTGGATCAACATCACGATATTGGTTTTGTCATGTATTGTTCCTATGGCACGGCAATTAAATACCTCAAGGATCAGAAAAAAATTGCCGATTATAAAGCCATTCTTGTCCATTCGGCCAATACCGCATTAAAGCGCTTTAACCCACAGGTCGGTGTCATCAAGTCATGGAACGAGAAAAAGTCATGGGATGGCAAAACACTTTGGAAATACCCGGTCATTATTGACAATATGATGAACCTAGAAATGCTGTGTTACGTTTCGGATCTGACAGGTGATCCTAAATATAAAGATGTGGCCATCAGTCATGCAACACAAACCATGAAAAACCATTTCCGCACCGACTACAGCACCTACCATGTTGTAGACTATGATGCCAGCGGAAAAGCAATCCATCAACAGACAAATCAGGGCTATGCCGATAATTCAACCTGGGCACGTGGACAGGCATGGGCTATCTACGGATTTACCATGATGTATCGGGAGACAAAAAAACCAGAGTTTCTCAAAACAGCACAGGCAGCAGCTAAATTTTACATGACCCACAAAAATCTTCCAAAAGATAAAATCCCTTACTGGGATTTCAATGCTGGACAACAGGGATATAAATCAGATGCGGATTTTTCAACGTTAAAGCTCAATTACGTCCCTCGTGATGCCTCAGCAGCAGCCATTGTCGCTTCGGCACTCGTTGAACTATCGACCTTAACTTCTGGAGCAGAAAGTAAATCCTATTTAGCTTTTGCCAAGGAAAGTCTACAGACACTATCAGGAGCAGGTTATTTTGCAAAATACGCAAGCAACGGAGGTTTCTTGCTCAAACATAGTGTCGGCAGTCTGCCCCATCACTCTGAAATTGATGTCCCTTTGACCTATGCAGATTATTATTATCTCGAAGGTCTAACTCGATTGGAACAACTCAAAAAATAATAAAAATAGGCTGTATCAAAAGCTGATTTTGGGCAAGCAACGCCAATTAATATTTTGAAACCTCAGTTTCACTGAATGAATAAGGTCCAAGTTCTGTGGAGAACTTGGACCTTACTTTTTAATATTCACGGCAATTCGAAAGAATTAAATCTTTATTTGTTACCAGTCGGGATTGTTTCTGATGAGGTACTACCCGCGTACTCAGCCTGCGGCAGCTTTATCTCAACAGTCTGATTTACTTTTGCACGTTTATTGATGAGATGAATACGTACGGCTTTTCCCTGTTGCAGTGGATCTGCCACATCCAGCTTGAAGACGCTATTTCCCTTTGTGATTTGCAGAATAACCGGCTTATCCACCTGAATAGACCAAGCTCCAATTTGACAGGTACCAGACTCATAAAACACGGCCTGAATAGCGGCCAGACCCAGATGTTCTACAGCTTGAATCGCAGGCGTATTGTGCCAAATTTTTAGCTGCTGCATAGCCCGCTTATCGATCTGATCCACACCAGGTACCACGATATAAGCATAACTTCCATTTATAGGTTTCGCTGCGTGCTCAACCGATAACTTAAATACCTTACCATGTACAGCATCTTTTGATCGGGAACGATTGATGCGGTACCAAGAGCCCGATTGTTCTTTTGCCGTCAGAGCGATTTTCATCGCTTCTGGAAAGTAATAGCCGACCTGATTGTGCATGACATATTCACCTTGTTTGACATTTCGAACCAGTGAATCGGTTGACATCTTCTCTTTTCCATTCCATACGACAGGGCCATTCAACCAAGTTTGATTCAGTGTTGTTACGACCGGCTCCTCAGCACTACAGTTAATTCCACTGCCCAGACAAACAATCTCCTTATCAAAAAAGAACCATGCTTTTTGTGCAGCCAGTCCATCGTATTGAACAGACATGGCCGATGCGCCGATTGTACCATTGCTGACCCCACCAGAGAAACTATTGGCAGCCAGTACACCCCACTGTTCTTTCAGTTCCTGATCACCCTGATAATCTCGGGTTGTTGTCCCCGGAATTTTGTCCCATTCCCATACTGGCATGATATTATAGTATTCTGGACCAAATACCTGAATATTGGTTACACCATCTGTCATATTTTTACCAAGCATATTTTCACCGTTTCCTGACTCCGATTTGTTGGTTCGCTTGCTTGCCAGACGCAGGTTGAAATGAAACTGTTTTCTGAGGTGTGTTGTGTAGTCTCCTTTCCAATAATGTCGATGGAGGGATTGATCTTCTGCATTAAAAGCCTGTATACTATCTAATTTTGCCAATCCTTTCTTCCAGATCTCATTTTTAGCTGGATCAATCAATTGCATCTGCTGCAATATGGCGACTTCCTGATCTTTGCGCAATATATCTGGTCGTGATATCCCGCGCCCATGCACATTAAAATCAATATAACGTGAGCGTATGATCGGCAGGTAGGTTTCCAAAAGAAATTTTTCGAAGAGGGCCAATTTCTCCTTATTAACCGCATAAGGTGTCTCGCGGACATAGGCCATTACCTTAGAAATCCCCTTTAAAAACTCTTCACCATAGCCTGCAATATACAATTGTGGTCCATGTTGTAAGTAAGAGAAATCATATTGTAAGCCCTCTTTCCCATCCACCAACTGGATGGGAAAAAGCAGTTGTTCCATAGCAGCAGCCAGTAGACCGGTATCTTCGAGGATTAGTGCACGATAGAAATAATGCATGGCAATATCACTTTTGTTCGCGCCCGTTTTCTTATAGGGATCCCCTTTCTCCATCAACTTGACCAGTGCTGTTTCCACTGTAGCTGGGATTTTCTCCTGACCGAATTTCATCAGGATTAGACAGACACCTATTGCTTTAGGAGAAGCGATTTCATTGTGCCACCAGTTCGTTGATTCAAATCGGTTATTTGCCCAGTACTGTGCTGCCCGTACAATCTTGTCATAAAGCGACTTTTGCTGATAAGATTTACTCTTGGGAGATACATAAGCTACGATCAAAGTTCTCAAGCGATCCAAGTGTTCTCCTGGAGGCCAGAGTGAAATTGATTTACTCGTGTAATCTATATCAGACCAAGTACCAGCTTCAGTCAACTGATTGCTCCAGATTGTGGTTTTATCACCGTGAGCAGCCGAACTTTGCAATTCGTCCTCGTACACATGTTTTTTGATGCGATCAAATGTTTGCTTGTCCTGTGCCCTTGTCATGACCAGTCCAAATGATAATAAAAATATAAGTATAGCTTTCATTCTTTTTCCAATTATAATCCGATTAAGGGTATTTCTTTTCTGCTGCCCGTCCAATGACATCCATTCGATGTTTCATCATTTGGTTCTGATCATTATCCAAAACTCCACTCAACCATTTGGGAGCAGCCATCTTTTTTTCCCACTCAGCCAATTTATCCAACATTTTATTCACGTTATCGGGATATTTTTCGGCAAGATTATGTTGTTCTTTCAGATCGTTTTTCAAGTTAAATAACAATATCGGATCATCCTTGACAACAATCAGTTTCCATTCGGCATGACGGACCGCTTTAGCGACTCCCCGTCGCCAAAACAAGTAGTCGTGTCCATTTTTCGCTGTCTTATAAGCCAACAGGAGGCTCAGTCCATCGATTGCTTGTCCGGGAATGTTTTTCCCCTGTATGGCATCTATACTGGTTGGCAAAATGTCCATACCCGACACCATCGCATCGACTACTTTTCCCTGCGGTAGTCGTGCCGGCCATTGTATAATCATGGGCACGCGTATACCGCCTTCCCATTTCGACCCTTTTAAACCGCGTAGCTGTCCATTATCCGCGCCATTATTTGTGGCCGCACCATTATCATTCATAAAGATAATCAGGGTATTTTCATAAAGTCCATCTCTTTTCAGCTGGTCTATCAAACGGCCAATATTGCTGTCCATATTCTCCAGCATTGCCAAATAAGCGCGGCGCAAAGGATCTGCAACATGACTATATTTACTATTCTGCGTCAGTGGAGCTTCCACAGGAGTATGTATAGCATTAAAAGCCAAATACATAAAAAAAGGTTGCTGGCGATAACGATGAACATAGGAGATTGCCTTGTCGGTCAATGTTTCTGTCAGATAGCGAATAGAATCTTCGGGGACAATACGACTATCATCGACCAGCATCTGCGTGGGTTTTACCTTTCCGGGGATTGGAAAATAAGAACGATCGCCGCCAATAAAACCATAGAAATGATCAAAGCCACGCTTAAGTGGATGAAATTGGGGACCGTCCCCCTGATGCCACTTGCCGATACCTACGGTTTTATACCCATTGTATTTCATAAAATCAGCTATCGTTGCCACCGATGTATCCATCCCAATATCTTCTGGTGTCGTTCCTGCCGTCGGCCGTTTGGAAATATTGTGTTCGAACCCAAAGCGTTGTTGGTACCGCCCCGTCAGCAGACCGGCACGTGAGGGTGCGCAAACCGATGCAGATGCATAAGCACACTGAAAAAGAATCCCATGTTTAGCCAGCTCATCGATATGCGGTGTATGCACCTCCTTACCACCATAGCAACCAAAATCATCATAACCGCCATCGTCGCTCAAAATCACAATGACATTGGGCCGCTGCTGTGCAAAAACAGAAATTTCAACTAGAGAAAGTACACTCAACACCGCAAGTATACGATAGAACGTTTTCCGGTAGATCATCGCATTAGATTTATCCCTAAATGTAACCTTAAATGTATTGGATTTTTTGTAAAAAATCGAAAACGATTTCGTTAAGTCAATTTTTTTTAGTCCTTTAGATAAGTAAATCTAATGTGAAGCAGATGGAAACAAATGGCAGAAATCAACTCGCAGTTATTGCTAGAGTTTTGGTCGGAAATCTTCAGGAGCAGGCTTTAACAAAGCCCCTGACAAGCCTACGCGAAAGTAGTCGGGAGTCCATCCTACCAGACCTTTTTCAGTTTGTGGACAAATGGTCAAAAGCACCATTTCCAATTGTGGTAGCGGAGCTCTGGGCAGACTTTACGAAGCTCATTTCTCTTCATCCCGAATTGGGTTTTGTGGTTATTGAAGGCGCATGTATTGCGGATATTCCGAGTTTTTACGCCGAAATCAATCGGGTCTATATGGCCGATGAGAATTGGCAAATTGGGAGTCTGGATGGATTTGATGATCTGCTTTATGGTGGCTTTGGAAAAGTTCAGAACGCAAAAAAACATACAATCATTTGGAAAGACATCGATCACAGCCGTGCGGCATTAGGAGTGACAACCACCCTCGCCTACTATCAGGAAAAACTCGCTGCCAATTCACCTTTCAATCAGACTTATTTCCAACAGAAATTAAGTGATTTACAGGCCGGAAAAGGACAGACCTATTTTGATATCGTAGCGGAAATAATACAATCGCATCCAAAGGTTGACTGGATTTACTAAAGGATTTAAAGATTTCAAAATGTTATCTTTATTGAACCTAAACAGAATACCATGAAACATATAGTAAAGATATTTTTTTTGTTGACGATGCTATTTCAGCATATTGCTTATGCGGACAGTCCACTGAAAGTCGCTGTTGCGGGGCTCAATCACGACCATGTATATCTCCTGCTGAATTTATACAAAGAGAAGAAGGTCGAGATCATTGGAATAGCAGAGTCCAATAGTATCCTCGCGGACAGGATTCAGACACAATACAATCTTCCGAAATCCGCTTTTTACCCAGATCTCTCTTCATTATTAAAAAGAGTACAACCTGATGTGGTTCTTGCTTACAACCCCACCAATGAGCATATCAATGTAGCGGAAATCTGTCTGCCTCTCAAAATACCGGTCATGGTGGAGAAGCCAATGGCGACCACATTGGCTGATGCCAAACGTATCGCCACACTCTCCAGGGAAAACAAAACACTTTTTTTGGTCAATTATGAAACGACCTGGTATAAAAGCAACCAACAGCTCAAGCAATTATTGGAGCAAAATGCCGTGGGCCGTGTGACACGGATGATTGTAAAGGATGGGCATGAAGGGCCCAAAGAGATCGGTTGCAGCAGCTATTTTCTCGATTGGCTAACGGATCCGCAAAAAAATGGTGGTGGTGCATTAATGGATTTCGGCTGTTATGGGGCCAATCTCATGACATGGATCAAGAATGGCGAACGGCCTATTTCTGTCAGTGCTATTACACATCGACTGAAACCCGAGATCTATCCCAAAGTCGAAGATGATGCGACCATTATCTTAAAGTACCGCGATGGCAGTACTGGTATCATCCAGGCATCTTGGGCATGGCCTTACAGTGTAAAAGATCTTCAGGTATTTGGGACAAAGGCCCAACTCTATGCACAAAATGATAAAAGACTGGTGAAATATACACAGCATAATGAGGAGCCGACAGTTATTCCAACGGATCAGCCTTATTTTGAAAACCATATCCAATATTTGGAACATGTTTTAAACCGAAAGCAGCTAGCTGAAGGCGATCTAGGTTCCATCAGTAATAATGTGACGGTAGTTGAGATATTGGAGGCTGCGAAGCGTTCTGCGAAAGAAGGAAAGACGGTAACATTAAATTGATCTTTAATAGAAAAAGGTATATAAATAAGTAATCCACACACCTTTTTCTATATTTACCAACATCGTTGACAAAGACATGTTGGATTTGTTTTTTCTTGTTCAATCTGAGTTCTGAGGTGAACCGTTAGGGATCCAGCGGCTCATCCGGATCAATTGTGAATGCTTCTTCTTTCGCCTGAAATTCGATGATAACATCCGAAATTCGTTTTCCAAGGCTGTAGGGTACATAACCCAATTCGCGGATACAACGGTCGTCCATTTTTTCCACTGCATCGATATGTGCCTTACTGCTGTTGACAATGGCAAATTTATCTTTAGGAAATCCATAGTTCAGTAGTATACGGGCAGTATTACGCAGATTTGTTGTTGTATGGCGGGCATGCGGATCGATTAAGATCGCTTGTCCGGGAACCCCCATCACATTGATCAGGTACTTTTTCATCTCGATTGCCTCAATATAAGCCGTTTTATAAGGGTGTACCTTTCCACCGGAAAGTACAATAAAAGGGGCCAATTTTTCAAAATAACTACGGGCAGCCATGCGTGCTCGCAACATTCCGCCGGGACTGATCGGCTGTCCATAAATTTCAGGGCCCGCACCCAGGGTCAGCAACAGGCTGTAAGGGTAAGCGGAAAAATCCGTTTTTTTCACTTGTTCAAACGCCTTTTTATTTTCCAGAGCGATCAGTGGTTCTAATTGGGCGGCATCCCAACGTTCATTGGTCTCAAGCAACCTTATCGCTGTCATCATGGTCATAAAAAGCGCTTCCTTACCGGTTGGAATATCTTTTAGCACATCCTGACGTACATCGTCCAAAAGCTGAAGATAAGCCTTACGATTCACATCAAAAGAAATTGAATCAATCTTGGGATAATTGGGCTTCTTGCCACCGCCATAGACATCAACTACATAGTTCATGGCACCAAAGTCCTGCAACAGCGCCTTTTTAAGATACGCTTTTGCGTTTTCACCCCTCGGTATACCATATGTCTTTGATGGCATCAAAGCTGATTCAACCAGTTTCTCCAATTTCCTGTTTCCCTGGGTCTGGCCGGCTATTTGTTCAGCCAAGAGTTCGATCTCCGAATCTTTCCATTTAAAAGCTTCCGAAAAACAGCTGAGATCCGTGCAATGATCACTGCGCTTGAAACGGTCAAATCGCTGGTTCAACAATGCCGAAACAGCCTGGGACGCACAAAGCTGCTGTGTTAAGGCGGAATCCTTTAGCAACAGATAACTCGCGTAATAATTCTTGCGGATTACCCAGTCCTGCGGACCGGCAGGATTGGGTTGGAGCTGGCCTTTGGAAATATGCATTCCACATATTCCCAAAGTCAACAAAATGATCTTTTTAATGATACCTGTCATATCCTACTCTATCAATAACCAGGATTTTGATACATCCGCTGTGGATCCAATTTATATTCATCGAAAGGAATTGGATAGTACCGATCCTTTGTGGATATATTGGAGATTTTAGCATTCCCATAATCCGCCTGGTTTTTAGTTTTAAAGTACGTCACCAATTCCTGTGGATTATAGTTCCGGATTAAGTCAAACCAACGTTGATTTTCGAAAGCCAGTTCCACACGGCGCTCGTGCAAGATCGCCGCCTTTACTGTCGGATACTTTGTACGATACTCATTATTTAGGATTGATGTAGCGTAAGAAGGCAGTCCAGCACGTTCGCGTACCTGATCCAATAGTGCTATAGCCTCAGCTTCTTTGCCCAGATGGTATTTTGTTTCAGCCAGTAATAACATCACATCAGCATAACGGATCAAGATCCAGTCATTACCGCCCCAGCCATTGGTTCCGGCAGCATCACTATTGTCTCTAAATTTGCTTACATACCAATCATTTACCTGAGGATCCTTTGCAAATTTGACCGAAAAATCTTTTCTTAAATCCTGTGGCTCATAATCTTTGATCAAATCTAATTTGACCACCTCCCCCACACCAGTAGATGGATATTTTGAGTTTATGGTATCTCCCTTGGCTTGGTAATTACGTGCGATACTCGAACTGAAATTTTGATCGCCCTGTTTATATTGAATTTGAAAAACAAGCTCTTTGCAGATGTTTTTTTTGGTTAGATCAAATACTTCGGTGTAAGGGATCTCACTCAACTTGCCGAATGTGCGCATTTGGTAGGCTGCACTGAGATACTGCTCTGCTTTTGCGAAGTTTCCAGCGCTTCCAGCCGTTTGTGTGGCGCCCAATGTTAAGTATACCTGTCCTAGAATTGCATTTATCGCCGCCTTTGATGTCCTGCCGACAACATATTCTTTTTGCGTGTTGGGCAGATTACTTGACAAAGCTTCGGTAAGATCTTTTATAATTTGTTCATAGACGACTGCTTCTTTTTGACGAAATGCGAGTTCATTCGCTTGTTCCTTAGTGGTCACCTGCACCGTTGACAGTGGAATATCACCAAATTTACGCACCATATGGAAATATAATAAGGCCCGAACAAATTTTGCTTCTGCCACGTAACGTCCCTTCAATTCCTCACTGGAGAAAGTGACATCATTAATATGTGAAAGCACGACATTACAACGACTGATACCTGCATACATGGCAGCCCAGTGTGTCTTTAGATAGGTATTACTTGGCAGCAGCGAAAAATCATTAAACTGAAAGGGTTCACCGGCGTTAGACTGATTATCATTGCGCCCAGTATTATCGGAGCGCTCTTCGTTGTATAGTGTACTGCCCTCACCTATCGTACTCCCCGAGCGCAGGGTTTGATATAAGCCATTGACAGCTAAAAGCACGTCATTCTCCGACTTAAAATAGTCTTCGATCTGGATGGCGTTTGGATCTTTTTGATTTAAGAAATCTTTGCTACATGAAGACAGGGCAAAAAGCACTAGCGGTAATAAATATCTTTTTTTCATTGAAGTATTTTTTAGTAGTGTAGCCGTTCGATATTTTGCGATTGAAAAATCATAACAGCGTTATAAATATGAATATTAGAAAGTCACTTTTACACCAAGATTATAGGATCTCACCAGTGGGTATAGTCCATAATCGACGCCTGGAGTAAGGTTACCCCGTTGGTTGTAATCCGGTTCAGGATTATAACCTTTGTATTTGCTGATCGTAAATGGATTATCCACCGTTGCGTAGACCCGTATTCCAGATAAGCTCAATTTTTCGGCAATACTTTTTGGCATATTATACCCTAAGGCAATATTGGTCATGCGTAAAAACGAACCATCCTGTAGGTAGAAATCGGACAGACGCGTACTGTTACTTTGTGTACCACCACGGGAAGCACGATATACCTTGCCGTTACCTGGGTTTTGTGCCGATCGGTAACGTTGTGCAACATCTGCATACTGGTTGCCAGACCCCTCCATGTTATAGAGGTAATAATCATAGCCATCCAATACTTTATTGCCTTGTGAACCATTGAAAGATGCGCGTAAATCAAATTCTTTGTAGCGCGTACTCAACGCAAAACCATAGGTAAAATTCGGATGCGGATTACCGATCACCCGTTTGTCGGCGTCGTTGACGATACCGTTTCCATCGACGTCCTCAAAATAAAGGTCACCGGGCTGCAGCGGCGTAGATGAAGCTGCTGATGGCGCTACTGTTTTGTAATTATCCTCTGTTGCCACACCAAGAACTTTAAAGCCATAGAACATACCGATTGGACTTCCCTCTTGGGTAATATGGGTCAAGTAGGAGCGTTCAGCACCATTGGTCAAGATCGTCGACGATCCCCCCAAATCCAAAACTTTATTGCGGTTGACGTTAATATTTCCACTGATGCCCAATTCAAAGTCACTTTTACGGATCAATGTCGCGTCCACCTGTAAGTCAACGCCTTTGTTTTGCACTTTGGAATCCGGCAAATTGGTCAATATTGTCGTTGATCCGGATACCGCAGAAATGGGTTGATCGAATAACAAATTAAACGAACGGCTCAAATAGAAATTAGCCATTACATTCAAACGCCCTTTCAGGAGTCCAAGATCCAACCCTGCATTATATTGAGAAGTCGTTTCCCAGCTCAAATTAGGATCATATAGATCACCGGCAGTATATGCCGTACTCACTTTATCACCTAAGATCACACCTGCTGGGGAATTAAACACAGATACAGAGCGATATTCTCGGATATTATTGTTGCCGCTACGCCCCCAGCTTGCCCGCAATTTCAGCGTAGACTGCTGTCCTAACCAATCCGTGTAAAAGTCCTCTTTGGAAATTGTCCAGCCTCCAGAAATGGAAGGGAAAGTCCCCCATTTATTATTTGGGCCGAAGCGCGAAGAACCATCGGTACGGATGGAAGCAGAAAGGAAGTATTTCGAATCAAAACTATAGTTTACCCTGCTGAAATACGATTGAAGTGTTGTAATACGTTTGAAAGTATCATCTTTTAATAGTTGAAAATTGGAGGGGTCAGCACCTTTATCGGTGATTTCACCAATAGCATTGCTATTAAATCCATTGGCTCTTACACCTTGATAATCGAAATCTGTCCGTTGTGCAGAGTAACCTAACAATGCAGAAATTTGGTGTTTCTCACCAAAAGTCTTGTTATAATTTAATGTCGTCTCAAGGAGCTTATCCACCTCATTTTTGGTTTTGGCATCCGCATAGGCAGCTGTGATTGCTTGTGGAGAATAAGGTTTATTATTTCCGTCAGAAATACTTGTTGGGCGGAAATAATCGTATTTTTCATCATAGGTAGACAATCCACCATTTACTTTGAGATTTAATCCATCGATAATTGAAAAGTCCGCGAAGGCATTATAAAGCCCTTTTTTACCACGGCGGTTATTTTTGACCTGAGTCACATAAGCCAATGGATTTTCGGGATTCTGGATACCATAATTATTTGCAGAAAGCCCGGCCATCAAGTACTGCGCATAAGAACCATCTTCGTTATATACGGGCAATGTAGGGAGATAGATTAGCGCTGCCATCGAGGGACTGCGGTCGTAGCGACCAGTGGTCACTTCGTTGTTGTCGTTGTAAGTAAAGGAAACATTGGCCCCGACAGTGAGTCTTTTACTAACCTTACTGTCAATATTAGCTCGGAAGTTAAATACTTTTTGATCTGTACCCAACATGATACCTTGTTGGTTTTGATACGAGCCACTTAGAAAGTAGCGATTTTTTTCATTGCCGCCATAAGTGGAGAGATTATGGCGTTGGAAAGGCGCATTACGGTAAAGAGCATCTTGCCAATCGGTATCGTATTTGGATTGTTTAGCTGTACCTGTTGCAAAATCATAATATTCTTCAGGAATACTTACAGAACCGGCATTTCCGACATTGCCGATACGGGTTTTATTATCATCATAACGGCGGCTGTCATTCCAAGTAATTCCTTTGGCTACCAATAGGTCTTTGTAGGAGTTGTTACGACCATCAATCAAAAGGTCGATAAACTGTTCGGCATTCAAAACATCAATTTTCTTAGAGAGCTGACCAAAACCACCCAGCACTTCATAATCGACATTGTTTTTACCCTCTTTACCGCGTTTGGTGGTAATCAGCACAACGCCGCCTGCTGCCCGCGATCCATAGATGGCAGCGGATGCCGCATCCTTGAGGATATCAATGGATTCGATATCATTGGGATTAATATTTAAATTATTTCCGGCGGGGTATCCATCGATAACATAGAGTGGATCCGAACCAGCGTTGATAGATCCCATACCACGCACACGGATTTTTGTTCCATCATAAGGAGCGCCACTAGTTTGCATTACCTGTACGCCGGCTACTTTACCAACTAAAGCCTGGGATAGTTTTGGTGCACTGAGGTTTAGTTCTTCCGCTTTGACGCTAGCGATAGCCCCGGTAACATCGGATTTCCGGATTTTCTGATAACCGATAGAAATCGTTACTTCTTCAAGCGTGTTTTCATTGGTCTGTAGGACAAAGAGCTGTCCATTGGATTGTGCAATAGGTTGGACAAGATTGCTAAATCCGACATAGGAAACACCAAGGCTATCACCGATCTCCGCATCGATCTGAAAATTTCCTTTTTCATCGGATTGAACAGACTTTTTACTTTTCAGATTTTGGATCGTTGCCCCCGAAACTGCATGGCCCTGTGCATCGACCACACGGCCTCTAACAGGATTTTGTACCAGTAGAAATTGCGAATTGGTGAGTGTGAGAGGTTTGGCTTGAACAGCTGATGAGCTTGCTGCAATAGCACATAACAACCAAAAGACATTGTTGGCTTTAATTTTCATAAGTAGTGCATTTGATTTATGGGTACAAGGTTACAAATGCAATATGAAGGTAGTATCAATAAAAGGTTAATAGTTTTTAACTAAACCGAGTTAGCAAACAATATAAACTTAACAATAGGATAACAATAATGAAAGCACTTAGCTCCTCTTCTTAGCAAAGCGCACGCGAAGCGACAACCGCAACAGCATATACACAACGACAGCAAAAAGGATATTACCGATCAGTTTGAGTGGTTCAAAATTTTCGAAACTGGCATATTCATCGCTTTCGACATTGTAGCCTGTCCCGCTTGAATAAAATTCCCAAGGAAATCCTATTGTTAATTTGCCATCCACAGGTAGATCATTCTGATAAGAAATGACAGTCAAAACGACAAAAATAAAAATCGTACCAGCCCCCCCTTTTAGGATGGCTGGTAATATTAATCTTCTATTGCCAGGAATCATTGTATACATTGGGATAAATATAATGATTGTTTTTTTTACTAAACGCCAGCCATTTAATAAATACTGCTTGTGGCTAGCTTACTGAAAATCAACCAAGAAGAAAGAATAGCTATTTTCGATATTTCTGACAACGAGTTTGTTTTGTTGAATAAAGCTATACAGGACATTTTTGAGATGTCGAGGGAAAATCTGTAAATGAACAAGACCAGTACGCTCGACCTGCCGAAATATCTGCAACGCTGTGGCACCATTTTCAAAGTAATTATTCTCCAGTAATGCTTCCAGTTTTTGTCGGACATGGAGCATGGCATCCGATTCAAGTTGAAGATCTTTCTCAGCTTTCCATTCTTCAAATTGTAATTCTGGCGCAGGAGGCTTTTTTTTACCCGTTAAAAAGGTCCAAGGCACTTCAATGGAATAACTCCATTTCACCTCATCCTCTTCGATTTTAATACGTACCAGACGCTCTTGAGAAACTTCATATTCTTCTCGATGGAATTCCATCCCTTCGATCCATGAGCTTGCATATATCCGATCAAGAAGGGGCGATTCTTGTGTTAAAAAATTTCGGACCTGAAACATTTTCTCAAAATCGAGATAGGCATGATCGGGCTTGCCCAGTAAGAATGAAAGCTCTTCGGGTCGCCACTCTTTTTCTATCCGCCGCTTGAGATAGGTATACCAAAGTTGGAAATCATGTGAATACATCATTCCGGAGCAGGAAGTTTTTATTGTAGATTCGGTATTCATAAATTAAGTTTATAATTGGTTACTCAAATAATTTAAGCAGTTCTTCTTTGCTAATAGACTTCATTAGGTTGGCTTCATCCAAAATCACTCCTTCAGCCACTCGTTTTTTACTTTCTTGAAGTTCCAAAATCCCTTCTTCGACAGAATCCCGGCAAACAATCTTATAAGCCATCACATGTTTATCTTGACCAATGCGATAACAACGATCTATTGCCTGAGCTTCAGCCGCTGGATTCCACCAAGGATCCAAAATGTAAACGTAGTCCGCAGCAGTAAGATTTAAACCCGTTCCACCAGCTTTTAGGCTGATCAGAAAAACACGGCATGCATCTTCATTTTGAAATGTTTCAACCGCTGATTGCCGTTGCTCCTGGTTCATCCTACCATCGAGATAGGTGTACCCTATATTGTACTTTTCGATCCGTTGACCGACGAGTTTGAGCATAGAAGTATAGGATGAAAAAAGAAGAATCTTATGATTGGGAGCTACTTCTTCCATGATTTCATCAATAAAATCCAATTTGATAGATTCATTGGCTAAACCGTCATCTTTCATTAATACGGGTGAATTACACAGCTGTCTTAATTTCTGTAATGCCTCTATGGCCAAGAATTTGGATTTTGAAGAGTCTTCTCGGTTTAAATTCTCTTCAATTTCCTCTCGATATTTTTTACGATAGTTATCATAGATTCTCCGTTGTCCGTCTTGCATATCCAAATACAGAATAGTCTCCGTTTTATCTGGTAAATCTATTGCGACCTGCTTTTTGGTTCTCCTCAGAATAAATGGAGCAATCATCTTTTGCAAATTCATGAGTGGCGTATCGACTTCCTCCCCCTCTCCCATAGACTTAAACATTTTATTAAAATTTCTGTAATTCCCAAAAAAGCCGGGATTAACCATAGTCATTTGTGCATAGATGTCCTGAATACCATTTTCAATTGGCGTGCCCGTCATCGCAATTCGAAATAACGCTTTAATGGAGAAAAGGTATTCGAACCGTTTAGAATTTCGATTTTTTACCATCTGAGATTCATCCAAAATCATATAACTGAATGATTGAGATTGAAGAAAGGAAAAGTCTGTCATCGCTGTCCCATAGGTTGTCAGCACAATTGATGCTTTTGCTAATGTCTCTTGGTCCTTTCTTTTCATACCATGATAAACATAATAACTTCGTTCCGGAGCAAATTTTTCAATTTCATTTTGCCAATTGAATAGCAATGAATTAGGAACAATAACAATGGAAGGGTCTGCGTCTGGATTATTTTGATAATAGTATTCCAATAAAGTAATTACTTGTAATGTTTTTCCAAGTCCCATATCATCCGCCAGAATACCACCCCATTGAAATTCTTGGAGGAATCCCATCCAACTAAAACCAACCCTCTGATAGGGTCGCAACGTTGCTTTGACAGTATCCGGAACATCTAATAAAGGAATTTCGGTCATATTGGCTAATTTATCTCGCCGTTCTCTTGTACTATCATTAATAATCTTGGGATCTATTTTTTCTAATTGTGTTTGAAAAGAGATCAATTGAGCTGAAGTCAAAATAATGTATGGATCTTCTACACGTGCCTGAGCAAATAAGGGGATAAAAAGGGATTTCAAAGAATCGCTGATATAGATATGGTCTCCATTATTGATCTTGAACCAATTTTTCCTTTCAAATAAATACTGCTCAAACTGACTCGGTTCTAATACTAATTTCCCCAGTTTGAATTTTATGTTGATATATAATAAATTTGATTGAGACTTCAGTTCCACCACTTCCCATTTTAAAGAGAAAGGATAGTAACTAGATCCTTTAACTAATCCCGTAAGTTTAAGCGTTATCTGATGATCTTGACATGCCTTTCGAAGATTATTTATCCAATTTGTTCGGGAAATTAGGGATGTTCGCAGCTCCCAAGTATGAGCGGAAACCTGTTCTTCAAAAGATTCGTGTTGATTTTTGATAAAATTGCTAAAGATGAGTTCCTCTTCTACATTTCGCTCTTGAACGCAAATTTCATTATCATCATAAGTTAAAATAGTTGTGCTTGGCATCTCAACAATTGGTAGGCTAACTGTCCCAAAATCTATGGATGCTTTCAAGAGCAGTAGATCATCCTGAAGCGATACCTCTAATATTTTCGTCTCCTCAATTGTCTTTTTAATTGCGGCATGATCTTTAAGCGTTTCATTTTTATAAGCTATCGGGAGGTGCTGAGCTATTGGACACAATAGCTCTTCGTAAAATTTAGGAATGTCTTGGCGCAACACAAAAATTTTGAATGCGGAATGTCTAAATTGATTCAGCAATTTTCCGACTTGCATATCGTCAATAAAAAGTACATTTTTGGAACCTAATTCCACAAAGAAACTATGCACATCGCTCAAAAACTTGATTTTCTTTAACAAATTACCTTTATAATAGGCCAGTAGCTCCATCAATAAACCTTTTTGATTCTCCACTACTTGAATCTTAAGCTTAAAGTCGCCATTCGCAATTTTCAATTTATATGATTGATTGAAAGCAGAGCTATATCGGAATTGGTAGTGTTTTAGACCGAAATTATTCGTATGGGAATAGAAAAAGGTCACTTCATCATGACACAATTGATTTGAAATGAGATCCCTCCATAAATCCATTATTTGATAATCCCGTTCATTTTGTTCAACGCTTGAAAGTTCATTTGGTCTGATCATGTTAAATGCAGAAGCTCCTAGCTGCAACAACTTCTTTGCGACTGCATCAAGCATCATTTCATGGCATGTAAGACGTCCGGGATTCGGCATGTCATCTTTTAATAGATAGCTTTCTTTAAAAACATCTTTTTTCTTTTCTCCACTTAAAAATGGAAGAAAAAAAGGTAGTTGATCAATCGTATTATTAATCGGAATTGCAACAATAAATTTGCCTTCCGATTTACAAATTGAAGGCTCGATTGAAGATATTTTATTACTAGCCACGTGACATAATTCCGATGGCGCATGAAAACCATAAATGCTCCCATATTCGGCTGCCGCTTTGATTTCAATTTTCGTTATTCTCTTATGTTCATCCTTAATAGATAGACCAAATAGTTCTCGTTGGTCAGGATGTGGTAAAAACCATTTTGGATCGTATAAATGAGAAAAATAATATTTATTCCCACCTAATTTTTCACGCAATAAACCATAGACATGTTCACATAATGTCGCGTCCATTTTCCCACATGAACAATTTACTTTCAAATGATCGTCGGTCAACGTGATCAGGACACGAATATTTCCCTTACACAAACTCTCGAACACATACCTATTATTAAACACACTCTCTTCTAGAATTATCTTAAAATCCCAAGTTAATCTTGCAGATTTTTCGTTAAAAAATCTTTTCAGATAGACGATAGACAGAGATTTTTCTTGTTTATTTTGCCATGGTATCGTTACATCTATTTCATTTTTCATTGGTTTATGTTTAGTTATAATGGTTTAATTTTATAAGTCTACCATACCTAGATGAGCATCTAGCCTTTTATTGTGAGCTTCAATTTATTTTAATTCCCGATTTCATTTCCATATACCTTAAGCTCTGCTCGCACAGATCAGCAAAAAAGGCTATAATCCGACTATCGTTGGATTTAAAGTACTCCATTTCCAGCTGGTCCAATTCAGGAGGCAGCTCATATACCCGCCCTTTCATATCTTTTAATAGCTCCTGGTACAATAGGGCTTCAGAAGGTTCATTTGAGGTAAAAAAATCGCTTACTTTTTTATCACAGATACAGCTCCATTCCACCAACTCCTCCAACGTTGCATTCATTGGCGTGTAACCGATCCGTAGGTAGAGGTAGCTATGTATTCCGATCAGGATCAACTGATTTAACAACAGCACCGCCAATTGCTTGCTCGAAGGGCGAGCATCAGAAAATATGGCCAGCATATCGTGCATGAGCTTTGCATTACGTATCCAGACATTTGTCGTTTTAAATAGGGTGTCGGGCCAATTTACAGGAGTTAGCGAATAGGTTGGCTTATAGCCCGGATTGCGGTAAAGGACAACAGAGTCATTCCAGATCGTTTGCGAAAAGCGACTTCCTATATTTAATTTCGCTGCGATAAAGCTGCTGCTTAAAAATGAAATAACTGCTGTCGCCCGACCAAAAGAAACTTTACGGAAGTAACATTGTCCAACCCATTTTTTTATAACAACCAAGTAAATGCTGACGCTTCCAACATCTTTTAGGGGATAGTCGAATAACCCCTTTCCATGAGTTTTACTCACATAATAATTGAGCAACATCATCTGTTCAGCCTGATTGTCCCTGCGAATCTGATAGAGAAGCTGCTGTATATCCGACTGATACTGTTCAGGCCAGGGGAATGCGTGAAAAGTAGATGCAGCGACCAGCGTTTCCTGTTGTGTTATTTTAACTTTTTCTTCTTTCGCCAGTTTAGTCTTTGCTAGCTCAGCTTGGATGGCAGCTTCAGTCGCTATATTCTTTTCGTATTCGGCCTGCAATTCCTGCATAAAGTAACGGAAGAGTTTTTCTATCGCCGTTTGCATAACTGCACAATGATCGTATAACTGTGAGGCTGCTATGGCAGAAATCTCCAGATCTTTATTTTGATTGACGGCATTAAAGGAAGTATCCAATAAGCGGAAGCGCTCTTTCTCTTCATCGCCTTCACCCATAAATACTTTTTTAAACATCGAGAAGTGCGTGTCAAGGCTTCTTATTCTACTGTCCAGACTGTGTACATTATTTCCTTTGGCTTCCACCATCACTTGCAGCAATCTTAAATGGCTTTCCATACTCTGATGAACCATATATAATGCACGGAGATAGTTTGCCGTATCGGCAAATGTCTGTGCCGCCTGTAAAAATTCCGCGGAAGCAGCCTGCACTTTTTGGTAATGCTTATCAGAGAGATCCAGTATACCCCTTATCTCTTTCGGTTTACTCATTGCGGTATTGTTCTCACCAGAACTAAAAATCTCATGCTTGGCTAAAGCCGCATAACAATAGAATAAACTTCCCATCTTGATCTTGTTTTTCAGTTCAGGGGTAAAAATCAATTCAAATGAAATACGTTCCTGATCCAACAGACATAATTCCACAATAGGTTTTAATATCTTATGCGAAAGTCCACTCACGGGTTTAAGCGTTAAAACTAAGTGCTGATATTCTTGATCCGAAAACTGATATTTAACGAGATAAACCCGATCGAGATCCATACGTTGAGCTAAACGGTCTATGATCAATTGATTATTAATTTCCATAATAATGACTTAATGAATATAAAATTCTACAACATATAGCCTACTGAACAACAAATGGTTAAAACCTATTATTGTAAAAAAACAATAGCTATATTGGAAAAAAAACAGAAGTGACTACCAAGGTGATTAAATAGAAAATCAACAGGTAAAATGCATTCGCGTTTGCACCTTGGTTTATTTTAGGAAAGGTCGGCAATCAACATAAAAAATCGTATCGAAATTTCAAATGTACTTGTGAAATATAGCTAATCTGTTTGCCGACAAAGAGACAGATAAGATACTGGTGCATCATGTTATTCAAGAAAACACCATTACAATACAAATATATAGATTATATATACAAATGTAATAATTAAAAATATCTTATACAAATGTTTTTTAGAATAACATAGTTTCTCTATGAATAGCATACGTCTCTTTCACTATAGGTTCCTATCGCTCCTTTAGGGCGTATTTAGCACCGCTCAAAATATGGTATCCATCCCTAATGAGATACTTGATCTATACTTAGCCAGTACAACAGGGCTGCTTTATCCGATTTTGTTGTTCCCTTTTTTTCTATTCCTTCGAATAGGATAATATTTATTAAATTATTGTTATGTTTAAGGGTAGATTGCGAGAACGGGAATTGAAGATCATCAGGTTTTGCAATTTATCATAAACGAATCATAAATAGCCATAAGCGAATCGTAAACCTCTATCGAATGCGATATTAATGTATCGTATTTTTATAGCAAATTAAAATAGTACCATTATATAAGAAGTATAGCGTCTAACAAACCGACAAATGACCTTAAAACAAATACTTTTATTCTTTTGTATTTCATTTCTGATCTATCCGATATTCGGTCAGACCAACTGCAACTGTTCACAGGCACTCAAACAATTAATCAGTAAAATCGAAACAGAATATCCGGGCTTTCCGGAAAAGGTAAAACGTCACAACGATTTATACCAAGCCAAAAAGAGTATTCTGAATAAAAAAAGTCTCAACGCAAAAAACGAAGCGTGCACAGCTCTTTTGCAGGAGTATCTCGATTTTTTTCAGGATGAGCACATTGTTTTAAGATCATTGACTGCAACACAGAAAAAAGTCCCCGAACCTACGGTGAATCCGGCTGAGCTTGAAGAAGAAGTGATGGCCAAAGCAATTAATCCCGAGGTTTTCTATATTAAGATCGGCAGTTTTGCTTATGAAAATATCGCTCCGGTAAAGGATTTAATAGCAAAACATAAGGAACAGATTGAACATAGTAAGGGACTGATTATCGATATCCGAAATAACGGTGGTGGAACGGATGATGTATACCAACCCATTTTACCCTATGTCCTGACAAATCCGATACGGATTATGAGTGTTGAATTTTTTGCTACCCATACCCTAGTCAATGGCCTCCGTGATTATGCCCTTAAGAATATAAAACAGGGGCTGGACTCCATTGCGGAAGCGAAAAAGATCGAGAACGATCTAAAAGAATACAAAGATAATATCGGAAAATTTGTACTCTATGGTGATAAAAAAGTACTTATCGATACGATAGCACTCAATAAGAAAAGCCCGACCCAAGTTATTATTCTAGCCAACAGAAATGTGGCCAGTTCAGGTGAAAATTTCTTATTCAGCTGTCGTCAAAGCAAAAAAGTAAAGATTATGGGCACGCCTAGTATGGGTGCACTGGATTATGGATCCATACGGGAGTTTAAATTTGGCTGCGATAATTATCAACTGTTTTTGCCAACCTACAGGTCGGCACGGCTACCGCAATACCCCATTGACAATATTGGCGTACAGCCAGATATCTATTTGGATGAATCCGTCCCTGATTGGATTGATTTTGCTGTCCATTATATCCAGGAGTAGGAATACATCATCAGGGAGCAAATCATAGAAAGGAGAGTATGAAAAATATTTTTAAAATGGGAATTATCAGCACATGCATTGGCTTGTTCTTCTCCTGCAAAGAGCAGGTCAGCCCTTTGTCTGAAGACTATTATAAAAAAAGTGGAGCGATCTATTTTATCCCCGGAGGTAATGGTTTTGAACGCGGTTCAAGAAAGACGGAAGCAGATGTAAATAGTTTTTCTGTGATCAAAGGCGTCTATGCACGTGATAAAGACAATATCTATTTTATGGGTTGTCCACAACAATTCGTTGATGCAAAGACCTTTCGATTGAAAGGAAAGATTCCCATCGATCAGTCTCACGTATTCGATTTCAATGGCTCTCCATCAACTACAGGAGCATGTAGCAAACAACAGCTTACCGTCGTGACAGGTGCGGATCCCGAAACATATATTACCTTATATGATACAATCCCATCCCTATCTAAAGATAAATCACATTATTTCTACAATGCCCAACCATTAGCTGTTGACTACGCTTCATTTAAAATTTTAAATGAAAATTTTGTGAAAGACCAAAATAGGCTTTATGTGGTCACTCAGAAAAGTATCAATCCGCTCAATTACACAATGGATAAGATTGATGTACTCAACAATGAATACATCATTTTGGCTGGTAAAAAATTACTTTATTACCAGCCATATCAGGGTATCGGTGTACTTGAAACGACTTTGCCTTCAACCAATAAAATTAAATTACTTGATAGAAAAACGGTAATCATTGATCAATTAGTGCTCATTGAAGGAAAGAAATTTGAATTCGCTGATGTTGATGCCGACAGTTTTAAAATATTGGAAGGAATTGGTGGAAACTCTTTTTGGTCCAGAGACAAAAATCATATTTATTATAATGAACAGCTCCTGACAGAGGCAGACCCAAAAACTTTTGAAGTTCTTAGGCGCGCTGTCGCCAAAGATGCCAGACATATTTTCGTCGGTGATAAAATCTTTGAAGGCCCCGATGTCAAAAGTTTCAGAAGTGTAGATAAAGCAGAAGTAAACCACGATTTTGAAGATGATCTGGGCAACAAGTACTGGTACCGACCCAAGGAGGGAGATGCAGAACTTGTTCCGGTAAAGAAGAAATAATGATATAGTTTAAATCTATTATTTTAGAACCGGTCGTCTAACTAAGTATAAGTTTATAATGTACTGATCTTCCAAACCCAATTTGTTCTAATATACCTTGCTCCTGCAGGTATTGTAGATCCCTTGTTGCAGTAGCTTTTGAGGTCCTCGCAATAGCCATATACTTTTTTGCGGTCACACGCTTATGCCAATTTCAAATTCTAATCGGCTCATCGAAAAAATAACACACTGTCAAAAGGCCCCAACTTCCTAATATTACAATTGATCAAGTCGCTTCATAATCACTGAATTCGGCTATTTTTCCAAAGGCTATTTTCGTCTACTTTAGCCTCAGGATCACAGCATTTTGCATGAATCCTATCATAAAGCGTTGCATTGGCACAATGAGCATATACGAAACTTTTTGTTGCTCCTTTAACAGTGAACGCTTTCAATTAAAAAGAAAAAAGATGATCAAATCAGTATTAGTAGGTTTAATAACTATTCTTTGTATGACAGCCTGTGCACAAGAGTCTACCATAAATCCATCCTTGGAATCTATCCATTGGATTCCGATGCAGACCAAGGACAAACAATTCGTCTATGTGGACAGTTCGCTCCAGCAGCAGCTGACACAAAAATTCTACGGGGCCGAACCCTTTACCCCAACTGGTTACGCTATCGTCTCCAATGAGAAGAACCAGCAGGCTTTAATTAATTCAAAGGGAGATTTTATAGAGCATTATTCTGATACCGATCTTGGGTTACAACCACTAGGTCAGGTGACGCTACTCATGAAACGTCGGGAGCATGAGAAAAAACTGCCTTTCTGGAACTGGAACTGGAATATCATGGGTGGTGGTGTAAAAAAAACAGCACCCTATGTTAAGGTAGAAATCCGTGTGCTTGAAACCGATCAGATCCTGTTGGACAAAGATATTCCCTATGACGAAAACGAATACAATTCGGATGCATACCATTTGGATGATAAACATTTTGTCCTAAATGGGAACCTTTATGAACTAAAAAATCAGTATCTAAAAAAGCTTAGTACAAAAATTGATATGATTTTGGAAAATGGCCGATATATTCCTCCTGCTGAAAATCGTTTTGAAATCTACGATATTCAACATAAGCAGCCTATTTTTTCCAATCTAGTCGGTGTGGATAAAATAGATTTGCTCTGGAACGGCCAGCCCTTACAGTTGGATTCCATCAATCAGGATCGCTATAAACCAACAGTGCCCAAATTGTTAAAAGACAACAACACAGGTGCCATCTATGTTTTCCCGCAATATGAGAAAACTTTGCCAAAACAAATCAAACAGGCTACCACCGAACAGATCGCTTTTCTGAAAGAAGTTTCTCTCGTATATTCTGTCAACAATTCGCCTTACTTTATTCTGGGAAGATTTAATTATGACCACGAGGTATGGGCTTATGACTGGCTGTATCTTGACAAGGATGGTAATTTATTGGATGAGATCAACGTCAAGGATTTCTTTATTTTGGATCAAGTAGGTTATCTGGTCTGGCCGGATAAGCATATGTTATTTACAAAGAACGCCCTTGAAAAAGATTGGAAAACGGGAAAAATAAATTATGTTTATCAAACAGAAGCATTATATCTTATCAACGTCAAAAAAGGTGAACAGCATCCAACGATGGGCCTCTGGAATGCTAAGACCAAAACATGGGATCTAGCGCCAAATTTTCAGCATATTGATATCTTGAATGGCCGACGACAGATCTTTGCCTTACAGATGCAAAAAGACGGTCCTTTTACCTTGTACAATAATAAAACAAAACAGCAGATCGGTACAAAAAACTACGATACGATCAACCCAAGTGGTCTGGTGCGGGTAAAAGGCAAAGGAAATGAAGATAATTATTATCACATAGACATCTATACCGGAAAAGAGTACAAGGAGTAATCTCATGTGCATGAGCAGAAGTACTTAAGGTATCAAAAAAAAGCCCCGTTGTGATTTGACACACAAACGGGGTGAAAAGTGTAAAGGAAATTAAAACTTTTACTTCACAGCTTCCAGTAGTTTATGGAAAATAGCTGTATTATCGTATACCCCCCGAAATAAGAACGAGCGGGCTCCATAAGCAAATACTGGAACGAACGCATTCGTATGATCGTTGCTGCTAAAATTAACCATCACACGTCCTGATTTACGGTCAGAATCGAGCAATGTAAGTCCGCCGGTTTCATGATCTGCAGTTACAACAACCAGCATCTCTGGATCCTGATCGGCCAACTTTAGGGCTTCTTCGACAGTTTTGTCAAGATCCAATGTTTCCATGACCGAATATTTGAGGTCATTCGCATGGCCGGCATAGTCAATCTGCGCAGACTCTGCCATCAGAAAGAATGGTTTATCATCGCGGGACAGAAACTTTATGCCATCCAGCATGGATTGTTTTAAAATCGTTGATCGACCATCTTTCACAGGCTTAAGAAGTTCGTCCGACAGGAAGACAATCTGCTTACCACTGGATTGATCGATCTGATCTTTTACAATCGAAACACCAGCGTATCCTTTCCAGTCACTTCTCTTCTGCAACCAGCCGGGTTTTCCGCCCAAAATAAAATCCACTGTGGAATGTTGGAACTGTCCTAAAATGGATTCGCTCTCATTCCGCTCCTGCTGATGGGCATAGAATACTGCGGGAGTGGCGTCTGTCACATCACCGATGCTGATCACTCCTGTTTTCCATCCCTGATCGGCCAGCACTGCAGCTACGCTGGGCAATGGCTTACCGTTTGAATCGACAGCAATTGCGCGGTTATTTACTTTCCGCCCTACAGCGATGGCTGAACCTCCGGCAGCGGAGTCGGTATTGTCCGAATTCAATGCCTCGGTCTGTGAAAGTCCGACTGTTTTGATCTGTGTCATATTGAGCGCGCCACCATTGGCCAATGTCGCTGCTTTTACAGCGGCCAGCCCCATTCCGTCCCCAATCAAAAGCAGAATCCGCTTCACCTTACGGTCCTGACCGTCATATTGAAAACTCGGTGTATAGATCGCCTGTGGTTTTACCGATTGGAAAGATGACCGTTCACGCTGATCAAGAAATAATTCTAAGGTCTTGGGATGATCGGTATTGATCCAGTACACGCCGAGATTAATAAGCTGCTGCCAGGCATTGGGACTGTCGTGTGTTCCGTAAAAACGAAAACGGAGTCCCAGTGAATCTGCCTTGGCGACCGCCTTTTTGATGGCCGGAATATTTTCGGGCAATCCCTTACCGTTCCAGTCCGTATAATCCTTTAGATCCGCACTGATCAATCCGGTCTGCGCCAGGCTTGCTGCATCGTAGCCCCAATTGACTTCACCATCAAAAAACAGCCATTTGGGATAATCCTTAAATCCATCTGGCTTAGGTCTCCCGCCTGTTACGATTACTTTAACCCCATTGGTATTTTTAAGCGGATTGAACAGATCTCCATATTGTTCAAGCGCTTTGACAAGAATTGGCAATACCTGTTTATAGTTTTCTTTGACGTCGATAAGCAACTGTAGCTTTTTTGCTTTGTCAGCAAAGGCTGTTCCGCCATTTTTGCGGTATAGCTTAGCCACAGGATCCAGATAAAGTGCATTGAGCGTATTCTCCGTTTTGATTTCCTTTGCATCATGCGCAACCATCAATTTACCATTGCGCAGAAAAATATCCGCTTCAATGGATTGCATTCCCGCATAATAGGCTGTGTAGAAAGGCTGACTCTGCCAATAATCGTTATGACTATGTCCAGCATAGTTGATCGCCCCCGCCTGTCCTTTTTCACGGTTGAACATCAGCTGCTCAAATTTCTCATTGAGTGTTTGTGCGGAAGCCCCTAAAGGTCCTCCACACAAGCCAGCGATTAGTAATAAGCCTCCCAGTTTATTTCGGGAGACTTTTAGAACTTTTACCATCCTTGATTCTGTTTAATCAGACCTGCACTATTATCCACTTCCCTACGTGGTACCGCCCACACGTGGTGAGTTTTTGGATCAAATTTACGACCCGCAAACTCAACCGGCATGCCTGAACCATTCTTCATCGCATAGGTATGAAGCGGCTTGGCATAAGTTGCCTCAGCATCGCCCCAGCGCACTAAATCACGGTGACGGTCTGAAAACTCACCAGCTAATTCATTACGGCGTTCGCGTTTCAGATCAGTCAATGTCATCCCTGTCTTTTCGAGAAGGTTGGCACGTTTACGGATCATATTAAGCTCTTTATCTCCAGCACCGCTACCATTAAGCATAATCGAAGCTTCCGCTTTAATTAACAATATCTCTGCAAAACGGATCAAAGGCACATTTAGATCTGTAGCCATATGATTCCCATTGGGACTCACATGTTTACCTACTGGATTTACATGCGAGAAAGGTTCCATATATTTGTTGAACTGCATGTCACAGGTAGCGGAACTTGCCGGGGCAAATATCCGCTCGCTACCGAAGAACGTAAACTTATCCCCTGGCTTCAAGATTGTTGCTTCCCTACGTGTATCACCCGCTTCATAAGAATCATAAAGTTCTTTCGTCGGCATATAGTAACCCCAGCCATTATATAGACCCCAGGCACCATTGGTCAGCATAACACCGGGTAAAATCGATCCCCAGCCATCTGTACCTGCTGCTGTACTTGTGACAGACCAGATATATTCAGGACCCCAGTTATTTGCTGCTTTGAAGACATCCGTAAAAGTTTTCTCTAAGCCACGTTTGCCCTGGTTGATCACCATATCGGCATAGAGGATCGCATTTTTATAATCCTTCTTATACAGGTACATTTTGGAAAGCACCGCCCATGCAGCCACTTTATGCGCCCGACCATAATCCGCTTCCGCCAGTTCATTGAAAAAAGGCAGCTGATCAGCAGCCTCTTTCAGCAACTTTTCAATATGACGATAATTTTCTTCGATATTTGCAGCTCTTGGTGTCGCCTTTTCGTTGTCCATATTTTCAACGGTGACAATAGGCACACCAGCCCGTTCATCCGCATAATTCGCAGCCAACTGAAAGTACATATAGCCCGCATTAAAATTAGCTTCACCCAGGATACGTTTCTTTAACGCTTCATCCATAGCGATCGAAGGAACATAACGCAAGATATCATTGGCCTGCTTGATAATGGCATAGCGCATTTGCCATTGTGATTCTGTATAGCCGCCACCAATATAGTTACGGTTAAATGTGCGGATATTTTCCGCCTGTGCATTGTTTCTCCCGGTGACCATATCGTCACTGGCATTTAGGAACCATGCAAATCCACGGCCATAGAAATCTTCATCATCATAGAGGTAATAGAGCCCATTGGCCCCTTTTATGGCATCTTCTTTGGTTTTCCAATAACTTGTTTTTGAAGGTGCTCCCTCTGGCAGGATATCCAATTTGTTGGTACAAGATTGAAAAGACATTCCCACGCTTCCTAAAAGCAGGGCAAAACATATATTTCGAGTTATTTTTTTCATTGGAGTATTTTTTAAATATTCACAGGACAATCAAGTTTAGTCATTCGGTTCACCGATTTGAAAAACCTATATCATCCTTCATTTTATCCAAATTTGAGATTAAAAAGTTAAAGCCGCTCCCAACATAAATGTACGTGACTGTGGATAGCGGCCCGCATCCACACCATAATCATTCATCCCTACTTCTGGATCCATCCCTGTGTACTTAGTCACAGTAAGCAAGTTGGTCGCTGATGCGAAGAACCTTAACTTCTCTACGTGATATTTCTGTGTCCATGTTCTTGGCAATGTATAACCGATGATTAGATTCTTAAGACGTAAATACGACCCGTTTTCCACATAGAAGTCTGATACATTGGAGAAGTTACCATTTGGATCCTTTACCGATACACGCGGTATATTTGAATTTGGGTTGCTCTCTGAGTATGCATTCTTAATTTCTTCAAACATATTGTAAGGTTGTCCGGATGCCGCATTTAAACCTGTATATTTCAAAGTATTGAACAATTTATTCCCTTGTACACCCTGGAAAAAGATATTGATATCAAAGTTCTTATAACTACCGTTGAACGTCACGCCATAGTTAAAGTCCGGATAAGCACTTCCTAAAAATACACGATCCTTATCATCAATTACACCATCTCCGTTTTGATCCACAAACTTCATATCTCCTGCCTGCGCATTTGGTTGTATTTTTGATCCGGCACTGTTTTTATACTGCTCAGCTTCCTGATTAGATCTAAAAAGACCCGCAGTTTCCAAACCATAATAAGAATATTGTGGATGCCCAGGCTCCGTAAGTAAAGGTTTCAATATCCCCCGATAATCGACTTGGGACTCCTGTCTCGGATACTCCTCTGATAAATAATTGATTTTATTTACAATCTTATTGACTGATGCAGTGATATTATATTGAAATTCTGAGCCTGGTTTACTGTTATACCCCAGCGCTAGTTCAATCCCTTTATCTGTTACATGGCCTCCATTGACAAATTTATTTTTCACCCCTGTCGTACCGGGAAGCACAATCTCGAGCAACATCTTATCCGTTTTCTTAACGAAATAATCTGCATTCACAGTTAAACGATTGTCCAAAAAGCCCAGATCCAAACCGACATTGGTCTGTTGCGACTGTGCCCAAGTCAATATGGGGTTACCCATAGATTCTTCTATATATCCAGGTGTTAAAGCCGGCGTCTTTCCAAACCAAGCATCCACACGTCTCAATAATGGGCTTACGGCTGTAGAAGGCAGTGTGGCTAAATTACCCAAAACCCCATAGCTTCCTCTTAATTTCAAGGTATTGATCACTTCAGAATCTGAAAGGAATGCCTCGCGGTGGATTGCCCAAGCTCCTGAAATAGAACCGTAATTTTGGAACCTGTTATCTTTTGCTACCAATGAAGTACCATCGCGACGACCGATCAAGGTCAACATATAACGGTTGTCGTAGTTATAGTTTGCCCGCAAAAGATAGGATACCATTGCCTTTTCAAACTTGCCATCAGTTATTGGCTGGATACGCCCCGCATTCACTAAATAGCGATAGTTTTTAGCCTCATCATCAAAATTTTCACCCACAACATTATGATAACGTTCTGTCGTTTTTTGATACATATATCCCGCCAAAGCGTCAAAATGGTGTTTACCAAAATCTTTTTCGTATGTCAATGTTTGCTCGGCCAAGATATCTGTCAAGCGATTAGTATTTACAGTAAGCGAATTGGACATATTGGGTTTTCCAATTTCTGGAATACGTGCTGTAAATTCCTTGAAATCCGTGAATTGCTTCGTATAGGCAAAATTTGATCTAAATTTCAAACCCGGAAGCAATTTAAACTCAATATAGGGATTGATCAATAGGTTATGTACAGGATTGTCGACATCCAACCGACTTAGATAAGCCACGGGATTGATGACATCACCATAGGTTCCAGGACCATATTTTTCCGGAAGCCCTGAGAACTTGCCTGCAGCATCATACACCGATACATTCCTTGGATAGTGAATGGCAGATAACACAGCGCCGGTATAACCCGAGCTTGTATTGGCGCCCTGCCCGTTGGTAAAGGAGTAGGAAATATTTTCACCCAATTTCAACCAAGGGGTCACCTGTGTCTGTGAATTTACACGGAAATTGTACCGTTTAGAATACGTATTGATCAATATACCTTCGGCATTTCGGTAGTTGAAGCCTGTGTAGAAAGAAGACTTCTCATTACCTGCACTTGCTGATAGATTATAATCCTGTACACGCGCCGTACGGAAAATTTCGTCTATCCAATCGGTACGGGTGATCTGCCCATCCGGATATTTGCTCGCATCAAAAGCTGGGTCACGTGCGACACCCGCATTGTCCGCCGCCTGATTGGAGATCATGGCACGGTCTGCTGCATTCAGCGCTTTGATCAAGTTGTGCGCCTTCTGTACGCCATATTTAGCTTCAAAATCAATTTTCAATTCACCACTCTTGCCACCTTTTGTTGTGATCAAGATAACACCACCGGAAGCACGCGCTCCATAGACGGCGGCTGCGGCATCTTTCAGCACACTGATATCTTGAATATCATTTGGATTGAGCTCTGGGGCTCTTGCCTGGAGTACACCATCAACAACGTATAAAGGCTGCTCACCATTGATACCGCCCATACCGCGGATATTGATACTCGGTTTAGACGTCGGATCCCCGCCCTCAGCTGTTACTGTAACACCCGGTGTCTTTCCTTGAAGCACTTCCCCTATCCCTGCCATTGAACGGCTGTTTGTACCTTTCAAATCGGTTGTAGCAACAGCACCAGAGACTGTACTCTTTCGTTGCGTACCATAACCAACCACCACTACTTCCTCCAGTTGACTGGCATCTTCGGTCAGGGTAACTGACAGGCTATTACCTGTCACCTGTTGATCCAATGGCTTGTACCCTACAAAACTAAAGCGAAAGGTTTCGCCTTGTTTGGCGGACAATTGAAATTGCCCCCTTGCATCAGTTACTGTTGTTTTTCCTGATTGAACGTTTTTAACGGTTACTCCTGCAACAGGCACGCCATTGGTCGCGACAACTGTCCCTTTAATTTGGTCCTGAAAGACACTGCTTCCGATGATGGAAGAAAAAGGCTTTTTTACGGGGAATGCTTGTCCCTGATAGGCAATCCCAAGCGCCAGTGGTAGAATTAGAAATTTATTCATATGATTGATAATGTGTGGCGAAAGTAGAAATTACGGGTTATCACAATTTTAATATCGTGTTAACAAAATGTAAACCCGCCTCCAGTTTATTTAATCGGTATATTTTTTTTGGTTTTCATAAAAATATAAATTTTTTTTATGTCTTCAAATGTATGTACATAATAAAAATTCGATTTAGCAGGTTATTTTTCAATCCTTGCCCTATTCCAAAAGAATTGGATAGAGCATTCTGTTTTTTTACTTATCTTGTAATCCAAACAACAACAACCTTTATGATACCACAACTCAAAAGAATCGCGATTCTATGTTTATTACTGGTCAGCGCTTCCATACGACTTTTTGCTCAGGACAATGGAAAGGCGTATTGGTTTAAAGATGCCCGTTTTGGCATGTTTATCCACTGGGGCTTATATAGCGCTGCTGAAGGTATGTGGAAAGGTGAACCTCTACGGTATATGAATAATTACGCGGAATGGTTACGCTACCGCAACCGTGTATCGAAAGAAGAATATGGCAGTTTGGCCAAACGCTTTGACTGGAACAAGATAGATCCGGAAAAATGGGTGCTCCTCGCAAAAGAGGCCGGAATGAAATATATGATCATCACGACCAAACATCATGATGGTGTGGCACTATGGGATACCAAAGTCGGAACCTATAGCTTACCTAAACTGAGTGGCTCAAACCGCGATGTGATCAAAGAAATCGCAGCTGCCTGTAAAAAACATGGCATGAAACTCGGCTTCTACTACTCACACTGGATTGATTGGGAACATCCTTATGGCTGGAATCATCAGCAAGAGCTGTCCGGACATGTAACTGATGCCCAATACAACCAGTATTGGCAAGAGAAAGTAATACCGCAGCTTCGTGAACTTATGAGCAACTACGGCGATATTTCATTGATATGGTTTGATATGTGGATCCCTTATCAAAAATCCATCATCAAAAAAGAACAGTTACTTCAGGTCGTAAAATTGATCCGCGAGCTACAACCGAACTGCCTGATCAATTCACGCCTAGGTCTTCCGACAGATGCCGAAAATGTAGATTTCGAAACCCTTGGTGACAATCAATTTGGCAGCAACTATATTGCCCACCCTTGGGAGACACCAGGTACCATTGCCCACTCTTGGGGATATAATGGTCAGGAAAACGAGTGGAAATCAACAAGCCAGATCTTTCAATCATTGATTTCAAACGTCAGCCTCAATGGCGGATTTACCCTAAATATTGGTCCTAGGGCCGATGGAACCGTTCCTTACGAAAGTGTAAGCCGCTTACATGATGTAGGATCCTGGTTAAATACCTATGGCAAAAGCATCTATGGTGCCACTGGTCTTTCTTTAAAAAACAACCATTTTGACTGGGGTTACCTGACCACAAAAACCGAACAAAACAAAACGGTTGTCTATGCGCATGTATTTAACTGGCCTTTGGATCACAAACTTCGTATTACAGGTATCAAATCCAAACCGTCCAATATAGCAATGATGAAAGGTAGCAGTTTGACTCCCCTGAACTATGAGCAGAAACTTAGCTCGATCCATATTGACCTACCTGTAGATCAATCGGATCATTATGTTTCGGAAGTAAAATTGACCTTTGATGGTCCCTTGGAACTGAACAAAAATACTGTCCCTGAATCCACTTTTGGTGGTTTTTCTCTAAAATCGACCAACAGCCTCAACAATGAACTGAAAATCGTACGTTATAATGGGAAGAATCCGACCCATGCTGTCATTACAGGAAATACGAAGATCGACTGGGAAGTAACGGTTACAGAGGCCGGAACATATACGATAGATTTCTCTGCTCACAATCCCAATAAAGAAAATATCCCCTTCGAAATTGGCATTGCTAGCCAACAACTGAACGGAAGTTTTGAACCGACTAACAAAATGGTTGTCGAACCAAATGAAAACAACTACACCGAAGAATTTATAGAAAAACGTATCGGAACATTAAAATTTGATAAACCTGGTAAATATATCCTAACGTACAAAAGTCAACAGCAGCTTCCACTCTGGTTTAATTGGCTGTGGCTGGAAAAAACAAAAAATTGAGCTGTTTAGATTAAATAACTATTTAAAAAGGGGCTTATGATGTATTTATTGCCTTCATAAGTCCTTTTTCACTAATTAAAAACTGTGTTATATTCTTTTTCAATGAAGCCTCAATCAACAGTTTAAATCCATATTTTCAAATCATTTTTGATTGGATTAATTTTACAAAGGACTTATTTAAAATCCTCCAAAACCTTTTGTTCTTTTCCGCGTTACACATAATATCCTACCCAGCAACTCGTTATGCAAAAATTACCTATTTTAATATTTTTTTATTATTTTGTGGTAAAAGTTACCAATTTTGTAAATCGAGACCAGACTAGTCTCATATCTTATAAATGAGTAAATTAATCCTAAACATTGTTGGATAATGCATCTGCAACGGGACTCTTTATCTACACCTTCCGCTCAAACGCAACGTTCGGAGTTAGAAGGATTGATTACAACTTCGGAAGATGGAACCATTTTACATCTTAACTCACGCGCATGTGAACTTTTAGCCTTAGACGATAATGAGTCCAAGGGCAAAAAGCTCCATGAATTAATCACATTCTATTCATCCGAGGATGCATCCGCTCTCAGCGCGGAACACTCCCCCTTCCAAATCGCTCTTAACAACAATCAAGTCCATCAGGAAACAATCTTGGGAATCGCAATAGAAGACTCCTTTAGGTGGTTTGTATTTCATATTACTCCATTCACCGAAGAAAATAAGAGCCGCCTGCTGCTATCTTTCATAGATGTCTCCAAGCTTGTCAATCAGAATCAGGCATTAAAAGATAAACAACATCAGCTTCAACTACTGGTTGCCTCACTCAATGATATTGTTTTTGAAGTCTCCGATATGGGGGTATTTAAAAACTATTGGACAAACGATCCGAGCCTGCTATTTTATCCACCAGAGGAATTTCTGAATAAAAGTCTGATCGAACTTTTCCCGGCAGACTTAGCCATACCGACAATCCAACTGATCCAAAACTCATTAAAGCTTGACCGTGAGTTTAAAATGGAGTTCCAGTCTCCCTCCGAACAGCATAAAGACAGATGGTATAGTTTACAGATAAAGCCCATTCACCGAACGCAAAACCGGGTCGCCTTGGTAGTTTCAGATATTACTAAACAGATTGAATCAACAGAAAAAATAAGATTTAACGAACATAAATTCAATCAGGCATTCCATTTCTCGGGTTTGGGTATTGCATTGACAAACCTCGATGGCTATTGTATTGAATCTAATCATACATTGACAAAAATACTTGGCTATACGCAGGAAGAAATGTCAACGATAAAATTCTCTTACAACACACACCCAGATGATGTTGAACGTGATATTGAACTCCATAGGAAGCTTATTCAGGGTGAAATTGAGAGCTTCACCATACAGAGGCGCTACCGGCATAAACTAGGGCATTTTGTATGGTGTTCAGTCACCATTGCAGCAGTTTTTGACAATGCCAATATGCCATTGTTTCTGATTGTTCAGGTCCAAGATATTTCCGAATCGAAGAAAAATATCGAGATATTAAAGCGACAGAAAATAGAATCTGATTTAGTTAAAATTGATCTTGAAACCAAAGTCAGACAATTGGAGGAATTTGCAAATATCCTTGCTCATAATCTAAAGGGGCCCCTGAGCAATATGCCAATGCTCATCGATGAACTCAAAATTTCGAAAGATGAAAAGGTGAAGGCTGATTTTTTAGATCTTTTAAAAATTAGCAGTGAACAACTCACCGAGACTTTACACGACTTGGGCGAGATCCTTGAATTGCGCTCAAATAAATCGCTTGTATTCGAAAATTGCTATTTCAACGATGTATATCTGAAAGTAAAACAACAGTATATTGAAGAAATACAATTGAAGAATGCAACGATTTCAGTAGAATTCAATGTAAAACATATTCATTACCCCAAAATCTATCTGGAGAGCATTCTAAGCAATCTCATCAGCAATTCCCTCCGGTTTACAGCCCCTGACAAAGCTCCACATATTGAAATTAGTACTTCCATGGTGGAGGATGGCACATTGCTAACTGTCAGGGACAATGGACTGGGCATCAATCTACCAAAATACAAATCTCAGCTTTTCATGTTCAAGAAAGTTTTCCATCGTGGTTTTGAAAGTAAGGGTATCGGATTATTTCTCACACGCTATCAGGTGGAGTCACTGGGGGGGAAAATAGATGTACAAAGTGAACCGAACGAAGGCAGTGTCTTTTCAGTCAAATTTTTAGAAAGAACGTAATGAATCAGGAAAACAAAAGAAAAATCATCCTCATAGACGACAACGCGATATTACGCACTATTTTTGGCTATATGCTTCAGGGATTTTCGGATTACCCTATTGAATTTCATCCATTTAAAAATGCATTGGATGCATTGGATTTTTTAGACACACATGATATCAGTGCATCTTTGGGGCAACCGATATTATTTGTTGATATCAATATGCCTTTTATGACAGGTTGGGAACTAATGGACGTTTTAGAAGATAAAAGCGATTTTATTAATCAAACCAAGATTTTTATTATCAGCTCTTCCACGAGTAAAAGTGATCAGGAACAACTGGAAAATTATCCTTTTATAAGTGACTTTATCTTGAAACCTTTTGGTAAGGAGTTGTTATATGAAATTTTGAGACAGAGCTGTTAAAAGATTATCAGAAGCATTGGATTTCAAGCGTTTACCACAGAACACTATTAACTTGCCCGAATATACTATCAAACCCTTAATATGAGCAACTCATCTTCGTTGAATCAAAAAATAGGAACCTGTATCTTGTAGGTTCCTATTTTTATTTACATTATTAGATCGCCTTACATTTTTCGGCAAGCCAATTCTTTTCTTCACTTGAAAGATGCGTTGATAACCGATCAAATACCCATTGATTATAGTTATTCAACCATAAAAGATGTCTTTTTTCCAACAGGGATTTCTCAATCAAGTCTGTCGCAATATAACATATTGTCAATGTCTCAAAATCCAAGAAATCACCGAATTCCGACGAACCCGCTTTTCGAGTCAACACCAAATTCTCGATACGAATACCGTGCTTGCCAACACGATATAGACCAGGTTCAATGGAGGTAATCATACCCGGTTCAACAGCAACATCTATCGCCGCAGCATTAAATGTCTGCGGTCCTTCATGTACATTTAAGAAAAATCCAACGCCATGACCTGTGCCATGACCATAATTGCGCAAGGTCTCCCACAATGGGCGGCGGGTAATAGCATCGATTTGATATCCACGGGTGCCTACAGGAAAAATTGCCTGCGACCCCTCTATTGTGCCTTTCAGCACCAAGGTATAATCTTCTTTTTCCTCTTGGGTAAGTCCACCAAGAGAAACAACGCGTGTAATATCTGTTGTTCCTGTTTTGTATTGACCACCAGAGTCCACCAACAACAAGCCCTTTGGGCGTAATGTATAATTGGATTTCTCATTCGCTGAATAATGTGGCAATGCACCATGATCTAGGTAGCCTGCAATTGTCGTGAAAGAAACATCAACAAATCCCTCTTGACTCTCACGAAATCCACGTAATTTATCTGCAATGGAAAGTTCAGACAGCTCTTCGCTGGTAACGTTCTCTTCCAACCATTTAAAAAAACGGGTAAGCGCCACACCGTCTTTTACAAAAGTATGCCTGTTATTTTCAACTTCTATCGTATTCTTAATTGCTTTTAAAGTCGTAGAAGGGTTTATCTTTTCTACTATTTTAACGTTTTCAGGAACGCTATCAAACATTGCAAAGCAGGTACGTTTTGGGTCGATTAAGATAGCTTTTGCCTGCAATGTCTCGATCGTCTGATAGATATCGTCGTATGCAGCGATTTCAACGCCATAGCTTGCTAATTCAGCAACTGTTTCGGCGTTCAACTTTGACGGTTCAATGTAGAGTGTCGCGGTATCAGTTGTGATCAATACAAACCCCAAAACAACCGGATTGCAAGGTACATCCTGGCCACGGATATTAAGTAGCCAAGCAAGATCATCTAAAGAAGATATTAAATGTGCATCGGTCCGATTTTTCTTCATTTCAGCCCGTACAGCTTCAATCTTCGCTATGGTAGATTGTCCTGTTGTACTTTCAGGCAACAAGTAGGCCTGCGCTTTTGGCAACTCTGGTCTACCTGCCCATAAATCAGCTAGTAAATCTACATGACCATCCACCTCAATATCCAGGGGCTCCAACACGCCTTTGACAGATTGAGCTACCAAAAGCGACGCCAGATTTCCATCAAAAGCAACTTTCGCTCCTGCATGCAATTTCTCTCCTAACCAATCCGCATACTCCGCCGCTGCCTGGACTTTCAGTTTAACCAATTCAAAACCGGTTCCTTCCAATTGCTCCACTGCCTGGACAAAATAACGGGAATCTGTCCAAAGACCCGCAAAATCTTGTGTGATAGCCAAGGTACCTGCAGATCCTGTAAACCCTGATGCCCAAGCAATACATTTGTAACGTTCTGGTAAATATTCACTGATATGAGGATCTGATGATGGGATAATATATCCATCGATTCCTTGAATCTTCATAGCCTCACGAATAGCAGCTAATTTTTCGATATGCTTCATGTCGTCTATACAATTTTATGCAAGTTAGGATTTTTTAGGGTCGAATGCCTAACTTTAAGCCAAATAAAACAAACGAATAAACGCGTACGTGCATACATTAAAGTTATATGCACATCGCACTAAATATAGAATATCAAATAACAGGACAGCATAAGGTCCGACGAAATTACATGTTAATGAAACCATCATGATTTATTCAAACCGAGTGAAACGAGTTCATGAATGCAATTAAAAAACAAATTATGAATGAATAATCACATAGGGGAATGAGTAAATCTGATAGCTTCATCACAAATGAAAAACAAATTTAAACGGATGAAAAAATTTGCACTATATTCCATTGCACTATCGACCTATGCACTTACCGGCATGACGAGTTCTTTAGTTGCACAGGATATCCGAGCCAAAATCCAAGATGCATTCAATCAATTTCAAAATCAGGAAAACGTAAAAAACGGCATTAGTTCTTTAACGGTATTTGACGGAAAGACAGGACAGTCTATCTATGCTGTCAATGAAAATATCGGGCTAGCTACAGCTTCCACCATGAAAGTGATTACTGCGGCTACAGCATTGGATTTTCTGGGTAAGAATTATCAATTTAAAACAACCTTATACTATACTGGCACCATAGATGAAACCGGTGTCCTAAATGGCAACATCGTTGTAACAGGGACGGGTGACCCTACCTTGGGCAGCGACCGCTACCCGGAAACCAAAGCAGCTATCGTGCTGAACAAATGGATCGCAGCTATTCAAAACGCTGGGATACGAAGTATCAATGGAGCAGTTATTGCCGATGATCGCCTCTATAACGGCAATCAACTCCCTGGGGGATGGATCTGGACAGATATGGGTAATTATTATGGCGCAGGCATTTCATCACTCAACTGGCATGAAAATGCTTTTGGAATTGATTTTAGTCCGGCGGCAAAAGTTGGGGCAAAAGCTGAAATCGTCAATTACACGGTTCAGGTTCCCTATCTGCAGATTATCAATGAAACCACAACAGGCAGAGCAGGCAGTGGGGACAATGTCTATGCCTATGCAGCGCCTTATTCTACCAAGATATTTGTCCGAGGTACTTATGCTCAGGATTTAAAGAAAACCATCGAGCTCGCTTCTCCCGACCCTGCATATGATTTGGCTTTTCAACTGAATGAAGGTCTCAACAAACAGGGCATCCTCGCAATCCAACCTCCCGCAACAGGTGCGAAGATGGATTCAATAGACGTATCCCAGAAACAAACACTGGATGTGCACCTGTCCCCTACCATGGACAAAATTGTCTATTGGTTTAACCAAAAAAGCATCAACCTCTATGGGGAAGCCCTATTAAAAGCTATTGCCTATACCACTGCTGGAAAAACGGGAACGGATGATGGGGCCAATTACATACAGAAGTATTGGAACGCCAAATTAGGGATCAAGCCAAGCGAACTCAAAAGTATGGACGGCTCGGGGCTCTCACCACAAAATAGAGTCACCACGCTCGCCATGAACAAAATCATGCAATATGCACAAAAGCAAAATTGGTATCCTGTATTCTACGAAAGTCTACCGACCTACAATGACATGAAGATGAAGAGTGGAACAATCGGCGGCGTACTGGGGTATACCGGCGTTCATACCAATAAAAATGGACAATCCTTTACCTATACACTATTGGTCAATAATTATTCGGGATCGGGGTCCAATATGCGCAAGCAAATGTTTAAATTGCTGGACATTTTAAAATAACATATTATTGTCTATTTATAATAAGATATTGGCAAATATTTCCAAATATCAAAAAGAATGATAGATTTGTAGCCTTAAATTAATAAAATCGTAATGAGTAACACTAATCGTAAACAGGCAGCGTTAAATTACCACTCAATGGGTAGACCTGGAAAAATAGCTGTTGTTCCGACAAAACCAACAAATTCGCAAAGAGACTTATCATTAGCATATTCTCCTGGCGTAGCGGAGCCATGTTTGGCTATTGCCGAAAATAAAGAAGATGCTTATAAATATACCGCAAAAGGGAACCTTGTTGCTGTTATCAGTAACGGTACAGCTGTCTTGGGCCTAGGTGATATCGGCGCTCAAGCAGGTAAACCTGTCATGGAAGGAAAAGGTTTATTGTTCAAAATTTTTGCTGACATCGATGTATTTGACATCGAAGTGGACACCAAAAATGTTGACGAGTTCGTGAAAATAGTAAAAGCATTGGAACCAACTTTCGGAGGTATCAACCTGGAAGATATCAAGGCTCCTGAATGTTTTGAAATTGAGCGTCGCCTGAAAGAGGAAATGACGATTCCCGTTATGCACGATGATCAACACGGTACAGCGATCATTTCAGGTGCAGCCTTGATCAATGCCTGTGAAATTATCGGAAAAGATATCTCCAAAGTAAAAATCGTCGTTAATGGTGCTGGTGCTGCTGCGATGTCCTGTACAGCAATGTATATTTCTGTAGGCGCAAGCAAAGAAAACATTGTGATGCTAGACAGTAAAGGTGTTATCCGTACAGATAGAGAAAATCTGGATAGCATGAAAGCACAATACGCTACTGATCGCGATATCCACACCCTAACAGATGCCGTAAAAGACTCCGATGTATTTATCGGGTTATCAGCTGCGGATGTCATGTCAGCAGAGATGTTGTTATCAATGGCTCCTAATCCTATTGTTTTGGCGATGGCCAACCCAAATCCGGAGATTGCTTACGATTTAGCGATGGCTACCCGTAGTGATATTATCATGGGTACTGGCCGTTCGGATTATCCAAATCAGGTGAACAATGTATTGGGTTTCCCTTACATTTTCCGTGGTGCTTTGGATGTACGCGCAACAGCAATTAATGAGGAAATGAAAATTGCAGCTGTACGCGCTATTGCTGATCTGGCAAAACAACCAGTTCCAGAAGAAGTCAATCAAGCTTACAATACAAGCAACTTAAAATTCTCTGAAGAATATATCATTCCCAAACCTACCGATCCACGTTTGATCACAGAGGTTTCTATGGCTGTGGCAAAAGCAGCAATCGAATCTGGTGTAGCGAAAACAGCAATCGAAGATTGGGATAAATACCGCGATGCATTGCGTAAACGTCTGGGTAAAGATGATGCGATCATGCGCAACTTAACAATGGCAGCTAAAAGAGATCCAAAACGCGTTGTCTTTGCTGAAGCAGATAATTACAAAACATTACGTGCCGCTCAAATCGTAAAAGAAGAAGGTATTGCAATCCCGATCCTATTAGGTAAGAAAGAGAAAATCCAACGTTTGATCCAAGAGTATGCTTTTGAATTGGATGGTGTAGAAATTATTGATCCAGTTGCTGAGGTTGATGGTGAAACAGAGCGTTCAAAAAAATTCATCGAGCACCTTTATAACAAAAGACAACGCAGAGGGATCTCTCGTTACGACGCGCGCAAACTGATGTTTGACCGCAACTATTTTGGTGCTTCTTTAGTTGAGTTTGGTGAGGCAGATACATTGATTTCTGGTATGACCAAAAATTATGCAAACACCATTCGTCCTGCATTGCACGTTATCGGTGCTAAACCGGGCAGCCGTGTAGCAGGTATGTATATGATGTTAACCAAAAAAGGTCCTATTTTCATGGGTGATACCACCGTGAATGAGGATCCTACAGCACAAGAGCTAGCTGATATCACATTGCTTTTGGACAAAGCTGTTAAACGCATGAATATCCAACCGCGCATTGCTTTATTGTCGTACTCTAATTTTGGTTCCAGTGAAGGAAAAACACCTACCAAAGTAAGAGCAGCTGCGCAGATTATTCACGACCAACATCCTGACATTATTGCTGATGGTGATCTACAAGCTAACTTCGCCTTAAATAGCGATATGTTGACTGACAATTTCCCGTTCAGTTGTTTAAACGGGCAATCAGCAAATACACTTGTTTTCCCTAACCTGGAATCAGGTAATATTGCCTATAAATTATTGCAAGAAGTCGGTGAAGCGGAAGCTGTAGGTCCTATTCTTTTGGGTATGAACAAACCTATCCATGTACTACAATTGGATAGCTCTGTACGTGAAATCGTCAACATGGTGACTATTGCTGTAGTTGATGTTCAAGCTCATCTTAAAAATTTATAGAATCGCTTAAAATCTTCCTATATTCGTATTACTATGTACGAATATTTCAATGGAAAATTAGCATATAAAGCCCCCACTCATGTTGTTATCGACGTGAGTGGGATTGGCTACTATGTTCACATCTCTCTGTATACCTTTTCCCAAATCAAGGATCAGGAAAACTGCAAATTATTTATTTCACTGCAAGTCAGGGAGGATTCCCACACACTTTATGGCTTTGCCACAGAAGGCGAAAAGAAGCTGTTCGAGAATCTGATTTCAGTTTCAGGCATCGGCCCCAATACGGGTCGAATGATACTCTCATCCAATACACCTGATGAAATACAGTCTGCCATTGTCAATGGTCAGGTTGCTTTAATCCAGAAAATTAAAGGAATCGGTCCTAAAACAGCACAACGTCTGATCCTAGAACTTCAGGATAAACTGAAAAAACAAGGTGTGGAAACGCTCTCAACATCAATTCAATCGCAATCCATACCAGACGAAGCTTTGTCTGCACTGGTTATGCTAGGTTTCAACAAAGTGGCGGCTGAAAAGGTATTGAACACCATTTTAAAAACAGAAAGCAACCTTTCTGTGGAGGATATGATCAAATTAGCGCTAAAGAGGCTATAAAATGGGTATCATCGCTTGTTGATCCGCTGACGAACATTCGGTTTACAGATACTTTGACTGGACATATACAGAACAAAACATATAGCTCATACAAAAAAAGGAACTTTCAGGTTCCTTTTTTATTTTCTTAATAGCAATCTTAATTCGAATCCCGCAAAGCGATGCTGTGTTTCGAACTGCGAACATGTAGGTAACAATTTATGAATTGAAAGTAGGCTAACAGGGACTTCATAGGGACCTTATCCGGACCTCATTCGGACTTCATTCGGATAGACACGAATAAAGTCCGTTTTATTCCCCGCTAAGATAAGTGTTAAAAGCACTGAAAATATGAAGAAGAATCAAACTTGCCCTCTCCTTAACATGAACCTATTTGCTCCGATAATTAAGTGATCTGTTTATATATAGAATCGTGAGATGATAGCAATTGAAATAAAGTTTATTGGATTACAAATACAGTTATGGGTTTAATAATTATCGTACATCCCTAAGAGATAACACAAACGATTGCTCTAACAAAAATAAACACATAATCAATTAGTTACAAAAATACATAAGCACCTCCCCTCACGTTGCTACAGCCTATTTGTTACAATCCGGCTTTGCTAAAACGTATTTATTCCCTTATTTTTAGGGCTTCGTATTTCAGTTATAATCTCACACATGAAAAAACTATTTTCACTTGCGCTCGCTTTAAGTTTAGGAGCAGCAGCATTTGCGCAAGAAAAGAAAGACATCACATTGAATATTGTGCCTTTACCGCAACATGTTCAGATCAAAAACGGGTCATTTAAAGTCAACACAAACACTAAAATTGCATTTGACAGCGATGAGGATAAAAAAGTTGCCACTTTATTCCAGGATTTTCTAAAAAGTAACTATAACCTCAACCTATCTTTAGTCAAGTCACCGGGTAAGAATAGCATCTATTTTTCGTCAAAAAACGCAAAATCCGCAAACACGGAAGCATACGAACTTAACAGCACCTCGGATCAAATTACGGTCAGTGGAAAAGCATCAGGTCTGTTTTATGGCATGCAATCGCTGATTCAGTTACTACCTGTCGACAAAAAAGCAAGCATCGAAATTCCACAGGCATCGATTCAGGATGAGCCCCGTTTTGCTTACCGCGGGCTGCATCTGGATGTTTCCCGTCACTTTTTTCCTGTAGAATTTGTTAAGAAGTACATTGATATTTTGGCTGCTTACAAATTGAATACTTTTCACTGGCACCTGACGGATGATCAAGGATGGCGCATTGAAATTAAATCACATCCTAAACTGACTCAGATCGGGGGCTATCGAAATCAAACGCTTTTAGGTAATTATAAAACCGATGGCGACTATGATAACACGCCTTATGGTGGTTTCTACACCCAGGACCAGATCAAAGAAGTCGTGGCTTACGCCAAAGCCAAGTATGTTACCGTCATCCCTGAAATCGAGATGCCTGGTCATGCTTTGGCAGCACTTTCAGCTTACCCAGAGCTCGGTTGTGGTGATAAACCGGGACCGTACACCGCAGCACAGACCTGGGGGGTATTTGATGATGTATTCTGTGCCGGAAAAGAAGAAACATTTAAGCTATTGGAAGATGTCATCGACGAGGTGATCCCATTATTCCCTAGCGAATATATTCATATCGGTGGCGATGAATGTCCTAAAACAAGATGGAAGACATGTCCGCATTGTCAAAAAAGAATCAAGGATAACAATCTCAAAGATGAGCACGAATTACAAAGCTATTTTATTCAACGTATGGAAAAATACATTAATAGCAAAGGTAAACGTATCATTGGATGGGATGAGATCTTAGAGGGCGGTTTAGCACCAAATGCGACTGTTATGAGCTGGAGAGGTGACCAAGGAGCTATCGATGCTGCAAACCAAGGCCATGACGTCATCATCACGGCAAATAGCTATGGTCTATACTTTGATCACAAACAAGGTGCTGATCAAAATAGGGAGCCCTTGAGTATCGGAGGTCTTTCAACATTGGCTAAGGTATACTCTTCTGATCCTATGCCTAGCAAAATCTCTGAAAACAACAAAAAACATGTCTTGGGTGTTCAAGCAAATATCTGGACGGAATATATCGGCTCTTCCAATAAAGTAGAGTTTACCATCTTACCACGTGTGTTGGCCCTATCTGAGATTGCCTGGACTCAACCGGAAAAGAAAAACTGGAAGAATTTCTCCGAGCAACGTGCGGCACATCAACTGGCAAAGCTAGATCAGACAAATACATTCTACCGCGTACCTGAGGCTTATGGTATCTCTGATACAACGGTATACGCTTCAGAATATACGATCCGTGGTTTGAAACCATCGGTGGAAGGTGCCAAAATCTATTATACCCTAGATAACTACGACCCTTCGGAATTAGATCTAGAGTATACAGGCCCGGTTAAAGTGACTGTTCCAAATAGTAAAGAACGAGTATTCAAAGCGGTCGTTATTACACCCTCTGGAAAAAGAAGCAATTACATCCGGGTAAACATTATCAATACAAAGAAATAAAATAATATACCCCATGCGAAAGCGCTAATATTCTGTTAACTTTGAGCAGATATTAGCGCTTTTTCATTAGCGTGCAGTATCACTTCAAGAATTTAAAAAAGAATTTTTATGGCTGAGGATTTACGAATTGCCAAGGGCAGCAAAGAGGAACAATATCAGAATTTACTTCCGCAGATAGGTGGATTGTTACAGGGAGAAAATAATCAGGTTGCAAATCTTGCCAATATTGCAGCTGCATTAAAGGAGCAGTTTAATTTCTTTTGGGTGGGTTTTTATCTTGTAGACAATGCTGAAGAGCTTGTGCTCGGTCCCTTCCAAGGTCCTGTCGCCTGTACGCGTATAAAAAAAGGACGGGGTGTATGTGGTGGAGCTTGGGCACAGGAAAAAACACTTATTGTACCCGATGTGGAGCTGTTCCCTGGACATATTGCCTGTAGCTCTCTTTCACGCTCTGAAATCGTATTGCCCGTATATCGTCGGGAGGAAATTATAGGTGTTCTCGATGTGGACAGCAGTGAACTGGACAGCTTTGATGAAATTGACGGAAAATACCTTACCCAAATCTTGCAGTTATTGGACAATTAGTGTCTAGATAACGATAGAAATATGTCTATCGTTCAAACATACAACTTCAAAGGTCAGCGTTAGTCTCTGTTAACAAAAAAACAATAATGCGACAAAGTTCTAACGTCCCAAATTGGACACTATTTCCTCATTTTCTATGGGAGCTTCATCAGATTATTTTTCGAATATTTTACTGTTGAAATTCCCATATCTTGACTAATTTATCATCACTAACGCTAAAGAAATACCGACCATCGTCAGACCAGACACCCGCATTGACAGATAGATGATGACCATCTTGCATTTTGTCACGGCTCATGTTCTTCAACAAAGCAAAATCCGCGTTAGACCAAAATTTCAATGACTTGTCTCTGCTTACCGTGGCGAATAATGGTTCAACTGGATGTGGATAGATTCCATATACAGTAAACAAGTGTGGGACAAATGAAAAGTTATTACTCAACTGACTGACATCCGAAATAATGAGCTGTGCATCACGGCCACCGCTTAATAGTCTATTTTGAAGAAAAGCCAATGAGGTTGTGGGCAGGCTATGGAGCTGCAAACGCTCAATGACATGAAAGTCTTCACTATCCAGTAAATATACCCAGCCATCTTTATCGCCTAATGCAATTCTGTTTGATTTTTCATCAACAGCAATACTCCGAACTGTTGTTTGGGATAGCTGTAGCTCATAAATACCTTTATATGTAGCGAGGTCGATCACATAGAGTCTTCCCTCTTCCCCTACAGCCAGAAGCTCATTTTTTTGCTTGACAAACGCAAGAGCAAAGATGGCTTTTTTACCCAATTGTAAACTCGCGACAAGTTTTTGTTCTTGTACATCCACAAAAAGTAATTTCCCCTCACGTAATGCAATCGCTAAGATAGCCGTTCCTGGGATCAGTTTTAAAGCATATACAGAGGAAGTCACAGCACAGAGGATACGTTTAAAGCTATTTTTTTCGATATCCCATTCAACCACGCCCTTGTCATTACCACCTGTAAAGAATGTATTCGGATCGTATCCTTTTTCTACGCAAAAAATTGGATTTTGATGTCCAGGTAATGTCGCTCTTAATTTAATATCCATAGTTATATCTTCAAGCTCTCCGCATGACATTCGGAGAGGCCATTCTTGCTCCAATCTTTTTCCAACGGGCCATCCGCTTTTTCGTTTACTTGTTTATTACTTCGTTTCACTGACGCACAATAAAAGCGCAGAAAATAATAAAACTTTCATGCTTCCACACAAGCACCAACAGCTGTGAAAACAGCCGGAAAGTTCCTTCTGGCCAACAAACCTAACATAACGAACTAATTGATGTCCTAATAAAAAAATAAGAATCAATAAAAACAGACACCTTCAGAAAAAAAGAAGTGCAGTATATCCACAAATATACTGCACTTCCAAGACTATTTTGTCATATTACCTTAAAGCCTCGTCCCCATCCCTAGATCCAATCTAATTTATCCAAAAATATTTGGGATCGATAACAGAAACTTTCTTTGAAAAACAGCGCTATTGGTGTCTGCTTTCAAGATTTTTAGCGATTGTTTCCAACGAAAAGCCTTTTTCACGCAACAATACGATCAAATGGAACAATAAATCGGAAGTCTCATTGATAAAGTCAGTCTCGGTTTCCGTTAATGCCGCGATCACGGTTTCTACCGCTTCTTCACCTACCTTTTGGGCGATTTTATTAATTCCTCTGGAGCGCAGACGATTGACATAGGATTCGTCAGAAGGATTTTCGTAACGATGATTTACAATACGTTCCAGTTCCAAAATAAAATTCTGATTGAAGTCCGTATTGAAACAACTCCGACTTCCTGTATGACAAGTAGGTCCCATAGGATCGGCCTTGATCAATACGGTATCTTTATCGCAGTCTATATGAATACTCTTTACATTTAAAAAGTTACCACTCTCCTCTCCTTTAGTCCAGAGACGATTTTTGCTACGAGAGAAAAAAGTCACGCGCTTTTCCGTCTGTGTCTTTTGCCAAGCCTCTTCGTTCATATAGCCCAGCATCAACACCTCTAGTGTTTGGGCATCCTGTACGATTACTGGAACAAGTCCGTCACTTTTTGCGAAATCTAACATTGTATTAGTATCTAGTATTTAGTATTGAGTAATTAGATTTTACTCACGTAAGCCATCAGCTTACTTAATATTATCCTTACTCCTTTATCCTCACTCTTTATTCCCTGATCCTTGCTCCAAAATTATCTTACGACTATACCATTATGCCGTAAGGTCTGTTTAAGATCTGGAATCAATATTTCCCCATAGTGGAATACGGAAGCAGCTAAGGCAGCATCCACATTGGCCTGTTGGAAGACATCGACAAAATGTTGTTGATTTCCAGCGCCACCCGATGCAATTAACGGTATATGAATGCGATCGTTTACAGCTTTTAAGAATCCGTTATCAAACCCATTCTTCGTACCATCGTGATCCATTGATGTCAGGAGAATTTCCCCAGCACCGCGTTCCTGTGCTTCCAATATCCAATCCAAGGTATTGATCTCCGTCTTGATACGTCCACCACTCAAGTGAACAAAATCTTGCCCTTCAATTGACCTTGTATCTACTGCAACCACAACAAACTGGGCACCGAAAGCTGCAGCCATTTGATTGATCAGTTCAGGGTTGCGCACAGCCGCAGAGTTGATGGATATCTTATCTGCCCCAGCATTTAACAGGATATCGGCATCTTTTATTTCATTGATACCACCACCTATCGTAAAAGGAATATTCACCTGACGAGCTACTGCTTTGACAAGATCTATTGTCGTCTTGCGCCCTTCATGTGTAGCCGCGATATCTAAAAAAACAAGCTCATCCGCTCCTTGTTGGGAGTATTCGTAGGCTAATTCAACAGGGTCACCGGCGTCGCGCAAGTCTACAAAATTGACTCCTTTTACTGTACGTCCATCTTTAACATCCAAGCAAGGAATTATCCGTTTTGCCAGCATGTTAAAATCTGATTAATGATTTAAGGTTCCAATCTTTGACTTCATCGATGGATATCCTATTCTCATAGATTGCTTTTCCTACAACCACTGATTCTACTCCGCCCAGTTCCTGAAGTTTTTGAATATCATCCATCGAGCTAATACCACCAGAAGCAATCAGCTTAATGATTGGTGAATGGCTCAACAGTTTTTGGTACAATTCTACACCTGCACCGCCCAATTTACCATCTTTGCTAATATCGGTACATAGAAACCTAAAGAAACCCAAAACCAAGCATTTATCAATATACTCAATCAATTTAATCGGCGAACTCTCTAACCAACCTGAGTATTTGATCACTTCGTCCAATACGTCAATTGCAATCACAATATGATCCGCATATTTCACTTTCCCCTCATTTAAAGTCGCTAGTTCCTCTAAAAAAGAAGGATTCGTAATTGCTTGTGTACCCACAATAACACGGTATACACCAGCATCCACCAATTCCTTTACTTTTTCAATGCTCCTTACCCCACCACCATATTGGATTTTCATATCTGTCTTCTGAATAATATCGAACAAATATGCTTGATTACTAAAATCACCTTTGGCACCATTTAGGTCTATGATATGAACCAATTCAGTACCGTTCGCACGATAGTTTTCTATCTGCGCCTCCAAACTAATATCATAAGTCGTAACGTCGTTGTAGTTACCCTCTCTTAAACGGACAACTTTTTTGTCCAAAACGTCAATTGCTGGAATGATATACATAATCGAATATTTTTAGTCTATTTGAATAGTTGAAAAATTGAGCAGCAACTGCTCACCTGCTTTCCCCGACTTCTCCGGGTGAAATTGTACACCAAAGTAATTATCTCTGGAAATGGCTGCTGAAAATGGTAACCCATAGTCGCATTTTGCGGCTGTAAACGTCGTATCATATTCAATATAATACGAATGCACAAAATAAAAATAAGTCTGATCTTCAATATTCGCAAATAAAGGATTATTTGCTTGCACTGAAACGCTATTCCAGCCCATATGAGGCACTTTGCCCGTTACTCCGGCATCAAAATGTAACGTCTTCAACGGGAATAACTCCAACATCCCGGCATCACCTTCTTCTGAATATTCAGTCAAAAGCTGCATGCCGACACAGATACCCAAAACAGGTTTACGCAGTTCTTTAATATAGGGTACTAATCCCGACTCGCGCAATTTATTCATGGCTGCTCCGGCATGTCCTACTCCTGGAATAATAATACGATCGTAAAGATCGATCTCATCCGCAGTATTGATCATACCATAGGTCAGCCCTACCCGATCTAGTGCAGCAGTCAGGGAAAAGATATTCCCAGCGCCATAGTTAATAATTCCTATCATTTTTTTAGTATTGAGTATGGAGTATTGAGTATGGAGACTTTAGTTACGTTAGCCGCTGGCTTACCTACTTCATCTTTTTCTCTTTAGCCCAAACTTTTTTATCTTCTTACCCTATAAGGGCAATATCTTAGTTTTATAGCTGCGTCACAAAGACAACTATAAAGTAAAAACTACAAAACACCTTTTGTACTTGGTAGTTGCATATGATCCGCATCTCGTCGTACTGCTTTCTTAATAGATTTAGCAAAAGCTTTAAAGATTGCTTCGATCTTATGGTGCTCGTTATCCCCCTCAGCTTTGATATTTAGATTTGATTTGGAGGCATCAGAAAATGATTTAAAGAAATGGAAGAACATCTCTGTCGGCATGTCACCTATTTTCTCACGTTTAAATTCAGCATCCCATACAATCCAATTACGTCCACCAAAATCCAGTGCGACCTGTGCCAGGCAATCATCCATTGGTAAGGTGTAAGAGTAGCGTTCAATACCACGCTTGTCTCCCAATACCTTCAAGAACACCTCTCCCAAAGCAATCCCTGTATCTTCGATAGTATGGTGTTCATCTATATGAAGATCGCCTTTAGCTTTGATCGTTAAGTCCAATGCACCATGTCGGGCTATTTGATCCAACATATGATCAAAGAAGGGCAATCCTGTTTCGATTTCCGATTTACCGGAGCCATCCAAGTTCAATTGAATAAAAATATCCGTTTCATTCGTCTTACGATGATGTTCGGCAGTGCGCGTTCCCAATTTCAGAAATTCATAAACTGTTTTCCAGTCCATTGTCTCTAAAGCTACGACTGCAGGGTCAATGTCCACATTTTCCAATGCGCCCAATTGATCATTCGCACGCAACCAGATAGCCTTTGCACCAAGATTTTGAGCAAGCTTAACATCATTTACGCGGTCACCAATAACAAACGACTGACTTAAATCATATTTTGAAGCGTCAAAATATTCACCGAGCATGCCGATACCGGGTTTACGTGTATCTGCATTTTCGTGTGGGAAAGTCTTGTCAATATGCTCCTTGGCAAATACTACACCTTCTGCCGCAAACGTATCTAGCACAAAATGATGGACAGGCCAGAAGTTTTCTTCCGGATGGGAAGATGTCCCTAGACCATCTTGGTTGGAAACCAAGATCAATTCAAAATCCAGTTCCTTCGCGATACGTGGCAGGTACTGTAAAGCACCCGGATAGAATTTTAATTTTGCAAAAGAATCAATCTGCTCATCTTCTGGTTCCAAAATTAATGTTCCGTCACGGTCTATAAACAGTACACGTTTTAAGTTATCAGGCATAGTATTATTTATTGATTTGATTAAGTTTTTCTAATAAAGTTCTGTTCTCTGCAGGTGTCCCGACTGTGATCCGCAAGCAGCCTTCGCAAAGCTCCACTTTAGACCGATCTCTGACGATGATCCCATACTGAACTAGATAATCGTAGACTTCTCTCGGCTGTTCCATCTTGACCAAGATAAAATTGGCATCAGAAGGAGTAATATATTGTACATAGTCCAATTCGAGTAGTTCGCGTACCAGTTTCTCACGTTCCGAAACAGTCTCTTTGATCCAGTCATTGACTTGATCCACATTATTCAAGGCCTCCAGCACGATATCTTGTGTTGCTTGATTAATGTTATAGGGTGGTTTAATTTTATTATAAACTGCTATAATTTCTTTACTTGCAAATGCCATGCCCAACCGCAGCGCCGCAAGCCCCCATGCTTTAGATAAAGTCTGCAATACCACCAAGTTTGGATATTCGGCCAGTTCCTGTGTAAATGACTTCACGGCGGAAAAATTGATATAAGCTTCATCGACAACAACAAGCCCCTGGAAATTATTCAATACCGTTTCTATATCCTGACGACGGATAGAGTTTCCTGTTGGATTATTCGGTGAACAGATAAAAATCAGCTTGGTATGTGCATCTATCGCATTAGCGATACCGTCCAAATCCAATTGATAGTCTGCCGTTAGGTTTACTTTCTTGAAGGCAACATCATTGATATTCGCAGACACTTCATACATACCATAGGTAGGTGGAACTAAAATTACATTGTCCACACCGGGTGTACAAAATGCACGGTATAAAATATCAATAGCTTCATCGCTTCCATTACCCAAAAAGATATTTTCTGCGGGTACTCCTTTTATGTTTGAAAGTTTTGCTTTGACTTGATGTTGGAGAGGGTCTGGGTATCGGTTGTAATCATGGTTTAGTGGGGATCCAAAAGGATTTTCATTAGCATCAATCAATATGGATGCCTCCCCTTTAAATTCATCTCTAGCGGACGAATAAGGTACGAGCTTCTTGATATTTTCCCGTAATAGGTTGTTTAAGTTGAATGGATTATCCATTATAAAAAAATTAGAGCCGTAAACTTAGATAAATTGTTTATCAAAAGCAATATAATAAGCAATTTAAAAAGCATTTGATGGTAGAAATGTGGTATAAAACGCACAAAAAACTAAACTAAAAACCATTTTCCTTCGATAGAAAGTTCGGTATTTGGGAATGCCGTTCGTGCCTCTTCCAATAAAGGGTTCAAATCCCGGTATCGGGCTGAATAATGTCCCAGCAATAATTTCTTTGCATGGGTTTCTTTTGCGATCTCCCCAGCCTCCAATGCTGTTGTATGGAAAGTCTCCTTGGCCCTGTCTACCATATCATGCAGGAATGTAGACTCATGATACATAAGATCAGCATGCTGAACATAGGGTAGATAGTCAGCAGTACGTACTGTGTCCGAACAATATACGTAACTTCTGGATTTAGGCGCGGGTAAGCTCAATTGGTCTGCTGGATAAACATTACCATTTTCGTCCACGTAATCCATCCCTTTCTTTATGGTAGGATAATAGACTGTGGGAATATTGAGTGTCTGAACCACATCGCCGAGTAGGGTGCGGGCTCTTGGTCCTTCATCGAAGCGAAAACCGGTACAGGCAATACGATGTGTTAAAGGGAATGTGCTTATTTTCATCGTTCGATTTTCAAAAATAACACCGGGCTCGTCGGGTGAAATCGGATGAAAAATAAGATTATAACGTAAGACTGTCTCAGAATGTAGAAATTGTATATCCAAAATCTCTTTTAAGGCAGCAGGGCCATATAGATGAAGATCACTTTTGCGTCCGACAAGGTGCATCGAAGAGAGCAGCCCGACCAAACCTAAGTAGTGATCTCCATGTAAGTGGCTAATAAAAATATGTCCTAAGCGATTGCTTTTAATTCCATATCGGCTGAGTTGCATCTGCGTACCCTCACCACAGTCGATCAAAAACAATTGTTCATTAAAGTTCAACACTTGGCTAGTCGGATGACGATCAAACATCGGTGTCGCAGAACTATTTCCTAATATTAGAACTTCAAACTTCATATTAATCCTCAATTGCCCCCCGATATTCAGATTCCAATTCGTGTGCAAAGATTAAATCTTCAGCGACCTTTAGTGATGGAGCAATCTTTATCGATTTATCCAAGTGCGACACACGAACCATATCCATTAATTTAGGACAAAGATTGACTAAAATAAATACGCCGCCAACAGATTGACATAAACGATGTGCCAGTATCCCCAAACGAATACCCACTTCATCCGTCTTTTGGACGTGAATCATATCCAAAACAATATTGCGTTGACCAATCGTATTGCGCAACAAAAACTCCCCCTTCAATTTAGCTGCATTATCGGCATCTATCACTTCAACATGAGGCTCTATGACAATATAACGATCGTGTTTATCAATAGTGTACTTCATAAGTCTATTTCATTAGTTTGAGGATACAATGTACTAATAATTTAGCTCTTTTAAGGCTTTTGCCACATTTCTTTCCACACGTTCAAGTACATTTTCCTGATCAGGATAGACAAATTTTTCTCCAACAATATGTTCGTATAGCTCAATATAGCGTTCGGAAATTGAAGCAATAATATCATCTGTCATCTCCGGAACCACTTGCCCATCCTTACCTTGAAAACCATTATCGATCAACCACTTCCGGACAAACTCTTTTGACAATTGCTTTTGTGCCTCACCATTTTCCTGACGTTCCTGATATCCATCTGCATAGAAATAACGGGAAGAATCCGGCGTATGGATCTCATCAATCAAAACGATTTTGCCATCTTTTTTACCAAATTCATATTTGGTATCCACTAAGATCAATCCTCTTTGTGCTGCAATTTCAGTTCCGCGTTGAAACAATGCCTTGGTATATTTCTCCAATTGCACATAATCCTCTTCACTTACAATACCTTTTTTCAAAATATCTGCGCGAGAAATGTCCTCATCGTGACCTACAGCTGCTTTCGTCGTCGGGGTAATAATTGGCTCTGGTAATTTATCATTCTCTTTTAGTCCTTCAGGAAGAGATTCGCCACAGACTTCACGTCTACCAGCGGCATATTCGCGCCAAGCATGCCCAGATAAATAGCCACGGATTACCATTTCTACTTTAAACGGCTCACACATTTGACCAATAGTCACACTAGGATCTGGTACGGATACAACCCAATTGGGGATAATATCAGCTGTCGCTTTCAAAAATTTAGCTGCAATCTGATTTAACACCTGCCCTTTATAAGGGATAGGGCGAGGAAGTACCACATCAAATGCTGAAATACGGTCAGAAGCTACCATCGCCAAGTAGGTATCGGCAATCGTATACACATCACGTACCTTTCCTCTGTAAAAAGCCGTCTGATTTTCGAAATTGAAATTTGTTTCTTTTATAGCGTTCATGTTCAAAGTAAAATTCTTATGTCAGTAGTTATTGATTAAATATCGCCATATGCTTCCAAAATACGTCGCACCAATTTATGACGAACCACATCGCCGCCACTCAGGTGAATAATATCAATACCTTCAATATTTTCCAGCAAACGGATCGATGTCGAAAGTCCGGATTGATTCTTTTTGGGGAGATCGACCTGCGTCATATCACCTGTAACAATAAATTTTGCGGTGGGTCCCATACGAGTCAAAAACATCTTCAACTGCATATCCGTTGCATTTTGGGCTTCATCTAAAATAACGAAACAGTTATCAAGGGTACGCCCCCGCATAAATGCCAATGGTGCAACCTCGATGGTACGGTTTTCTAAATATCCTTTTAGTTTTTCTGCGGGGATCATATCGTCAAGCGCATCATAAAGTGGCCTCAAATAAGGATCGACCTTTTCTTTCAGGTCCCCAGGTAGAAAACCCAAGTTTTCTCCAGCTTCTACAGCCGGCCTGGTCAAGATGATCCGTTTGATTTCCTTATTGCGAAGCGCTCTTACCGCTAATGCAACAGCCGTATAGGTTTTTCCTGTTCCCGCTGGGCCAATGGCAAATAAGATGTCATTTTTTGAAATACTATCAACCATCCGTCTTTGGTTAGGCGTCCGGGCCCGAACAATCACACCATTAGGTCCGTAAACAATGGGTTCAGAACCAAATGCCGCATTCTTGGCTGCAATCTCCTTTTCCTGCTGCGCGGCTGAGCCTGCGCTCGCCCCTAGGAGATTTTCAAAATCCAACAAGGTAATGTTGTTGAATTTCTCTAGATGAGCCATAACTTCCTTAAACGATTGCTCAAATAGTTCCAATTCCTTCGCATCTCCCAACACTTTCATTTCACTTCCACGAGCTACAATCCGCAGTTTTGGGAATTGTTTCTTCAAATAATCAAAGTGCTCATTGTCTGCTCCCCATAATATGGGTAAATTCAGACCATCTAATGCAATTAGTAATTCGTTCAAATTTTATCCTATTTTAGAAATAATTAGATTGTAGCTACTACGCAATAGCGCTTATACGTAATACTATTCAAAATTAACGTATTCTAATGAGAAAATACGCCATCCCACAGAGATTTTTGCAAAAAGAAAACCAAATTATTTTTTTTGCGTTTCATACATAAGTTTCGCTTTTAAACGTGGATCTTCAAGGTACACAAATCAATTCTTTACAGTAGAAATAGAAGCTATGTTTGTGTATATCAATTGAAAAAAGATATATTCAAAATAAGTTCTTCAATTAGCTTTACAAATCAGCTGATAAATAGTAATTTTGTCCTCTATTTGAATAGATTTTCAGGAACAGAATATGCAAAAGACAGGAGATCTATTTCTATTCATTCAAAAAGGGAATTTGACAGCAATTCGGTCTACTTTAGATTATAATGGCAGTAATTACGTTAACGACAGATCTAGGACATAAAGATTTTTATCAAGCTGCGCTAAAAGGGAGCCTTTTAACGCAGTTGTCTGATGTTAACATTGTCGATATCACCCACGAGATCCCAGCATTCAATATTCCACGCGCAGCTTTTGTACTTGGCAATGCGTATCATTATTTCCCAAAAGGAACGGTACATATCATCGGCATCAACACCCTCTTTCATGAAGAATCCAAATACATCGGCATGAAATACAGGGATCATTATTTTGTTGGTGCAGACAATGGCATTTTCAGCTTACTGTTAAATGGAAATGAACCACAGGAATTGTACGAACTCAATTTGATGCAGGACCTGAGATACCTCCATTTCCCCCTCGCTGATATTCTTTCAAAATCGGCCTGCCATATTGCAAAAGGTGGCAAACTGAAAGATGTCGGCACCCCCATGCATCAACTGATCGAAAAAGTCACTTTACAACCGATCTTTGACAAAGACATGATCCGGGGCAATGTCATTTATGTAGACGCCTTTGGCAATGCCATTACCAATATTTCCAAAGACCTGTTCAATAAAGTCCAAAAGGGACGGAATTTTATCTTGTATTTCAAACGCAACGAAACAATCACCAATCTTTCCTGGCATTATAACGAAGTTGGTGAGGGCGAAAAATTGTGTCTTTTTGGTATTAGTAATTACTTAGAAATTGCCATCAACAAAGGCAATGCAAGCCAACTCTTGGGGCTTCACGACGACGATTCCAACGTCATTCGTATAGAATTTAAAGATTAATTTCATAAATTCATTCCTAGAAATAGTTTATTCATTTCAATCTGTCCCTAAAATGCGCAACGGGCTTTTGGCAGTTTAACACTTGATTTAGCGGAGTTGCCAATCCTGCTTTGCAGTTTGACAAATTGAGGCGATTTCAGCAACGTTAATTTCAGATTGATTGGTCAAATTTAGGTATGAAATCTTTAAAACACACAGTACTATCTTTTCTTCTATTGTTTAGCATTGGCCTTTTAAATGCGCAAGAAAATGCAGATTCCAGCGCTTTTGAGGTACAACGTAAACGTGTCAACAGCCTACTCGATGCTCGGCAACAAAAGTTTGGCGCCTATGACACCAGCCTTACCCAGAAAACAGGCCTTTTTGGCCTATTCAAATCCAAAGGTGATATGCAAAAAAGCATCGATATCCTGAAGGATGTCGTGATCACGGACAACAACATTTTTTTGGAGACGCAGCAGCTGTTAAAAATAAAAGATTTCGAAAAGGACAAATTTCGACAGATGGCGACCGAATATGATAAACAGATCTCCGCTTATATGGGCACGATCAACAAGCTTCAAAATGAGAATGAGCGACTGCGGACAGAATTGGACAAAACAGCAGGAAAGGGTCTGGCCGGTAATTTATGGCTTTACATCGCTTTGCTTGTCATTATTATTCTAGCAGTCTTATTGTATCGTAGCCATACCCAAAAATCGACGCTCAGCGGCAAGAATTCAGGCTAGTCCTTTTGGATCTCCCCCATCAATCGGTGACATGTACCAATAAAACAGGTCAAAATATAACTTTAGTTGATTAAAATAGGTAAAAAGCTAAAAAATTGACCAAAGTATGATAGCAAAATATTTTTAATCTCTTTACATTTGTCCTCGCAACAAAACATTGAAGTAGCGGATTATGGCAAGAGGTTTCAATAGTGGTAATAAACAAGAAGAAGATCTACCAAAACCAAAGTTAAATAAGGAGCTCCTATTACGGGCTTCGAAAATAATGACCTATTTAAGGCCTTATCGGGTTAAGTTTGGAATTGGAATGTTATTTCTGGCATTATCCAGTCTTTCAATGCTGACTTTCCCTGCACTACTGGGTGCCATGATTGATGCTGCTCAAGGAAAGCAAAAATATAGCTGGTTAACTTCTGAAGTTTATTACATTGGCGGGATCGCTTTTGTTATTCTATCGTTCACCTCGGTTGTTTCATTTTTCCGTATCCGTATTTTTGTCGAGATCGCAGAACGTGCTTTGGCGAAAATCCGTAAAGACACCTATCATAAGCTCATCACCTTGCCAATTGAATTTTTCGCCAACCGTCGTGTTGGGGAATTAAACAGCAGATTGTCTGCAGATCTATCCCAGATCCAGGACACCCTGACGACCACATTGGCTGAAATTTTAAGACAATTGATCAGTCTTTGTTTTGGTGTATTTCTGTTGGTCTGGGTATCACCCAAATTGGCCTTGATGAATCTATGCATACTACCTGTTATTGTGGTTGCAGCTATTATTTTCGGGAAATTCATCCGCGAATTATCGAGACAGGCTCAGGATAAGATGGCGGAATCAAATAGTATTGTTCAGGAAACATTATTGGGGATTAGCAATGTAAAAGCTTTTGTGAACGAATACTTTGAATTCAACCGCTATAGTAATCAGATGGATTCTGTTGTCAAATTAGCCGTTAAAGGAGCAACCTTTCGGGGTGCCTTTGCTTCCTTTATCATATTCTGTATTTTCGGAGCTGTTATAGCCGTTATCTGGTATGGTGCAGCATTAGTATCTATCCACGAGATGTCTGTTGGTGATCTAACGACTTATATCCTGTATTCTATGTTTGTCGCCGGATCAATGGGTAGTTTCCCAGAATTATACGCAAACATACAGCGCTCACTAGGAGCCAGCGAAAGGATCCTAGAAATTCTTGACGAGCCACAGGAAGATATCAAGGTTGAACCGAGCTGTAAAGATATCCGTAAAAAGATGAGTGGAGATCTCCGCTTCAATCATGTGGCATTTGCCTATCCTAGCCGACCGGATATCGAAATTCTCAAAGACATTAACTTTACAGCCAATGCCGGCGATAAAATTGCCATAGTAGGCCCTAGTGGAACCGGAAAATCAACCATTGCATCTTTAATATTGCAATTTTATACAAACAATAAAGGTGAGGTACTGTATGATGGCAAGCCCGCCTCAGACTTTGACCTCTGTGATATACGGAACCAGGTAGCCATTGTACCACAGGACGTTTTATTATTTGGCGGAACTATCCGCGAGAATATCGCTTATGGTAAATTAGATGCCACCGAAACCGAAATAACTGAGGCCGCCCAACGTGCCAATGCACATCAATTTATATTAGGTTTTCCCGAAGGTTATGATACCATCGTCGGAGAACGCGGTGTGAAACTTTCTGGTGGACAACGTCAACGCATCGCCATCGCCCGTGCACTACTCAAAGATCCAGCTATTTTGATCTTAGATGAAGCGACATCCTCTTTAGATTCAGAATCTGAACGTCAAGTTCAAGATGCCCTAGAAGAATTAATGCGTGGTCGTACTTCCGTTATCATTGCGCACAGACTTTCTACAATCGTCGATGCGGACAAAATCATCGTGGTCGAAAACGGGGTTGTTTCGGAGAGCGGAACACATTTCGAGTTGCTACAAAAAGAAAGTGGTCTCTATAGACACCTGTACACCCTGCAATCCAAACAGCAAAAGGTAGATATGTAAAATTTTGTTAATTATTGATTCTTTTTAAACAAATTGTTCCAGAGATTGTTCATTTGGTATCATACTTGATTATCATTTGAATACACAATAAAATAGAAGAATTATGAAAAATAAAAATGGATTAGTGGCATTTGCTTTGGTAGGATTGGCTGCGGGAGCTGCTGCATGGTATCTTTTAGGAACCGATGACGGGAAAAAACAATTAGATCGTGCAAATGATGGCATCAAAAGCTTAACTAAGTCATTGAAGGATCTTTCGAGAAAAGAAGCTAGAAAAGCACAAAAGTTAGCAAATAGAGCTTCTGCTGAGTTGGACAACTTAAAATCAAAAGCTCAAGCTGCATTCAGTAAAGCTTCAGATGATGCTGATGCATTGAAAAACAAAGCAAAAGAAGCCGGTAGAGAGGCTTTGGACCACGCAAACAATGCCGCACAGAATTTAGCAAGTAAAATCGACAACACAACCGATGCTGCTAAATCAAAAATTTCTAATGCATAAGTAAAAAAAACATTTTTTTAAGAATTGATGGTTTAACCACCACCTGTGGTTAAAATACATTTGTATCTTTGCGGGATATGACTTTACTGCAACAGGTAAAAACTTTGATTCTTAAAGACATTATTCTGGAATGGCGATCAAAATATGCCATCAACGGAATCCTACTATATGTCGTATCTACTGTATTTGTTTGTTATCAGGCATTCAAATCAGTAGATACTACAGTTTGGAATGCATTGTTTTGGATTATCATGTTATTCGCTTCAATCAATGCAATAAACAAGAGTTTTGTTCAAGAAAATCCCAACCGACAGCTCTATTACTATTCACTAGTTGACCCACGGGCGATTATTCTCGCCAAAGTTATTTACAATATGTTATTGATGACCATCTTGGCAACCATTGCTTATTTCGTCTATTCAATCATATTCAAAAACCCACTTGGGGATCCCACATTATATTTTATTTCAGTCATTCTGGGTAGTATAAGTTTTGCCAGTGTATTTACCATGATTTCTGGCATAAGTTCCAAAGCAGGAAACAACAGTACGCTCATGGCTATTTTGAGTTTTCCGGCTATCATCCCCTTATTGATCGTATTGATCAAGCTCTCCCGCAATGCCATAGAAGGCCTGGAAAGGGCGGCAAGTACAAGAGAAATAATTGTATTACTCGCAATTAATGTAATCACGATCACTATTTCTTTATTGTTATTTCCGTACCTTTGGCGAGATTAAATTTTAGAATTGAAAACACATTAAATTCAATTTACCATGAGAAAAAAATGGTGGAAAATATTAGCGGTCCTGATTATCTGCACAGTCATTATCAATGGTCTTCTAGGCCCTGTTCCCCGCCTATTTATCCTTCACGAAAGTATCAGAAACGTCTATTTCCACGTCCCGATGTGGTCGGCAATGATCGTGATGTACCTGATTTCTGTTATTTATAGCATCAAATACCTCAATACAGGAAAACAAGAATACGACCTTATGGCTATTGAAGCGGTCAACACGGGTATTACTTTTTGTTTTTTTGGCTTGGCAACAGGAATGTTGTGGGCAAATATTACCTGGGGTGAGCCTTGGCCAAATGACCCCAAATTAAATGGTTCGGCAATAGCGACTTTAATGTATCTGGCCTACCTCGTACTCCGCAATGCGCTTGAAGAAGAGCAAAAAAGAGCGAAAATATCTGCCGTCTACAATATCTTTGCATTTCCGATCATTATTGTGCTGCTCTATATTCTGCCAAAGATGACAGACTCTCTTCACCCCGGAAGTGGTGGTAATGCTACTTTTGGCCAGCTACAAATGAGTAACGAGCTTCGCCCGACATTTTATGCTGCAATGGTCGGATGGCCGATGATCGCTTTCTGGATCTGTTCACTCCGCTATAGAGTACGTTTATTGGAAAGAAAAGAACAGGAAAGCTAGTTGTAATCAGCAATAAGAATAAGAGGCAGGGTATTTTTCATGTCTTTGAAGAGATCCCCGGTCAACAACGAGCTTAGGCTCAATAAAAAAGGATTAAAATAGCAATCACCAAAACATTCTCCAGCATAAATTAACACTGGATTTCATGTGGTGACAACATCGATAAAAAATAGAACCCTGATAAAACCAAAGCGTAAATAATACTGGCAAACAATGCTTTTTTACTTACGCAGGTCCTAATCAGCCATTAAAAGACAAATAAATAGGATGAAACCATCATGATTTATTCAATCACACCGAGTTGTGAATAAATCTGATAGCTTCATCACAACTGAAAAACAAATTTATACGGATGAAAAAAATAACATTGTCAATTGCATTATTAATATTATCAACGTTAAGCACATTTGCGCAGGATGACGTTGATATGGCAACGGGCTTACGTAGTGAGGGCAAAATCTATGTGGTTGTTCTCGTGATGTTGGTCATTTTTCTAGGTCTAGCCTTCTTTCTTTTCTTGCTTGACCGCCGCATAACGAAACTAGAAAAAAAGAATAAATAGTCAACTGTTTATCGCATACCATGATCATAAGTCAGTTCAGAAATTATACACCAATAAATATTTTATTTTTATCCCTTGTGGGGTTTGTATTGTGCCTTGGCATATTCTTACACCTGCCGGATAAACTTGATTCTGTAATTTTTGAACCTGCTCTTGGGAATTTACTGGGTGAAAACAATTTAATCAACCTCTCCCCGGCAACAAACGTCTTTATCACACTGATCCTGACCATTTTTCAGGCAACGATACTGAATCGGATCACAAGCCATTTCAACTTACTGGGAAAACCTAGTTTTTTGGTTGCATTGATGTATATGACATTGGCCAGTTTATTTTTACCCTTTCTGGTTCTGTCTCCCACCCTTATCTGTAACTTTATTTCGATCTGGATGTTGAGCAAATTGCTTTCTCTCTATCGCCAGACGGACGTAAAGGCGGAAATGTTCGATCTTGGGATGATTGTTGGCATAGGAAGTCTGATCTACTTTCCTTTTTTGAGCATGTTCTTCCTCCTGTGGATCGCCCTACTTATTTTTAGACCATTCAATTGGCGTGAATGGATCACACCACTATTAGGGTTAGCTACAATCTATTTTATACTAGGGGTAATCTATTTATGGGTAGGAAAAATGGAATCGTTTTACACCATATGGTTGCCATTCACCTACAAATTCCCAACGGCTATTCGTATTCAATTATTTGATTACCTGGTATTAGTCCCTGTGCTTTTTACACTGATCCTCTTCTTGTTGATCCTCAAAGATAATTTTTTCAAGAGTATTGTGCATATCCGAAAATCCTTTCAGTTGTTATTTTTCATGTTATGCCTAGCTGTAGCCTCCTTTTATTGGAATAAGAAATTAACTGAGGCTCACTTTTTACTCTGTGCTCCACCGATTGCAATTTATATGGCCTATTACTTCACCTACGCCAAAAAGAAATGGTTTTTTGAAGTCGTGTATGCAATCATCACATTAACCATAATCTACTTTCAATTTTTCTAAACATTTGTACAACAAGCCTTTAACCTTTTTTAACAAAATCGGCTTAACAAGCTCACAAAAATTGAATAGTTTTGTATGCGAATAAAAGCAAAGAACATTTAATTACACGAGTCAAAAAACTCAAAGATTTCACAAAAACTAAATAAACATTAGTTTCTCAATTTTATAGATTGACCATGCAGAAACGCTTTATAAGCTCTCTAAGAAATAAATCACTCCAACTGTTGTTAGCAGGTGGAATTTTAGCTAGTTCTACTACCGCATTTGCCCAAAAAACGACATCCGCTTCACCTTATTCTCAATTGGGGATAGGTCAGATACGTGAAGATTTATTACCTCAGTATAGAGCGATGGGTGGTATCAGTACGGCTATCCGCACATTAGATGGCATCTATTACAATACCAACCCGAGCAATCCAGCATCTTACTCCGCTGCGCGACTTAGTGTATTTGACGCAGGGCTGTATGGCAACTACACGCAATTAAAATCAACAACCAGATCTGCGAATACTGCTGATTTTGCATTTAGCCATATTACCATGACTTTTCCAATGCAAAAGTTTGGTGGTATAAGTTTGGGACTACTGCCGTTTTCAGATGTAGGCTATCGTACTAACTCACAGGAAAGCATTAATTCGGAAACCTTCAACAAGGTTTTTACGGGTGAAGGTGGCCTCACAAAAGCTTATGCAGGTTGGGGTGTGCGTGTTTATAAAGGATTGAGTATCGGTGCGAATATGTCATACCTATTCGGTACATTAAATGACTATAGCCGTGTTGAATTTCCTTTATCCTCTGGAGCTTTGAATCCGCAACGTCAAAATAAACGTGAAATCCAAGGTATTATCTTTGATTATGGTTTACAATACGAACAGCCTATAGGAAAAGAGTATGCCTTGACCTTTGGCTATTCGGGATCGCTGAACAACGATATAAAAGAGCGAACAACAATATTCGACACGAGGACTCAACCATCATCAGATCCAGACAATCAAAATATTCCAATAGATACAACCTATATGTCTGAGCGCACCAGCAGACATTTGACACTTCCATTAAAACACAATATAGGTGTTACCCTTGCACGAAATGGCAAATGGTTGGTTGGGGCAGATTTCAAATATGCAGATTGGTCAAGATTTCAGGTCAGAAATGGTGAGGGCGAGCTACGCAAAAATTATGGCGTATCAGTTGGTGGTCAGTTGACACCTGATAGATCTTCGCTCAACTATCTGAACCACGTAGATTATCGTCTTGGTTTTAGATACAACAAAACCCAGTATTTTCTAGCTGGTCAAGATATCAATGATATGGCCATAACGGTGGGTGTGGGCTTACCATTAGCCAGAACGCAATATTCAAGTGCTTTCTCGAAGATCAATTTCTCAGCAGAATTCGGCCAAATGGGTAAAGTAGCCAATGGTCTGTTACGTGAACGTTATATCAACTTCAATATTGGCTTTACGCTAAATGACCGTTGGTTTAGAAGAAATCAATTTGACTAAGATAATGGTACGCAAAGTATCTGCACTATCCATATTACAAAATATATCGCCCCTGGTAATTCAATTTTTGCTGGGGGCGCTCTTATTGACTTCCTGTGAGCCAGATCTAAAGGAAGTCGACCGGATCGCCAACTTAAAAAAAGAAGAAGCTGTAGACATATCACGCCATGTCGATGTCATCTATAGTGATTCAACCCGGGTTAAAGCGAACCTAACCGCACCCGAAATGCGGATCAAACACGATAGCACAGAAGTCTATGAGTTTCCAAAAAGCATAAAAATCATCTTCTATGATGAGAAACTAAAGGAAACCCAACGCATCACCTCTGACTATGCGATCAGGAAAGAAAAAGAGAAAATAACAGTCTTTACCAAAAATGTTATTGTCACCATGGCTGATGGATCTATTCTAAAAACGGAGGAAATCGTTTATGACGAAGGTGCAAAAGACCCCAATAAGACTTTTTACAACAATCTCCCTGTCACGGCATTCTTTAAAGACCAACGGGGTAACCTTTCGGGATCATCTTTTACTTCTGACAAGGATTTGCTTCATGCCAATATACAGAATGCCACTGGTGTTGTCATCATCAAGGATAACAGTCTATTTCCATCCATAGGTAGATAGAGAGCGTATGTTATTTACTAGCCTAAAGATATGTACCTGCAAGTAGATCCTGTAAGCAACTCTGTCACAGATTTCTTAAAGGATATTACAGTCACCTGATCAAGACCATCTCCAATAAAAAATAGCGCAATACAAATACTTTTCAAATTTGTTTTATTACATTCAGGAAAATATTCCGTTTTTTTTTATAAAAATTGTATCTTGCACCGCATTTTGCTATGCTATGCATAAATTAACGAAATACAAGTATTTACACAATATAAACACAATAAGCAGACTATGGGATTAATGGGCTTTTTGCGTAACAAAGCTGGTGTCATCTTGACCGCAGCCATGGCTATCGCAATTTTAGCATTTTTACTAGGCGATGTCGTTCGAGGAGGGGCTCCTTTCTGGGCTAGACATCAAAATCGTGTAGGGGAAGTCAACGGAACTGAAATTGAATATCCTGCGTTCAACCAACAGGTAGAACAAGCAGAAGAAATGTTCAAACAACAAATGGGTGGCGCTGTTACTCCTCAAATGAGAACATACGCCGTACAACAGGTTTGGAATCAATTCTTATCCAGAGAAATCTTGAGAAAAGAGATTGAAAAAATCGGTTTGACAGTAGGTAGTAAGGAATTAAATGATCTAGTACAAGGTCCGAATCCTTCAGCTCAGATCGTTCAGGCATTTACAGACCCACAAACTGGACAATTTAACCGTGGTCAGTTGTCAACTTTTATAAGCCAAATCAACACAGCTGGCAACCAAGCCATGGCTGATCAGTGGGAAGCTTTACTTGAGGGTGTGAAAGATGAACGTCTAAGCAGCAAGTATGGCGAATTGCTTTCGAACAGTGTATACGTAACTTCATTGGAAGCAAACGAAGAATACCAAGAACGTAATAAATTGGCGAACTTCAAATACATTCTTTTAGACTACGCTTCTGTAAAAGATGCTGAGGCTAAAGTGACTGACGCCGATTTCCAAGAATACTATAATGAACATAAAAGCATGTTCAAAACACAGGAGGAAACACGCGCGATCCAATACGTTACAGTCGATGCAAAACCTCTTGCAAAAGATTCATTGGCAGTAAAAGAAGCTATTGACAAGTTAAAACAAGACCTTATTGTTGCAAAAGATGATTCATTATTTGCATCTATCAATTCGGACAACAAATATCCTTTCACGTATGTGAAAAAAGGCCAACTGAGTCCATCTTTGGATTCGGTAGTCTTCAATGTAGCTTCAGGTACTACGGTAGGTCCATTCCTAAGCAATGGCGCTTACGAAATTGCGAAAGTGGTTTCAACTGTCGTAGGGCCAGATTCAGTAAAGGCTTCGCATATCCTATTGGATGCTACTGCTGAAGGTGGTGTTGACAAAGCATTGGCAAAAGCTGATTCAATCAAAGGATTGATTCAAAAAGGAGATAACTTTGCAGCTTTGGCTATTCAGTTCAGCAGTGATCCGGGAAGTAAAACAAATGGTGGGGAGCTTGGTACTTTTACAAGGGGCCGCATGGTACCTGAATTTGAAAAAGCAGTATTTGAAGGTAAAGCTGGAGACATTAAAGTTGTAAAATCTCAGTTTGGTGTTCATATCATCAAAATTGAGAAACAAATCGGTACGGCAAAATATGCTAAGGTCGCTATCATCGATAAAGTCATCAATAGTGGTAAAGAGACTTTAAATAATGCACATAGTAAAGCCACAGCTTTCTTATCTGCCGCAACGGCTCAGAACTTCGCACAAGAGGCTAAGAAACTTGGTCTAGAAGCTAAAACTGCGTCACGTGTAACAGCAATGGACAATGTACTTGATGGTACAGAAGCTCCACGCGATTTAATAAAATGGGCTTTCGAAGCTAAAAAAGGTGACATCTCAGATAAGGTATTTGAAACTGAGACTTCTTATATCCTAGCGAGTTTGGTGAATGTGCAACCGAAAGGGGTACTTTCTCTGGACGCTGTGAAAAAAGATATCGAGCCTGCAGTTAAAAATATGGTTAAAGCTAAAGTCTTAAAAGAAAAATTTGGCAAAGCTTTAGCTGGAGCTTCTTCAATTGATCAAGTAGCTCAAAAAGTCGGCAAATCTGCTATCCACGTGGAGAATGTGGTATTTGCCAATCCTGTTATTCCTGGTGTAGCCTTAGAGAACGCTGTAGTAGGTACAGTCTTTGGACTTCAACCAAACAAACCTTCTAAAGCAATTGAAGGAAATACAGGTGTGTATGTCGTACAGGTAAATGGTTTCACAAATCCATCAGCGATCTCTGATATCAACGGACAAAAGAAACAAATGCTTGCAGCTAAAGCGCAACGTGCTTGGGGATCTATTTTCCGTGCATTACAAGACAAAGCTGAAATCATTGACAATAGAGTGAAATTCTTTTAGAAGATTTTTAAGTAAATTTGTAGCCGGACGAATTATCGTCCGGCTTTTTTTTGATAGAATAGTTATGGAAATTCAAACAAATATTGTCAATAAAGTTGCACAAAGTGGATTAGTGACAGTTGATCTGGCAGATTATCATCCGAAGACCGACAATGTCCTATATGATATCAAGGAAAATTTGTTCCATGGTCTGATGTTAAGGGAAAAAGATTTCCGCGAGTTCATCAAAACACACGATTGGTCACAATATACAAATAAGCATATTGCCATAACCTGTAGCGCAGATGCTATTATCCCAACATGGGCTTATATGCTACTGGCAAATAAGTTAGAGCCGTATGCGTCGACTGTTGTCTTTGGCGATTTAGATGAGCTGTTACGTATACAGTATGCCGCCGCCATTGACCAAATTGATATGGAACAGTTTCGGGATCAAAGGGTAGTTGTTAAGGGCTGTGGAGATACCTATATCCCTGAATCGACATTTGTCCAATTCACGGTGAAACTCAGTAAAGTAGCGAAAAGTATTATGTATGGAGAACCTTGTTCAACGGTTCCAGTTTTTAAAAGAAGTCCTCAAGCGCCAAAAGCGACTGACAAACAAGCATAAGCAGCTGGCTCATGTGGGTTTCATCACCTTAATAACACAATTTATTCTGATGAAATTAACATTTCTTTTCAAACAATTTTCGTAAACTTACGTACATGAAACTTATATCGACATTGCTCCTTTACTTATCAGTTTTTGTAAGTACAGTTTTCGCTCAAGATTTACCCCATTTAAAGGAATCTGCATTTAAAGGTGGAGAGAAATTAAAGTATAAACTCCGCTATGGAATTATTTCAGCTGCAACGGGAACGTTGACTGTTGGCGATACGAAAGACGGATTTGGAAATCCCTCCTTTCATCTTTATGCCGCTGGTAAAACAGCAGGAGCTTTTGCCATCTATACCGTAAGAAACGAATACAACTCTTATATAAATAGCAAGACATTTTTGCCTTACTATTATACAGAAAACATCCGTGAGGGAGGCTACAGAAGGAATGACAAAGTACGTTTCAATCAGGATACACATACTGTGGTCGGTAATAAAGGAACATTTACATCCAAGGTCGATCAGACCTTTGATTTGCTATCGTCCTATTATTTCGCCCGTAATCTGGACTTAACTTCGGTCAAGCCTGGTGAATCCTTTAAACTGACTTACTTTCTGAATGATGAAATAGCCACCTTGGGCATACAGTATATTGGAATTGAAAAAATAAAAACGGAATTGGGCACATTGGAATGCCTTAAATTCAGTCCCGAAATTAAACCGGGACGTATCTTTAAAAAAAATAGCAAGCTTTATCTCTGGGTAACCAATGATGGTAACCGTATTCCAGTGAAGGCTAACGTCGATATTTTAATTGGCTCTGTTACCTTGGAACTTCTGGAAGCAAGCGGACTAAAATATAAATTGGGACAAAAAGCAAGCTACTCAAAATAATTAGAATGATTGAAGTAGGAAATGTGTTGGTACATGAAGATCTGATTAACAATGATTTTGTGTGCAATCTATCAAAATGTAAAGGAATATGCTGTATCGAGGGAGACTCGGGAGCACCTTTGTTAGAAAGTGAAAAGGCAATTCTGGAGGAAATATACCCCAAGGTAAAGCCTTATATGACAGAGAAGGGTATTGAGGCCATCGAAGAACAAGGGAAATATGTCATTGACGTAGATGGTGATTTAACCACAACCTGTGTTGATGGGCACAAGGAATGCGCCTATGTAACCTGGGAAAACGGCATTACCAAATGTGCAATCGAAAAGGCATATGAACTGGGTGAAATCCACTGGCGGAAACCTGTTTCCTGTCACCTCTATCCTATCCGTACAACGCATTATCCAGAATTTGATGTCCTTCATTATGACCGTTGGCATATCTGCAAAGACGCTTGTAGTTTTGGCAAAGAACTACAGGTGCCTGTATACAAATTTCTAAAGGATCCCCTGATCCGTACTTATGGAGAAGAATGGTACAAAAATCTTGAACAAGCAGTCGATGAGTTGTAACAAAATTACTATCTTTAAGCTTTAACTTTTTTGGTGTTTCATTCCAATTCATGTCAAAATTAACAGAGATCCAACGCCCTATTATCCACGAACTTGAAGCTTTTGAAAAGAAATTCAAAGCATCGATGAAAAGCTCCGTTCCCTTGTTGGATCGTATCACACAATACCTGATCAAACGCAAAGGCAAACAAATGCGACCGATGTTTGTCTTTTTCTCGGCAGGCATCTGCAATGGGATTAATGAATCTACCTACCGTGGTGCTGCTTTGGTTGAATTACTGCATACAGCTTCGCTTGTTCACGATGATGTCGTGGATAACTCTTACGAACGTAGAGGCTTCTTTTCAATCAATGCACTCTGGAAAAATAAGATTGCGGTACTGGTTGGTGATTTTTTACTGTCAAGGGGTTTACTACTTTCTGTAAAACATCAGGACTATCATCTGTTAAAAATTGTTTCGGAAGCGGTCGACCAAATGAGTGAAGGAGAACTGCTCCAGATCGAAAAAGCGCGTAAACTGGATATCGAAGAATCCATATACTTTGAGGTCATCCGAAAGAAAACAGCATCATTAATTGCTTCCTGTTGCGCCTGTGGATCTGCTTCATCCAATGCTGATCAAGAGACGGTAGAGAAATTGCATCAATTTGGAGAGAAAATTGGTATTGCTTTTCAGATAAAAGATGACTTATTTGATTTTGGTCTGGATGATGTGGGCAAGCCTCTGGGAAATGATATCAAAGAGAAGAAAATGACATTGCCGTTGATCCATGCCTTAAATCAGACAAGCTCTAGCGAAAAGCGGCGAATCATCAATCTGGTTCGAAACCATAACGAAGACCCCAAAAAGGTGGCTGAAGTTATTGATTTTGTCCGCAACAGCGGCGGACTAGCCTATGCAACAAACAAAATGCTGGAATATCAACAAGATGCATTTCGCATCCTAGAAGATTTTCCAGATAGCGAATACAAAGAAGGATTACTTCAATTGGTAAAATATACAACAGAAAGAAAAAAATAATGAGTCACGAATTAATGTTTTTTGGAGGTTTCCTGATCTTCATTGCACTGATGCTAGCAATTGACCTTGGACTATTTTCCAAGGGCGATAAACCCGTTAGCTTAAAGACTGCCGCAATTATGAGTGCTGTATGGGTATTATTCTCATTAGGCTTCTATTGGTTGCTCCGTCAGTATGGATTTGAATTGCATAATATCCAAGACCTAAACCATCTGCAGGAAGTCATTACAAAACATCACCACGATATTAAAATTATTCCTGGCGATCTTGCCGCAAGTTTAGCCGTCTATAATAACAACCTAGGCTTGGAATATTTAACAGGATATGTTGTTGAGTATGCGCTCTCTGTCGATAATATTTTCGTTATGGTGTTGCTCTTCACATCATTTGGAATTCCCGAAAAATACTACCATAAAGTTCTGGTATGGGGGATTCTTGGTGCCATCGTTATGCGGTTTCTATTTATATTCCTTGGCGCAACCTTAATCGCTAAATTTGGCTGGATTCTATATGTTTTTGGTGCATTCTTAGTATTCACAGGTGTTAAGATGTTTATCAATCGGAACCAAGAGGAAGAGGTCGATCCTCAAAACCACCCTGTTGTCAAATTTGCTTCTAAATATTTCAAGGTAACCCCAAAATTAGATGGTGGTCACTTTTTCCATATCGAGAATGGCGTGAAATACATGACACCTCTATTTTTGGTTTTGTTAGTGATTGAATTTACCGATCTAATTTTCGCAGTGGATTCTATTCCCGCAATTTTCTCGGTTACCAAAGATCCTTATGTGGTATTCTTCTCTAATATCTTCGCCATCCTTGGATTACGTTCCATGTTCTTCTTATTGGTCAATATTATCCATAAGTTCCAATATTTAAAAGTCGGGTTAGCTTTTCTATTGGTGTTCATTGGTCTGAAGATGTTATTACATCACTGGCTGGCAGAAGTCGGCTTTACAACGACGCATTCACTAATTGTGATCATCAGTATACTTGCCTTAAGTATTATCGCCTCGCTACTCTTTCCAAAGCATAAAGAGATTGCCGAATAAACATAAAAGCAAAGGGTCGTAATTTTTACGACCCTTTGCTTTTCAATATTTTAGCCTAGTTCGTACTCCTCCTGTCTCGTGACAAAAGGACCTAAATTATAGTCCATTTTTAAGAACAATTATTTTACAGAGGAATTTGCCTTACTAAATTTTATTTATTTAATTTAGCACCACTTTAAATTAACAAAATACTAACAAATGAATTGGAATAAATCGATTGTACTAGCTGCCTCTCTTTTTGCAGCTTCATTCCAAGTACAAGCACAGGACAATTTGATCAATGCCCTAAAAGCAAATCAAAATGACAATAGCAAATCTGGATTTACATTTACAGAAGTTATCAATTTAGGTAATACTTCGATCAAGAATCAAGGTTCTTCGGGTACATGTTGGTCTTATTCAGGAAACTCTTTTCTAGAATCCGAAATGATCCGTATGGGTAAAAAACCTGTTGAGATTTCTCAGATATATACAGCACGTAATACGTACTTAGATAAAGCACGTACTTATGTACGTCTTCACGGTGGATTATCATTGGGTGAAGGTGGTCAATTTCATGATGTATTGAATTCATTCCGCAAATATGGCACAATGCCACAGTCAGCTTATACAGGCCTTCACTATGGTACCACACTCAACAACTTTGGTGAAATGACATCAATGCTTGACGCGATGTTGGGCTCGATTGTAAAAGGTAAAGGTTTAACTCCAAACTGGGAAAAAGCCTATACAGCAGCAATGGACTCTTACCTAGGTGAAGTTCCTGAAAAATTTGATTACAATGGCAAATCCTATACACCACGCACCTTTGCTGACCAGGTAATTGGCATCAATCCAGATGATTATGTTGGTATTGCTTCAGTTACTGACCACCCCTATTATAGCCAATTCGTTCTGTTAATCCCAGATAACTGGTCATTTGATCGTTTCTACAATGTTCAGATGAATGATTTAACAGATATCATTGACAACGCGCTGCAAAAAGGTTATACTGTCGCTTGGGCAACTGACGTTTCAGAAAAAGGATTCTCCTGGAAAAACGGTGTTGCTTATGTTCCAGAAAAACCATTCGAACAAATGAGCGATCAAGAAAAATCGAGCATGTTCGTTGGTCCTAAACCAGAAATGAAGATCACGCCTGAAGAGAGACAAAAAGCTTTCGACAATTGGCAAACAACAGATGATCATGGTATGCATATCGTTGGTCTGGTAAAAGATCAAAATGGTAAAGAATATTATATTGTTAAAAACTCTTGGGGAACATCCAACGACTACAAAGGCTACTTGTACGCATCCAAAGAGTTTGTACGCTACAAAACAACTTCTTTGTTGTTACATAAAGATGGTCTTGCAAAAGATTTAAAATCGAAGATAAATATCAAATAAGCGATTTATCCATCGTTTAAAACACCTCTGAAATTAATATTTCAGAGGTGTTTTTGTTTTCAGATTAATTTGATAACTTAAACATAATTATGAATCTAGTTGTTCAGTGAGTATGAGAAGTATAATCGCATTATGCCTTGCAATTTTATTTGGGAATTTAGCACATTCCCAGACCAAAGGGGTGAAATTTGTAGAAGGATTAAGTTGGAAACAGGTCAAAGAAAGAGCGAAGGCAGAAAATAAGTTTATCTTCGTTGAACTTTTTGCGACATGGTGTGGCCCCTGCCAGTATATGAGTAATGAGGTGTTCCCCTTGGAACAAGTTGGTCAGCCCATTAATCAAAATTTCATTAGTATCAGGGTCCAAATGGACTCCACCGAAACGGACAATGCTGCCGTCAAAAAGTGGTATGCTGATGCCCGAGCTATTTCCAATGAGTACAATATCCAATCTTTTCCAACTTTTTTGATTTTCAATCCAAACGGAGAAGCTGTACACCGGATTGTTGGCGCAAACGATGCACCTGAATTTGTCAGCCATGTGTCAGACGGACTGTATCCCGAAACACAGTATTATACCCTGTTAAAAAAATTTGAGAAAAGACCTCAGGACATCTACACCGCCAAACAGATGTTAAAAGCAGCAAATATCGCTTATGACGAAAGCACCGCACGTAAAGCCGAAAATACTTTAGCCAATTCTTTGGGTACCGATGAGCTTTTTAAAAAGGAAAACGTCCATATTCTTCTGGCGGCAGCCAAGTTTACAAATTCAAAAGCCTTTAACCTGATCCGCAACAATAAAGAAAAAATAGATATTTTGCTGGAATCACCGGGGATCGCAAATCGTACGCTCGCGAATGTGGTTGTTAATGAGCTTTTCCTGATTAAAATAGATGCCAAGCATGAACCCAACTGGGATAGTTACCAGAGTGAGCTGTCAGCAAAATATCCGGATATAGATTTCGTTCCGATGTTTAAAAAGATCAAAGCACATTATTATCTTCAGGTCAAGAATTACGTGGCTATGAAAAACACCATCAATGATTACCTATCATCAGAGGATTTCACAGCACATCAATTGAACACCTTTGCCTGGACGATTTTTAATAACAGCAGTGACCCCGAATGCATCGACGCAGCGATCAGCTGGAGCAAAAAATCTATCATAGAAGATCCCAGCTCTGCATTCTTAGATACATACGCCAACTTACTTTATAAAAAAGGTGAAAAAGAGAAGGCAATCAAGTGGCAAAATAAAGCCATAGAGATGGCCAGTGACGACGATCGACCAATCTATCAGGAAACATTGGACAAAATGACCAAAGGGATACAAACCTGGGAAAATTAAATATTGACGAGAAAGAGGTCTATTTCTTTTCTGATAGGGTTTTGAGTGGGAATAAATTTAAGTCACTAGATTCCTCAATTTTTTATAACACGAACTTCAGGGATCCCGTACCTGACTTTTTAAGCATATACTCATGCAGAAAATCGTCGCTCAGCAGCTGGGCGACAAAAGTCCGTGAAGCCCATTTTTTGTTGGTCGAGCTTCAATTCAATGAGATCACCACTTAATTTTTCAAAATAGTAAACTCCCCGATTAATTTTTTTATAAAACTTTTCTTGATAGTGATTTTATTCAGTAAATTAACACCTAAATATCAACGGATTATGAGAAAATTAATTTTAATGCTATTCTTGGTTCCAACATTACTATTCGCTCAGAGCGAGGGTGTAAAATTTGAGCATGGCCTCACTTGGAATCAAATCAAAGAAAAAGCAACCAAGGAAAACAAATTTATTTTTGTTGATTGTTTCACCACTTGGTGCGGCCCCTGCAAGTACATGACAAGTACAATCTTCCCACAGGCGAAGGTGGGTGATTTCTTCAATGCCAAATTTATCAATGCCAAAATCCAAATGGATAAGACTAAAGAGGACAATGAAGAAGTAAAATCCTGGTACACTGAAGCAGATCGTTTTGCCAAAGACTATAAAGTAGTAGCCTATCCTACTTTCTTGATCTTTGATTCAAAAGGCAATCTTGTACACCGTATTGTAGGCGGTGGTGATGCGGATGGCTTTATTGCTAAAGCCCAAAAAGCACTGGATCCAAACACCCAATATGAAACCCTATTGGCAAAATTCAATGCTGATCCACAAAATCCAACAATTGCAAAAGCTATGGCTGCGGCTGCAAAAGATGCTTATGATAAAGAAACACAGGCAAAAGCTGAGGGCGTAGTATTATCTTCGCTATCAACAGACCAGATCTTTACAAAAGACAATGTGGAATTATTGCTTTCTTCGGCGAGCATTAAGGATTCGAAAGCATTTAACTTGATAAAAGATAATCCTGCCAAGTTTGACGCCATCAGTGAGAAGGTTAAAGCAAATGATTTCTTAGCTAAACTATTGATCGGTGAAGCTGTCAATACCAAAATACAGGCTAAAGAAGCCGTGGATTTTGCTGCTATCGAAAAAGAACTGGCTCAGAAATACCCTACGGTCAATACCGAAAAAGCGAGCTTGGAAATGCAACCTCGTTATTTCTCTTATACCAAAAACTATCCTGGATTGAGAGACAGCTTTAATAAGTATATTGCCAAATATGGTTCGACAATCACAGCAATGGAATTAAACCAGATGGCTTGGTCTATCTTTGAAAACTGTGATGATCCAGCTTGTTTAAAAGCGGCTTCAGAATGGAGCAAATTATCACTGGAGAAGGAAAAAGATACACCGATGTACCTTGATACCTTTGCCAACCTACTTTATCGTCTAGGTGACAAAGATCAAGCAATCAAAACACAAGAGAAAGCGATCTCTCTTTTGACTGCAAACGACAAAAAAGAGGATTATGTAGCAACGCTTCAAAAAATGAAAAAAGGTGAAAAAACTTGGGAATAAGTAATATTCTGAAATAAAAAAGTCCAGATCAACGACGTTGATCTGGACTTTTTTATTGTTTTTGGATAAAACTATCTACAACCGAAATAGACTGTAGATAGTCCCTTCGATATCCTTATTTCAATTCTCTGACACCCATATTCCAGAGCGCAAAAGCGTATTTATCAACTGTACTATTGATCAACACCTCTGTAGATCGACCAGCACCGTGCCCTGCTTTGGTTTCAATACGAATCAATACAGGGTTATCACCAGCCTGCTTAGCCTGCAATTCCGATGCAAACTTATACGAGTGCGCAGGAACAACACGGTCATCATGATCTCCGGTTAGTACCATTGTCGCCGGATAACTGACTCCTGTTTTCACATTATGTACAGGCGAATAAGCTTTCAGATAATCAAACATCTGTTTGCTATCAGCGACAGTACCGTAGTCGTATGACCAGCCAGCACCAGCGGTAAAAGTATGGTAACGCAACATATCCAACACGCCAACCTCTGGTAGTGCCACCTTAGCTACTTTAGGGTCAATAGTCATTGTCGCTCCAACAAGCAAACCGCCATTAGAACCTCCTGACAATGCGGTGTATTCTGGTGAAGTATAACCATTTTCTTGTAAATAATGAGCCGCAGCAATAAAATCGTTAAATACATTCAGTTTATTGAACTGTCTGCCGCCATCATGCCATTTTTGACCATATTCACCGCCACCACGTAAATTTGGGACAGCATATACACCTCCATTTGCCAACCAGACCGCAACGGAAGTACTGAAAGCCGGAGTCAGACTGATATTAAATCCGCCATAACCGTATACAATCGTTGGATTTTTACCATTCAAGGTGATGCCTTTTTTATAGGTAATAATCATTGGCACCTTTGTACCGTCCTTCGAAGTATAAAATACTTGCTTCGATTCATATTGGTCACTGTCAAATTTGACATTCGGTTTGATATAAAGCGACGATTTCCCCGAATTGACATCAAATTTATAACTTGATGAAGGCGTAATGTAATTTGAGAAACCAAAGTAGATTTCCTTTTCCTTTTTCTTACCCGAAAAACCGCTTGCTGTCCCTACACCAGGTAATTCAATCTGTCTGATTTTTTTACCTGTATAATCGTATTGGATAACAACAGAAACAGCATCTTTCAAATAATTTGCAAATAGATAGCCACCGCCTGTACTGATCGAAAGTACATTTTCAGTTTCAGGAATAACATCCTTCCAGTTTTCCTTGGTCGGATTTTTCAGATCTACTTTGACTAATCGATTGTTGGCCGCTTTATAGTTGGTCTCCAATAAGAAGGTATCTCCAATATTATCAACTACACCTGTATTTGCATCAAAATGATCCTGTAGGCATATGATCTTGCTATTCGGCTTGCTCAGATCCTGATAATAAAGTTCATTTCCAGTCGTTGTATTTGCCGCAGAGATAATCAGATAGCGCTGGTCATCTGTTAATGAAGCACCTACATAACGTCTTGGGGTTGCCGAACCGCCAAAAATCAGCTGGTCTGTAGATTGCGCTGTTTTAAGTTTATGATAATATAATTTATGTTGATCTGTTTTCTCAGATAGTTCAGACCCTTTGGGTTTATCATAGCTTGAATAGTAAAACCCATCATTACCTTTCCAAGCAATACCAGAGAATTTGACATCAACAAGCGTCTCGCCCACCGGTGCTTTATCCTTTGCATTCAATACGATCACTTTTCTCCAGTCCGAGCCACCTTCAGAGATCGAATACGCCACTAGACTTCCGTCCTTTGAAAAAGAAACGTCGGCCAATGAAGTCGATCCATCTTTCGAAAAAGTATTTGGATCAAGGAAAACTTCCTCCGCTCCATTCTCACCCTGTTTGCGGTAAAGCACGGAATGTTGTTGGAGCCCGTTGTTTTTAAAGAAATAGGTATATGCTCCTTCTTTGAAAGGTGTTCCTATTTTTTCATAATTCCAGATTTCCGTTAATTGCTCTTTCAATTTTGTCCGGAAAGGAATAGTATTTAGATAATCAAAAGTGACTTTATTTTCGGCTTGAACCCAACTTTTTGTTTCTGCTGAACGGTCGTCTTCCAACCAACGGTAGGGATCGGATACTTTCTCGCCCCAGAATTCGTCTACGACAGTGCCTTTGCTCGTCGTTGGATATTTCAACTGCTGTCCACAAACAGTGCCTGCTGTACCTGCCATACCTATCATCATCAGGATAAGGCCAATTTTTTTGTTTATCATAAAAAACTTTATACTTGTTTCATCCAAAAATAACAAATATAATTTCAGTATTCATAGTGCTAATCTCAAGTAAATGTCATTCTCGTCCGTTCAGAAACAATAATTCACTCTTTTCAAAGAACTGACCGAGTATCGTATCAATGGATTTTCCGAACTCCTTATTTTTACATCAGCCGAAATTTATTTAGCTTTATTTAAATCTTCTAAATAATTCAACAATGCGCAAAAAAATCGCTTTCCTATACTTGGCCATATCCCTTTCTGCTATCGGTATGAGTCAAGCGCAGCAACTTCCGATAGATCAGCAATATCGTTCCACACCCACTCGGGTCAACAACCTCGTTCATACCAAACTCGACGTCCGTTTTGACTATAAAAATCAATTTTTGAATGGAAAAGAATGGATCACACTGCAGCCACATTTCTATCCTACGGATTCATTACGTCTGGACGCCAAGGGCATGGATATCAAACAGATTGCGCTTGTCAATGCGCAGCAACTAGTTCCATTAAAATTCACCTATGACGATAATTCTCTTCTGATCAAATTGGATCGCAATTACCTCTCCAATGAGAAATATACCATCTACCTGGATTATACGGCCAAGCCCAATCTACTAAAAGCACAGGGCAGTGCAGCAATCAATGATGCGAAAGGGCTCTACTTTATTAATCCAGCTGAAAGCACACCGAATAAACCAAGACAAATCTGGACCCAGGGCGAAACAGAGGCCTCCTCTGCCTGGTTCCCAACCATTGACCGTCCCAACCAAAAGACGACAGCCGAAATTTCAATGACCGTACTGGATAATTATGTCAGTCTGTCCAATGGGGCTCTGGTCAACCAGCAGAAGAACAATGATGGCACACGCACCGATACCTGGAAAATGGATCTTCCTCATGCGCCCTATCTATTTATGATTGCCGTTGGAGATTTTAAGATCTTTCAAGATAAGTACAATAATATTCCTGTTGATTATTATTTGGAGCCGAAGTATGCACCTTATGCGAAGGATATCTTTGGTAAAACACCTGCCATGATGGATTTTTATGGCAAAACCTTGGGAATCCCTTATCCTTGGAACAAATATGCACAAATCGTTTGTCGCGACTATGTCTCTGGCGCTATGGAAAACACCACAGCGACTTTACATGGTGAGCATGTGCAAAAGACCAAAAGGGAACTTCTCGATGAAAATGAAGAGGGCACTATTGCCCATGAGTTGTTCCATCAATGGTTTGGTGATCTGGTTACCGCCGAATCCTGGTCCAATTTAACGATGAACGAATCTTTTGCAACCTTCGGTGAAATCATCTGGCATGAGCATGATGGCGGTAAGGAAAAAGGTGATAAATCAAGATTTGAAAAACTACAATCCTATCTCAAATCAACCAAAAATGGCAATAGTCCAGCGCTCGCGCGCTACTATTACCACGACAAAGAAGATATGTTTGATAACATCAGCTATGCCAAGGGCTCATTGATCTTATACGCCCTAAAAGAACAGATGGGCGATGCTGCCTTTTATCAATCACTCAAAAAATACCTGACAGAAAATTCTTTCAAAACTGGGGAGCCACAACAGCTGCGTCTCACGATGGAAGAAGTAACAGGTAAAGACTGGGCACCTTATTTCAACCAGTGGTATTACAAAGGAGGCCATCCTATCCTCAAAGTGACAACCAAAAATGAAAACAATATACTGAGCCTCAACATCGCTCAGCTGCAAGATTCCGCTGTTCAAACGTTTCAAATACCGCTTGCCATTGACATCTATACCAAAGAAGGCAAAATGAGAAAAACGGTACAGCTCAACAAACGGAATACTCTGTTAACTATTCCCCTAAAAAATACGGTTGAATTTATCGATATCGATCCCGAAAAAACACTTGTCGGTGAGATCCGTATTGACAAAACCGAAGCCGATTATCGGTATCAATATAAGCATGCACCTTCTTTCGCCAACCGTGTCGCCGCTGTGCTATTTGCCATTAATAATCCGAAAACAACAGTTGGACGGGAAATACTGACAACGGCATTGGCTGATCCGGATGCCGACCTCGTGGCGACGGCCATTCAGGGGCTCGATCTAACGGATCCAACTAGCCGAAAATCGACAGCGAACATCATTGCCTCACTGGCTGAAAAATCCTCCGCCTCGGTCGTACGTGCTTCAGCAATCCGAAAGCTGGGACAGACCAAAGATAAAAAGTATAAAAATTTGCTGCTTAACGGAGTTAAGGATCAGTCTTATATGGTTATCGCGAGTTCAATCATGGCCATTAAAGATACGTATCCGGATCAGCTCCAACAGACTTTGAAGCAAATCGATCCCGAGGCTTCGGAATATTTGAAAACCCTCTTAACAGATTTGTCCAAATTGTAAAAAAGATATTGTGGAAGCGAATTTTGTATTCGCTTCCATTTTCTTTAGATTTGGGCACATGTCAACAAGAAAAAAAATCTATTTTGCCTCAGACTTCCATCTAGGATCCTATCCGTTGGAACATTCGCGCGAAAGAGAGCGATCCATTATTCAGTGGCTCGATGCGATCAAGGTCGATGCCGCAGAGCTCTATCTTGTTGGTGATATATTCGATTTTTGGTTTGAATATGCGACTGTGGTTCCCAAAGGCTATATACGCTTTTTGGGCAAACTAGCGGAAATTGCCGACCTCGGTATCCCGATCACATTATTTAAAGGCAACCACGACATGTGGATGTTTGATTATCTCAAAAAGGAATTAAATGTTCAGATCGTTGACAATGAACTGGAACTTGTACTAGACAATAAACTTTTTTATATCCACCATGGGGATGGATTGGGTTCCGGTGATTATAAGTACAAATTGCTCAAAAAAGTATTTCGGAGCCGCTTCTGCCAATGGTTATTTGCACGATTGCACCCCAATTTGGGCATAGGAATCGCCACCCGATGGTCCAAACACAGCAGACTTTCCAATAATGAAGATGAAAAATTCCTGGGCGAAGACAAGGAATGGCTGATCGGTTATGCGAAAGAACTCGAAAGCAAGCAACATCATGATTTTTACCTATTTGGCCACAGACATCTACCCTATGATGTCAAACTAAATCCAGAAAGCCGTGTTGTCAACTTGGGCGAATGGATCAATTATTATACCTACGCGGTATGGGACCGGGAAACTTTAAGTTTGGAAAAATGGGAGAAAAAATCGTAATTTCTTTAGCAGACTGCTTTCAGGGCTACCATTTTCTAAACCCAGACAGCATTGATCGGCTCGAGCAGATCAGTCAAAAACTTGTATGTAAGCGGAATAGTGTATTGATCAGGCAAGATAAAATCCAGAAGGACATTTATTTTTTAGCATCTGGATTAGCGCGGGTCTATTATGAAACTGCGGACAGACAGATTACCCTGGATTTTGTATCTCCGGGGGGTACCTTGATCTCGATGAACAGCTATGTGCATGACACTCCAGGATACGAAAACATTGATCTTCTAGAAGATAGTATTGTCTACCAAATTGACCAAAAACAATTATTTGCGCTCTATGAGAGTGACATTGCCATTGCCAATTGGGGAAGGAAAATGGCTGAGCTAGAATTTATCAAAGCAGAGCAGCGTACGATGTCCAAGCTTTTTAATACGGCCCAGGAACGGTATGCCGAGTTGCTCGAAAAATATCCCCAATATATACAGCGGATCAAGCTTGGTTACATCGCCTCTTATCTTGGCGTTAGCCAAGTAACCCTCAGCCGTATTCGTGCGAATATCCTTTAAAATTTTTAACATTTGTTAAAATTATTCCGCGGAAAAACGTAGACCTTTGTCCCTGAAACAAAAAAACAGATATATGAACTGGGTATTTTTAATTCTTGGAGGAATATGTGAAATTGGTTTTACAACCTGTTTGGGAAAAGCCAAGGATGCAGAAGGCAGCGAGCAATGGCTTTGGTATGGCGCCTTTGTTGTCTTCCTATTTGCGAGTATGGGCTTACTGATCAAAGCAACACAAACACTTCCCCTTGGAACGGCCTACGCCGTGTGGACAGGTATCGGTGCAGTCGGAACAGTTTTAATGGGTATTATCTTCTTTAAAGAACCCGCAGATTTCTGGCGCATATTCTTTATTTTCACGCTGATTGCTTCTATCGTTGGACTAAAAGCAGTTTCCTCTCATTAATAGCTGGCTAGGTAGTTCAAAAGCAACAAAATTTCCTTACTTTTGTACTCTCAATAGTAATCTAGGTCATAAATTCCTAGAAGAAGCATTTTTGATATATGTTAGATAAATTACAAGCGATCAAAGAAAGATGGGAAGAAGTGGAAGCTGAATTAAGCAACCCTGACACCATGCAAGATATGAAACGTTTTGCCAAATTGAATAAAGAATACAAAGATTTGGGCAAAATCGTGGATCAATACCATATTTATAGAAATATGGTCAGTAATATTGATACCAATAAGGACATCATCATGAACGAGAAGGATCAGGAACTTCGTGAGATGGCCAAAGAAGAGCTGGATATTTTATTGGTTGAAAAAGAGGAAAAAGAAGAAGAAATCCGTTTGATGCTGATCCCTAAAGATCCTGAGGATGCCAAAAATGCCATTATCGAGATCCGTGGTGGAACGGGTGGTGACGAGGCGGCTTTATTTGCCGGTGACCTTTACCGTATGTACACGCGTTATTTTGAGACAAAAGGCTGGCGTAACGAGGTAATGGACGTTACCGAAGGAACTTCAGGCGGTTATAAAGAGGTTATCCTTAAAGTAATCGGTGAAGATGCTTATGGTCAATTGAAATATGAGTCTGGTGTACACCGTGTGCAACGTGTTCCTGATACAGAGACACAAGGTCGTGTACATACATCAGCAGCTTCAGTTGCCGTATTGCCAGAAGCAGAGGATGTCGACGTAGAGATCAATCCAGGTGATATCGAACTACAGACATCCCGTTCAGGTGGTGCTGGAGGTCAGAACGTCAATAAAGTAGAAACAAAAGTACAATTGACACATAAACCAACAGGTATTGTTGTCGTTTGTCAGGTAGAACGTTCCCAATTGGCCAACCGTGAGTTAGCGATGGAGATGCTTCGTAACAAACTTTATGAGCTTGAACTGAACAAAAAGAACGGTGATATTGCTGCAAAAAGAAAAACTTTGGTCTCTACAGGTGACCGTTCGGCAAAAATCCGTACGTATAACTACCCACAAGGTCGCGTAACTGAACATCGTATTGGTATGACAATGTACAACCTACCGGCGATTATGGACGGTGATATTCAAGGAATTATCGATGCATTGCAGTTTGCGGAGAATGCAGAGCGGATGAAAGACGGTCAGGTAGACTAGTTTTTTTTCAAAAAATCTTTGCAGATAAGTAAACAAACGCTATATTTGCACACCTTCTGAGGAGAAGGGTTGAGGTCTGGTAGTTCAGCTGGTTAGAATACATGCCTGTCACGCATGGGGTCGCGGGTTCGAGTCCCGTCCAGACCGCTTCAAAAAAGAGAGTAATCTCGGTAAGTTCTTTAACAGAATAAGTTTTTAAGATTTTTAGGTCTGGTAGTTCAGCTGGTTAGAATACATGCCTGTCACGCATGGGGTCGCGGGTTCGAGTCCCGTCCAGACCGCCAAAAATTATTAAAAACAATCTTTAAGATTTTAGGTCTGGTAGTTCAGCTGGTTAGAATACATGCCTGTCACGCATGGGGTCGCGGGTTCGAGTCCCGTCCAGACCGCTAAAATTTTAAAAAACACACATTGTTGGTCTGGTAGTTCAGCTGGTTAGAATACATGCCTGTCACGCATGGGGTCGCGGGTTCGAGTCCCGTCCAGACCGCCAACAAAAAAAGCATCATTTGAATAAAATGATGCTTTTTTTTTGTTACACGAATTTCCTCGTCTATTTTTTTAGTTCGTATTGCAATGCTCCCGAAGGACAACGCTTAATCTGATCAATCAATTCCGCTGTGTTGGCATTTTGAGCCGTAATCCAAGGCCGATCTTTGGGATGATATACCTGTGGCAAACTTTTAACACAGACGGCGGTATGTTCACATCGCTCGGGAATCCAAAGCACAGTGATCTCCCCATTGGGATGATCATATCTAACAATCTTTTCTTCCATAATAAAAATCTCTCCTGAAATACTAATATCAATAAGTACGATTTTGTTTTAGGAAATCGGACGTCTTCGTTTGATCATCCTGCTGACACGATAGAGCATAAAAATAGCCACGATAGAGAGTAACACGACAATGACACCCAAGGTTGGGTAATGTTCCAATGGACTTTCTTTTGTCTGTTGAACAATGATCACACCAGCAAGTGACGCTGCTACTCCCCCAGCCAGCTGTTGTAAAGACGAACTTATACTCATAAATGCACCTCTATCCTTCATCTCAGGAACCGCACTGATCAAAGCCGAGGAAGGTGTCATGCGGCTCAGGATGCCGGCCATCATCAGGATATTCAGAATAACAACAAGATAAAATGGTGTAACTCCCAGATTGGTATAAATCAAGACCACTACCATCAGCCATATCGAAGCTAGCGCAAAGATTTTAAATTTATCATAGCGGTCACTCAATTTCCCAACGATAGGCATAATAATCAGTGAGGCAACACCGGATATCATAAATAATAGGGGCAATTGCTCATGACTAACATGCAAATTATTGACGGCAAAGGCACTTCCAAAAGGCATCATCATATAACCACCAATCGAGAGCAGCGCTGTCGCGAGAAAACCAATGCGATATTCCTTTTGCGAGAATGTTGACCAAAGGTGTTTAAGTGCAGATTGATGTTTCTGCAGGCCGATATGCGCAGTTATAGGAATCAGTTTAACTGCAATAATAATGACAATGATCAAAGCCATGACTGCGATCCATAAGAAAGCACTATGCCAGCCCCAATTATTGGCTATATACAGACCTATCGGAATCCCCAGCACCTGACTCGCACCAAAACCCATCTGTACAAAACCCATGACACGTCCTCTTTGTTGAAGCGTGAATATATCCGTAATAATAGCCATGGAAATCGATCCAATGACACCACCAAACAAACCCGTCACTATACGGGCTGCAACCAAAGTCCAATAGTCATTGGCGAAACTGCAGAAAAAGGTTCCAATGATAAAACCCGAATAAAAAAACAGCAAGAGCTTCTTCCGATCGAAGCGATCGGCAAAACCAGCAGTCAATAGCCCAGATGCGCCGGCACTAAAAGCATAGGCTGAAACTGCAATGCCAAATTGAGATGGTTTTAGATCGATGGCCTTCATCAAGATATCGCCCATAGGTGACATCACCATAAAATCGAGCACGACGGTAAATTGTGTAATCGCCAGCAAAAACACCACGAGTTTTTGATACGCCGTAAATGGGGCATTCGCCTGTTGGTCTATTTCCATATGATAATGATGATCTTGGTTTAAACTGTGTTAAAAATACACAAGCGCTGGAACATTCTCAGCAATAAGTTTATAAAATTTACTGGATCCTATTCTATAGAACTGCAATGAACGTGTCCACCTAGTTTACGTAATGCCCATTTTAACCCGTAAAACCTATATATTGGAAGCAGATCGATAAAACAAAAAAGCCAGCACCCCTGTTCCCAAGTGCTGGCTTTAATCACATCTAGTTTATACTTTATTCCGCGATAACAGCAAACTCTGCTCCCGAAGCGAAATCATCGCCACGTTGTGAATTTAATGCTGTAAAGCGAATATAACGCCCCTTGACAGGTTTCTCAAACCGAACGGTTTTGAGTTTTTTATTTCGTTCGAATGTACCTGATAGCACATCCTCCCAGTTTTTACCATCTTTACTTACCTGAATCTTATAATCCTTGATATCGCCATTGGCGCCATCTGGCCTCGGCAAAAATGTAAAACCTTTGATCGTCTTCACACTCGCCGCATCGAAATCAACCCAATGCGGATATTGAGCTACGGTGACCGAGTACATCGTATGCCAGATCGACGTAGGATCTCCATCCAATAGGTTCTTGGCATCACCTTCGCTCGTCTCCTGGCTGGAAGCAAAGACCACTTCCATCGGAACCGTCTCGATCTTACTGTATTGTTGTGTTACTTTTAGTTTTTCATTTCCCTGATACCACGCTGTTATTGTTCCCCCCTGACGCAGATCAAAAGAGTTCTTATAGGTGTTTGCTTTTCCATTATTCAATGAATACAGTACTGTCTCAGCTTTATTTCCCGAAAGAACAGATACCTCGCCTGTCGAGCTTCTAGCGAAAGAAATAGGGGCATCTCCAGCTGTAGCAACATGGGCTTTGGCTAGGTAATCATTTTGCTGGATCGGACGGATAATAAAACCGATTGAAGTCGGTACTGCTTTCACACGGTCTTTTTCCAATGGAGGCCCTTGTCCACAACTATTACCACCAAGGCCTGTGACTGCAGCGTCCAAATGCAAATGCACACCGGAGCTTTTTGGTAATTGATAAGGGTGCGGCGCAAATGTCAATTCCAGCTCACTATATTCCAATGCAGACGTAGCGAGATGTTCCTTTGCAATGAAGATCGCTCCTTCTCCATCCTTATTGGTCAAAGATGTCCAACGCACATCCTCATTGTTACTCATATTTTGAGGGTTGGGCCAAGCTACGAATTGATCTTTTACTGTGCTTTTATGTAATTCAATAAATTGTGCAGTCTTACGATCCGCATAGTTATTGATCGGACCACGTCCATAATAGCTGTAGTTACCAAACTCACCTGGCAATTGCAAGGAGTACCCCAATCTTGCCAATACAACACTTGCATTGTTGGAAGTGATACTAGATGATAATTCAATAGAGCCATCCTTATATATCGTCCAGATCTGATTGCTGGTAAATTTGAAATCATCAGTACCAAATAGCTTATCCGTATGTTCTTTGAGTGTATAGGTTCCAGATGTTCCACCCACTAAAGAAGCACCATAGGGTGCCTGTGATTCAATTGTAAAGGCCAAAACTACTGCACCATCTTTCTTCATATAGCTGTTTGAAGACAATACTTTGTGCTTTAAATTATGTAAGCCTTTTTCAAACCATTGCTGATAAGCCCAGTTATCATTATCGACGGGTGCACGCAAAGCATCTAGTTTAGGTCCTTCACCATCCCGTATAATTTGCTTGTTAGCATACGCTAAGCTATAGATTGACCCAGTCTTATTGTCAAATTTTGCAACAAACTGATCCCCTTTTACCACCTGCAGCTCACCTTCTTTGGAAAGGATCGGATTTTTACCCTTGGCAACAGACGAAATCAACGGTTTATTTTCAGCCGCTTTAACCAACAGCTGTTCCTCCATTTGAACAAAGCCCTTATTTGCCCATAGTTTGTCAGCTTTGAGCAAAAACTGAACTTTCACAAAATATTCAGATCCGGCATCCAATTTACCATATTCGATCGGTAGGACAATCTGTTTCTTCTGACGAGCTTTTGGCAAATCTGCAGCTGCTATTGTACCCGTGCTTCCAGCAACAGCTACACCATCTTTGAACAGTGACCATTCAACTTGATAGTCACTAAGGTCTTTAAAATAGTTTTTATTGAACAGCTCAATTTTTCCCTGTTGAATATCAATAGCTTTAATCCCTACATTTTGATAAACCTTTTTGACTTCAAAGTATTGTGGTTTGGGCTTCATATCGGCGAAGATCAATCCATTGTTGACGAAGGTACCATCGTTAGGTTTGTCGCCAAAATCACCACCGTAGGCAAAAAAGCGTTCCCCGGTTTTCTTATCATAGTAATACATGGATTGATCAATCCAATCCCATATTGCCCCACCCATGAAAAAGTTTGTCGACTCAATAGCTTCCCAGTAATCGATCAGGTTACCGACAGCATTTCCCATCGAGTGCGAATACTCGGAGATATGGAATGGGTACTTCAATTTGTACGTTCCCTTGACAGCTCCTCTGACCCAGTCAATAGATGGGTACTGATTTGACCCCATATCCACTATTGTGTTATTACGTTCATATTGGACAGGTCTTGAGGTATCGATTTTTTTGATCGCATCATAAGCGGCCACAAAATTATCGCCAGGACCAGCCTCATTCCCAAGCGACCAAATCACAATAGAAGGATGATTAATAGTGGCATGCACCATTTCGATATTACGTGCCACATGGGCATTTTTCCATTCTGGAACATGAGAAAGGGACTCTTTTCCATAATAATATTGATGGCTTTCGATATTGGCCTCATCCTCAAGATAGATACCATATTTGTCACAGAGGTAATACCAATATGGAGGCTCTGGATAGTGTGAATTACGCACATGATTGATATTGGCACTTTTCATCAGCTTTACTTCGGCCTCCATCTGTTCCCGGGTAACGACTTTTCCGTGTTCAGGATTTGTCTCATGGCGGTTCACACCTTTCAGCTTAACCGTTTTTCCATTGATGTAGTAATAACGCCCAGCAAGACCAAATTCGTCATCAGATGCCTTGGTATCTTTAATTTCAACCTTCCGAAATCCGACATAGGTTGAAACAGTCTCGATCGTTTTATTTTTCTTATCCTTCAATTCGGCTACCAATGTATACCGATAGGGAAGTTCAGCGGACCATTTATCTGGATTTCTTACCGCTAATGTCGCTTCAATACTGTTCGAAGCATTCGCATCCAATTGCGGAACAACAGCAGATGCTTCAGCCTGGTCTACAAGTGTATTCTCATCACTATAAAGTTTATTTTTATACAAGGAATAAACAAGCTTATAACCATCGGCTTTCTTATCGCTCAAATTACGGACGGTACCCGTAATTTTTAAGGTACCATTTTCATAGCGATCATCTAATGTTGGAATTGCTGCCAGATCACGGACTTGGATTTTGGGAGTTGAAGTCAATGAGACATCGCGAAATATCCCTGGTAGTCGAAACATATCTTGGTCTTCCAAAAATGAAGCGTCCGAACTCCGATATACTTCTACAGCCAATACATTCTCTCCACCTTTTTTTAAGAAAGCAGAGATATTAAAGGAAGCAAGATTTCTTGAATTTTTTGAAAACCCGACATATTTACCATTTACCCAGAGATAGAAAAAGGAGTCTACTCCATCAAAATTGAGAAATACCTCACGACCATCCCAATCCTTTGGGACGGTAAAATTACGACGGTATGACCCCACTTCATTGCGGTATATATAAGTCGTCCAATCTTGTGGTGGTGTGCGCATCACGCCACCACGCCAATCATCGACTTTCACTTGGTGTTGAAAGATCACACGTTGATTGGAGTAGATTGGCACACCGTATTTTAAGCTGCCATCCTTTTGAATACCGTAGATATTCCAACTCATTGGAACAGGTACCGATTCCCAAGCATTTACATCATATTTAGGATCGTAAAATTCTTTTGGACGTTCTTCAGGCGTCTTTACCCAATGAAACTTCCAGGAACCATTGAGTGACCGCCAAAAGTTACTATGCTCCGGAAGTACTTTTCGCGCATTTTCTACGTTTGAAAAGGAAAAGAACGAAGCGTGTGGCAGTTCTTTGTTGAGTGATAATAACTGTGGTGATTCCCATTCATTACCTTTTGGAGATAATCTATCTTCATACTGGAAACCTTCGATATGTGGCGTAAAAGACTGTCCCACTGTCAAGGTCGAATGAAGAGCCAGCAATGAGGTCAGTAACGTGGAAAAAATAACTGATTTTCTTAACATAATGTATTTAAGCATTTTAGTTCAGGAAACCAAATGTAACTTCATTTTAGAGGAATAACAAGCAGATTATTAAAGCACTCGATTGCGAAACTTTTTCGATACATAAATAAACAACGGATGATTCAAGGGTCATCTGAAAATCGAAGCAAAAACAAATGCTTTCGGTTTCAGGGAATAAGCAGTATTTTTGGGCGTAGATTTCGCATTAAACAAATAAAAGTTTACGTTTGAAAATATTTTGAAGATTTTCATTTTTCAAAGGGTTACAATTTAGGCATTAAGGTATTAATAGGTGAGTAAATTCAGTAAATCAGTCCTGCTAGAAAATGATGAGCAGATCATTGAAGGCCTCAAAAAAGGCAATAGCTTGGCGATAGATAGTATCTATAAACGATATTATCCATCCATAAGCCATATGATACTGCAGAACAATGGAAGTGAGGATGAAGCAAAAGATATCTTTCAGGAGGCTGTAATTGTGCTCTACGATAAAGTTGCCAAAGGTGACTTTGAGCTCAGCAGCAAACTCAAAACATATCTTTACTCGATTTGCCGAAGGCTTTGGCTTAAGCAACTCAATCGTGCTGGTTTTGGCAATAGTGACATTAGCGGTTATGAAGACTCCTTATTTGAGGAAGAGGATTTACAACAGCACCAAGAACTTGAAAAAAAGTTCGATCAAATGGAACTTGCGCTAGAGAAAATGGGTGAACCATGTAAGACGATCTTACATGACTTCTATATCTTAAACCACTCGATGCAGGACATCTGTGAAAAATTTGGTTATACCAATACAGATAATGCCAAGACTCAAAAATATAAATGCCTTCAACGGCTGAAAAAAATATTTTTTTCAACAGATTAAAATTTGAGTAACACCATGGGAACAATGAATCAAAAAGAATTTTTCGAATTGGCTGACCAATATCTCCGCGGGGAATTACCTGCAGCGGAAAAAGTGGCATTCGAATCTTTTTGTGCTGAAAACCCTTCGTATGCTGCCCAATTACAACAACACCGCGACTTTGTTACCAATATGAAGGAAACTAGCCAGAGGCTTGATTTCAAAAATGTATTGGCCAACTCAGCTAAGGAATATCATAAATCCCAAGGTACAACCACGAAAGTGGTTCCGATGAAACAGTCTACTGTTATTTCTCTTTGGGAGCGGATCAAAGCAAGCTCTTTAGTAGCTGCAGTTGTGGCAGTATTTGCGGTATTTGGCACCTTATGGCTAAGTGGCTATTATAGCAACTTGGAAAAAGCCTCTTCAGATTACAGCGCATTACGTCGTGACATGAATAATGTCAAAAAGAACGTCAATGCACATAACGCTGCGATCAAAGATATCAATGATAAAAAGTCGGTTAAAAGTAGCGAAAGCCAATTTGGAGCGACAGGTTTTATGTTGACAACAGATGGTTATGTAGTAACCAACTATCACGTGATCAGTGGTGCGGACTCCATTTACCTGCAAAATGGTAAAGGCGAGTCTTACAAAGCACAAGTTGTTCACACCGATGCCAGCAAAGATTTAGCAATCTTATATATCGCTGACAAAAACTTCAAAAAGGCTAAAAGCTTACCTTATACCTTCAAAACGTCTACTTCAGATTTAGGTGAGGATATCTATACAATCGGATTCCCTCGTGATGAAGCGGTATATGGACAAGGATACTTAAGCTCTTCAACAGGTTATGCGGGTGACACCATTGCTTATCAAATATCCGTTCCTGTCAATCCAGGAAACAGCGGTGGTCCGGTCCTAGATAGTAAAGGGAATGTGATCGGTATTATTTCAGGTAAACAAAGAGGAATAGATGGTGCTGCTTTTGCCATCAAAACCAAGTCAATCATGAATGCCCTTGCTGATATCCCTAGCGACTCATTAACCGCAGGCGTAAAAATCAATAGGAAAAATGCATTGGCAGGTCTGCCGAGAACCGAACAGATCAAAAAATTACAAGACTATATTTATATGGTTAAGGTCTATTAAGACTCTAATCTTATCATTCTTATAAAAAGGCGGTACATAAGTATCGCCTTTTCTTTTGACCTTTTCGGCCACTCTCCCTTTTTAGTATGCTTCCATATCTTTCTGCTGTGTCGTTCACAGGTACAAACCCAAATAAACAGTACGGTTTCAATAGTTATGCATGAAGTAATTTTAATGCTGGAACATGAGCGACCAGAATTTCAGATCATAAGGAATGTATGTATCCCACAAGAAAGATATGCTTTCAGTAGATTGACAGGTCCGAATAAGTTTAGCTAACTTTGTGTATAGAATAGGCCCTGAAATGAAAAACGTCAGATCTTTTTGGATCTGACGTTTTGTATACCTCTAAATTTAACCTAATTACTTATAGATTAGGCTGCGGGGTTGTTCTTAAATAAGGCTTGATTTCCTTAAATCCCTTTGGGAATTTTGCTGGAATATCTTCAGTCTTAATGGCAGGTACGACAATCACGTCTTCACCATGCTTCCAATCCGCCGGTGTAGCCACCTGATAATCTGCTGTCAACTGTAATGAATCTATCACCCGTAAGATTTCATCAAAATTACGTCCAGTAGATGCAGGGTATGTCAAGGTCAATTTTATTTTTTTATCTGGGCCAATAATGAAAACCGAACGTACAGTAGCTGTCAAAGAAGCATTCGGATGAATCATATCATACAGCTCAGAAATGTGCCGATCTTCATCTGCAATAACCGGAAAATTCACCTCCGTTTGTTGCGTTTCATTGATATCCTTGATCCAGTTCAAATGATCGTTTACATTATCTACACTTAACGCAATTGCTTTAACGCCTCTTTTGTCAAATTCAGACTTCAATTTCGCTGTACGCCCCAACTCAGTTGTACATACAGGGGTATAATCAGAAGGATGTGAAAAAAACACTACCCAGCTATCTTTAATATAATCGTGAAAATCGATTTCACCAATAGTCGTTTGCGCTTTAAAATTTGGCGCTTCGTCTCCTAATCTTAAACTCATAATCTTATCTTTTAAATATGTTCAAAACCACATACTCTACAAATATAGTAGATTAAATTTAGCAAACAAATAATTCCCTACTTTTTTAAATTGAGATGAAAAAACGTCAATTAAATACTATGCAAGCATAATATATATTTTGTATATTTGGTTATAAGCTAGCAGTTTCCCTAACAAAGGACTGAAATTAGCGCCAACGCCGCGATGCTAAAACATTTTTTGCTTCGCGACGATTAAGTAAAGAGTTACAGTTATGATAAGTTATAGACCATAAAATTGAGATATCATGAACTTTGAATTAAGCGAAGAACATAAAATGATCCGTGATGCAGCACGGGAGTTTGCCCAAGAATTAAAAGCGGGTGTAATACAACGGGATGAAGAAGCCAAATTTCCGACAGATTTTGTCAAACAGATGGCTGACCTTGGATTTATGGGTATCATGACACCTGAAACCTATGGTGGTGCTGGTATGGACACCCTGGCTTACGTACTTGTATTAGAGGAAATCGCCAAAATCGATGCATCCGCAGCGGTTATTGTTTCCGCTCACAATTCTTTGGTACTCTATGGACTGAATGCTTTTGGAACAGAAGAGCAAAAGCAAAAATACCTTGTTCCCTTGGCTAAGGGTGAAAAACTGGGCGCATTTGCACTCTCGGAACCTGAAGCTGGATCAGATGCCTCCTCACAACATACAACAGCCGAAGACAAAGGCGACCACTATCTACTGAATGGCACGAAGAATTGGATTACCAATGGTGGTCACGCTGATATTTACCTCGTCATTGCACAGACTCATCCAGAAAAAGGCCATAAAGGAATCAACGTATTGATTGTTGAAAAAGGATTACCTGGGTTCACAATTGGGCCAAAAGAAAATAAATTGGGAATCCGAAGTTCAGATACGCATTCGTTGCTATTTTCGGATGTCAAAGTACCCAAAGAAAATCGTATCGGTGAGGATGGCTTTGGGTTCAAATTTGCTATGAAAACGCTCGATGGAGGACGTATAGGTATCGCAGCACAAGCATTGGGTATTGCAGCCGGTGCATATAATCTTGCGCTTGCCTATTCCAAAGAACGTAAAACATTTGGTAAGCCAATCTCAGAACATCAGGCGATCCAATTTAAACTAGCGGATATGGAAGTAGATATCGAAACGGCGAGGCTGTTGACCTATAAAGCTGCATGGACCAAAGATCAAGGTCTTCCCTATGGAAAAGAAGCTGCGATGGCCAAGCTACATGCTTCTGAAGTAGCCATGAAACATACTGTCGAAGCTGTTCAGGTCCATGGCGGTTATGGTTATGTGAAAGAATATCATGTAGAAAGATTAATGCGTGATGCCAAGATCACACAGATCTATGAGGGTACTTCTGAGATACAAAGACTGGTTATTGCACGAGAAATACTACGTTAAGAATGTTCATAGTATAACTTAAAATAAAAATCCTGTCCCTTCTCAAAGAAACGGACAGGATTTTTATTGATTATTCAATTTACCATCTATCATCGACAGGTATTGATAATCCTGAAAAGAGAAACTCGCCGTCTCAGCCATAGCCAAATTTAAGATAAGCTTTGCTTTTCGCAACAAATTCTGCTGTTCTTCGCCGTTCGTATTCAAGCCATCAAATAGTAGGGTCAATGCCAGTGGATGTAATTGCTGTGCCTGAAGTTCCTCTTTTGAATAGGTCGTCAGTTCGCTTTCGGAAAGTTCCAAAAAATATCCCCTACTCTTCTCAAAGAACTTTTCATAAGCACCTTCAAAAACCTTCGGATCCGTAGGCTCCGTAAAAGCATCATGCCCTTCCGTCCAGATACGTAGAAATTTACCAATTTCCTCGATCCAGTTCATCAATACATCTTTCTTAAAACTTAATCCCATAGTCTTTTCTTATCGAATCTGCCCATTGCCGCGGACAATCCATTTTTCTGTTACCAACTTTTCCAATGCAAAAGGACCACGTGCGTGCAGTTTTTGTGTTGAAATACCTATTTCTGCACCCAATCCAAACTCACCACCATCCGTAAAACGAGTTGAAGCATTCGCATATACCGCTGCTGCGTCCACTGCATTCAAAAATCGTTCGATAGTCAATTCATGCGAAGACACAATACACTCCGAGTGTTTTGATGAATATTTTTCGATATGTTCCAAAGCTTCATCCAATCCATTGACTATTTTTATCGAACACTTCAAATCTAGAAATTCTCTTCCAAAATCTGCTTCTTCCGCTGCCACTAAATTTGAAAATTTTTGATGCTCCAATAATTTATAGGCAATGGGGTCTGCAAATACCTCCACGGCAGCATTTTCAAGGTAAGGTGTTAGTTTAGCTAAAAATTCTGGTGCTACTTCCTTATCCACCAAAACTGTGTCCAGAGAATTACAGACCGATGGTCTGGAGATCTTTGCATTGGCTACAATTTTTGCAGCCATCTCGAGATCAGCAGTTTTATTCACATAAGTATGACATACACCAGCGCCAGTTTCTATAACAGGGACTTTCGCATTTGCCCGAACAAAATCTATCAGAGACTGCGAACCGCGTGGAATAATAATATCGACATATTTAGTAGCCTCCAGCAATTCTGATACATGTTTACGCGCTACAGGCAGCAATTGCACAATGTCTGTGGGAATACCATTTGCTTCTAATACCCGATGGATAACCCGAAGCAAAGCCTCGTTTGTATATTGCGCATCAGAACCGCCTCGCAACAAACAAACATTACCAGACTGGATACAAAGCGCCGCTACATCTATTGTAACATTCGGCCGGGACTCATAGATCACACCAACAACACCAAGCGGGACCGTTATTTTCTCTATTTCCAATCCATTGGGTAAAATTTTCTTAAGCAACAGCTGATCGGTCGGATCTGCTAGATCAGCAATCTGTTTTACGCTAGCTGATAGTACCTGTAAGCGATCACTATTCAGCAGAAGACGGTCTTTCTTTGGATCTCCATCATCCATACGATCCAGGTCAATTTTATTCGCATGCAGGATTAGGGCCTCCTCCTCAACAAGTGCGACAGCGATAGCCTCCAAAGTGACCTTTTTAGCATCTGGAGCAAATTGTTGCAAGAATTGTTTCGCCTTAGCTGCCGCCTTCAATTGTTCAATTATTGATTCACTCATAACAATACGATATCATTTGCATGCGCAATTTCTAAATTCTTTTTACTGGACTGAGATAACAAAGATGAATCCATTTTCGCCCGGGCCACAGCCACTGTCAGACCATCGAGGTTCACAATGTTCAGCACCTCTCCTTTTTCAAAATGTTCAACAATACGCGTTACACCAACAGCGAGTAAGCTTTTATGCTTCAACAAAGCCTCTTCAGCACCTCGGTCCACCATCAGTTCACCCTTAATTAGACTTCCACTCGCCAACCATTTTTTTCGTGAGGAGATCTTTTTACGCTCTGGCAAGCACAAGGTACCTGTCTCATGTTTGATAGCTTTCGTGATCGCATCTTCGGTCTGCATGCTAAAAATAACCACTTCAATTCCCATCTGATTAGCTAGACGTGCAAAATTCAATTTTGAGGTCATCCCCCCTAATCCTACCGCAGATTTATCTTTCCTTGCCAATCCCAAAACATCCCGGTCAATGGTTTCGATCTTTTCTATGATTTTATTATTTGCATCCAATACGCCTGGAACAGAAGTACTAAACAGTAATTTTTCAGCACCAAATCCAACAGCAATCAACGTAGCCAGTTCATCGTTATCCGAGAACTTCAACTCTTTATTGCTCACCACATCATTTTCGTTTGCTATCGGGATAACATTGTTCCGCCACAGTTCCTCATAAGTATTCTTTAACTGGAGGAACTGGTCCCGATTGGAAAAATGATGCCTTTCACATAGGCTTTGCGCCAACGAAATCTTAAAAGGTCTGAAGTAGGTGGAATACGTATTAATCAATATCGGATTTCCGATGGCGGCAGCGGCCTTCCGCTCCGACAGTGTACCTGTATAACTGGGGAGAAAACGCTTGCCGGCAGCAACAGCACCTGAAGATACCAGGACAATATTGTACTTCTTCTGCAAAGAAGCAATCTGCCGGGCAACCTCCAAAACAATACGTTCATCAACTTCTCCCTCTTTCGTGGTAATAGAAGCCGATCCAAATTTGACAACGAGAATAGGCTTTTTCATTGTAAGTATGCTTTAGTTTAGATTAAAGCTCTAATTTACTGAGAAGAATTTGATTTTTGCAAAATATGTTAATAATTGAACAATATTGCGCAATAAAATGCCACCTATTTTTAAGCAGGTAAGCCTCCTTCACACGAAAAATAGATCGTAAGGAAAGGCTATCCAAAGAAGTAAAAGTCCCCCTTCGGAGAATTGAATATTCAGTAAGAAATCATAGGTGGGTGCGCACAACATGAAAGGAAAATAGACCTGTACCATAACTAATGCACCAGATCTCAAATCAAAATTTAAATTGCGGGCTGATCTAAACCTCAGTGAATGACAAAAAACAAGGTTCAAATCCATAAAGAACCTGAACCTTGCTCATTTATCACAAAATTTAACTTTTTAATACAGCCTTATTAAAAAGCTAGCATATCTCATTTACGATGAAAAACGCTCCTCGTAGAGCTTTTCCAAAGAGAACATTTCGTCACGGTATTTCGCGGCTTCCAAGAAATCCATTTCTTTCGCAGCTTTATCCATTTTCTTGCGAACAGCATCAATCGCTTTTTTCAGATCTTTTTCGCTAAGGTACTGCATGACAGGGTCAGCCGCAATAGCCTGTGTAGGATCTGGCTCAACATAAAACTTTTGCTCAACGCCTGAGAAATCGGCCACCGAGGTCTGCTCCAGGATTTCTTCCCTGGTCTTTCCAACGGTTCGTGGCGTAATACCATGTTCGATATTATAGTTCATTTGCTTATCCCTGCGTCGATTGGTCTCCTCTATCGTTACACGCATACTGTCTGTCATTTTATCCGCATACATGATCACCCGACCTTTATCATTCCGGGCAGCACGTCCGATCGTTTGGATCAACGAGCGCTCCGAACGTAAGAAGCCCTCTTTATCGGCGTCGAGAATAGCTACTAGCGTAACTTCGGGCAAATCCAATCCCTCCCGAAGTAAATTTACGCCAACTAAAATATCAAACTCACCTAAGCGCAATCCCCGTAAAATCTCTACGCGTTCCAAAGTCTTAATTTCAGAGTGTATATAACGAACTTTAAGATTCAACTTGGTCATATATTTGGATAACTCCTCAGCCATCCGTTTGGTCAAGGTCGTGGCCAAGATACGGCCTCCTTCTTTGATCGTTTTGTCTACCTCTTCCAAGAAATCATCCACCTGATTTATCGCTGGACGAACTTCAATAATAGGATCCAATAAGCCTGTCGGACGGATGACCTGTTCAACAACGACACCTTCTGTCTGTTGCAATTCATAATCTCCGGGAGTCGCCGAAACATAAATAGTCTGATTGGTCAACGATTCAAACTCCGGAAAGTTGAGCGGTCTATTGTCCATGGCCGCAGGTAATCGGAAACCATGTTCCACTAAAGATACCTTACGTGAACGGTCACCACCATACATGGCCCGTAACTGCGGCAAGGTAACATGGCTCTCATCAATGACGAGCAGATAGTCCTCCGGGAAATAATCCAGCAAACAGAAAGGACGCATCCCCGGCTGTCTTCCATCGAAGAATCGAGAATAGTTTTCTATTCCAGAACAATAGCCAAGTTCGCGCATCATTTCCAGATCGTAATTCACACGTTCTTCCAGACGTTTAGCTTCCAGCATAAGCCCTTCCTCCTCCAACTGCGTCTTGCGCTGCATCAATTCATCCTGAATGGCCCAGATAGATTCCTTAAATTTCTCCTTCGGAGTAACGAAAAGGTTCGCTGGGAAAAGTGCTAAATCCTCCATTTTATTCAAGGTCTTACCAGATACCGGATCGATCTCACTCAATTCGTCAATCTCGTCACCAAAAAAGGAAATACGGATCGCAAAATCTAAGTAAGCAGGATATACATCGACGGTATCTCCCTTGACACGAAAAGTACCACGTTTAAATTCAGTTGTTGTTCTAGAATAGAGGATTTCGACCAGTTTATGCAAAAAGGCGTTCCGTGTTATTGTCATTCCAACCCCAAAACGAAAAATTGACCGTGAGAAATCTTCGGGATTTCCCATACCATAAATACAGGAGACGGAAGAAACCACAACAATGTCTCGTCGTCCGGACATCAATGATGAAGTCGTTGCCAATCGCAGCTTCTCTATTTCTTCATTGATCGCCAAGTCTTTTTCAATGTAAGTATTCGTTGAAGCTATAAATGCCTCCGGCTGATAATAATCATAGTAAGAAACAAAATAATTAACCGAATTATTCGGAAAGAACTGTTTGAATTCACCATATAGCTGAGCAGCCAATGTTTTATTGTGACTTAATATGAGGGTTGGCTTCTGTGTTTCTTGAATTACATTGGCTACAGTAAATGTTTTACCAGATCCGGTAACCCCCAAGAGCGTCTGGTATTGTTCACCTTGGTCCACACCTGCTACCAATTCTTTGATTGCCTCTGGTTGATCACCCGTCGGTCTATACTCTGATGTCAATTCAAATTTCATACAATTCCTATTTCTTAAAGAAAACTATTTCGACCTTTCGTTAAGCGTCAGCACCGAAGCATCGCTAAATCTCAGCTTAGAAAAATCCGTCACATCCACACAATGATAATCTATAAATGTTACGATTTTGTAACATGCGGTCTAGGGCCATATTTTAAATGGTCTTCACACAAATTTACTAATTTTTTTACCATTTTATATCAAACTATAATTATGCCGCAGATGTTATTACTTTCAGTTGATTATTTACTATCTTTAGCTTTAACAGAACTAGCACGCACGTCATGGTCACTATTCTATCTACCCAAAATAGCATTGCAAATCATTTTATTGCAGAATTGAGAGATGTCACTATTCAGCGAGATCGCATGCGTTTCCGTCGGAATCTGGAACGACTTGGAGAAGTATTTGCCTATGAGATCAGCAAAACCATGGCCTTTAAACCCGTGGAGGTTGAAACACCTTTGGGCGTTGCCAAAACACAGCTATTGATGGAACAACCGGTATTAGCCACTATTCTAAGGGCAGGACTTCCCTTCCATCAAGGTTTATTAAATATCTTTGACCAAGCCGACAATACTTTTATCGCGGCTTATCGGCACACCAAAAAGAGTGGCGAATTTGAAGTTCACAAAGAATACGTCAATACACCGAATTTGGATAATAGAACGGTTATCATCGTCGATCCGATGCTGGCTACCGGAAAGAGCCTGGTCTTGTGTTGTAAAGATCTTTTGGCCGAATATGAGATTAAAGAACTGCATATTGTTGCGGCAATTGCTTCGGAAGAAGGATTAAACCATGTCAAGGCTTTCGTTCCGACTGCGCATATCTGGGTGGGTGATGTCGACCATGAATTGACAACAAAGGCCTATATCGTTCCCGGTCTTGGCGATGCAGGAGATCTGGCCTATGGTGAAAAACTTCATTAATGTGGAGAATTATTTAAAATTAAATTAACACTTAGATCATTGAAATTCAGTAAATTTATGTCAATGATGAAGTTTAATTTATATATATCTAATTTATACCACTATGAGATGGCAAAAATACAATGGCGAATCCATTCGCTCCACGATTTTCGATGCTGTTGAGGAAGTCATTAAACGAGAAGACGCCTTAGGCAACAAACTCAAGGTTTATATCGGTACCGATTCCCAAGTAAAGAGAGGAATCATCGACTTCGCCACCGTCATCGTCTTTCTCAGGGAACATAAAGGTGGATTTATGTTTATCCAACGGGACAAAAGGCATCACCGAATGAGTATTAAAGAACGGATGCTACTCGAAGTCCAAAAATCCATCGACATCGCCTACCAACTCTGCCCCCTCCTCGAAAAACACAAAGTAGACCTAGAAGTCCACGCCGACATTAACACCAATCCAAATTTTCAGTCAAATGTAGCCCTCAAAGAAGCCATGGGATATATTATGGGAATGGGGTTCGTATTTAAGGCCAAACCTGAGTCTTTTGCGAGTACCAATTGCGCCAATAAACAGGTGCAGTAGTTGATTCTAAGGCAGACTTTGTATCTTTAAGGTGTAATTTTTAATACACCAGATGCAATATTTTTTTCAGCAGATTGCCAGTCAATTTGCCCAAACTACTTGGCTCGAATGGTTAGGTACACTAACTGGCTTCCTTTGTGTCTATTTGGCCGCAAAGCAAAATATATGGAACTGGCCGATTAGCATTATCAGTGTGGTCTCCTATGCCATTCTTTTCTATGATGCAAAACTCTACGGCGATACCGTATTACAATTTTACTTTCTATCCACAGCCGTATATGGTTGGTATTATTGGCATAAGCGAAAAGAAGAAAAAAAGAAACCGATTGTTAAGGCCAATAGAAATCAACTCATCTTGAGCATACTTGTCATTATCTGTTTGACAGCCGCAATAGGCTACCTTTTGGACAGTAAAACAAATTCCGACGTCCCTTATATTGACGCATTCTGTACTTCAGTTAGCTTTGTGGCTCAGTTTCTAATGACGAGGAAAGTACTTCAGAACTGGCTTCTCTGGGTTTTTGTCGATATCTGCTATATTCCATTGTATGTACACAAAGAGCTTATGCTAACAGCTGTACTGTATCTCGTATTCGCCATTATTGCCTGGAATGGCTACCGTGACTGGCAAAAAACCTATAAAAATTTTGCGTAATATTGCCTATCAAAAAGATAGATGTGGGAAAAGAGTTAATAAAAATTGCAGTCGTAGGCCCCGAGTCTACAGGAAAGTCAACCATGGCACAGTATCTCGCTGAAAAATTTCAAACAGTCTGTGTACCGGAGTATTCGCGCTATTACTGTCAAAGTCTCAATAATAAATATACGCTGCAGGATGAGGTCAACATGTTTTATGGACAAGTTGCTTTGGAAGAAGCACTCCTTCCATTAGCAAAGGATAACATCCTGATCTGTGACACCACTTTTATGACCGTGAAAATCTGGTCTGACCATCTATTCAATCATACACCTAAAGAGGTTACTGATAAGATTCAGCAACACCCCTATGAACTATACCTACTAATGGATATAGATCTACCTTGGCAAGACGATCCATTAAGAGATTTTCCAGAGCAACGAGAACATTTTATGGAGATATGGAAAACAGAGTTAGAAGCCGTCGGTGGTCAATATCGCATTATCTCAGGAGAGGGACAGCAGCGATTGGAAAATGGTTTAACAGCTGTTAACGATTTTCTGACATTGATTTGAGACAAGCACCTTGACGAGAAAGCCTTTTACATCTATATTTGTAAAAGTAAAGTATAGCGCTTTGGCAAAGATCGTATAATGCGAAACAGAAAGTCGCGCTGTACCGAATTAAATTAGAATATTAACATTTTTACTTAAGAAATAATGTATCCAGAATATTTAGTAGCTCCAATGCGTCAAGAGTTAGTTGATGCGGGATTCGAAGAATTAAAAACTCCAGAAGCAGTTGATACTGCAATTGCTTCAGAAGGAACTGTTTTTGTAGTTGTTAACTCCGTTTGTGGTTGTGCGGCAGCGAATGCACGTCCTGCAGCAAAAGCGGCTGTAAAAAACGAAAAACATCCTGCAAAACTAGTTACTGTTTTCGCAGGTATGGAAACTGATGCTGTTAACACAGCACGTAACTACATGTTGCCTTACCCTCCATCTTCTCCAGCAATGGCGTTGTTCAAAGACGGTAAATTGGTTCACATGATTGAAAGACATATGATTGAAGGTCGCCCGGCACAAATGATCGCTGACAATTTAGTCGCTGCATTTGACGAGTACTGCTAATCACATATTTTGATTTTTGAATTAAAACGGCTATCTGAGTTATTTGGATAGCCGTTTTTGTTATTAAAAAGATAGAAAACCGTCTATTCCCTTATGCCCCCCTCCTTTGTTACCAAGTTCATAATATACCAAACAATATTTCAGCCAATTCACACGATAAGTTCAATCAAATCATATTTCAAAGAAATAGCCCTAGCTTTATAAACACTTTTCTTTATTTTTAGGATATGAGAAACTCTCCAGTTATTCTTTTCCTCTTTTCCATGATCTTCCTTGCTTGTTCTCCGCAAGAAAGAGTAGACCTGATTGTGTACAATGCACATGTTTATACCGTTGATTCCACCTTTAGCACAGCACAGGCATTTGCAGTTAAGGACGGTAAATTTATTGCAATAGGCTCAGACGACGAGATCCAACGAAAGTATAAAGCCAAAGAAAAAATAGACGCTGAAGGGAAAGCGATCTATCCTGGATTCTACGATGCGCACGCTCATCTATTTGATGAAGCCGAACTGATGGATCAGGTCGACCTCAATGGCGCGGATTCTTTCGAAGAAGTGATTCAACGGGTCAAAAGTTATCAGCAAAAGAACCCCAATAAAACCTGGCTCATCGGCGGTGGCTGGGACCAAAATCGCTGGAAAGACAAATCCTTCCCTACAAAGGAACTACTGGACAAAGCTTTCCCAGATATACCAGTGTACCTGATAAGGGTAGATTATCACGCCGCAGTGGTAAACTCCAAAGCCCTGGAATGGGCCAAATTGACAAGCATTCCCATTATTCATGGCGGCGTTGTCGGTGGAAACAACAATACACCGAATGGTCTTTTGATCGACAATGCAATGGATCTGGTCAACAAAACAATCCCAGTACCCAATGAAAAAGAGTACTTGAGAATGCTAAAACGAACCCAGGATTCATTACTTTCTGTTGGGCTTACCTCCATTGTAGATGCAGGTTTATCAAAAGAAAGACTCAGCCTATTAAAAAAATACTATAAAGATGGCGCATTAAAATTTAGAGATTATGCGATGATCCTTGGCAACCCGCAAAATATCTCCTCATTTATAGCACAGGGATTTTACGAAACTGATCGTTTAGAAATCAAATCATTCAAATTACTTGCAGATGGCGCATTAGGCTCAAGGGGCGCCTGCCTCCTCGCTCATTATCATGATGCACCTACCCATGGCTTTCTTCTGCATACCTCACAGGAATATGAAAACATGATCAAAGCGATTGCAGCCAGTAATTTCCAGGCCAACACCCATGCTATCGGTGATTCAGCCAACCGAATTATCTTGGATATCTATGGCAAATATCTACAGCCGCATCGAGATCGGAGATGGCGTATTGAACACGCACAGATTATATCTCCAACCGACTTCGATAAATTCCGAAAATTCCAGATTATTCCCTCTGTGCAGCCAACCCACGCCACATCAGACATGTACTGGGCCAAAGACCGACTGGGCGAAGAGCGAATGGAAGGTGCCTATGCGTACAAGCATCTGTTGAAAGAATATGGTAAACTCGCCCTAGGGAGTGACTTCCCGGTTGAACATTTCAATCCGATGTATGGTTTTCACGCAGCTGTGGCTCGTGTTGATAAAAAAGGTTACCCAAACCAGGGCTTCCAAATGCAGGATGCTATCAGTCGGGAAGATGCACTGCGCGGAATGACCATCTGGGCAGCATACTCCTGCTTTCAGGAGAAAAAACGCGGAAGCATAGAAGCTGGCAAAGATGCTGATTTTGTCATCCTCCAACAAGATATCCTCAAAATACCGAACGGACAATTGCGGAACGTAAAAACAATGCGGACGGTGATTGCTGGAGAAACTGTTTTCAATAGACAACAATAATAGTTTCACACACACGGAGCTTCACTTCATCCCCCAGAAAAGTACCATTCAGGGTACAATAGTGAAAATCTACAATAATTTTTGTTATTACGAATATTTCGTATATTTACGATATAGACATAATTTTATGAAATATTCATTATCCTTCTTATTATCGGTGACGATACAGGTTCTATTTGCTCAAGAAAATTCGCCAGCAATAGCTAAAGTACATTACGAATTCAAACACATTAATGACACCACGCAACGTGATCAATTTATTCGCGACGAAACGATCACCTACCTTAATCAACAGGCTAGTTACTATACCTCATACTCCACAGATCGTATGCAGGATGAGGTCAAAAAACAGATGGATGCCCCCTCCTTTGACGGGAATATAACTATCCAGACACGAACAACTCCTTTAGGGGCATCGTATTTACTAGATGTCAACAACAACAAAATGACAGAATTAATATCCGTTGCCGGGGACAAATTTGCTATACCTCAAACTTACCCAGCTCAAGAATGGGAAGTATTAGGTGATCATAAGGAGATCGGAGGATATAGTTGTCAAAATGCAAAAACAACTTTCAAAGGTCGCACCTATGAAGTATGGTTTACGACAGAGCTGCCATTTCCTTACGGACCTTGGAAACTTCATGGACTACCAGGACTCATTTTGGATGCAAGGGATTCAAAAAACGAGGTCGTTTTTGCATATGCCGGATTTGATAAACTGGAAGACAGCAAAGTACAGGTGGCCCTACCACAAGACGTGATTACAACCTCACTGGAGGAAGTTCAAAAAATCCAAGCTGCATTTAAAGCAAATCCACAGGCCTATATGAACGCTCAATCGGCAAAGAGTCGAAGTATCAGTGTAGGTTCTGGCAATGCCATTACTGTTAAAAGCGGTTCAAGCGCTGGTATGAAAACAGGAGATGGTGGTATGGATGTGTCTAGGATCAAAAGTTTTAATATCCGGAAAGATGAACTATATAAGCCTTCTAAAGTCACCAATAATCCGATTGAGTTAATACCTTAATGAAAGTATCTATATGTTTATTTTTAATCATTTGGTTTGGGCAAATTTGTTTTGCCCAACAAATGATAAGTGGGAAGGTACAAGAAGCAAATACACATAAGCCAATACCTTTCGCAAGTGTAAATATCCTGTCTGAAAATAAAATCGTCGCTTTTAAAACGACTGATAAGGAAGGACGGTTTATGATGCAACTTTCTAAAGAATATACCACCGTCTACCTGCAGATCCACCATCTTACTTACGAAAAATTCGAACAGCAAATTGACAAAAAGTCGACCGATCTCCGGATTGTCTTAACCCCCAAAACCAATCTATTAAAAGATGTCGTAGTGAAGAGTAAACCCAAAGTAAGTCGTTCCAACGACACCATTTCTTATGATGTAGGTTCTTTTGCTAAGGAAGAGGATCGAAATATCGGAGATATCATCAAACGCCTACCCGGTATGGAGGTAACAGAATCCGGCTTAATAAAATATCAGGACAAAACGGTGTCCAAACTTTACATAGACGGTGATGATCTGTTAGAAGATCGTTACGGAATAGGCACGCGAACAATTCCGCACAAAATGGTCAAAGACATTCAGGTCCTCGACAACCATGAACACTATAAAGTACTTAAAAACAAAAGATTTACAGACGATGTAGCAATTAACCTTGTCATCAAAGAAGATGCTAAGTTAAAGTTAACTGGACAGGCTAAAATAGCTGCTGGTACTCCCAATAACTATGACCCCGAGCTAAACTCAATCCTTTTTAACAAAAAAGTTAAAATGCTGAATGTACTCAGTGCAAATAACATCGGTAGGGATCTTTCTGGTGATGTCGTAGGCAATAACCAGTCATCTTTGCTCACCAAGTTTGGCAGTTCCTCTATTAACAATCTCCTTGCAACAAGTACAACTGGAGCTCCCAATATTCCAAAAAACAACTACTACTTTAACAATACAGGTTCCCTCAACACCAATAATCTATATAATTTCAAAAACAAATGGCAATTGAAATCAAATATTCAGCTACTATTTGATAAAGAAAGGCAAAATAATACTGCTAGTACACGATATTTACTCAATGGAGGTGATGTGTCCTTTGAAGAACAAAACGGTATCAAAGCAGAGAAATGGCTAGGTGCGGCAAGACTCTCAGCATCCGTGAATACAGAAAAAAAATACATCAGCGAAATACTCTCCTTTGAATATGAAAAAAGAGATATAAAAGCCCTATTAACAAACTCGACTAGTAAAATTGACCAATTTCAAAAACATCATATCAAAGGGATCAGCAATCAGTTCAGCTATATACCACAATTAAAAAACAACGATATTATAGCAGTTAATTGGACATTAAACTATGGAAATAAACCACAATCTCTACAGATTTATCCAGGTGTTTTTCCTGAAATATTAAATGACAGCATTCCATACAAAAGTACCATTCAGCAGATCGAGGTTCCCTCATTTTTCACTGAGGTTTCGACAGGTTACCACTTCAATAAAAGTAAGATCAAACAGCATTATCAGATCGGTTTCAATACCGACCGCCAACATTTTACTTCATTGTTATATCTTCAAGATAATGAGCAGATAGATAGAAGACCGCGCCAGAATACGAGCAACGATCTACACTGGAGCAGATCTCAACTGTTCATTACACCACAATATGACTGGAAAAACGATCGCTTCGAGGCTCACCTCGATATCCCGATCACCTATCTGATCACTCAATATGAAGATAATACACAGGCTATGGACGTTTCAAAAAATTCATGGTTGATCAACCCCGGCCTAAAAGCACGCTGGCGAGTCTCCCAAGAAGATTATCTCCAATTTGGTTATCAATATAGCCAGGACATCGGGAATATTGAAGACGTATTCCATGGAGCAGTACTGCGCAATTATAGGATGCTTAGCCAAAACAATGCTGCGCTGAATGAATCCCAAAAACATGCTTTTAATCTCAATTACAATCTGGCGCGTACATTGAAAGTATTATTCGCTAATGCAGGAATCAGCTATTCCAGGCTTTCATCCAACACGATGTTATCCTCAATTATAAAAGACGATATCACAGAGAATATATTGGTTAATATGGACAACCTGCAAGAACATTGGTCGTCACAAATTGGGTTTGATAAATATATATTTCCTTTGGCAAGTACGCTCAAGTTAAAAGGCAGTATGGCATATTCCCGATTCAATCAATTGCTAAACAGTAGTGTTGTTCCCATAAAAAGCATCAATTACGCTCTCCAACCTAGTTTAGAAGCAAAAATATTCAAATCATATAATGTATCTTATACAGGTACTCTCAATTGGAATAGAAGCCAGCAACAAGGGAAAGACCATCTGATTCGGAATAAAACAACCATGATGATACATAACTTAGGTTTCCCTATAAGCCCTTTTAAAAATGGCTATATACGCGTAAACATACGTAACCTCTCCACTTTCCAGACGAATATGAAGAATGCGAGTTATACCTTTATAGATGTTTTTGCGCGTTATCGATTGAACAAATGGAAAACTGACTTTGAATTGGATATGAGCAATTTAACGAATATAAAAAATTATCGGACCTACATGACAACAGCCAATATGATTTCCCAAAATGAATTTGAACTACGGGGAAGAACAATTTTACTACGCGCTGTCTTTAATCTTTAGGTCTTAAATACAGCTGATAACCAGATTTTTAAACGAAATTAACTATCAAAGGTAATTACTTGCAAAGTTCGATCAGGATAAGATGATCCATAAAAAGGCCCGGGTGAAATATTCACCCGGGCCTTTTATATGTTAACATGGAAACAACTTTTGTTTTTCCAAGAAGTCTAATCGTTTAGCGCGCTATTATTGCATATCGAACAAATGCTTTTCAGCATGGTAAGATGAACGAACCAAAGGTCCGGATTCAACATATTTGAAACCCATTTCCAAACCAATTTTTTTATATTTTTCAAATTGAGCTGGTGTGATAAATTCAATAACGGGATGATGTGCTTTCGTTGGCTGTAAATATTGTCCGAGAGTCAAAATATGAACACCAACATTATACAAATCCTGCATTGCTTCAATCACATCTTCTTCCGTTTCACCAAGACCCAACATGATACCCGACTTCGTACGAAGACCTGCTTCCGAAATCCGACGCAAACATTCCAAAGAACGGTCATATTTCGCCTGAACACGTACTTCTCGGGTCAAACGACGCACAGTTTCCAGATTATGTGAAACGACCTCTGGGCGAACAGCAATGACACGATCCAAATTATCCCATTGACCTTTAAAATCTGGCAATAATGTTTCCAAAGTTGTTTCTGGACTTTCTTTACGGATTGCATTGATCGTTTCTGCCCAAATTGTAGAACCGCCATCTTTTAGATCATCACGGTCTACAGAAGTGATAACACAGTGTTTTACCTGCATCAATTTCACAGAATTGGCTACCCTATTTGGTTCATCCAAGTCTACTGGCAAAGGACGACCTGTTGCTACAGCACAAAACGAACATGAACGTGTACAGATATTTCCTAATATCATGAAGGTTGCTGTTCCTGCCCCCCAACACTCACCCATATTTGGGCAATTTCCACTCTCACAAATTGTATGTAATTTGTGCTCATCTACAAGACTTCTGACATGTCTATACTCTTTACCAACAGGCAATTTGACACGCAACCAATCTGGCTTGCGTTGTGCAGGAGTTGCCGGAATAACTGGAAGTTCAATCATACAACAAAGTTAAGGATTAAAAATGTAATTTCTATTGGGCAATTTGTTGGTTTTATATCATAAATACTTATCGAATGACGGCAATAATAGAATAATGAAACAAAAATTAGGATATTTGTGTTGATTATCTATTGATCTAAATACTTTACTATGCGATTGAGCAAATCTTTATCCCTGTTATTGCTTGGGGGAGCTTGCATTTTTAGTGCGCAGGCCCAAACTAATTTTGACATTATTCCCAAGCCATCCAAGGTGACCATAGCGACTGGAATATATACCATCCCAACACAACTCACAGTTATTGTTTCTGATGATTTCCAACCAGCGGTGCAATTGCTTACTGAACATCCTGCGATCCAGAGTTTAACTCTTGAAGTGCTGAAAAAAAACAAAAAAGCACCAAAAGAAGGTTTTCGTATTGTAAAGGCTGTTGATGCAGACAACCTCAGCAAAAATGCCTATTCGATTCAAATTGATGAGAAAGGTCTCTTGCTTAAAGCCTGGGATACGCCACAGGTCATTAATGGAATTTATACTTTGGTTCAATTAGGGTATCTACAAGCTGATCCTAGCCAAATAGCATTTGCGACTATCTTTGATGAACCTCGTTTTTCATACCGAGGATTGCATTTAGACGTTTCCCGTCATTTTATGCCCCTTTCTTTCGTAAAGAAATATATCGATATCATGGCCATTTATAAGTTCAATAACTTTCACTGGCACTTGACAGATGGAGCGGGATGGCGACTGGAGATTAAAAAATATCCGGAATTAACACAAAAAGCAGCTTGGCGTACACATGCCCATTGGAAAGATTGGTGGAACAATGGACGTCAATATGTGGAAAAAGGAAACCCAAATGCCAGTGGAGGCTTTTATACCCAGGAAGAAGCACGCGAACTGGTCGACTATGCTGCCCGAAAAGGCATCAATGTCATCCCGGAAATAGAAATGCCCGGACACTCAGAAGAGGTATTAGCCGTGTATCCTGAACTTTCCTGTTCAGGGAAACCCTACAGCCAAGGCGAGTTTTGCATTGGCAATGAAAAAACTTTTGAGTTTCTAAAAAATGTACTGGATGAAGTACTTACCATATTCCCTTCTCAATATATCCATATCGGAGGTGATGAAGCGGAAAAGAAACATTGGGAAACTTGTCCAAAAGATCAAGCTCTTATGCAGAAGGAAGGTATAAAGTCAGTTGACGAATTACAGAGTTATGCCATCAAACAAATGGATCTGTACCTGCAATCAAAGGGTAGAAAGCTTATTGGTTGGGATGAGATCTTACAAGGTGGACTCACCGAAGGAGCAACAGTCATGAGTTGGCGTGGAGAAGAGGGCGGAATAAAAGCTGCAAATGCGGGCCACGATGTCATTATGACCCCAGGCTCACATCTTTATTTCGATTCCTACCAGACTGACCCAAGAACACAACCCGAAGCTATTGGAGGCTATCTTACACTTGATAAAGTCTACTCCTACGACCCTATTCCAGCTGCGATACAAGGTGATAAAGCCAAACATATCCTTGGTGCGCAGGCGAATATATGGACAGAATATGTGCCGACGATGGAGCATGTTGAATATATGGTATTTCCGCGAGCATTAGCGTTATCCGAAGTCAATTGGACCGCAAAAGATGCAAAAAGCTGGGCCGACTTTCAACGAAGATTACAATCACATTATAAATTGCTACAGGAGCTGAATCTGAACTATTATCGTCCATCATTCAATGTTGCTTATACAGCGTCTTATAATGCAATTAAAAACAACAACAAAATTACACTTACAACTGAGCAATTGAACACGGATCAGATCCGATATACAATTGATGGAAGTGAACCTACGATTCAGTCGACACCATATACCGGTCCATTTGAACTTAGTTCAACAGGACATATCAATGCAGCATATTTTCAGGACTCCATTAAAATAGGTCCTACATTATCATTTGATATCGATATTCATCGCGCCATCGGGAAAAAAGTAACTTACAACACACAATGGTCTGGATATCCGGCTCAAAAAGATTCGACTTTAACCAATGGACTAATGGGCGGACTCTCTTATCACGATGGTCAATGGCAAGGTTTTACGAGTCCGATTGATGTCGTAGTCGATTTAGAGCGAAGAGAAGAAATTCATCAGGTTGCCATGAATTTTATGCAAATGATAGGTCCGGGGGTTTACATGCCCGGTGAAATGGAAGTCCTTCTTTCGGACAATGGACGTAGCTTTAGAAAAGTAGGTACCGTGATAAATGATATATCCGATAAAGAATCCAAGTTAACTTTCAAACGATTCGAACTTAAACTTGATAAAGCACAACAGGCACGTTACATAAAAATCAAAGCCAGCAATCCGAAAAAAGGATATTTATTTACAGATGAAATTATTGTTTATTAGCCGAATAATAAACGACTAACAATAATAGTTGGAGAACCCTCCCCTTGCGTTTTCCAACTATTATTACTCCTTTAAAGACATCTTTTTCAACAAAGGTCATTTTATTTTGAAATATTATTAAAATAAATACTTCATTTTCAAAATTTAAAATGTAACTTTGCACTCCGACAAAGCAGTCGGAATGACCCTTCCCCATGAGCTATTTTTGATTGTCTTTGCTCAGATTTACAATAGGAAATTTAATTTTTTGAACTAGATATAATGCCAAGAAACACTTCCATTAAGTCGGTTTTAATCATCGGATCAGGTCCCATCGTTATCGGTCAAGCTTGTGAATTTGATTATTCTGGATCTCAAGCATCCCTTTCATTGAAAGAAGAAGGTATTGAAGTATCCATCATCAACTCAAATCCTGCAACAATCATGACGGACAAAGTTGTTGCAGACAATGTCTACTTACTTCCATTAACTTGCGAAAGTATTGAAGAAATATTGCAAAAACACAATATTGACGCTGTACTTCCTACCATGGGTGGTCAGACAGCTTTGAACTTATGTATCGAAGCTTCCAACCTAGGTCTTTGGGAAAAATACAACGTAAAAGTTATCGGTGTTGATGTTGCTGCCATTGAAAAAACTGAAAACCGTGAAGAATTCCGTCAATTAATGGTTGATATTGGTGTGGGCGTTGCAACATCAAAGATCGCAAACTCATTCTTGGAAGGTAAAGAAGCTGCACAAGAAATTGGTTATCCTCTTGTTATACGTCCTTCCTATACCTTAGCAGGTACAGGAGGCGGGTTTGTACACAGAAAAGAAGATTTTGATGCCGCCTTAAATAGAGGCTTACACGCATCACCAACACATGAGGTTTTAGTCGAACAAGCTGTATTGGGTTGGAAAGAATTCGAATTAGAATTGCTTCGCGATACCAACGATAATGTCATTATCATCTGTACAATTGAAAACTTTGATCCAATGGGTATCCACACAGGAGACTCGATCACAGTAGCTCCAGGTATGACATTATCGGACAAATGTTACCAAGATATGCGTAATCAGGCTATCCTGATGATGCGCTCAATTGGTACATTTGCAGGTGGATGTAACGTTCAATTCTCGGTAAATCCAGAAAATGAAGAAATCATTGCAATTGAGATCAACCCACGTGTATCTCGTTCATCAGCTTTAGCATCGAAAGCAACTGGTTACCCAATTGCAAAAATTGCAGCTAAATTGGCGATCGGATACAACTTAGATGAGTTGCAAAATCAGATTACTAAAACTACTTCAGCATATTTCGAACCAACATTAGATTACGTCATCGTTAAGATCCCACGTTTCAACTTTGACAAGTTCAAAGGCGCAAACAAAGAATTAGGTCTTCAGATGAAAGCTGTAGGTGAAGTTATGGCAATCGGCCGTACATTTATCGAAGCTTTACAGAAAGCATGTCAATCACTTGAAACTGGTCGCGCTGGTCTAGGTGCCGATGGTCGTCAATGGAGAAATCTGGACGAGATCATGGATAGCTTAGAACATCCAAGTGGTGACCGTTTGTTCCATATCAAAGATGCATTCGAATTAGGTGTTCCATTGGAATCAATTCGTAAAGCAACACGTATCGACAAATGGTTCTTGGTACAGATCCAGGAGTTAGTACATCTTGAGCAAGAGTTACGCCGTTACCAACTGAATAATATCCCACGCGATTTCTTCATGACCTTAAAACAAAAAGGTTATTCAGATGTACAGATTGCTTGGTTGCTAGGTAATGTAACGGAAGATCAGGTATATGATCGTCGTAAGGAGCTTGGCATCAACCGGGTTTACAAAATGGTTGATACTTGTGCCGCGGAATTCCCAGCACAAACTCCATATTACTATTCAACATTTGAAGAAGAAAACGAATCCATCTCTTCAGACAAAAAGAAAATCATTGTATTAGGTTCAGGTCCTAACCGTATCGGTCAAGGTATCGAGTTCGATTACTCTTGTGTACACGGCTTATTGGCAGCCAAAGAATGTGGTTACGAGGCAATCATGGTTAACTGTAACCCTGAGACAGTATCAACGGACTTCAACATGGCTGACAAGTTATACTTTGAGCCTGTGTTCTGGGAGCATGTACGTGAGATCATTGAATTAGAAAAACCTGAGGGTGTAATCGTTCAATTAGGTGGACAAACAGCACTTAAAATGGCTGAACGCTTAGAGCAGCTTGGTGTAAAAATTATTGGTACCTCTTTCGAAAATATGGACTTGGCAGAAGATCGTGGTCGTTTCTCTGATCTTTTGAAGGAATTAAATATTCCATATCCAAAATATGGTGTAGCTACTTCTGCAGAAGAGGCATTACAAGTTGCCAGCGAAGTTGGATACCCTGTATTGGTACGTCCTTCTTACGTATTGGGTGGACAAGGCATGAGTATCGTCATCAATGACGAAGACTTGGAAAAAGCTGTTGTCAACTTATTGAAAAACCTTCCCGGTAATCATATCCTGATCGATCATTTCTTGGATCGTGCTGAAGAAGCGGAGTCAGATTCTATCTGTGATGGTGAAGATGTACATATCATTGGTATGATGGAGCACATTGAGCCTGCCGGTATTCACTCTGGTGACTCATCAGCGGTATTGCCGCCGTTTGGTTTATCACAAGCGGTTCAGGATAAAATGGAAGAATACTCCATTAAATTAGCAAAAGCATTGAACGTAAGAGGTCTGTTAAACATCCAGTTTGCTGTCAAAGGTGAAAATGTGTATGTAATCGAGGCCAATCCACGTGCATCACGTACGGTTCCTTTCATCGCGAAAGCTTATGATGTTCCTTACATCAACATCGCTACAAAAGTTATGTTAGGCGTTAATAAATTGAAAGATTTCACGATCGAACGTAAACTGAAAGGATACGCGATTAAAGAGCCTGTATTCTCTTTCAATAAATTCCCTGAGGTAGACAAACAATTAGGCCCTGAAATGAAATCAACTGGTGAAGCAATCCGGTTTATTAAAGATCTTCAAGATCCATATTTCAGAGAGTTGTACAATCAAAAATCAATGTTTTTGAATGCACAATAAGGTGTCTCTATAAAATAGAAAAGGCTTGCAAATGCAAGCCTTTTCTATTTTATATCTTTTACACATCGGAAACCGACATTATTTGTCGGGCTATTTACCTCACCTTTTCCCCTGCTTCCTGCTTTATAGCGTTCACAATACTGATCATTACAGAGAAACGATCCGCCTCGTTGGACACGTTTTTCGAGATTAGGTTCCTGCGGATCATAGGAGTTCTCCGGTCCTTTAGGGTTTGACACGACGCTATTCTTATAATAGTCTGGTCTATAGTAGTCAGAACACCATTCCCAGACATTTCCTTCCATATCGTAGAGTCCTAAAGGATTCGCCGGATAAGATTTCACCGGAGCCGCACCTTCATAACCATCCTCTTTTGAGTCTTCAACAGGGAATTTCCCCTGATAAATATTGGCCGTCCACTTTCCATTTGGTTTCAACTCTTCCCCCCAATAGTACAGATCATCGTTGGTGTCTTTACGGGCACGGGCAGCGTATTCCCATTCAGCCTCAGTAGGCAATCTTTTTCCAACCCACTTTGCATAGGCAGCAGCATCCTCATAGGCGACCTGAACAACTGGGTAATTCATTTTATCTTTTATCGAACTACTAGGACCTTCAGGATGTTGCCAATTTGCGCCAGGAACATATTCCCACCACATCAGATAATTATTTAAAGAGTTGAGTTCTTTGGGTTTTGAAAATACAGCTGAACCAGGGACAAGCATATTCGGATCAACACCGGGAAAATCCTTTGGGTCAAGCTTTCGCTCCGCTACGGTCACATATCCAGTTTCTTTTACAAATTGGGCAAATTGTGTATTTGTAACTTCATGCTCATCCATATAAAATGAATAGAGTTCTACAGTATGTATAGGTTTACTATCTTCGAAATTCGAACTTCCCATCAGAAATTTACCACCTTCAATTAAAATCATCTTTCCAGTAGCATTACTGCTTTGTTTGGCTAACTGAGATTTGATCATTCCGGCCCGGGTAGGTATATTTTCACCGACACAGCATGAAAGGGTATCATTTGTGGAAAATATAGATAGACAGGTAACTAGCGTCAGATTGATTAACATACCTAAAGATAAACATAAAAGGGGAACAATAAAATGCTCCCCTTTCAATTATTGACTTAGATGCGCAATTTATACATCCAATTGTACATTTTCTTTTTTCGTATTTTTTGAGCGAATAGGTGTATTACCTCCACCATTTAAGGTGATATCCACCGGGTTATTATTTTTCCATGCACCTTTTGTAAAATCTGGTACTGCTACCGTTTTACAGTTCTTTTCAACAGACTCAAAACTTAATGGTACAATACAACTCCATGAAGCAGCATCATAAACATCTTGATCCAATGGCAATCCGTTACGCAGACAGTCGATTAGACGCCAGTCCATCATAAAATCCATACCTCCGTGGCCGCCAACTTCTTTGGCCTTATCACCGATATATTTCACTAATTCTGGTGTATATTTATCATATAATTCTTTGAGTTTTTCCTCCTTGATGAATTCATGACCAAATGCAATATTCTCAGTTGGGTATTTTTGAGCGAAACCTTTTGTACCGCTTAATGTATGTAGTCTTGAATATGGTCTAGGCGAAGTCACATCATGTTGTAGCATAATTGTTTTACCCTTCGCTGTCCGAATTAGCGTCGTATTCATATTGCCACGGTATTTCTTCCCAACAAATTCCTGAAAGAACGAATCTTTTCCAGCGAGTTCCTTAGCCTTCTCTCCCATCATAAAATCATTGGACGACATCGCCACAAGGTGATCCATCTTGTCTCCTCTATTTATATTTAAACACTGTGCTACAGGCCCAAGTCCGTGAGTTGGATATAGATTACCATTGTATTTAATATTTTCCCTTAGGCGCCACATATTATCATAACCATTCTTTGAGAAATTCAAGTCTAATAAATCGTGGATATAAGCACCTTCACCATGGATTAATTCACCAAATAAACCTTGGCGGGCCATATTCAATGTCAACATCTCGAAAAAATCATAGCAGCAATTCTCTAACATCATACAATGTTTTTTTGTTGCCTCAGATGTCTTGACCACCTCCCAACAATCCTTTATTGTTAATGCAATTGGCACTTCACAAGCCACATGGTTACCCGCTTTCATCGCTGCGATACTCATTAGTGCGTGGTAGTCCCAAGGTGTACAGATATAGACCAGATCCAACTTTTCTTCCTTCAATAATGACTTCCAGCCATCTTCTCCAGAATAAGACTTTGCAGCTTTCAAACCTTTTGAGGTAAGAATTTTCTGCGCTTTATCTACCCGCTCTGAATGTTTATCACAAAGCGCAACGATTTCGCAACCTTCGATAAAAGATAGTCGTTCGACTGCACCGGGACCACGCATCCCTAATCCGATTACAGCCACTCTCACTTTATCAATTTTGGGTGCGGCATAACCACTCATATTAAATGCTTCTGCAGTCGCATTTGCATTAACCAAAGTAGGAAGTGAAACAGCCAATGATGATAAAATCCCGGCCTTTTTTAAAAAATCTCTTCTAGAATCCATAATTTAAAGTTCATGTAAATTTAAAGGGACCAAAATGGTCCCTCTAAAAAATCACCTATTTTAAAACAAACTAAACAGTCAATAAGAAAAATCCATTTGGATTTGGATTTATACTTGGTTCTAACTAAAGAACTTAATCTCTATAACAATAATATAACACTTTTCTCGAAATAAAAAATCAAACTTTAAAGCAATCGTTTGTTTAATCTACACAAACGATTGCTTAATTTATTATAATCATAATTTTTTCACCAAAACTGTGGCTGTTAGATAAATACACGATTTCAATTTTACAGTAAAATCTTAAAGAACATATACTCAAGATGATAAGTTTATTACTCCTTTATACTAGAGATCTCCATTGCAAAGTATTCATTTTCTGGGGTTATCACTAGTCGGATCAGAAATCACTTGCAGGACATCTGAGCATCCAGTAATTTGGCTACCCAATCCAATCATCAAGCCCACTTTCGTTTATGATCGAGTATAATATTCAGCAGCCCACTTCTATTGAGGAAAGAATCATATAGCAGGTTCATTCGGCAAAGATTATTATGTGAACCGTTGCAATAACGCAGTGGTAGGATCCGAATTTAGGCAGCAGGCAGGGGTGTTTAACATTCGTGCAACATGTAAATAAATGGTATTCGGAGCATTATCCCAGTGGGCTTTGTGGCCTGGCCATTGCTCTCTGGAATCTTTTGGGAAGTATGTAAACGAAAGAAGCCCTTGACTGTTTCCAGCAAGGGCTTCCGTGTAAAAAAAGGCACCGACCTACTCTCCCACCTGTTACGGCAATACCATCGGCTCTGGCGGGCTTGACTGCTCTGTTCGGAATGGGAAGAGG